>Ga0315545_1001166_pt1 | contig 26291 bp, 20 predicted proteins | sample SalMarSW160210MG_FD_203096 | JGI IMG/M metagenome (GOLD analysis project Ga0315545, IMG submission 203096) | Salt marsh sediment microbial communities from the Plum Island Ecosystem LTER, Massachusetts, United States - Salt Marsh Sediment SW1602-10 ...
ATAGCGAAAACCCGGCTTCCATTTCTTTCACATGGGATATGATTCCCGGTGATTCGGTGATAACCATTCACCGTAAAAGCAAAGGCGCAATGGAATGGGGTAATGCCCTGGCCACTCTACCTGCTGACGCTACCACGTATACTGACAATTCCATCGAAATAGGGGTGGAATATGAATACCGGATACAAAAACGAACCCCAATTTTATATCCATACACTATAATAGATAATTTCACAAACCTGGAGCAATGGAAAGAAGAATGGTGGGATGTTTCATATGATTACAAACCGATTATAACTTACCTGAGTGCTGGAATTAAACTGCCGGAAGTGGAACACCGTGGGAAGGTCATTCTGTTGGTAGACAGCAGCTTTGTGGATAGTCTGCGGAACGAACTTAACCTGTTTGAAACCGATTTGTTGGGCGATGGATGGAAAGTACTGCGTAAAGACATTTCACGGAATACATCGGTAAAATATGTTAAAAGTGTTGTTCGTGATTTTTACTATTCCGATACGGTCAATGTTAAAAGCCTGATCCTTTTCGGCCATATACCTGTTCCCTATTCAGGCTGTACGGCTGTTGACGGGCATCTTGTAGATCTAGGTGCATGGCAGGCAGATCAGTATTATGGCAGTATGAAAGAAGAGATCTGGACGGATGAAATTGTTGACATTGATACAGTAATATTGTACAGACGGAGTGAGAACAATAATATTCCCGGAGACGGGAAATTTGATCTTTCGGTATTGCCACTCGATGAAAATATTGTCTTACAGATCGGACGGATCGATCTGTCGAAAATGCCGGCATTTCAAGTTTCAGAAGCAGAGCTGTTAAAAAACTATATAAACAAAGATCATAATTTCAGGCATAAAAGAAATAATCCAAAGTTACAGGCTTTAATAAGGGATGGTCATGGATGTAGAGATGGATGGTGTGGGGCAACAGGACCGTTACGCAATTTTACGGCACTGGTTACTGAACCAAATATACAGGAGGGTGAATTTTTTACTGATGGAAGGACGGACAGTTATATGTTTTCCTATGCAAATGGATTTGGAGACGGACCATTTCTGGGTAACTTAATTAATGGTGTTGGGCACACAAATGACTTTGTCAATTACAGCGTCAAAATCGTTTTTATTTCATTATTTAGTAGTTGCACTGGCCTCTGGGATTACCCGGATAACTTCCTGAGGGCATCCCTGGCATCCAAAGGCTGGTCCCTGACTTGTATATATGATGCATGGCCATATCATATTTACCACATGATGGGAATGGGAGAAACCATAGGCTATGGTGTTCGTACAACACAAAATAATATCGATACCTATGATTTTAATTCTGACAAGCGGGGGATGCATGTAAATTTACTGGGCGACCCCACCCTGCGCATGCACATTGTTTGTCCTGTAAATTCTTTGCAATCTACCATTACGGCTGACAGTAGCGTAATGCTTGCATGGAAACCTGCCGATGACAGTATTATTGGGTATCACGTGTATAAACTGGATACGACGCTTAATGAGTACAATAAGATCACATCTGAGCCGATCACAGATACCTGGTTTGAAGATACTCTGCCTGATGCCGGCAATAACTATTATATGGTAAAAACCTTCAAACTTAGCGAGGTAACCAGCGGATCCTATTATAATTTAAGCCAGGGGATTTTCGATACTATTAACTACGTGCAACAAACACCTGTTCCTGTTTCAGGCATTGATTTATCAATTAATCCGGGTAGTATTCAACCTCTTAAAATCTATGATCCATTTAAGATAGACGCAGAAATTTCTCCAGCAAACGCAACAAATAAGTTATTAAAATGGGCCATTGAAAATATAACAGGAAATGGCAAATTCGATGTAAATGGTGAAATACTAGCCGATAAAGGTGGTACAATAGCAATAGTAGCCGAAGCCCTCGACGGCTCGGGTATTACTGGAAGGTTGGAGGTCACTGTTGATGGTATTCCTGATGCAGCCGGACTAATAACAGGTGAGGCAAGCGTATGCCGCGATGGCAAAAGAAAATTATACACGGTCCCGGAAATCAGGGGAGTATCCTCTTATATATGGACGTTGCCAAGCGGAGAAATCGATACTATTTCAATAAATGAGGTTGAATATGTTATGGACAACAAGGCTTCTTCGGGCAATATCAAAGTTAGAGGGCACAATCCTTATGCAGATGGTGATGAAAGTACATTATATGTAACCATAAAAGAACTTCCGCCAAAACCTGAGATAACGTTGGTCGGTAATGTCCTGCACTCAAATGCTTCATCGGGCAACCAGTGGTATATTTTCCCTCCTACTACATTGATAGAAGGTGCTACAGATTCGATTTATACTCCCGCACAAGAAGGACGTTACTTTGTAAAAGTTACATTAGATAATTGTACTTCACCCTCATCAAATATGATACCATTTCCTGCGACCATAATAGATATAATAGATTTTACAAATGAAACAGTTATATATCCTAATCCGTCTGCGGGCCAGTTTACCATATCCTTTGGCACAATCCCGTCAAGGCAGGCAACTGTTAAAGTGTTCAGTCTTCAGGGCAGGCTTGTGTATTCGGAAACTCTTCAAAATACAGCAAAAGCAACTATTGATTTGACAGCCTTTACAAAGGGGATATATATAATAAATGTTATTACTGATAAGACAATTTATTATGGTAAGATTTGTCTGGAATAAATAAAACCTAACAGATAAAATTGTTTCATATTCCAGACATTTGACTGATCAAAATCCTTAATATATTCTTTATATGATTCTGCTAAATCTCTTTCTAGCATAACTTTTTTACTTCTTATCAGGTATATCTTTTGTATTATTATTTCATCTGGTATAGCTACTGATTTTCCCTCTTGTGACATAATATAGCTAGTTTACTAAAAGTCTAATACTTAAACTTGAGGTGCCAAATCGGTACCTCAAAATAAATGATTTCACAAACGTATTTAATTCCCATTGGATATCACAATTTGTGATATCCAATTAAACTTTCTGAGAGCTTTTTCCTTTGTGCGATATATTTATTTTAGTATGTTGTTTTGCTTTTGTGCCGGCTCCTTTAAATTTAGATGCTGTTTTCGGGGGTTTGATTATATCTTCTTTGGCTTCAGCCTTTTGTCCTTCTTTTGCTTCTCCGGTTTTCCCTTCTTTTTCCTTTTTTTCTTCCTTTTCCTCTTCAAATTTCAGTAAGTCGTGTTTATGAAGTATATTATACCAGTGTACAACCTTTTTTATATGGGAAACATACACCCTTTCCTTATCGTAATCAGGTAAGATTTCTTCCATATAACTTTTTAATTCTTCGGGTGATGCTTTATGATCTATTGATTCACCTCCATTTTCCTTATCATATATAGTTTTAAATATATCAACCAGTGGTACTTCCTTATCATCAGAATAAATAGCAATATCTTCGATCGTGGTTACCTTTTGAGTTTCATAAATACAGGTTCTTTTTTTGTCGTCAAATGATTCAACAATAATGCCCTGTCTTCCCTGGGAGATATATTTATACAACCCGCTTTGTCCTGATATGGATAATATGTCCTTTAAATTCATAATCTGTTAAATTGATATCCTGATGTAAAAATAATATTTATTAAAAAACTGATAATAGTTAATTTTATAAAGTTCAAATTTATAATTTATTTTTTTTTGATTAAAAATTTAAACAGTTAAATAAAACTTTTATACCATTCCTCTCTCTTTTTTTATAGTTTCATAGGCCTCATTAATTTGCTGAAACTTTTCTTTTGCTTTGTTCTTAATATCTTCTCCCAGATAACTAACTTTATCAGGATGATATTTTATTGCAAGGTTCCTGTACGCTTTTTTTATTTCTTCATTTGTGGCATTTCTGTTAACTCCAAGGATTATATAAGCCGAATCGGTAGATTTGACAAACATATTCTTTATTGAGCCTGTGTCGGCAGAGCTTATTCCCAGATAGTAAGCTATTTGCTCAATTAACTGAATCTCACTGGGGTCGATCTTTCCGTCAGCATTTGCTATACCATATAAAAAATGGAGTAGCTGAAGTCGGGATGAATAATCCATCCTTTGTTTAATTTGAATACTTATATCCCTTACAGGTATATTCTGTTTCAGAATATCTCTGAGCATCTGCATTGCTTCCATAGCGGATTCATTGCCAAATGCCTGGACAAAATACTTTTTCACATAGTCCAGTTCAGAGCGGAGAACCTTACCGTCTGCTTTCATAATTGATGCAACCAGTACAAGCAGACTGGCTATAAAATCTCCTGTTGTGGTTTTTCGCTCACCTTTTATTACCTGAACATCTGCAGCATCTATGAAAGATCCTAATGCAAAACCAAGTATTGCACCTAAAGGTCCGCCAAAAGTCCATCCAAGACCTGCGCCTATCCATTTGCCAAATTTTCCCATAATCCGAATAAAAAATTAATTTTAATGCTGTTATATTTTATTTTCAATATTGAGAAGCCTGTTATGTATCTCCAATATCTGCGGCAAAATTAAAGTTTTGTTATCATTAACAATAATATAATGTGCTTGTTTAGTCTTTTCCTTATCGGGAAGCTGATTCTTTAGTATATTGGTTATTATCTCCCCGGAGTAATTCTTATATGCCATAACTCTTTCTATTCTCAGTTTTTCCGGGGCAGTCACGGTTATAATTTTATCAAGGAGCTTATATGTCCCGCTTTCAAAAAGTATTGCCGCTTCAAAAAGAATATACTTTTTATCCTTGTGGGTTTCGGCCCATTTAAAAAAGTGGCTTCTTACTTTTGGAGGTACTATTTTATTGACATTTTTGAGAGCTTCTCTATTATTGAAAATAATTCCTGCAAATATGTCTCTCTTTAATTTATCATTATAGATACTATCTCCAAATAAATTAATGAGCTGATTTCTGATTTCCGTATTGGTGTCAATAAGAATGCTGGCTTCAATATCTGCATGATACACAGGAATACCTAAAAGTTTAAAGACCTGGCAAACGATAGATTTTCCGCTACCTATTCCACCTGTTATCCCGACCTTTAACATTACATTTCTATTAAAAATTCCACTGATGGGGGATAGAGTGTAAGAGAATGAACATATTCAGGTACATCTTTAAGCAGTATCTTAAGTTTTGAACTTATTGATGTTTCAATATCATTATAGTCAACATAAGGTTCAAACATTTCCGGCTTTACTCTGTCATAATAACTAAGTGTAACCCTGCATGTTATCCTTACTGAATTTGGAAATGTTTTAAGCACTAAAGAATCCGGAACATTCATATGATTAATATTAACCAGGTAGCTCAGTTCAGTGAACTTGTCAGCAGGTATAACCAGTTTGACTTTCTTCCTTGAAAAAACAACCTGGCCAATTCTCTCAAGCAAATATGTCCTAACAAGGGAATCATTCAGGTTGTTTATAGTAATTGGTTCAGTGTAAACACAATTCAATGTATCCAGAATGCTGTTGGGCCCTGAAACAATTATACTGTCAGGAACATAAGATATATTGCCGTTAAACATATATTGCTTTGCAAATATTCTTGGGAAATTTAAAATATTATGTTTTATTCCAACTTTCTTTGTAATCATTTCTGTAAAGCGAAAGAATAATGTGTCAGGCGATATATCCAATATCTGTATATCATCAAGCTCCTGAGCCAGAGCTTCTTTAGCAGTTTTTGTTAAGATATATGACGAATCTGTTCCAATAGTATTCAGGGAATATGAACTTACGTCGAACTTAAGGGGTCGTAGAAAGTAACTATATTTATGGGAAAGGATTGTGCGGCCAACAGCCTTGACCCTTAATTTTAACCTGTCAGTGGGCTCACTTAACAGCACTTTATTCTCAGGCATACCGCCATATTTGACCGGATAGAGGATATCAGCCTCATATTCTTCATTTAATGATCTAATTATCCAGAAAATTGTTGAAAGGACAACAAAAAAAAGGAAGAGCAAAATTTTTTGCTGGTACTTTTTTCTGAAGTTGATTATCTTCTCTGGTAACTGATCCAGAATACTTAACAGATTTTTAATATATTTTCTTCTAGCTTCCAATATATATAGGAGCTTAAAGCAGTATGTGAACGAACCTTAAACTCATAGTATAATGATACTGTGTATTACTTTTGAGCAGCTATATCACTAGGGTCTTTTAATATTGCGCTTTTATCAACTTTTAACAGTACGTTATTTCCTGCGTCAACTGTTATTACATTATCCGAGATATTGTTTATTTTTCCAAATATACCACCTGTAGTAACTATTTTATCTCCCTTTTTAAGGGCATCCCTGTAATTTCTGAGTTCTCTTTGCTTTCTGACCTGTGGTCTTATCATGAAAAAATAAAAAACAGCAATAATCAACAACAAAGGCAACAACGAAGTCATGGGACTTTTCCCTTCTCCTGTTGGCGCCATAAGAATAATATCAAATAAATCAGTCATTTTATGAAGTTTTAATATTAGTAGTCTTTTTATTTCCTTTTACAAATGCCGGAATTAATAATATTATGCTTTCAGGTCCGGTATTTGTCAATATTTTTATGATTTATATAAACTGCCTGCAAAATAATAATAAATTTATTATAACCACAAGCTTATTTAAGTTATTCAATAATAAAACTTTGTTAATACTATTCATTTTCTCCAACTAATCCTCTGCCGCTTTTCTTTATCATATTGTTATCTTTCAAATGGCTGACAATCTTATCCAGTAAACCATTAATGAAGATACTACTTTTATCTGTACTATAAAACTTTGCTATTTCAAGGTATTCATTAAACGTCACTTTTGTAGGTATGGAGGTGAATTCTATAAACTCTGCTATTGCTGTCTGCAAAATAAGAATGTCAAAAAATGCTATACGCTCAATTTCCCAGTTTTTTGCATACTGCTTAATTAATTTTCTGTATTCTTCCCTATTGAGGATAGCCTTTCTAAAAAGTCTTTTTGCATACTTAATATCTTCTTCATTTTTAAAAAGCGGTGGTATAATTCCGCTTTCCACCTCTGCTTCTTTAAAATTTTTAATCGTCCTTAAAATAATGCTTATTACAAATTCAACTTCATCGTTCCAATATATGCTCTGTTCTTCAAGGTTCTGATAAAGAGGCTCAAAGACTGATATATCTTTGACATATATGTCTGATATTAGTTTCTTATCCTCTTCGTAAGTCCGGTTACTATTATTCATGTATTCTTTATAGTGCTCCGATTCCCTGATTTTGTTGAACAGGTTTCTAATCAATTCAGGATAGTTAACCCAGCTAAGTTTATTACTCTTCAAATATTCATTAAGCTCCCTGTTGCTTCTTAACTGCAAAATCAGTTTATTCTCAACAAACTTGGTGTTAGGATTAAGATCTTCCCAGGTTGGTATCTTTTTATTTTTTGCTATATCAATGCGTGTTAACGCATAATCGGCAATGTCAATAATAAGCAGAAGTAAATAATGGTATAAATCATAAGTTTTCTGAATACTGAAGAATAGCTCTTTTTCTGCTTTATTAATAGAACTGCCTGAAGATTTATAATAAGCATAAAGCAACTGTAATATTTTTATTCTTAATATCCTTCTGCTTATCATGATTTTAAAGAACCTGAATATTTATATAAGTAAGATTTATAATGCTTTACAAAGTAAGTGCAATTTTTACAATTATCAATTGAAATTAATAAATTTTGAATTTTATTTATTATAAACTACTAAAAACTCTATTTTTAAAAAATAATTTTTATTTTTGAATTGGCTATTAACCTGTACTAAAACCTAAATCAATGATGGAAGAAGGAAATGATAAACATGAAGGCACTGAGCAGAGAATTGAAAGACAAGAAATTTTCTCTAAAGCAGTGAGAGCTGGCAAAAGGACGTATTTCTTCGATGTTAAAGCAACCAGAAGAAATGATTATTATTTGACGATTACAGAAAGTAAGAAGCGGTACCATAGAGATGGCCGGTTCTACTTTGAAAAGCACAAGATTTTCTTGTACAAAGAGGACTTTGACAAGTTTTCAGAGGGATTAGCAGAATCAATTGAATTCATAAAGAATGAAAAACCTGAGCCCATTGAACCCCGGGAGGAATTTAAGAGGAAGAACTCAGAGAACTACACTGATGTAGAATTTGAAGATCTTGAAAGCGTTGAGGCTGAAAAAGAGAAAGAAGAAGAAGAAGAAGAAGAAAAAGAAGAAAAAAAGGAAAAAGGATCTAAGAAGAAAGAATAACAAAAAAACGAATAATTTTTATTATCCGTTTTTTTACACTTTAATTTGTTATATTATTATTTCCGGAATTTTTTCCCAGGTATTAGTTAATTCTCCCTAAATGTTCGAAATTCTCGTCAATAAATTCTCTTATTTCATTTATTGTGAGAATTTTAAGATTGGTAATTAAATAATATTTATTTAAAAAACCCCCAAACTGGTTGCATTCTTTTATCAGAATGTCGAAGATGTTTCGCACCGGTACATTAAGAGGAATTACCGACAATATAATACAAATATCTTTCCGGAAACTGATTTTCTCGACTTCTGCACTTTGTTTCTTAAATAAAAAACCTAATTCTGTATTAATAATCTTCTTCTGAATTTTGGTGAGATTTTCTCCAGTATCAGATAATATTACCGTGAAATATCTTAATTTCAATCCTTTACCCCCCAGTCCTGTTGAAATAAGTACCTGGTTTTCATCTAACAGCTTGCTCTCCAGCAACAATTTACTTTCCTGAAAAGCAAGTTTTGCCCAGTCGTGCAAACTTTGATGAGGTTCCTTTAAATATCTTTCTATTGTTCTGAATGCTTCAACACTGTTAATTGAGGCTAGTTTAACAAACATACATTTCTTATCTTCTATAGATATATCATTCTGGAAAATATCTTCTTTGTTTTTTATAACATCCTCAGGATTGATAGTTAGATTATGGTTTTTTGAATATTCAAAATACTCGGTCTGGATATCAATATCAATCTGATCTTCAAGGACTTGTAAATTATTATTTAGATCTCCAAACAAATCCCTGATTGTATCATATATGTTCTCGTTACCTTTCAATTCCTGCCGTTTTATTAGGATGCCAAAATAATTAGTTGTTAATTAAAGATAGTAAAATATAAACTAAAAACAAATCAAAAAGTATTTAAAACTAATTTAAAATGAATATATTATATAGAACGTGAAAGTGTTCCTTTTATGTTTTCTTATAATAGTTTTAATACCCTTTGAATGCAAAAAAGTATAAGCTGGAACTTGATTCTTATTTTTATTTATAATAATTATTAATAATTTTTAGAAAATAGTATTATAAACAGCTAATTTTGGTTTATAATTGCAGATTAAATTCAATGGAAAAGGATGAGACTATCGGATTTATCGGATAATGAAAGGGGAATAATTTTTAAGGTCAGGGGAAGGGGCGCCTTCAGGAAGAGGATTTTGGAAATGGGTTTTGTAAAAGGCAAGGAGGTGAAAGTAATTAAGAATGCTCCGCTTAAAGACCCTGTTGAATATGAGATTATGGGTTATCAGGTCTCACTGAGAAGAAGTGAAGCTTCACTAGTTGATGTTGTAACTCCCAAGGATGCAAAATTAAATGCAACTGCTTTTAGCGGGGGAATTGTAGCCACCGAAGTTCTGAAAACCTCTGCAGCAGAGAGAAGTAAGGTTATAAATATTGCATTTGTTGGAAATCCAAATTCCGGTAAAACCACAATTTTCAATTATTCTTCAAAGTCACGTGAACACGTTGGAAATTACGGTGGTGTGACAATAGACCTGAAGACAGCCACCTTTAAACATAGTGGCTATACATTTAATATAACCGATTTGCCCGGCACTTATTCACTTTCTGCTTATTCACCCGAAGAACTTTATGTCAGGGATTATATTATTGAGAGTACGCCCGATGTTGTTATAAATATTGTCGATGCATCAAACCTTGAACGTAATCTTTATCTGACTACCCAGCTGATAGACTTGGATATAAAGGTTATAATTGCGTTAAACATGTATGATGATCTGATTAAGAAAAAGGACAGGTTTGACTTTGTTTCCCTGGGTAAAATGATTGGTATACCCTTCATTCCTACTGTTGGTCCCTCAGGAAAGGGAATAAAGGAATTATTTGAAAAGGTGATAGAAGTCTATAACGATAATGACCCTACAGTGCGGCACATACATATCAATTACGGACAGGAAGTGGAAGAATCAATAAGTAATATTCAGGATAAAATAAAGATCGAAGAGAATTATAATGTCACTGATAAGACCTCTTCCCGGTTCATTGCTATAAAACTTTTGGAGAATGATACAGGGATAAATAAGATTATAGAAAATACTAAAAACTATGAAGACATAATTTCTACGGCTGAAAAAGAAATAAAACGCCTGGAAATTGTATATGGCGAAGATAGTGAGACAATTATCGCAGATGCAAAATATGGATTTTTAGCAGGGGCCCTGAAAGAAACCTATAAGCCCGCAAAAGCTGTCAGGCGCAATATATCGGATATTATTGATAATGTAATAACGCATAAGTACTTGGGATATCCGATATTCATACTGTTTATGTGGATAATGTTCTCCTCGACCTTTGTTCTCGGGCAGTACCCTATGGACTGGATTGATAAGGGAGTGATTTTCACGGGAAACCTGATTAGTAAATTATTACAGGACGGGATCCTGAAGGATCTTATTATTGAAGGAATAATAGGGGGTGTAGGAAGTGTTATTGTATACCTGCCTAATATATTAATCCTGTTTCTGTTTATTTCCTTTATGGAAGATACTGGTTATATGGCGCGGGTAGCATTTATTATGGATAAATTAATGCATAAAATAGGCTTGCACGGAAAATCATTCATACCCCTGATAATGGGATTTGGCTGTAATGTCCCTGCTATAATGTCCACAAGATTGATAGAAAATAGAAATAACAGGCTGCTTACCATGCTTATAAATCCGTTTATGTCATGCAGCGCCAGGTTACCTGTTTATATATTACTTATTGGTGCATTTTTCCCGAAAAACCGCGGTACTATTCTTTTCCTTATTTATCTTTCCGGAATTGTTCTGGCTATTTGTGTTGCCCTTATTCTCAAGAGAATATTATTCAGATCCGAAGAGGCTCCCTTTGTCATGGAACTGCCTCCTTACAGAATGCCGACATTAAGATCAATAATTAAACACATGTGGTACAAGGCTTCACAATATCTTAGGAAGATAGGTGGCGTAATTTTAATTGCATCAATTATAGTCTGGATACTGGGATATTTCCCCAGGAACGTTAAATTCTCTGCCGACTATGATAAAAAAATTGAAGAATTAAATACGAAATATAATGCAATAATAAGTTCTGCGAGTCCGGATGATAAAAGCACCGTAGATAATATACAGGCTGAAAAGCAACAACAACTACAAAAAATTAAATTAAGCAGGGAATCTGAAAGGAAAGAAAAATCATACATTGGACATATCGGCAGGTTCGTGGAGCCGGCAATCCGGCCTTTAGGTTTTGACTGGAAAATGGGCGTTAGTCTTATTACAGGTATTGTTGCCAAAGAAATAGTAATAAGTACAATGGGAGTAATTTACCAGGCAAATAATACCAGTGGCGACATTTCCGAGTCTTTGCCCGGCAAATTACAAAATGCAGTTTATGAGGAAGGAAAAAGAAAAGGTGACAAAGTATTTACACCAGTAACAGCAATATCATTTCTGATGTTTATTCTGATCTATTTCCCCTGCATAGGTGTTATTGCAGCAATAAGAAAAGAATCAGGCTCTCCGCGATGGGCAGTTTTCGCATTATTATATACAACCTCGCTAGCCTGGATTATTTCTTTTTTAATTTTCCAGATAGGAGCATTGCTTGTTTAAACTGCCAGCATACTGACAGTAGTCATAATCCCTCAGCCTCAGCGCTCACCCGGTGAAATGCCAGGCAATATTTACCCTCAAAAATTTTTTCATGAGCTAAACCTTAAGCTTAACCTTTCGTTAAAGTATATCAAAGAGAGATTTTTATATTCAGATGCAATAGGCTATATGAAGTAATACTTTAATTACTTTAATTTTCGCTTTGCACATCCAGCGAGTAATATAAAAAAGTATATATTTATAATATATTTTTCATAAATTATATAAATTCCGGTGGCTAAACAAGAATCTCACGACTTCATAAAAGGCATAAAAAACCGCGACAACAAGATATTAAAAATCATATATAAAGAGCATTTCTCATTAGTAAAATCATTTATAGTAAAGAACAGCGGGACTATCGACGATGCGAGGGATGTCTTCCAGGAAGCGATCATAGTCATTTACCGGTATACAAAGAAAGACGATTTTAAGATTAACTGTTCATTTGAAACTTTCCTGTATTCGATATGCCGTACAATCTGGCTGAATAATCTACGTAACAAAAAAATCCGTACTGACAAACTCGATGATATAAGGGAATATATCACCTTCAGTGCTTCAGATAACGAACAGATTGAGGAAAGTGCAGAGTATAAACTTTATCAGAAACACTTTCAGAAGCTTGGCGATGAGTGTAAAAAGCTGCTGCAGCTCTTTTATGATAAAGTACCTTATAAAGAAATAGCAAAACAGATGAAGTATAGCAGCATCGGACTTGTCAAGAAGAAAAAGTTCAAATGCAAAGAGTTTTTATTAAAGTCAATCAGGGAGGATCCTGAATTTAAGCTCCTGATGGAGAAAAAACCGAAAGGCAAGTAAAGAAGGGACATTTGAAAGGGGATGGCGCCTTTGAAAGGGGACAGCGCCCTTATATGATTTAAGATTAACGATTTAAGATTTAAGATTTATGATTTAGGGGACAGCTCTCTGAAATTTATTTATCTCTTCTTACACATACGAATGTATTGGTACTTTCCTTAATATCAGTTGTTTGAGCACCATTATAAAAATTAACCTTCCAGACATTGCTTTTGTCCGATTCGGTAGAACTCCAGTAATGTGATGAATAGTTAATGTATTTTAACAGATATGATTGTTTACATATTGCATCAATTTCATAGCGTGAGGGCAAATACCAGTCATCATAACCAAAGTCTGTAAGGTCATAACATACTTTGGCAGCATATGTGCCTTCCCCAATAGCAGCTACAATTTTTTCGGTATTTGACATGCCGTCAACTTCGGAAGTTGAACCTATTAACAGGTTTTTTACTCCCCACGCACCAGACCTTATTAAATACGGGTTAACAAATATGATACCACCCTGGAATTGAAATGGTACTATTTGTTCAGGGTCAGGTGTACTAACTGAAATAACATTGTCTTTTATACTTATACCGGTTCCTTCTTTATATGTCAAAACAGATCCTGTATCACCGCTATATTCCTGGTTCCACCTGGCTGTATCCGATGAGGTTATACCGCTTGCAACTGAAGCATTAAACAGAGGGTCTGATTCATCTGTGATATATACGGACAAATCCGGCTTGTTAAGCAGATCGTTATAATCACCGCTAAATACGTTTTCGGCTTCTTTTGAATACAAAGCATACGGCACACTCAGTAACTGGCTGGTCCCCATAGTTATACCATTAATTTCCACACTGAGGAAATAGGGCCCGCTACCCCAATCTATTGAGGTAAAATCATCATCTGACTCTCCCTTACCTATAGTCAAAGTAACTAATCCTACTTTATTAGTGACTGTGTTATGCGTTTCAGTATATATTACCATTCCCTCTACAGAACCCTGAATAATGCTTATGTTAAATATAGCATCAGTATTAGTGAGTATTGACCCTGCAGCATCACGTGCAACAGCCTGGTACTTTATCCCCTGCGGAACCTGCGAAAAACCTTGTGAACTTAAAAGAAATGCAAACAGGATAATTATATGCGGGATGTACTTTTTCATTTTCTTATATTTTTGGTTATTCCGTAACCAGGTTTTTAATTGGTTTTTATAAACTTAAATGACTTAATCACATGCAAGTTATCATAAATTTTAAGAATATACTCCGATGTTGTTAACCTCTCTGTATTAATCTGTGTATTCCCCGGATTAATATTTTCCGATATTAGTTTTGTGCCTGCCAGGTCATATACTTCTGCTGTTAGTTGAGTCATATGGTCCGTTTCGGTCTTTATGGTAAAAATATCTTTTACAGGATTAGGATAAAAGGATATACTGATGTCAGTCAATAAATCTTCTGAAATACCGGTAACAGCTATATCAGCCTGGTTAAATCCCTGGGTAAGCATAATATTTTCATTAATATATGTTTCAATAGCAATTTCACCAATTGTCCAGTTTAATGACATTGACGATGTTTCAAAATAACCGGCAGATGGTGTTATCACCTCCTGGGCATTGCTATTTATGCAACCTGCTATTATAAAATATATAACAACAGGCAATAATCTTTTAAAATAATTCAAATAGTTCATGCTATTCTTATTAATAGATGGTTTTCCGGAAGCAGATTTGTTTTTGCAGGCTGTATAAGTGGAATCTATACAATGTACTGTCTTTTTTATGGTATAGTTTTGCGCAATCCATAATACGCAAGTACTGGTGTATATGTTCTACCTTAACACTTAATTTTGATGAATGGATTATTATTTTTGATAAAAGGGCGATTAACTATACCTTAAACCAGGGACTTTCATGAGGAGCAGGCATCGTTTTTCTTTTCTTCAGAATTCTTTTTATAACCATAAGTATTGCAACAAATACAATTACAGCCCCGATAATTATAAGGATTTTTATTTTTGGAATAAAAAGTGGATCAATATCGCCAACGCATATATAGGCAGACCAGTAGAAGGGGTGAGCCCTTGTAAGGTTACCTTCTTCAATAAATTTCAGTTTGGCAATTCTTAGTGCTTCATCCTTGGGTTTGCCTTTAACAAGCTCTTTATAAAAGTTTGTCATCAATCTTACTCCGGATTTGTCCTCAATAACCCACAAGGTCATTACTATTCCCGGGCAGCCGGCATACATGAAAGCCCTTGATAAGCTCATTACTCCTTCACCTTTATTAAGTATGCCTTCGCCGCTGCTGCATGAACTTAATACAGCAAGCCTCGCATTAAGATTCATATTATATATCTCGTATGTATTTAGCAGTCCGTCTTCACTACTGTCACCCGCAAGCGTGAAAGCCAGCTTCGAAAACATAGGATCAATATTATTTATTATTGTATGCATTGAAAGGTGAAGCATGTCATAGTACCTGGCAGTATCTTTAAAAATCTTTTCTGTAGCATATTCCCCTTCAAAAATATCACTTTTAATAATTTTGCTTATGCCAATAACCTCCTCTTTGACTCCAGGTATAGGGTATAGGTTATTCCTGTAATGTTGCCTTGTAGTTTGTCTTGTTAAAATCTCACTGGTGTTTATATCTCCGCTATAGGAAGGTGCAAAAGCCAGCAGTTTCTTTATTTTCTCAACAGGTTTATATTTGGTTTCCCTGAAATATAGTGTTGATGAGAGAGCATATGAAACAGGGTATTTGTATAACAGGTAGCTGAGGTTCCTGAAACTTAACCTGCCTTCTGTATTTTTATCTGTTACCAGGGCTTCAAAGGGCAGAAAAGCAAGCAGCTCGTCAGGTACAATTATAAGCTTTTTGTTTCTGATAGACTTTGCTACAGGCTCCACAAGGCAATTATATAAATAATATGAATTTTCAACATAACTCGTCAAATCTTTAGCATGTGATTTTGAGTAGTCAAAATTATTAAGAGAATAAATTATTTTTTTAAGTGTATTGTGAAATGCCGAATCAATTGATTTATGAATAATATTCATGGCATTTTTGCCTATATGAAAAATAAATAAAGATGTATCTGATATTGAATATTCAACTATTGCCTGGGTGTTTTTTAATAATTGCTGCAGCGAATCTGCAGTAGCCACATCTGTATTATACTTTAGGGAATAGTATTTAGGAAAGCTGTCTTCAAAAAGGGCTGTAAGATTATCATATTCACCGGTTAAATTAAAAAGCTTCTGCTCCCAGTTTTTGATTTTGTTCTCATCAGGTTTTTCATTTCTATTTTCTTCATATATAAGTTCCTTATAAAGAGCTATATTTTTCAAAAGGTTATTTTCCTTTAGCAGCAATGTATCAGGGATGCCAGCAAAGCTTTTGGCCTCGGTAGTCCTAAGCGCTGCCAGGAGAACTGCAGCCTTGCTTTTTTCAGCATATTCAAATGCTTTATAGATATAATATTTATCATTAGTGATATTCCATAACCTGTAAGCGGTATGAATGGCACTAGTATAAGTAGGTTTTTCGTTTTCAGATAAAAACAGTTTACTTTCCTGAGTCTGGTAACCCAGCCTCATGTTATCTATAAGCTGGATAGCCAGGTCAAAGGTGCCAAGGCCCGTTTCAAGGTCTTTTATTTTGCCGGTTTTATTATAGTATTTTGACAATGCCTGTGCCTTATGTTTGAGGCTGTTAATAAGATGAAGGACAGAGACTGCCTTACCGGGTTCAGGATTACTGTAAATGTTTGAATCATCAAAGTCTTCTGCAAGGGCAATTATTGATTTCTGGTAGTAGAATAATGCGCTATCAATGTTTCCTGTTTTTTCAAAATATTTGCCGAAGTTGAGAAGGCAATCAGAAGTATAGGGGTGGCTTGCGCCCCAGTGGTTAATATATATCCCATAGGCCTTTTTAAGTAAATTATAGGCTTTATCAAATTGTCCTGTTTCAAGGCATAGCTGGCTGTAGCTGGAATATACGTTTGAAAGTAAATATTTATATGCTTGTTTCTTGCTTTCTAAATGATATTTTACAGCTAATTCAAAGTAATTCTCAGCTTCATCATAGATCTTCATTTTATAATAGCAATCTCCTATATTCTCATATGCGATAGGAAGAAATTCTTTATAATAGGTTTTGCTTAGTTTTTCACATTTTTTATAATAGCTTACAGCAGCTTCATATTGTTTTTGTTCAAAATTTAATACCCCTAAGCTGTTATTTATATGAATAATACTAACAAATTTATCTTTAAAATCAGAGTATAATAAATTCTCAGATTCGAATATATTCAGAGCATTAAGGTAGTGTTGTTCGGCCTTTTCGTAGTCTCCAAGATTTTTAAAAATTCTTCCTTTACTATAATTGATAAATCCTATATCTTTATTTTTATCCTTGCTATATTTTTGACATAAAGTTTCTGCTTTATTATATAAGGCAATTGCATCATTAAAATTCCACATGGATGAATTAATAGCTCCTAAACGTGTATAAACATATACAAGCTTTTCATAGTTTTCAGGTGCATAGGTATTTAATAAATTTAAAGACTTTGCAAAGTATTTTCGTGAGGTGTCAAAATTTCCCTCTTTTCCTTTTTTTAGGCCAAGATTATTGTAAAACTCAACCGAATCGATTTTAGATTTGTATATTTCATTATCTGCATAGGGTGGATTTAAAGTCATGCATCTGGCAGGATGTCCCGTAGAACATATGGTTATGAACAGTAAACAAGTAATATAAATTCTGCCCGGCATAAAAAGCACATTAACTTAAATCATAAAATTAAACAATATATAAAATAATGTAGATATATAAGAAAAGAATTTGTCAGTAATAACAAAGCCACAATATTGCCGTATAAATAATACAGAATTGTTTTATTGTACTTTCGCTCTATTGCTCTATTGCAGTATTGCTAAATTGTTGAATTGTACAATTTAGTTATAAAGAGTTTGTAAGGTGTGAAAAGACACAACTTATGGGTTTCCCTGTTTACACAGCCCCTGTCCGTATAAGTATTGTCAGACGAGGATTTCGTAAGTCATTCAGCAAGCAAAAACTATTCAGCAAATCACTAAATTATCAAATCATCAAATAATTTATCCGGTTACAAGTAACAAATAGACAAATAATCAAATAAATAAACAAAAAAATAAGTTAAAAGGGGTAACCTTTTCGTTCTTTATGTAATTAATATTCAAATTAAACAAAACGCGGAACTAATATCTAATACAAGATAAAAAGCGTTTGCCGAAAAGCTTGCCTGCCTGGAGCAGAGACCCTGCTGCAGGCTACGGCTTAAAAGAGTAGGCTGTAAAACAAAACCTCAACCAATGAAAACTCTAAACTACTTTAAGGAAAGAAAAGACAAAGAAAACAAATTTGAAATATTAGATAACGAAGAGCTTAGTAAAATAAAAGGCGGAACATCAGATCCTCCATTATTGTAATATCTTACTTATTTATATTATATAGAGAAGTCCAATAAAAGCGTTACTGGTCAACAGGGATCCCGTTATGTCTTGCATATAACGGCGTATGAAATTTAACAAAAGGGCAACCTTATGGTTGCCTTTTTTATTCTTTGTCGGAAGATCCTGGATATGGGTTATAATAATATTTAATAATTCGAATTTGGTATATTAAAGTGAGATGCCTTGTGATTGGTTCTAATCAGATTCACTAATGAGTAATGGTAAGGGGATCATTTATAATAATATATTAAGCTTATTTTGAATATTATCCACATATGACTGCCCTATTGGGATGTATGTATTACCAATTTTCAACATTCTAGGGCCAAATGCATCTACATAGTGCATATTTACAATATATGATCTATGTACTTGAATGAAAGTATCATCTGGAAGGCTATTAAGAAATTCTTTTAAACTTAATCTTATTAAGTATTTTGAATTAATACAAAATATATTTAAATAATTGCCTTCTGATTTAATCCATTTAATTTCACTCAGCTTGATTTTGTAATGCAAATGGTCCTTTTTAATAAAAATATAATTTTTTAAACTGTGTAATTTTTCCAAATAATTCATATTATTTAAGTTATTTAATTAATATGGTAGTACTTCTTTCATAATGTTATTAAAAGAAAACATTTATTGTGTTAGTTATTAATCAATATAGTTATTTTTTAAACATATTTTCATCAACAGTGTATCAAGTACAAATTAATATCTTTTGCTATTCAGTTATATTTTTTATAAATATTTAATAATATTTTCTTGGTCTATTTTGATTATTGGAAGTAATACATCTTTGTTATGTTTCTATTATTTTATAGAACCTTGGACTTTTTATTAGAATTAAGATCTATTTTATTACATATAAGATAAGATCAATAATTAGCATTTTTTTTAATAATTAAACTATTTTCAATAATCATTATTTAAATTTAATTTACTGAATGAAATATTTTTATACTTTTGCATAATCAAATATAGCAATATAATTGGCAATAAAACAATAATATTGGTAAATATTTATGAATTATTTTGCAAATAATATAAAGTTCTTATTATCAACCTTAGTTATTTCGAGAGATGAATTTGGTAGTGTTATAGGTAAAAAGAGAAGTGTAATTGGGTCATATATCCGTGGTGAAGCACAACCAAGTTTGAGCACATTGTTGCAGATTGCCAATTATTTTGGCGTTAGCTTAAATATATTAATAACATCAGATTTAGAGAAAGAATTAAAAAATAAAAAGCTGACTAATATTAAAGAATTACATAATTTAATCCTTATTCACGATAAATCAATAAATGAAGCAACCGAATTAGAAACTTGTATGTCAGAAAAAATAACACAAATAAATAATAAATATAAGGACCTAAAATATGATATAAATAGAATAAATAATGAACAAAAAAAGATGCTATATGAGAACTCAGAAATCAAAGAGAAAATAGACGAATTGTCTAAAATAAAGGAAATTAAAAATTCAGCTTTATTATTTTATAAATATTTGGGTTCAAAACGCATTGGGTTGTATTCTATTTTATTAGTCATTTTATTTTTCATTTATGTCGGTGTTTCCTATATACTCAATCTCAGAGTTTTATCTGAAGATGATTTATTTAATAAATATTATAGACCGTATAAAGAAGATATATACAAAGAATATAATTACGAATTATCAAAAATAAAAGAATATTATGCTATTGGGAATTATTATGGTGTCTTAAATGAGTTTAAAGGATCTCATAACAAGGATTCGTCCAGCCTAGATAGATATTTTTATCAAGGATTGGTCTACTTAGAACTTTGGCAATTCCAAAGTGCAATAGAGAATTTCACTAAAATCTTATTACTGAAGAACAATAAATATTCAGATGAATCTCGTTGGTATTTAGCTTTATGTTATTTAAAATTAGGGCAAAAAATGAAAGCCAAAGACTATTTTGAGGAAATATTGAAAAGGCAGAGATACAAAAATGATGAAGCGAAACAAATATTAAAGAAGCTTAGATTCTAGCCTTTTTATATTTATTGATTAGCCATCTAAGATTGAATAAGAAAATAATTAAAATAACTCCAGATATTAAGAAGCAGATTAGAAAAGTACTTTTGTTGTATATTCTTGCAGTATTTCCCAATAAAACATATCCTGCCCAGAAAGATGGATGAGCTTTTGAAGGGCTTGTGTATTCAAGGTATTTTAATTTAGCTTGGCATAGAGCATAGTCTTTTCTTTTGCCTTTTAATAAATATTTATAGAAATCAAGTAATATTCTAAAGCTTGTTTTGTCACCTGCTTGCCACAATGACATTATTATGCTTTTGCTTCCTGCATGAAAAAAGCCCCGAGCAATACTTAGTATACCTTCTCCTTTGTGCAGTATACCATTACCAGTATTACATGCACTTAAAACAACTAAATCCGCATCTAAATTCATATTGTAAATTTCATATACATGCAAAAATCCATCTTCACTAGTGTCCTTATCATTAGTAAATACCAGTTTTGAGTACATTGGTTCAATATCATCAACAATGGCATGCATTGTTAAATGTATTATATTATATTTATCTAACTTGCTCTTAAAATTTCTTTCTGTAGCTTTGTTTTCATATAATGCTTTACCTTTGGTGATTTTAGCAAGTAGTTTTGCCTCATTAACGGTAAATGGTAAGCAGGTTAATGTTTCATTTGAATTTTTATAGCCTGGAGCAACAGCTAAAAACTTGTTTTTGATTCTTCTATTCTTATATTTAAAATGTTTATAAAGTGTTGATGAATACACATAACTTATAGGATGCTTTTTTATAAGATAAGGGTAAAGACTGTAATCAGTATATTCATTATTCAAAGAAGTGTATAATAATGATTCAAAAGCAATATAACCTAGATTTCCGTCAGGAATTATAATTAAGTTTTTATTTTTGATTAATTTCTCAAAAGGTTTTATTAGCTTATTATATAGACTAAGGGCTACCTGAGAATACTCCATGTGGCATTCTGAATATTGGTTTTGAAGAAAATATATAATATATTCGATATTGTTATGAAAGGTCGTGTCTGCAGGCTGTGCTATTAATTTAACTTTATTTTGAGTAACCATAAATGTGTATAGAATTGTATCTGTTAATATATATTCAATCAGAGCATCTTTTGTAATTAAGCTATTTTGAAGTTGATATATATTTACTACCTGTGTATTATATTTAAGGTAATAATATCTTGGAAAGCTGTCTTCAAAAAGGGCTGTAAGATCATCATATTCACCGTTTAAATTAAAAAGCTTCTGTTCCCAGTTTTCAATTTTGCCCTCATCAGGTTTTTCATTTCTTTTTTCTTCATATATAAGTTCCTTATAAAGAGCCATATTTTTCAAAAGGTTATTTTCCTTTAGCAGCAACGTGTCAGGGATGCCAGCAAAGCTTTTGGCCTCGGTAGTCCTAAGTGCTGCCAGGAGAACTGCAGCCTTGCTTTTTTCAGCATATTCAAATGCCTTATAGATATAATATTTATCATCAGTAATATTCCATAACCTGTAAGCAGTATGAATGGCACTAGTATAAGTAGCTTTTTCGTTTTCAGATAAAAACAGTTTGCTTTCCTGTGTCTGGTAACCCAGTCTTATGTTATCTATATGCTGGATTGCCAGGTCAAAAGTGCCAAGGCTCGTTTCAAGGTCTTTTATTTTGCCGGTTTTATTGTAGTAGTTTGACAATGCCTGTGCCTTATGCTTGAGGCTGTTAATAAGATGAAGGACAGAGATTGCTTTACCGGGTTCAGGATTACTGTAAATGTTTGAATTATCAAAGTCTTCTGCAAGGGCAATTATTGATTTCTGGTAATAAAATAATGCACTGTCAGTGTTACCTGTTTTTTCAAAATATTTGCCGAAGTTAATAAGGCAATCTGAAGTATGGGGGTGGTTTGTACCCCAGTGGCTGATATATATACCGTAGGCTTTCTGAAGTAAATCATAAGCTTTTTCATACTTTCCAGTTTCAAGGCATAACTGGCTGTAGCTGGAATATAAGTTTGCCAGTAAATATTTATATAAGTGCCTTTTGCTTGTTAAATGATATTTTACAGCTAATTCAAAGTAATTCTCAGCTTCATTATAGACTTTCATCTTATAATAGCAATTTGCTATATTCTCATATGTAACCGGAAGGAATTCTTTATAATATGTTCTGCTCAGCTTCTCACATTTTATAAAAAAATTTAAAGATTCTTTGTAATATTTTTGTTCATAGTATAATACGCCAAGACTATTATTAACGTAAATTATACTATTGAATAATTCTTTATTATTATTACCTGATATAATTTCAGATTCAAAAATATTAAACGCACTTCTATAATATTGTATAGCTTTTTCATATTCGCCTGTTCTTTTATAAATTTTACCTTTACTGTAGAATATTCGGCCCAATTGTTCATTAAAATAATCGTTGTTTTTACATAATATTTCAGCTTTATTATATAATTGAAGAGCTTTATCGAAATTCCAGAATTTTGAATTTATAACTCCTAAGGTAATATATATATCGGCTAATTTTATTTTATCATCTGGAAAATATTTATGGAGAAGGGTAAAATATTTCAAATAATTTCTATTTGCTTCAACATAATAGCCTTGATAAAAATAATTATCGCCAAGATTATAATAATAGTCTAAACTATCTTGCATAGAAGGCAAATCAATTGTTTTAATTCCAGATTGAGCAAAAGAATTATGGCTCCAAAATTTCACTAACGAATAGAAGAAAATAATGATCGCTAATAACAACATTCTAATAGTCATAATTATGAAAGATTGCATATATATCAGGATTAAATTAAGATAAATCCAAAAAAAACAAAAAAAATAAATAAAAAATTTAATAAAAGGGCGCTAGGCTTAAATTTTGAAAATATTTATTAGTAGTAAATAAATCCTACTTTTAGAAGACAACCACCCTTCATCAATCCCTGCAAACTAAATGATCTACCACTTATACTTCCTTTTGTTTTTTCCCTTGACTAATATAATTTGTATATTGCAAGGAACAAAATGTTTTGAGTAATTAAATTTAAAACACGTAAACCTTAAACTATATGAAAATGAATAAACCTGTAATTTCATTATTTATTGCCGGATTAATTATGAGTGCCTGTTCACATACAGAAACCGATTATCCAATATCACCTGTTGACTTTACTAAGGTTAAGGTGACACAGGGATTCTGGAAAAAAGAAATAGATACGGTCACTTCAGTAACCATCCCCTTTGCCTTTAAAAAATGTGAAGAGACAGGACGTGTGAATAACTTTATCTATGCTGCAGGTATAAAAGAAGGAAAATTCCATGGCAGATTCGGATTTGATGACACTGACGTGTATAAAATTATAGAGGGAGCTTCATATGCTTTAATGACTCGCGAAGATCCCAGGTTAAAGGCTTACCTCGACACATTAATAAACTACATCGCACAGGCACAGGAAGATGACGGCTACCTGTATACTCCGTGGACACTTAAAGTAAATGAGTATGACACAATACATTGTTCTTATGACAATAAGGGGCAGTTCATTGGCTGCCGCCACAGCCATGAACTTTACAATGCCGGGCATATGTATGAGGCAGCAGCTGTCCACTACCTGGCAACAGGTGAACGCAGCTTCCTTGATGTAGCCTTAAAAAATGCAGATTTCATATATGACCTTTGCGTTAACCAGGGAAAAAATTTTTATCCGGGCCACCAGGAAGTTGAAATCGGACTGGTTAAACTCTACAGGATAACAAAAGATGAAAAGTACCTTGAGCTGGCAAAACTATTCCTTGACAGGCGTGGCCACGGCAAAAGGGATTATAATGATGAGAGCGATAATCTCTGGGAACGCTCATTATATGGACAGGATCATAAGCCTGTAACAGAACAGAACGAAGCTGTGGGCCATGCTGTGAGGGCTACATATATGTATGCTGCAATGGCCGATATTGCAGCGCTGACAGGTGATAAAGATTACCTTAGAGCTATTGATTCAATATGGAAAAACGTGGTTACAAAGAAACTTTATATAACGGGTGGAATAGGAGCGGGGCTTGGTGCAGAAGCCTTTGGAGCTAACTATGAGCTTCCGAATAATTCTTATGCCGAAACCTGTGCTTCCATAGCTAATGTTTACTGGAACCACCGCATGTTCCTGCTGCATGGAGATGCAAAGTATATCGATGTGCTGGAAAGAACACTTTATAACGGGTTGATCTCAGGTATCTCCCTTGACGGAAAATTGTTTTTCTATCCCAATACACTTAAACATGACGGGAAAAGCAAATTTAACCAGGGTGCAGGCACCCGCATGCCCTGGTTCGACTGCTCGTGCTGCCCCTCAAATTTATGCCGCTTCATGCCTTCTGTGGCAGGTTACGCTTATGCTGTTAAAAACAACAACATTTATGTAAACCTTTTTATGAACAGTGAGGCAGAGATAACTACTGACAATGGAATAGTACGGCTTGGACAGACTTCAAATTATCCATGGGAAGGGAATATTATGTTTGAAATAAAAAATGAAAACCCTGTTAAAGCTTCATTGCTGATACGTGTTCCGGGCTGGGTGAAAAATAAGCCGGTACCGGGCGATTTATACTCGTACGTTAATGCCTCAAAAACAGAACCTGTTTTCTATGTCAACGGGAAAATTAAAAAAGTGGATATTACCGCTAACGGCTATGCTATAATTATTAAAAAATGGCAAAAAGGAGATAAAGTTGAAGCAGTTTTTCCAATGCAGGTTAAAAGGGTTATCGCACACGAAGAGGTTAAGGAAGATAGGGGTCTGCAGGCTATTGAATACGGACCGGTAGTATATTGCGCCGAAGCATATGATAACAATGGTAAGGCATTAAATATAGTTGTTCAGGCTGATGCGGAATTTAATGCAGAGTTTGCCCCTGATGTTTTAAACGGGATTAATATTTTAAAAGGTAAAGGCCGTCTGGATGAAGGAAGAATAATTGAAGATATCGAAGTGAAACTTATCCCTTACTATGCATGGAACAATCGTGGAGAAGGTGAGATGACCGTGTGGCTGAAAACAGAATAAACAATATAATATAGCCTGCGCCAGCACATAGAAACAACATGCCCCTGCATAGTATCAATACCAGGGTTTAGAATTTTGGAATCTAAACAAATAGCCAAACGGAAATATACTGAAGAACGGATATGGATATTTATTTAAAACAGTCTATTCAATTTTTCTCCATTCTTCACGAAGCTTCCATTTTGGCACATTTTCTCCTTCATTAACAGGCCCTGTGATTATCCACATACTATCCTTGAATTCGCAATCATAAACGGAGGTTGTTCCCAGGTCGCTTCCCCAGTCTGTGAAATCAAGGATTTCAGTATATTTATTTCCTTCAAACGTGTAAGTACCCCCTCCGGAAAAGTATAATTCTTTATCAGTTGTATCCTGCCTTATAAAAAGGACATGCGTCTTCCCGATCACTTTCACCTCCCTGTCATATTCACTATTAGGGAATTCAAGTATGTTTGTATCTGAAAAAATCCACTTTGCAGATACAAGTTCCCAGGTGCCTTCCACCTGATTCTTTTTGCAGCATGAACTGCAAACAAATAAAAATAAAATAACGGTCAACGGTAAATAAATTTTTTTCATAACCTTGTGTTTTAATTGATAGATCTAGTGTTAGTTTTAATCTAACGCAAGTTAATTCCCGGAGAACTAAAAGTCAAGTATAATTCAGAATTAATTTGTTTCAGCTTTCAGAAAAGTTATCCGTAACACTTCAATAAGGAAAATTACCGACATGCATTATATTCATAGCTATTAAGATGTTATTAATAATTAATATCTATGAATAACTTTATTTAATATCAGTTAGTATTTTTTGTCAATTTTTGTAAATTTATAAATCCATTTGACCGGTAACATGAAAACGCTTTTATTATTTACAAATGTGCTTTTATTTGTATCCATTTCACTTTCAGCACAGGATAAAAAATCATATAT
>Ga0315545_1001167_pt1 | contig 26278 bp, 17 predicted proteins | sample SalMarSW160210MG_FD_203096 | JGI IMG/M metagenome (GOLD analysis project Ga0315545, IMG submission 203096) | Salt marsh sediment microbial communities from the Plum Island Ecosystem LTER, Massachusetts, United States - Salt Marsh Sediment SW1602-10 ...
GGACGGGACCGCCGGACGTCGATCTTCACCCTGATCCTCGCCGGGGTCGCCGTGGGGGCGCTCTTCTCCGCCGTCACCAGCTTCCTGATCTTCCTCAGCTCCGGCGGGGAGAAGCTGTCCGACGTGTTGTTCTGGATCATGGGCGGGCTCGGCAGGGCCGGCTGGCCGTCCGTCGCGGTCCTCGCGCCGATCGTCGCCGTCGGAATCGGCGGCGTCATCGTGCTCGCGCGCGATCTGAACGCGCTCTCCCTCGGCGAGGAGGGCGCGTTCCACGTCGGGGTCAACCCGGACGCGCTGTACCGGTGGCTCCTCGTGCTGACGACGGCCCTGACCGCCGCTGCCGTCGCGATGGCGGGGACGATCGGCTTCATCGGGCTGGTCATCCCGCACGTGATGCGGCTGCTCGTCGGACCGGATCACCGGCGGCTGATTCCGGTTTCGGCCCTCGCCGGAGGGTGCTTCCTCGTCTGGTCCGACGTGGCCGCACGGACGGTCCTCGCGCCGGCCGAGCTGCCGGTCGGGGTGATCACGGCGTTTCTCGGCGCCCCGTTCTTCCTCTACCTGCTGAAGACACGAGGAGCGCGGCTCTGATGCGCGTCGAAGTTCGGAGCGTCTCGTTCGCGTACGACGGCCGGACGCCGGCGCTGCGCGGCGTCCGGCTCGACGTCCGGAGCGGGGAGTCGGTCGCGCTGATCGGCCCGAACGGCTCCGGGAAGAGCACGCTTCTGAAGGTCGTCTCGGGCGTCCTTCGGCCGGACAGCGGAACCGTCCGCCTCGACGCGTCGCCGCTCGTCGCGCTGTCGGCGAGGCAACGCGCCCGCTGCCTCGCGATGGTCGAGCAGGAACGACCGATGGGGTTCGACTTCACCGTCCGAGAGGTCGTCGCGATGGGCCGGATTCCGCACCGCGGGCGGTTCGCGCGCGAGTCGCGCGACGATCGCAGGGCGATCGAGCGCGCGATGGACCTCGCCGACATCCACGGGCTCGCCGACCGCTCGATCCGCGCCGTCTCCGGCGGCGAGCGCCAGCGCGTCTTCCTCGGGATGGCCCTCGCCCAGGAGCCGAACGTCCTCCTCCTCGACGAGCCGACGACGCACCTCGACCTCCGGCATCAGGTCGGATTCATGTCGATCGTCCGGGAACAAGCGAGGGCGGGGATGACCGTCCTGATCGCGATCCACGACCTGACGCTCGCCGCGCAGGCGACCGATCGGATCGCCCTGATGAGCGACGGCCGGATCGTCGTGAGCGGGACGCCGAACGAGGTCCTCACGCAGGCGAACGTCCGCCGCGTCTTCGGCGTCGACGCCGTCGTCGGCGAGCATCCGGAGCTCGGAACGACCTACGTCCTCCCGTCGCTCGTTCGGCGCGCCGACTGATCCACCCACTTCGACACGTTTCGCCGAGGAAACGGCGCCTCACCCGTCGGGAAACGGGATCTGCGCGACGTACAGGTCGCGGAAGCTCCGGTCGGCAGAAAGCTCGACGTACTCTACGGATCGCGCGAGCCGCTTCGCGTCGGCGGTCAGACGGCGGTTCAGGAGGACGCGCTTCGCCCCCCACCCGGCCGTGTTCCCCACGACGTGGATGCGGGAAGGATCGATCTCCGGGAGAAGTCCGGTCCGCGTCAAGTGCTCGCCGGACAGCCGGGCCGAGAACGCTCCTCCGATGAGCACACGATCGAGCTTCTCCGCCGGCAGACCGGCCCCCCGAAGGAGAACCTCGATGCCGGCGCGGACGGCCGCTTTGGCCAACTGGAACTCGCGGACGTCGCTCTGATGCAGGTAGACCGCTGCACCGTCCGTCAGGCGGAACCGACGATCCTTCCGCATCCCCTCGAGACGATCCGCCAGCGGTGATCCGGGATCGCGGAACCGCCCCGACGGTTCGATGACGCCCGCCGCGTAAAGCTCGGCGACCGCGGAGACCAGGCCGGTCCCGCAGAGCCCGACCAGCTGCGCGCCGCCGATCGCTGTGCACTCGACGTGCCCGTCCACCACCCGAACGGATTCGATCGCCCCGTCGAGCGCGGCCATCCCCTGGACGATCGACGCGCCCTCGAACGCGGGGCCCGCGGCGGTCGAACAGGCGATCAACCGCCCGTCGAGCGCGAGGACGATCTCGCCGTTCGTCCCGACGTCGAGGAAGAGCGTGCTCCCTTCTCTTCCCTCCAGATCCGTCGCGAGGATCCCCGCGACGATGTCGGCCCCGACGTAGGCCGAGACCGCGGGGAGGGTCTCCACGACGCCGCGCGGGGCGATGGCGAGGCCGATGTCCCCCGCGGAACAGCGTACCCCGTGACGGAAGACGGGGACGTACGGACTCACGTCGATTCCCCTCGGATCGATCCCCAAGAGAAGGTGAAGCATCGTCGGATTGCCGACGGCCGTGGCCTGGTAGATCACCTCGGGCGAGACGGACGCCTCCCCCGCGATCCGGGAGATCAACCCGTTCAGGCCTTCGACCGCGGACGCGTGAAGCTCCGTCAGCCCCTCGCCCTTCGTCCGGCGCACGTGCGCGATCCGGGAGATCACGTCCGCGCCGAACCGCTGCTGCGGGTTCCTCGACGCCGCAACGCCGAGCTGGCGGCCCGTCTCGAGATCGAACAGGTAGACCGCGAGGGTCGTCGTCCCGATGTCGATCGCGAGACCGTGGACCGAACCGACCCGTCCGGCGATCACGTCGAGAATCCCGCACTCCGCCTCGATCACGGTCAGCGGCCCAGTACGCTGCGCGCTCGCCAGTCGCTGAAGGACGTGGAGGGGGATCCGCGGCTCGCCGGAACGCGCCTCCCCGAGCCGCTCCGCGAGCGGGCGCCGGTCCTCCCGCGACCGGTTCGCCACGTCGACGATTCGCGACGTTACGGCCGGATCGAGTTCGCCCTCCGGAGCCCGTGCGTCGCCTTGCGCCTTCTGATCGAGATCGCCGTCCGGCGCGCGAACCTCGATTCTCACCGTTCCCTGCACCGCGTGGGCGCAGGCAAGCCGCCATCCGGCGGCGATCGAACCGGGATCGAGAAGGTCGAGATCGCTCGGCGTCGGCTCCGGGGCGCGTCCCACGAATCGGACCCTGCACTCGCCGCACGTTCCCTGCCCGCCGCACGAGCCGGCGATCGGCACGCCGTTCTCTTGAAGGACCTGAAGGAGCGTCGAGCCGGGCGAACCGCGCAGCGACACGCCGTCCGGAACGAGCACGATCTCGCTTTCCGTGCCGCGCCGATCCTTACCGGATTCCTCCGTCATCCCGAATCCCCCCGCTCGCCTACGCCTGAGACGTCGCGCGATGGTGCCGGATGTAGTCCATGCAGTACTCGTCCGTCCCGAGGAGCGCCCGAGCCGCGCAGATCGTCTCCGAGATCCCCGGGTCGGTCGGATCGAGGATCGCGCCGACGAGGCCGGCCTCGATCAGCATCCCGAGGAACGTCCGGTTCAAGAGCCGTCGATTCGGAAGCCCGAACGACACGTTGCTCACCGCGACGAGCGGCTTGACCGACAGCTCCCCCTGGACCCGCCGGAGCGCCTCGAGCACCTCCCGACCCTGCTCCGGCGAGCTGGCGACCGACATGCAGATCAGATCGACGTAGAGCCTTTCGCGGGCCACGCCCGCCGTCTCGCACTTCTCGACGAGCGCCACGGCTTCGCGGACCCGGTCGTCGGCGGTCTTCGGCATGCCGGCCTCGCCCATCGCCAGGCCGACGACGTCGCAGTCGCAGTCCGCGGCGATCCCGAGGAGCGGAAGCTTCGACGGCTCGTTGCTGACCGAGTTCATCAGCGGAGGCCCGGAGCACTGGCGGATCGCCTTCTCCATCACGTGAGGATCCGACGTGTCGATCCCGAGCCGCACGTCGGGGCCGAGATCCTCCTCGACCACCTCGATGAGCCAGAGAAGATCGTCGAGCTCCCGATCCATCGATTGGCCCGCATTGAGGTCGATGACGTCCGCTCCGGCCTCGTGCTGACGTCGGGCGAGGTCGCGAATGTGCGCCTCGTTCCGGTCGGCGATCGCCTGCCCGACCCGCTTCCTCGTCGAGTTGATCAGCTCCCCTACGACCAAGAACATGTTTCTCCTTCCCTTGGAGTGGCTCCGTTCATCGTAGTGTCGGCCCTCGGGCAGAGCAAGGAGCGCCGGCCGCGGCTCCGGCACTCACTTGGGCGATGCGTGCAACCGACCACCACTGGATTCAATCATCACAATCCTGGATTCTGTCTCCTTGCGCTCGCGTGCCTCGGCGACCGCGAGGAGGGGAGGAAGCATGGCGGAGCATGACGGTCCCCTCGTAGGCCGTTTCGACCTCGACGGCGCGGACGTCGACCTCGGAGCGGATGCCGTCTGGCCGACGCTCGAGCGCGGTGGCTTCTCCCGATCGGCGATCGTCGAGGGACGGGTGCGGGAATCCATTCCGATCGGCCGATCGCTGATCCGACCGCGGGGTATCGGACACCACGTCGCCGCAAGATCGCTTTCGAACGCGGAGATCGACGCATTGCCGACGCCGATTCGGAAAGCCCGGTTTCTCTGCTTCGGGCTGTGCACGGCGGGGCGGGCGATCGAAGAGCACGCCCGCACGTTATCTCGGAAGGGCGAGCTGATCGACTCGATGATCCTCGACGCGATCGCGATGACCGCCCTGTCTCAGATCAGCGACCGCCTCGGCTGCGCCGTCTTCGACTGGGCCGAGGAGCGCGGTCTGTCCGCAAGCCGCGCGTTCTCTCCGGGCGCGGGGGCGAGCGGCTGGGAGCTGGAAAACCAGCGCCTCGTCTTCGCCCACCTGCCGAGGGATCCGCTCGGCGTCCGGCTCACGCCCCACCTGTTGATGCGGCCGTCGAAGAGCGTGTCGTTCGTCATCGGGATCGGCGAGCGGGTCACGCAAGCGAAGCATCCGTTCTCCTGCGAAGGGTGCCCACGGCTCGACTGCTCCTATCGCCACGTCCCCGGCAACGCACGGGCTCCGCACCGACCCTCGTGACGGCACCGGCGCCGGCAACACAACGAGAGTACGCTCTGACGCTTCGCCCGCTACAGCCCCGCGGCCTCCAGCACCTCGGGGACGCGCTTCTCCCAGCCGAGCGGCATGATGTGCACTCCTTGGCAGAGATCCTTGACGTCGCGGGCCAGCCGCGCGGCGATCTCGACCGACTTCGCCGGGCGGTCGCCCGCGTCCGCCATCTCGTCGATCAGCCCGTCGGGCACGGAAACGCCGGCGACGTTCTGGTTCATGAACCGCGCCATGCCGGGCGACTTGAGGAGGATGATCCCGGCCATCACCGGGACGCCGAACCCCTTCGCCCCTTCCATGAACCGGGCGAACGCCTCCGGATCGAAGACCGCCTGGGTTTGGAAGAACGTCGCTCCCGCGGCGATCTTCTTCCCCATTTTGATCAACTGGAGCTCGACCGGGTCGGCACCCGGCGTGACGACGGCGCCGAGGCAGAAGTCGGGACTCCCCGCGAGCTCGTTGCCGCCCATGTCGCTCCCTTGATTGAGCCCTTTCGCCGCGGCGAGGAGCGACACCGAGTCAAGGTCGAAGACGGCCTTCGCGTCCGGAAAGTCGCCGAGCGTGACGTGATCGCCGGTCAGGCAGAGGACGTTCTCGATCCCCAGCGCCCACGCGGAGAGCAAATCGGACTGCAGCGCGATCCGATTGCGGTCGCGGCACGTCGCCTGGAACACGGGCTCGATCCCGCGCTCCTTCAGCATCCGCGACGCGGCCAACGACCCGAGGCGCATCACCGACGATTGCTGATCGGTGATGTTGATCGCGTCGACGCGCGGCTTCAGCCGCTCCGCGTTCTCGATCATCTCCGCGGTCTCGGTTCCCTTCGGAGGGGCGACCTCGGAGGTGACGACGAACTTGCCGGCACGGAACAGATCGGTCAGTTTCATGAGGTCGCGTCCTCTGCTGTCTTCATGTCGATCGCCCACGTCCGGGTCCCCCGGATCGCGCTCGGCGGCCGCATTCTCGCGTGGTCCTTGACTTGCACCGGACTGCGACGGAGCAAATCGAGCCGCCCCTGCCTCTCGAGTCGCTCGTAGATGACGTCCCACGCGCACCGCCGAACCTCGGGCTCGACCTCGCACCGTCCGTCCTTCGCGCCGCCGCACGGCCCGTTGACGAGCCCCTTCGCGCAGGCGGTCAACGGACAGATTCCCGCAGTGAACTCGAGGAAGCACTGCCCGCACTCGGCGCACCGCTCCTCGCCCTGCCACTCGCCACGGATCCCGCCGAGGGAGACCGTGTTGCACGCCGGATGCACGGCCTTATCGATCACCGTCGCCGACGCCTGGATGCCGATCCCGCACGTCGAGACGACGACGGAATCGGCGCGTTCCAGCGTCTCCGCGTACGGCCTCAGGCTGGTCCGGATCAGCGCCTTCTGGCAGAGGAAGTCGAGGACCTTCCAGCCGACGACCTCGGTACCGTGTGCCTCCAGCTCCTCCTTCAACTCGAGGATCTCCGGCTCCCCGCCCGTGCCGGAGGCGGCCGCGCACCCGTCGCAGCCGAGGAGGAAGACCGAGCGCTCTCCGGCGAGGAATCCGACGATCTCGTCGATCGGTTTTCGTTCGGTCACGAGCATCTAGGACCTCCTGTCGTTCCGCCTGATCTCCTGTCTCACGATCTCTACGACCCTCGGGACCGACGCCTCGACGATCGGTGACAGGTCGAGCCCCCAATCGATCTTCTCCGGTTCGACCCCGATCACGACGATCTCCGGGTCCTCCCCAGGCCGTCCGAACGCGCGGAGCGTCTCCAACAGCCGCACGTCGTGGCTCGCCCGTCGGGCGCCGGACGCGTCGAATCCGACCTCGTCTCCGAACCGATACACCGTGCCCGGCGTTCCTCCGCCAAGGACCGCGTCGACGACGATCACGCGTTCGTATCCGTCGAGGTCGAACGCGACGTCCGGATCGGTCCCCGCGTCGACCACCAGGACGCCCTCGGGAAGCTCCGCGTTCGCCATCGCGCGGGCGACGTGAACGCCGATCCCCTCGTCCCTCATCAGGCCGTTCCCGACGCCGACGATCGCGGTTCTCATCGCGCCTCCTAGCTCACCACGTACCGCCCCAGCGTTCTGCCTCGGGGCGTGATCAGGTGGACGGCGCAGGCCAAACACGGATCGAACGAGCGAACGATCCGGACGATCTCGAACGGATTCTCCTCGTCCGCGATCGGCGTCCCGGCGATCGCCTGTTCGATCGGACCCGGCTTCCCCTGCTCGTCCTTCGGAGACGCGTTCCACGTCGTCGGAACGACGCACTGGTAGTGGTCGATGGCTCCGTCCTTCAGCCGGACCCAGTGGCCGAGCGCCCCTCGGGGGGCGGCGGTCAGCCCGGCCCCTTCTCCTTCGTCGGGGATCTCGTACGGCGCGTAGACCTCGCCGCCCGGCACGAGGTCGAGGACCCAGTCGGCCATCGCGTCGGCGACGACCTTGCACTCGACCGCGCGCGCCGCGTGGCGTCCGAGGGCCGAGTTCAGCGCCGCCGGACCGGCATCGAGCGCGCCCAGCACCCGATCGACGAGCGCCACGATCGGTTCGATCCCGCGCGCATACCCGAGGAGCATCCGCGCCAGCGGCCCGCCCTCGTACACGTCGCCGTCGTAGCGGGGGGCCTTGATCCACGAGTAAGCGCCCTCCTTGGACGGATCGGGCACCGTCACGCCCTCCGACGGATGCAGTGGATCCCGCTCGCTCGCCAGCCACGCATGCTGGACCGACTCGGTGATCTTCCCGACGCCGATCTCTTCCGGAGCGAGGTCCATCGCGATCGTCCCCGAGCCGAGGAAGCGGCCGTTCTCGAGAGGGAACCCCCCGTAGCTGATGAAGCTCCCGCAACCGCCGCCGACCTCGGCGTAGTCGCCGTAGGCGCGGGCGACCTCGAGCACGTCGGGGACGTACACGTGATCGATAAAATGACGAATCTCGTTTAGCCGCCATAGGAAGCCGGCGATCGTGTCGACCTCGGGGACCTGCGTCACCCCGCCGGGGACGATCCCGACGTTGTGCGGCATCTTCCCGCCGAACACCGCCAGGAGCTCGTGCGCCTTCCGCCGGACGTCGAACGCCTGCACGTAGTGCGACGCCAGCCGCTGCGCGACGTCGGTCGGGAAGCGATAGTCCCCCTCGTACCGGGGGACGAACGGCCCGAGCTCGCCGCGGCCGAGGAACGCCTTCGCCGCGAGGAGGCCGGGGTCGGTCCCCTCATACCCGGCGACGGCCGTCACGTCGACGTAGTCGAGCGCCGCCAGGTGGTAGAAGTGCAGGACGTGGGACTGGATGAAGTTGCAGCCGAGGATGAGGTTGCGGAGGATCCGACCGTTCGCCGGGATCCGATCGGCGATCCCGAACGCCTCGTCGAGCGCGAACGTCGACGCCGTCGCGTGCGCCGTCGGGCAGACGCCGCAGATCCGCTGGGTGATCCGAGGGGCGTCGCGAGGGTCTCGCCCCTGAAGGATCAGCTCGATGCCGCGGAACAGCGTCCCCGTGCTCCGCGCCTCCACGACGACGCCGTCGTCGACGGTCGCTTCGATCTTCAGGTGCCCTTCGATCCGAGTGACCGGATCGATGACGATCGTCCGCATGGTCAGGACTCCTTCCTCGGCACCAGAAGGGCCTCTTCCGGGAGCCTCTCGTAGAACGGTGAGATCAGGTCCGGGAACTCCGGCTCGACGCATCCGTTGCACGGGGCACCGCTGCCGATCACCCAGTTCGTCCCGTTGTTCCAACGTCGCAGCGGGCAGTCGGCGTGGGTGATCGTCCCCTTGCAACCGAGCTCGTACAGACAGCCCTCGTCGCTGAGATGCTTGGCGAACTTCCCCTCGTCGAAGTAGGCGCGTCGGGGGCAGTTCTCGTGGATCAGCTGCCCGAAGAAGCGGATCGGCCGCCCGAGCTCGTCGACCTTCACCGCGGACACCCCCCCGACCAGGATCGTCGCGACGGTCCCGACGAACCAGTCGGGGTGCGGCGGGCAGCCGGGGACGTTGATCAACGGCGTATCGATCCCCTTCTCTCTCAGGAGATCGCCGACGCTGACACAGCCCCCGGGATTCGGGTCGGCGGCGAAGATCCCGCCGAACGACGCGCAGGTCCCGAGCCCGATGATCACCGCGGCGTTCTCGGCGAGCGGGATCACGCGGTCGACCATCGGCACCTCGCCGAGCGTCCCGTAGACGCCGCCGTCCTTCGTCGGGATCGATCCCTCGACGATCAGTACGTACGTTCCGGGATCGCCCTTCGCGGCCGCATCGAGGACCTCGACGGCCGGCTCTCCGGATCCGGCCATCACCGTGGCCTGGAACCGGAGGTTGATGTGCCGCCCCGGAATCACCTCGCTGAGGAGGAGGTCCGTGATCTTCGGCGCGGCCGAGTTGAGCACGGACACGGAACAGCCGCTGCACGTGGCGGCCTGGATCCAGATCACCGGCATCTCCCGAGTTTCTGCCATCGTCTCACCCTCCCTCGAGGCGGACCCGCCGTTCGATTCTCGTGTGGAAACGGCTCCACGCCACTATACGGAAAGTCTGTAGGGGATCGCAATTCGGGCGCCACCGACCGGCAGAGGTGAGGCGATCGAAACCGGTCGGGCCGACACAAAGCGGCCGAAAAAGCGAAGCCGAGCGGAGGGCCGGCGCCTCTCTCGCTCTCGGCTCGCGGGGACCCTGACCTCTAAAGGGTGATCGGCTCGGTCTGAACCCCCCACTCGAACTCGTTGTACTTCGTCCACAGGTAGTACTCGTGGATCTGGTCGATCTCCGGCTCGACCCCCTTGGGCTCGAGCGAGGTCGTGACCGCGGCCCCCTCGTCCGGCATGCAGTCCGTCGGGCCGAGGAAGTCGCCGAGGACCGAGCTCAGGTTCGTGATCCCGTCGTCGCCGTTAAGGTCCGCGAGGGGAACCGTCAGGGTGAGCACGTTTCCCGAGACGCTGGGCGTCGCGTCGCCCACGTCCACGAGCGTCGTCGCCAGAATGACTTCGTAGTTGCCCGCCGCGTTCCGCTGGAACAGCGGGATGAACAGCTCGGTGCCGATCGCGGAGACCGGCGCGCACGGACAAAACGCCGCGTTGGCCGACGCGAACCCGGTGGTGCTCGACTCGTCGGTGTCGAAGTCGATGAACCCCGCCAGCTCGCCCGCCGCGACCACAGCGCTCGCCGCTGGGATGTCGGGGGGAGTCGTCGAGTCGAAGACCACGGTGATCGTCAGTTCCGTCGACGTCCGCGCCGTCGAGATGCTGTGGACGTCGTACGTCGCCGGGCCGAACGCGTCGCCGTCCGCATCGACGATCTTCGCCGTCGCAGGCGGGACGAGCGTCACGACCGCCGAGCCGGTCACCACGGTCACACCCCCGTAGGTCGCCGTGATCTTCGCGGTCGTAACTTCCGCCACGGTCGCCGGGGCGGTATAAACACCGGCGGCCGAGATGGTGCCGGGCCCGGCGTCGACCGCCCACGTCACCACGATAGGATTGCCGAGCTGATCCGTCGCCGCGAAAGCGACGGTGTCCCCTGCCTCCGCGATCCCGGAGAACGGCGTGACGACCAGCGTCTGAACGCGCATGCAGCCAGCCAGCAGAACCAGAGCCAGAACCAGGATCGGCCCTACGAGATACACCCTTTTCATCGCACTCTCCTCTGCCTCAGAATCGATCCACACGTGTCGGCTTGTGTACGAAACGAGCGTAGCCGCAGTTCGGCTCGCAGCGGGGGGATCGCGGGGAGCCCCGCAGGGGAAATGCGTTCCCTTCGGACGTCACCGTGAGGACCCCTTCGACGACGCGCACGCACCATCGATCGGGCCGGGGCGCAGCGTGGGAGGCCGCTCGTGGACCGCGGATCCTCCGCCCGTGCATCGCTACGAGGCACTGGGGAAGGCGATCGCCTACGGCTTGAGGCGCGACGTCCCGTTCCTCCCCGAGGCGATCCACCGTCCTTCGGGAGACGGCCGACGCCCCTACAAGTGCCGAGCGCCCCGCGGAGCCACTAGCGAGGCGCTCGATCTCTGTGCCGTTCCTCTGTGTCTATCTCGGGTCGAGTCTCACCGCGTCGATCACGAGATCCATGTCGAAGTCGTCGATCGTCGCGACGATCCGTCGCTGGACGACGCGATACAGCGCGAACGCGTACTCGACGACGTAGCGGGCGTCGTCCTCGTGTCCGTCCTCGTCGTAGTCGCCAACCCGCACGTCGCGGGGCTGCACGATCTGCACCCGGACGTCGACGAGGACGTTGCTGTCGAGGTCGATGACCACCGAGTTGGCGATTCCGCAGCACATCGTCGGTTCGAGCCACAGACGGTCGTCGAAGCAGTCGTCGAGGTCGAGGTTCATCCCGACATACGGGATCGGATGATCCTCCGGGTCGTTCGGATGGGTGCCCGCAAGCAGCTCGTCGTCGTCGGAGAAGCCGTCGCCGTCGGTGTCGATCGGCTCGGCCTGAACCGGCGCCAGGAGCGGAATCAGCTCCGAGTTGCACGGATCGTCGTCGAGGCCGTCGATGAACCCGTCCGAGTCGGAGTCGCGGTTGGTCGGGTCGAGCATCGGGACGAACCGGATCCAGTAGTCCTGCGGATCCTCGTCGATCAAGCCGTCTCCGTCGTTGTCGATCCCGTCGATCGGGTCCTCGTCGGTCAGGCCGTCGGTGTCGTTGTCGAGCGTCCAGTACGCCAGCTCGACGCACTCCCAGAACACCTCCGGCCCGTCGAGGATCCAGTCGTTGTCCGTGTCGTGGTCGAGCGGATTCGTCGGGTTGAACGGGCGGGTGAGGTCCGGGTAGCGCACGTAGACCTGCGACTGGTAGCGCTCCTCGTAGTCGGTCAGCCCGTCGTCGTCCGTATCGGGATCGCACGGGTTCGTCTCGGTCGGATACGGAATCGGCGGACCCGGGAGCGGATCCTCGTGATCGAACTCGCTCGGAAGGAAGTCGAAGTTCCCGTCGTGGTTCCGGTCCTCGTATCCGTCCTCCAACTGGTCGTCGTCGGTGTCGGGATCGAGCGGATTCATGCAGCCGCACGCTGGATACGTGACCGTGATCGGCCGACCGAACAGGTCGGTGGCCGGAATCCAGCTCTGGCGCGACGTCGAGAATCCGAGGACCTCGACGCCGTCTCCGTCCGCGTCGCCGTCGGTGTCGTACTGGTTCGGATCGGTCTCGTCGCCGGCGTACACGTCGCCCCAGTAGTCGTACCCTCCGGGATCCCACGCGCCGTTTCCGTTCTTGTCCTCACCGTATCCGTGCGGATTCGGGTGATCGCCGATCCCGTCGGCGCTTCCTCCTCGTACGATGGTTCCACAAGCGTCGAGGCCCGGCTCGGCGCACGATTTGCAGATCGGGTTGACGTGGACCGTCGGATCGGTAGGCCAGGTCATCATGTACGGCGTCCCCGTTCCCCCGTCGCATAGACCGTCGCCGTCGGTGTCGGCATTGAGAGGGTTCGTGTTGTTCAATCCGAACACCTCGGCCGAGTCCAGGAGCCCGTCGTCGTCAGTGTCCGGATCGAACGGGTCCGTCGGGATGGGGTCCGCGCTCGTCACCTGCTCGCCGCCGGTGTGCTCGTGCCAATCGTTGCGTCCGTCGTCGTCGGTGTCCCAGTCGAGCCAGTCGGTTCCGATCGCGAATTCCTCGCCGTCGAGGAGCCCGTCCCCGTCGGAATCTCGATCGCAGATCGAGTGGATCCCGTCGTCCTGCTGCTCGCGCAGGCGTAGGTCGGTGCAGTGCTCGCCTCGAATCGTGAACACCTTCCCGGGGAAGTCGACGTCGGCCTTTGCGAGATCCTCGTAAACGTCCTCGCCGTCCCGGAGCCCGTCTTCGTCCGAGTCGGAGCTGTTGGCGTAGCCGTCGCGAATCGGGTCGTACACGACGCCGTAGTAGTTCGGATCGGCGTACGTCCAAGGGGCCGCGGGGCAGTCGCACCAGCCCGTCGTCGAGCAGCTACAGCCGACCTTGAACTCGATCGCGTCGCCGAGGCCGTCGCCGTCGGTGTCGCGCTGCAGCGGGTCGGTCTCGTCGTACCAGTTCCCGAACGGCGGATGCGCCGTCCCGCTGAGCGCCTCTTCGCAGTCCGAGAGCGCTTGGATCGCCTCCGTTCCGTCGAATCCGTCCAGAAGAGGAGCGGTGTCCGGATCCCGCGCCGCGACGTTCCCATCGGCCTGGTCGTCGTCCGTGTCGTCGTCGTTCGGATCGGTAAAGTAGGTTTGCAGCTCCTCGCGATCGGAAAGCCCGTCGTCGTCGGAGTCCCAGTCGAGCGGATCGGTCCCGATGAACGTCTCTTCGCCGTCGAGGAGCCCATCGCCGTCGGAATCCGGATCACAGAGCGAGCAGACCGGATCGTCGTGAAGCTCCCCGTCGTTTCCGAGCACGGGCAGGACACCGGCTTCGCCGACGTCGTCCGACCCAAACCGGTCGTATTCCGCCCCGTCCTGCAGCCCGTCGTCGTCGGAGTCGTCGTCGTTGACGTAGCCGTCCCGTCCGGATTCCACGCCTTCCCCGCTGCAGTTGCAGCCCGGCTTGAACTCGACATCGTCCTGAATTCCGTCTCCGTCGGTGTCCTTCTGCAGCGGGTCGGACTGATCCCCAAGATCGTCGAACGGGAAGACTCCTTCACGGCTGACGGCCTCGATTCCGTCCGAGCCGAGCGTGACCCCGTCGTAGTACTCGACCGATTGCGTCTCGTCTGTGTACGTCGGTGTGTTCCCATCGAGCTCGTAGCGTGAGACCGTGATGCTCGTCGATGCGGTCGCTCCGGCGTAGCCAGCAAGAGGAACGGACGTCGGCCGATCGGTCAGGGTGCACGTGGCACCGTACTCCAACGCCGCTCCGTCGCCGTCGGTGTCGGGGTCGTTCGGATCGGTGAAGTAGGTCTGCAGTTCCTCCCGGTCCGACAGGCCGTCGTCGTCGGTGTCCCAGTCGAGCGGGTCCGTCCCGACCTGGACCTCTTCGCCGTCGAGCAACCCGTCGCCGTCGGAGTCCTCGTCGCAGATCGCGCACGTGCTGTCGTCGTGAAGCTCGCCGTCGTTTCCGGAGGCAGCATCGACGTCCTTGCCGTAGTCGGAAGGATCCCACGTGGCGAGATGAAGCTGCGAATCGGGGCCGTCCTGGAGGCCGTCGTCGTCGGAGTCGTCGTCGTTGACGTAGCCATCCCGCGACGCACCTCCGCCGGGGCCGCAATTGCAGCCGTACTCCATCTCGAGGTCGTCGGTCAGGCCGTCGCCGTCGGTGTCGTCCATCCGAGGATTGGCGTGGTCTCGAGAGTCGGAGGAAGCGGTCGTTCCCAGTCGCGCAGCGATGGCGGAGTCCCACGTCGCGATTTCGTCGCCGTCGGAGACGGTATCGTTGTCGGTGTCCGCGTCCGTCGGATCGGTCTGGTACGCGTTGACCTCTTCGTAGTCCGTCAACCCGTCGTTGTCCATGTCGGTATCGAGCGCGGGGACGGTCACACCGAGACTCGCACCTTCGGCCCCGACTGTCGCGGAGACGCCCGTAGGGGTCACCTCCCCGGCACCGAACAGTCCCTCCTCTTCGCCGTCCATCAGCCCGTCGCCATCGGTGTCGGGATCGCACAGATCGGTTTCCCAGTCGTCGACCGTCTTCGACGCCTGCGTCGTGCTCCCGCCGACCGTGATCCCGCCGGTGCAGGTCCAAGGCAGCGTGTCGCCGGTATGGCCGCCCCAGCAACCGTCCAGATTGGCGTCCTCGTACCCGTCCTGAAGACCGTCGTCGTCGGAGTCGTCGTCGTTGACGTACGGGCAGGAGTGGTTCATGTAGTACTCGACGTCATCACGCAGGCCGTCACCATCGGTGTCCTGCATTCCCGGATTCGCGTGGTCTCGGATGTCCGGAAGGGACCATGTCCCTACTTCCTGGCCGTCGGTCAGCGTGTCGCAGTCGCTGTCCGCCACGCAGTAGTTGGTGTTGTAGATGTCGGCCTCGTCGCCGTCTTTGAGGGTGTCGCCGTCGCTGTCCTCGTTGATCGGGGACGGTCTGCGCGTTCCGCCGGCGTATCCGCCCGCTGCGGAGATCTCGTCGCCGTCGCCCATGCCATCGCCATCGGAGTCCGTCGACAGGTCGCTCGTGCCGAGCAGCTCCTCGACGATCGCCGGGAGACCGTCGCCGTCCCAGTCCCTCTCCATCTCCAGCTTGATGCCTTCCATCGCGGCCTTCGCAGTGGCCGTGACCGCCATGATGATCTCCTGGATCGGGACCTCGCTTCCCGAGCACACACCGAGTCCAGCGCACCAGACCGGGTTCGGAATCAGGCTCACCGGGATGTCGACGATGTCCAGCCCCAGCTGAAGGTACGATATCGTCTCGACCGCGATGTTGATTCCGGTGACAAGCGCATCGATGTTGAAGCCTCCGCTGCCGCAGCCTTCGTCGCACGTTGCTCCGGTCGTGCCGTCGCCCGGATCTTCCTCGATGAAGGCCGTTCGATCGACGCCCACCGCATCCGCCGAGTCCAGATGGACGCCAACGGCATCACTCGCCTCGAACTTCACAGCGACATTGACGTAGATGTCGTCCGAAGCCACCTTGAAGAAGGGCTCCGCGGGGTCCCACGTGATCAGGATGTCGTCCGGATCGTCCAAGATGTAGAAGTCGCCCACGGGCGGGCTGGCGACGGGGTCGTTGCCTGGCTTGTCCGCTACGGTCACGGAGCAGTCACAACCGTCGGCAGTGGGTGAGCAACTGAGGCTAATCTCGGTCGGCCGTCGTTGAACCGGCTGCGCGTAGCCCGCGCTGCTCGGTGCGTGGATACCATCGTCGGGTGCATACACCGCGACGAGCAGCTCGTGGCCGGCCTCTTCGTTGAGCGAAGTGGCCGTATACGTGAAGCCGGGCGTCGCCCCTCCCGTAACGGCGATAACGGTCGGCACGCCGGTGGCGGTTCCGGGAAGCGGCGGCTCCCTCGTGATCGCCACAGCGCCGTCCGGGGCGATAGGCGTGCCGGCATCGGCGATGTCTGCGACGGAAACCGTGAATCCGCAGGACTCGTTCACGAGGAGCGGACCGCACGCGTTCTCCAGTACGGTCTCAGTCGGACGCAGTTCCACATCGATCTGCGCAGTCACCGACTTCTCGGCGAACACGGGGTGCGGGTCGGGGTCTGGGCTGGCGAACGTCACGGTGATGGTCGTGGTCCCCGCCTCGAATGCGCCGGGCGTGTAGCTCACGGTGCAGTCACCGTTCGAGTCGAGCGTCTCGTCATGATCCGCTCCAGGAGCGCCCGTCTCGAATACCCCCGTCCCACTCGATGTCGACAGTGTGACCGTTTCCCCGTTCAGATCGCCGGGTGTCCCTGCGGTCGTATCGTCCTCGACGTGGATGTCGATCGTCACGACCTCGTTGATGTACGCTGCCATCGGGGCGACGCTGACATCGATGTCGACGGCCCGCCGGATGATCTGTTGATCGAAGTCGACGGTGACACATTCAGCGACGTTGCTGGCTGCGTGGACGGCGCTGCCGTCGTACGCCGCGGCGAACACGTGCGGCGTGGTTTCCGCGCTGTCCGGGGTGTACGTAAACGTGAATTGCCCGCCGTCGCCCGCGACCAACGTATGGCCCCAGGATGCGGGAGATCCTTCGTCATTCGGTGTCACGGAGACGCTCACGTCGCCGGTCGGAACCGAGGGGATTCCCGGGGAGATGTCGCTGACGGTGCAGGTGCAGGTCACCGTGTCGTTCACCACCAGCGGCGTGTCCGAGCAGAAGACCTCCGTCTTCGTAAGCCGCTTCGTGACCTCGTGATCTTCCGTGTCCGTACTCCCGATGAAATTGTCGTCGCCGGAGTAGACCGCGGTGATTGTCTTGTTGCCCGCGCTCGTCGAGGTCAGCGCACAGCTCCAGCTGCCGTCGAGCGCAACCGCTGCCGAGCACGTGTTCCCGTCGCCGTCGTCGACGTCGACGGTGCCGGTCGGGCTGCCGCTTCCCGGGTCGTCGACCGTTACCGTCCCGCTCACCTCGTACGCCTCATTGACGACGGACGGGTCCGGCACGTCACCGGTGATGGTCACCGTCGTGTCGGCGCGATTGACAACATGGGTTTCCGTATCGCTGCCGCTGCCGAACTCGGCTGGATTCAACGGTGTGAAGGTTGCGGTGATCGTTTTTGCGCCTGCCGTGTACGTAGTTAGCGTGCAGCCCCAAGACCAGCCGTCAGTGAAAACTCCAGTCGTTGTCGTGCGACTGCACGTGTTCCCTTCGCCGTCATTCACCGTCACCGTGCCGTACAGGTTAAGGCTGTCGGGGTTGGCTGCGGCCCGAACCACTTCGAACCTGACGTAGTACCCTTCACCGACCACGGAGGGTTCGGTATCAGAGCCCGTAATCGCTACTGTGACAGGGATCTGCGCCGATAGCGCCAGGCCGAGCCCCAGCACCAGACCACAGACCAGGAGCAGCACATACCAAGTCCTGCATCTCTTCCGGTCCCTCCCGGTGTGCCGAACGCCGTCGTTCATCTGATTGGTGCGTAGGTTCATCTTCATCCCCCTAGAACGACACACTCGTCGCGACCGCGGCTCGGGTGAGCCCGTACCGACCGAACGTCGCCTGGACCGACACCACCGCCGGACTGAACCGGAAGCTCAACTTGCTCGACCAACTGGCGAAGCCGAAGTCTTCTCCCCGCTGGCTGAACGTGATCGACGTGTTCGTCGAGAACACCCCCTGCGCCAGCGAAAGCCCCATCGCCAATCCGGTCAGGCCGCGTTCGATCCCCGACGCGCGGAGCGACCAGGACCCGCTGATCGGCCCGAGGTTCAGCGAGTTCCCGCAGCTGGCGGAAAGGCCTGTGATGTCCAGCTCGTCCAGCGCGATGCTCAGCCTGAACGGTCCCTCGGTGACCGTCAGCATCAGCGCGCTGACGGTCGGAGGGGTCGACGTGAGCGTGATCGACAGGCTGATGCTCGTCCCCTCCCACGCGCCGCCGGCGATCGTCACGGTCGTGCTGAACGCCTCGTCCGTGCCGGTCGCAACGGAGAAGCTCGATCCGAGTGTGACGTCCTGGATGCCGACGCCGAAGAGCGAGACGCTCGCGAGCCGGATCCCTCCAATGCCGAGCCGGACGAACGAGCTGTCCGGCGTGACCTTCCCCTTCGCGGAGTGCCCCTTGATGCTCTTGTTGGCACTCGAGGCCGACAGGCCGAGCTCCACCCGCATCGACAGCCCGACGCTCGCGCGCCAGCTCGCCGACGTCAGGCTCCCGATGCCGAACTCCTGGTCGGAGTGCTCGTAGTAGAGCGGATCGTACGACCCGCTCGGGTTCGGGAAGTTCACGTCCTCCAGCATGATCAGATGCTCGATGTCGAATCCCCCGACCGCCGCGCTGAGCGTCGCACGGGCCGAGACGAACAGCGGATTCGCCGGCGGAATGATCACGGAGTTCGGGAGGTTGTTGACGTCGGTCACGTTCTCGAACGGAACCGCGACCCAGACCTCCGGCACGAGGGTGAACTCGTCGAGTCGAGCCCCGTAGAGCGGCAGGTCCCCGAACTCGAACGGACTCGACAGGACGAAGTGCTCGATCCCCGCGGTGTTGATCGCCGCCTTGACCCGCGGATCGATGAAGCCGGTTCTCAGCGTGAGGTCGAGCTTCGACGCGATCGCGAACTCGAGCATCGTGAACTCGCTCGGCGTGTCGAGCTTGATCTCCCCCGTAACGGTCGTAGGAATCCGCCGGGCCACGGCGTCGAGATCCAGGCGCCCGGTCAGTTGCCCCAAGGCGGCAAAAGCCAGAACGACGACGCTCAGGCCCGCCACCAGCACGCTCTGGACAGGCACCCTTCTCATTCTCTCCCTCCATGCAGCGCCGTTTCCCACCTCGAAGCCGTCTGGTCCGCGAAGACGGCGGCACCATGTCCCGTTTCCGCGGGACAGAGGCCAGTCGGAGGGTGCGCCGGGTCGAGTAGCATCGACCTGTCTAGACCCGCTGGGTCTAAGGAAGAATGGCAATAGACAGGGGTACGCAAGAACGAGTCTGGGTGTTGCCGTGGGGACGGTCTCACGGGGCTCACTTCGCGTGCCTCTTGTCTTTCCCGCCTAGTCCGTGCTCACTCCTCCTCCACAAAACAAAGAAGCTCCTTCTTTCGAAGGAGCTTTCTGTCTCGCGTCCACTCCGCTGAGGGTCACTTTACCACCAGCCGCCGTCTCTTCAATCCAATAGACAAGACCACGTTTCGGCCTTGTCTCCTCTCCGCCAGCTCCGATTACTGCGATGCTTCGCCCGCAGCTAGGACATTCTAGTAGAATCGTAACGTCCCGTCAAGGGGGCCAGCAACCATTGGACTTGTCTCATGGGCCCACTTCACAGGACATCGCGTACGAGAAACCCTGGAACGCTCGCGGTTCGGGTCACCACACCCGCTCATCGACGATGTCGCCCTCCGGAGTGACCAGGAAGACCTCGTCGCCGTCCGGATCCAAGTACAGTCCGTCGATGTCGCCCCCCGGATTGAACACGTCGGCGCAGATCCGATACGGATCGTTCGGAGGGATCACCGTTCCAGGCGGAAACGCATACTGCCCCTCGAGATCGTTGAGCGACCAGTAGGAGAGATCGAGGGGCCGGTCGGAGGTGTTCAGCAGGTAGACGCACTGCGCGGTCCGATCGACGGACAGAATGCTGACCGAAGAGACCGCCGAGGTGGCCGGTAGAGCGGCGGACGAACTCTGCCCCCATCCGACCCACAGCCGATCGAACTCCGCAAGGAACGCCGCCGCCGGTGCGGCCTGCGCCGCCGTGGGGCACGTGATTCGCGTGAGACTGTCGAATCTCGCCGTGGTCGAGGAGTCCGTCCACTCGTACGATCCAGTCAGAACGATCCGCCGATCGATGACCGCGAATCGATGGCCGAACGTCCCCGATCCGTCGGAGAGGCGGACGGGAACACCGACGGCGAGCAGCTTCTCGTACTCGCTGCCGACCTCTCGTTCTCGTCCTCCGGCCAGAATCACGCGGACATCGACGCCTCGGCGATGCGCGCGCACGACCGCGTCCCCCAGCAGATCGTCCGTGAAGCTCGGAACGGCGATCTCCAAGGTGTCTCGGGCGCCGTCGATGCTCTGGACGATGGCCGTCCTTGCGCCGTCCCCCGCTCCCGGCGACGCGAAGTAGACCTGGATCGCGCAGGACTGCCCGAGAGCCCACACCGAAAGACAGAGGGAACCCACCACTCCCAGGACAACTCGCTTGATCATCTCGATCTCCTTCGATCTACGCTGACAGCGGCCCGCCGAAGCGATCCACGATACACTCTACCGCGATCCCCCTGCCGCGGGCAATCTCTTGGGACCGATCGAGCCGTCCTCACTCCCACTCGATCGTCGCCGGCGGCTTGCTCGTGACGTCGTAGACGACGCGCCCGACCTCCGGGATCTCGCGGGTGATCCGCCGGGCGGCCTCGTCGAGGATCTCCGCGGGGAGGCGAGCCCAGTCGGCGGTCATCGCGTCGAGGCTGGTGACGGCCCGGAGCGCGACGACGTGTCCGTACCGCCGCTCGTCACCGGCGACGCCGACCGACTGGATCGGCGTGAGGACGGCGAGCGCCTGCCACGCGTCGTGGTAGGCGCCGTGCTCCTTCAGCACCGAGACGAAGACATCGTCTGCCTTACGGACGATCGCGACGCGCTCTCGGGTCACCTCGCCGAGGATTCGCACGGCGAGCCCGGGGCCGGGAAACGGATGTCGGAGCCGGATCCCGTCCGGGAGGCCGAGAAGGCGCGCGACCTCGCGCACCTCGTCCTTGAACAGGGCGCGGAACGGCTCGAGGAGCTCGAACCCGAGCTCCTCGGGCAGCCCCCCGACGTTGTGGTGGCTCTTGATGTTCGACGTCCCTTCGCCGCCGGCCGACTCGATCACGTCCGGGTAGAGGGTTCCCTGGGCGAGAAACCGGAACGGTCCGTGCCGCTCGGCCTCCTCGCGGAAGACGCCGACGAACTCGCGCCCGATGACCTTCCGCTTCCCCTCCGGGTCGACGATCCCGGCCAGCGCGCCGAGGAAGCGATCCGACGCGTCGACCGTCACGAGGTTGATCCCGAGGGCGCGAAGCCCGGCGTCCACTTCCCGGCGCTCCCCCTCGCGCAGGAGGCCGTGATCGACGAAGACGGCGAGATGATCGACCCCCTCGCGGGCGAGGAGCAGCGCCAGCGTCGACGAGTCGACGCCGCCGGAGACGCCGAGCAGAACCCGATCCCGCCCGACGCGCGCTCCCACCTCCGCGGCGATCCGCTCGAGGTTCCGCTCCGGCGTCCAATCCCTCGGCACCCGCGCGAGATCGAGGAAGTTGGCGAGAATCCGGACGCCTTCCGGCGTGTGGGCGACCTCCGGATGAAACTGCACGCCGTGCAACCGTCCGTCGGCCGAAGCGACGGCGGCGTGCGGATTCGTCGCCGTCGCCGCGACGCTCGACCAGCCGGCAGCAAGCTCGGAGACGGCGGTCGAATGGCTCATCCAGACCGGCTGAGGCGCCGTCAGGCCGTCGAACAGCGGTCCGCCCACGCGCACCAGCCGATCCGATCCGTACGAGCGCCCGCCCGTATCGACGACCGCTCCGCCGAACCGCTCCACCAGCAGATGCATCCCGTAGCAGATCCCGAGAATCGGTATTCCCAGGTCGTACATCGCGTCGTCCGGCTTCGGGGCGCCGTCTTCGAAAACGAGCTTCGGCCCGCCGGAGAGGACGATCGCAGCGGGCGCTTCCTCGCGGATCCGTTCGACGGAGGCCGTTCCGGGGAGGACGACCGAGTGGGCGTTCAACTCGCGAACGCGCCGGGCGATGAGGCGGGTGTACTGCGAACCGAAGTCGAGAATCACGACGCTCATGATCCGTGCCGCGCCCTTCGGTATGGCGACGTCTCTTCAGAATGCCAGCACTTCGGTTCGGCGATACCGAAGTCGAGGATGACGACGCTCACCTGACGTCCCCCTGTCTCTCACCGCTCATACCCATCCTGCGAGGCCACCACTTCGGTTCGAGCGAACCGAAGTCGAGAATCACGACGCTCATGATCCGTACCGCGCCCTTCGGTATGGCGACGTCTCTTCAGAATGCCAGCACTTCGGTTCGGCGATACCGAAGTCGAGGATGACGACGCTCATAGTCTGAACCGCACCCTTCGATATTGCAGCGTCACCTCAGAACGCCACCACTTCGGTTCGGCGACCCGAAGTCGAGAATCACAACGCTCACCCGAATTCCTCCGCTCCCTCGCCGCTTACGCCCTCGAGAAGACCGTCTCCCCGTTGATCAGGACCCGCTGCACGCGGCCGTGCGCGACGTCGAGCGGATGGGCCGACAGGATGACGACGTCGGCGTCCTTCCCCGCTTCGAGGCTTCCGACCCGGTCGTCGATCCCGAGGATCTCGGCCGGAGTGAGGGTGATCGCACGCAGCGCGTCGTCGTCGCGCATCCCCTCGTTGACGGCGATCGCCGCGTCGAGACGAAGGTACCGAACGGCCGACATCTGATCGGTCTGGATCGCCACCTTGACGCCCGCGTTCGCGAGGACCCCGGCGTTCTTCGGGGTCATGTCGCGCAGCTCGACCTTGCTTCGAGAGAAGAGGATCGGCCCCGGCACGCACGGGATCATCCTCGCCGCCAGGATGTCGGCGATCTTGTACCCCTCGGTCGCATGAATCAGGACGAAATCCAGCTCGAACTCCTCGGCGATCCGGATCGCCGTCATGATATCGTCGGCGCGATGGGCGTGGATGTGCGCCGGGATCTCCCGACGGAGGACCCGGGCCAGCGCCTCGAGCTTCAGGTCGACCTCGAACGGCTCCGGCTCGGCCGCCCCCTCGACGCCGGCCCGAAAGTCGGCGAGCTTCTCCGCGTGGCGGGCGCCCTTGTCGAGGTAACCCTGCGCCTTGGTCAGCCACTCGCGGAGCGTCGCGGCGTTCCCCATCCGCGTCGACGGGGTCTTCTTCTGCTCGCCGTAGACCCGCTTCGGGTTCTCCCCGAGCGCCATCTTCATCCCCACGGGAAACGCGACCAGCATCTCGTCGACCGTCCGGCCGGCGGTCTTGATCGCCGCCGTCTGGCCGCCGATCAGGTTCCCGCTTCCCGGCCCGGTGTTGATCGCGGTGACGCCCGCCTCGCGGAGGTCCTTGAACGCGAGGTCCTCGGGATGGATCGCGTCGATCGCCCGCAGGTGCGGAGTGATCGGGTCGGTCATCTCGTTCCCGTCGGCGTGGATCGAACCGACGCCGTCGCCGAACACGCCGGTGTGGCAGTGCGCGTCGATCATCCCCGGCATGACGACCTGCCCCGACGCGTCGATGACCTCCGCGTCCGTCGGGACCTCGACGCCCGTCCCGACGTCAACGATCCTCCCGTCGTCGATCAGGACGATCCCTTCCTCGATCGTCACCGTCGGCGTCAACACCGTGCCGCCACGTATCGCAATCACTCGGTCTCAACCCCTTTCCGATCCAATCCGCATCCGTTGCCCGCGCATATCGTACCGACCGCGGGCGCGCTCACAACCACGCCTCCACCGGCTTCGCCAGGACCGCGGTCGGGATCCTCGCCTTCGCCGTCTTGTTCGGATCGACGAGCTGGCTGACCCCGACGTCGGCCGCGAGGCTGGCGAGCATGTAGGCGTCCTCGTGCGACAGGTCGCGCGCCGCCTCGATCAGCCGCACCGCCTGACGCGTCGCCTCCTTCAACGCCTCCTCGATCGTCGGCAGCGAGACCAAAACGTACACGGCGTCGTCCAGCTCGACGATCGGCCAGTCCGCGTTGCGTCCCTTGATCAGGTCGATCTCGACCGTCACCCGTGCGGCGACCTCGCAGGCGGAGACGCAGACCTCTCCGTCCGCCTGCACGGCGTGGACGTCCCCGAGCGCGAGGAGCGCGCCCGGCTGTGCCACCGGGAGGTAGACGGTGCAGCCCGTCCCGATCTCCTTGGTGTCCATGTTCCCGCCGTGGCGATGCGCCGTTCCCGTCGGATGGGTTCCCTCACCCGGCGCCACGCCGATGACGCCGATCATCGGAGACGCGGGAATCCGCAGATCATCGAAGCGGACGGTGTCGCCTTCGACCGGGAGGATCCGCGTCGCGTGTCGTTCGATCTCCTTCCCGAGAACACCCATTCCCGGTCCGGTGACGATCGCCCCCGAACCGGCCGGTTCGATCGATACCACGCGGACAACCAGCGTGTCGCCCGGCTCGGCGCCGTCGACGAAGACCGGGCCGGTCACCGGGTTGATGCGGTCGAAGTCGAGCTCGGCCAGGATGTCCTCCGGGCTCTTCACCTGCCCGCCGAACGCGTCCCGCGTCTCGAAGACCACCGTTTCTCCCGCCGCTACGTGGGCGGCCGGTTCCATCTCCGTCGCGAACGCGTAGATCACCCGTCCGACCGGAATCGATCTCATCGGCGTCGCTCCTTTCTTCACAACTCGCACAGATCCATTTCAGAGTGTACCCACTTCTCCTGAGTATCCACGCCCGGTCCGATTACACGACGCCCAAGAGAACCGTATAGACTGGCGCGGAGCGGGAGGGACGTATGGACAACGAAAGCCGGTTCTGCCACTCGCACGGCGAGCGATTCCTCGAAACGCGGGAGCTGACGAAGACCTATCGGATGGGGACGGAGACGATCTACGCGCTACGCGAGGTCGACTTCGTCGCGCGACAAGGGGATTTCGTGGTGATCAACGGCCCGTCGGGCAGCGGCAAGACCACGTTCCTGAATCTGATCTCGGCGATCGACCGACCCACGTCCGGGGAGGTCCTGATCGAAGGGCAGCCGACGAGCACGCAGACCGAGGGACAGCTCGCGGCGCTGCGGAAGTCCCGGATCGGGTTGATCTTCCAATCGTTCAACCTCATTCCGGTCCTCACCGCCGCCGAGAACGTCGAGTACCCGTTGCTGCTCCAGAAGGTCGACAAGGCGCAGCGACGGGACCGGGTCTCCGCGCTGCTCGCGGAGGTCGGGCTCGCCGATCTCATGCGGCGCCGGCCGAACGAGCTGTCGGGCGGCCAACGCCAGCGCGTCGCGATCGCCCGGGCGCTGATCACCCGACCCAAGATCGTGCTCGCCGACGAACCGACCGCCAACCTCGACTCGGAGACCGGCGGGTCGGTGATGGAGCTGATGCGCGGCCTCAACGAGGAGCACTGCGTGACCTTCCTCATCGTGACCCACGATCCGGCCGTGTCGGATTACGGCCAGCGGCACATCCGCATCCACGACGGGTCGCTGCGGGAGGAGAGCTGACGTGTGGTGGTGGATCCCGCTTCGCAGCCTATGGCGTAACCGGCGACGGACGCTGATCTCTCTCGCGATCATCGCGTTCGGGACGGCGATTTCGCTGTTCGTCCTCGCGTTCCTCGACAACGCGCGGGACCAGATCCGCGACGTGAGCGTCGCCGAGTACGGCAACCTCCAAATCGCTTCGCCGCTGCTGTTCGACGACGAGGCCGAGGGGTACGAGTACCTGCTGACCCCGGATCACGTCGAGGCCCTCACCGCGCTGCTTCGCAACGAGCCGTCGTACGTCGCGAGCACGGTACAGCTCGAGTTCCCCGGGTTGGCCGCCTCCGGGAACCAGACCCAAGTCGTCCGGCTCCGAGCGATCGAGCCGGAGAACGGTCTGCTCGACTTCGGCGAGTACGTCGTCGAGGGCCGCGAGCTGCGTCCCGACGACCTGGCCTCCGCCCTCGTCGGGCGGGCGCTCGCCGATCTCCTGTCGCTCGAAGTCGGCGACGCGATCACGGTCACCCTCACCACGGTGGACGGCGCGTACAACGCGAGTCCGTTCGTCATCGCCGGCATCTACGGGTTCTCGAGCGAGCAGGTCGAGTCACAGGTGCTTCTCGTACCGCTCCGGTTCGGGCTGCTGCTGCTCAACACGAACGGGATCGACCGAGTGATCGTCGAGCTCGACCGGATCGCGGCCACCGATGCCGCGGCCGCACGGATCGAGGCCGGCCTGGCGGACGCGGAACTGCCGCTCGAGGTGCGCACCTGGGAGGAGCTGAGTCCGATCTACCAGCAGCTGTCGTCGTACTTCGACCTGCTGTTCGGCTTCCTCACCCTCGCCATCTCGGTGCTTGTCTTCTTCATCATCCTCCAGGTACTGACCCTCGCCTTCCTCGAGCGGACCCGCGAGATCGGAACGTTGCGGGCGCTCGGAACGACCCGCGGAGAGGTGTTCTGGCTTTTCTTCTCGGAGAGCGCGTGGCTGGCCGTGCTCGGGAGCCTGATCGGGATCCTCGCCGGAATCCTGCTTAGCCTCGGCTTCAACGCCCTCGGCATCGAATGGCTGCCGCCAGGAACGGTCGA
>Ga0315545_1001168_pt1 | contig 26247 bp, 17 predicted proteins | sample SalMarSW160210MG_FD_203096 | JGI IMG/M metagenome (GOLD analysis project Ga0315545, IMG submission 203096) | Salt marsh sediment microbial communities from the Plum Island Ecosystem LTER, Massachusetts, United States - Salt Marsh Sediment SW1602-10 ...
TTCGCAATAAAGTTGTCATCCCCATCGTAGCCGGCGGCGTACAGCGTCCACGTATCGTCCGTCGTCATCGCGTGCGCTCCCGCCGGGCTCTGCCCGTTGGTGTCCGTGCAGACCACGATGTGGTCCACCGCCCCCAGGCTCACCGTGATCGTCCCTGTGTCGTCATCCGTCGCCGTGGCGTGATCCGCCTGCACCACTCCCATCCCAGGCACCTGCGCATCCAGCGTCGTCGAAACCCCACTCCCAGGAGATACCGCGCCAATCCCGCCTGTCACCCCCCACGTCACTGACTGGTTCCCGGCAAAGTTGTCGTCCGCGTCGTAGCCGGCGGCGTACAGCGTCCACGTATCGTCCGTCGTCATCGCGTGCGCCCCCGCAGGACTCTGCCCATTGGTGTCCGTGCAGATCACGATATAGTCCACCGCCCCCAAGCTCACCGTGATCGTCCCCGTGTCGTCGTCCGTCGCCGTGGCGTGATCCGCCTGCACGACCCCTGTCCCAGGCGTCTGCGCATCCAGCGTCGTCGAAGCCCCGCTTCCAGGGGACACCACCCCGATCCCACCCGTCACCGCCCACGTCACCACCTGGTTTCCAATAAAGTTGCCATAAACGTCGTACCCGGCAGCATAGAGCGTCCACGTATCGTCCGTCGTCATCGCGTGCGCCCCCGCCGGATTCTGCCCATTGGGGTCTGTGCAGATGGTGATGTGATGCAGCGGCCCCGGGTTGACTGTCAATGTGGCTGTGTCCACCCGCGTCTGGAAGGTCCCGGTGACGACCCACGTCCCGGCTCGCTGCGACGTGTACACATTATCTGACCAACTCCCGCCCGCCGTCAGAGTGGTAGTGAACGCCGTCTCGCTGGTGATGTCCCAGCTCCCGAAGCGGTTGGCTGCGGCAGCCGAGTAGACGACTGACTGGCCCGCGGTGATGGTCTGGCTGGCAGGGCTAAGGGTGAGGGTAGTGGCCAGGCTTCCATGGATGACGTAGGTTTCACCGCTATCTGTGCCAGAGGCCAGCACCGCGCCGAGGATGAGGTCGTCTGCGCCGTCCCCGTTCAGATCGCCGTGACCCGCGGCACGCCCGGCCTCGTCCTGCCCATCGTCACCCAGCACCGTGATGGCGATCAGGTCGGTATCGCTGAGGTAGATCGTCGCAGTGAGACTCGGGGCGCCGTAGATCACGTAACTGATACCCGTGTCGGTGATGACCGGGCTTCGGTCGGCCCGCGACGCGCCGACGAGAAGGTCGTCGTAGCCGTCGCCGTTAAAGTCCCCAGCGGTGAGGGAGCGCGAGAGGCGATCCCCCTCAGCCGCGGCGTAGACGGTCACATCCGCCGTAGTGGAGAGATTCATGGTCGCGGCAAGTGAATCGCTGCCATATACCACATAGACGGTCCCAGATTCGCTGCCGGGCCAAACCACATCGGCCAGGTAGGCTCCAATCAGGATATCGTCGGAGTCGTCACTGTTGACGTCTCCACTGGCGACATAGAAACCGGCCTGATCGCCAGCCGCCACCCCACGCAGTAGGATATCAGGGCTGGTCGTGTTCAGGTCCAGTATTCCCGACAGGCTCGTACTGCCATAGACAACGATCACTTCGCCAGCGCCGGCCCCCCAGGCTTGGTCAGCCTGGTAGGCACCAGCAATGATGTCCGCGATGCCATCCCCGTTCACATCGCCGCACGCTACCGAGCGGCCCAGGCGGTCGTATTCGTCATCGCCCAGGACCGTAAAGTCGGCTCCGCCCAAGTCCAGTTGAATGGTTCCCGAGAGGCTTGTGGAGCCAAAAACCACGTACACCGCTCCTGCATCGGTGCCGCCAGGGGAATCATCCTGGTAGGCTCCCATAATCAGGTCGGCCACTCCGTTCCCGTTCACGTCGCAACTGGCGATGGAGCGACCCAGGTTATCCCCACCGGCTGCTCCATAGATCTGGAAGTCGGCAGTGTCTGTATAGAGGTCAATGGTACCGGAGAGCGAGGCGGAGCCGAAGATGACGTAGACCGTACCGTTGTCAGTGTAGCCATCGGTATCGGCGTTGTCTGCGCCTATCAGCAGATCCTCTACCCCGTCCCCATTGATGTCACCTGCAGCGACGAAGCGGCCCAAGAGGAAGAACTCATCCGGGCCATAAACTTCCAGGTCCGCGGAACCGACATCCAGGTTCACTGTTCCGCTCAGCCCGTCCGCACTGCCCCAGAAGACGTAGGCTGCGCCCGCCCACAAGCGGGTGGGACTGGTCGCCGTAAAGCCCGATGCACCGATGATGAGATCGTCGATCCCGTCGTCGTTGATGTCCCCGCTGGCCACCTCCCCCAGGTAGTTCAGCGCCTCAAAGCCAACGGCGCGAAAGTCTTCCTCCCCATTGTTCAGATCTACGATCGGGCCGTCTGCCTGAGCAGTGAGCACCACCAATGCCAGTAGCACCGCCCCAGCGAGGGCGCAGGCCAAGAGAAGCTTCTTTGTCATGGAGTAGCCTCCTTCATCACAGGACTTTGCTGAGCACTGCTGACTCCCGGCATAATGACAGGTCGGAGCGCAGCATGTACTCCCTCAGTCAATTATAGAGAAAGTGGGTTGAGCCAGAGTGACAAAAAGGCTAGAGAACCCCTAAATCCACCAGGTATTCTGCAGCCAGGGTCGCGCCGCCGTAGGCGGCTTGAGTGCGCTGGAGGAGTCCAGCGCTGGCGCGGTAGTGGTCATTGCAGAGGACTGCCGAGACGGCTTCCCGTACCCGATGAGGTCGGAAGGGGAGGCAATGAGACACCAGGGCCGCAAAACATCCTCCACCCCAATGGCCATCCAAGGGCACCAAATCATCATCTTTCGGGGATAGCACCAGCGCCGCGCCGCTCTGCTGGAGTCGGCGACCGTTGCTCTCCTGCTCGGTGTGGAAAGGAATCACAACGGAGGGAACGCCAGCTCGAACCGTCTCCATCATCGTGCCATAACCGCCGTGGAAGAGGACAACGTCCGCATGGGTAACCATCTCTGCGCCCGGGACCCAAGGGAAGACCTGCAGGTTGCCGGTCCGCCGCAGGCCCCGGGGCACCGGCTGGCCTCCTGTGGAGACCACAACCTCCCAGCCTGTCTCGGCGAAAGCGTCCATCCAAAGAGACAGCAGATTCGACCCTCGGACCGAATCCGACCCGCCGCCCACTGTTACGTACACAACAGGCCGATCACGCGGCAAAGCCGTCAGCCATTCCGGCACACGCTCGCTATCCTGAGCCGAGCGAACCAGCGGGCCAACGTAGTGGGTTCGCTCGACACCTGACGGCAGTGGATCCAACTCCGGGATGCTGGGGACGAGCAACAGATCCCCGTCCAGCAGATCCTCGGCCCGTTGGACAGGACACAAGCCCCATTGCTCCAAGATCGGGTTAAAGATTGGGGCAATGTCTGGCGAGCGAATTCCAGGGGGGATGTCGCGCCACCAGACCAATTGGGGATGGGCGGGGTGAATGGCAGCGCGGACGATCTGGACCACTGGCAGGTCAACAAGGTGGCCGACGACGGAAGTGAGGAGCCAGGCATCACCGACCAGGACGTCGGGGTGGAACTGATTCACAATGTCCAACTCCCACTCCGCCTCCTGTTGCACAACCTGAGATGTGTGGAACCCGTCCCGCACAGCCTGGAAGTTGAGGTCGGAGAAAAAGAGATAAACAGGCAGAGGTTGAAGGCGACCAATGGCAGCCCGCAGTCGTTGTTTGAGACGAGCCAGTGGTGAGGGTGATGGTGGAGTGAAGACGCGCCATCCCCTTGCACCCACAAGGTCGGCATAGGGTCCGCCGAGAACGAAGGCTATCTCCCACCCTCGGCGAGTTAGATCCTCGGCCAAGGCAAGGCAGCGGCCTATGTGACCGAAACCGCCTCCACGATAACTGGGGAAAAAAAGTACTCGGCTACCCATCCTGTCTATCTCTTCGGTCGTTCTGCTTCTCTTTCTTCATCTGGTCCGGCGGCGGGAGATCAAGGCGGGGAAAGGACCGGCGGCTCGCAATTCTCGCCCAAATGATCGTACACACTGAACATGTCGTCAAAGATCACTTGCCCCGTGTGACCAAAGTCGTAGCGCGGCTCATCGTATCCCAAATGATCGTACACACTGAACATGTCATCAAAGATCACCTGCCCCGTGTTTCCAAAGTCGAACCGGCAACCTTCCCAGCGCCCCTGCACTGCATCCCAGTGACCGCCAGTGAACGTGGTCAACGTGCTGGTAAGGAGCTGCGTGGCATGGTTGCGCGAGGTGGCAGTGATCGTTAGGGTATGCGTCACCCACTTCACCTCCCACATGGGAATCTCCACCGTCACGCGCAGCGTGGTACTCACACCGGCAGGCACGGTCACGACGGTGGTTGGCATGAGCACAACCCACTCGTACTGTGCCGGGGGGCCGGGTGGTAGGCTGCTGGTATCGGTGGCGATGTGGGTCAGGTCGAAGGTGTCAGTGGTGATGTCGTTGTTGGTGAGGGTAAGCGTATAGACCTGCATAGCGTAAGGCGTGTCGGTTACCCAGGCACTGGGAGCTAACGAGAACGTGGGGTAACCCACAGCCTCAGGCGCGTATACAGTCAGACCATCATTACTCGTGACCTGGATGTATTCCCTGCCCGACTCATCACGAGCGTAGTTGATGACGGCTGTGAGCCCTTGAGAGGTGATGTGCAGATTGCGCACAACAAATCGCCCCGAGAGCTTGGGAAGGATCGTGACTTGAGTGCCATCCACTTCCAAACCCAGAGCCTCCTGAAGCAACCAAGTCGTTCCGGAAGCCGCCTCGATGTACAGCGAGGATTCGCCAAAGCGACCGGGCATCTGATGATCGTACTCCATCGCTGTCTCGTGGGGACCATATTGAACCCACTTGTTGAAATAGACGTTGGCATACTGTTCCGCCTCGGCAATTCGTCCCAACTGATAGTAACCCAATGGAGGTATGGCGTTGGGCAACACCAGATACCCTCCAGACATACCCCAACCATTGGTATAGTTGGACGACAATCCCCACCGTCCAGGGGTGGCAAAGTTCTCGTCTTGCTTGGCCAACCAGTGAACGTCGTTGCTGGGTTCCCAGAAGTCAGGGCCAGTGAACACATCTAACATCTGTTCCAGCCGATCACGCCCCAAATCACCCCGCATAGGGACAAACATCGTATGGGCCCAGCGATCCTGGTAGAAGGTTCCCGCTGCCCGCGTCTGACTGTTCTGATCCGCAATAGGCAGGTAAAAGCCGATGCTATCGTTCCAAAAGGTAGCATCAAAGCTGTCACTCATGGGCACAACAAAGTCAGCGATCAAGGCGTCTGCCTCGGCGTCTTGTCCATAGAGACGCAGCAACTCGGCCGCGTCCTGGAACGCATAGACGACCTGCGATGACTCACCCGGATACTCCCCCGCAATCTGCCCCAGGTCACCCATCGGCACATTCAAATTGGGGAATAGATTACCGTCTTCTCCGTACTGGCTGTCGTAAGCCTCATCGTACGCTTGCAGGCCAGAGATGGCAGCCTCTACGGCGGCCTGATGGGACTGAGCATAACTCAAATCACCATCGTTGAGGTAGATGCCATAGATGGCGTTGATGAACTCGGCTGTGGAGTAAGCATCACTGTAGTTCTCCTGGTAGTGCAGATCGCCACTGGGCCGGAAATTCATGATGTCGGGCAGGTTGCCCCCGTACCACGAGGGCAACGGTGCCCATGCGTCAGTGTCAATGCAGTAGCTATAGTGCCCCGAGACCGGCGCGGCCCACTGGTGGTCCGCAATCAGGTCCAACCCCTCGCGAAGCGCCATGATCGTTCCTTCAGGCAACAGATGTGGCGTCACAATCGCTGGCATCACCGAATCCGGCACATACACAAATGCCTTGTCGGTGTAGAACAAACCCCCGTCCGGGTTCACCAGGTAGGTGAGAATCAAGTTGGAGAAGAGATTGACAAACTTGAATCTGGGCATCACCACCGAGTCGATCGTGGGTAGGGCGTCAAGTTGGGCCACACGCGAGATCCGCAACGCATCCCACAGGCCACTTGGATCGGCCCGCGTGGCACTGTCCAACACCTGGGAGCCGATGTAGAATCGCTGCACCGGCTGCGCTACTACACTCAAAGCCACCCGCCCGTCACTTCCCCCCGAATAGAGCTGCCCATCCAATACGTCAGCTGCTAGATATTGAGCAAAGGTCAGGTTGTTGCCGCTCCACGAGTGGAGCGGCCGGTCGGAGTACACGTACACTGCATGGGCCGAGCTCCCCTGTGTGCCGACCAATGTCTGTTCCTCACTGTTGAACGATACCTGCGTGTCACCCCGGCTGCGGAACTCGACGGCATAACTATAGTCCATCACCGGCTCCAGGTCGCTGGCCAGCACAACCCGCGCGTTCGCCCAATCATCCAGACTCATCTCCACCATTCCAACTGAGTAATACCCCTGCGGGTTGAGGCTCGTCACCCGCACCCAGGCCGTCCGCCCCAGAACTTGAACTCGATATCCTACGTAATGCGGTGCGACGGTGTACTCCTCAATCGTCCCCTCCGATAGCCACGCCCGCTGTGCACCCGCACCCGACCCGATGACCAATCCGATCTTGGTCACGTGCGCCAGACCCAGTACGCCTCGCCCCTTGACCCGTATCAAGTCTCCTGGCTGAGCTCCTACCAATGCACTAGGGTCTGACATCGCAAAAGTGTTACCCACGCCAGGGTAACCGTTCAGCGCCACCGCTCCCTGCTGCCCCACAAAGCTGATCCAATCCCAGGGAAAGGTGCTGTCGGGAGTCGAAAACGTCACCTCGTAGGTCTCCGGATCCCAGGCGGCGGTGTATGTCGTCCCCCGGCGACCGCTGAAGCTCAACTCGTTGGGCGTCAGGTCATCAAAAGGGCTGTCGGCCCGAGATGCAGTAGCCCACAACACACAAGCCACCGACACCCCCACCAACATCCCCCGCGTAAGCTTGCGCATCAGGTCTGGCATAGCATTACTCCACGATTACTTACCTGTTCACAAATTGTGATCCGACCACTGGTCCCATCCACATGGATGAGATCACCGGTGTGGATCCGCCTAGTCGCTCCCCTCACGTTGACTACGGCTGGAATGCCATACTCGCGGGCGACGGTCGCCCCATGGGAGAGAAACCCTCCTATGTCTGTGACCACCGCTCGGCAACTCAGAAACAACGGTGTCCACCCTGGATCAGTGTGCGGAGCGACTAGTATCTCCCCCGGTCTAAAGGTATCTGCTTCAGAAATATCAAATAACACACGGGCGCATCCCTCCGCTGTGCCAGGACTGCACCCGATGCCAGTCAGCCCTTCGACTTGAGCCCCCATGACTTCCTGTCCGTCGCCTACGATCAAGTCTGGGGCAGCCTGCGATTCCCAACGGGTGTTTTGTTCCTTGCGCGCCAGTATCAACTCGCGCTCTTGTCGAGCACCCTTGCCTTCCGTTGCGACCAGGGTAAGGATCTCTGACAGCATCAAGAAAAAGACATCGTCCGCGTCATCTAGTATCCCCCTGGCGACCAGTTCGGCACCGGCCTTGAAGAAAGCTCGGCGGAGCAGCGCATAACCTTCCATCAACCGATACTTGACGTTCTCCCGCATGGTGGTATAGGTGCTGTAGGATCTAAGGAGTCGAGTGAAGATCCATCGTTGCACTGATCCCAACACGGCTTGAATACGCGCAACCGCCTCTTGCCGTTGACGATGCCGTATCGCGGGATTGCTCGGGAGCATCTCCATTTGCTGGGCATCCACAAACTTGCGCAACACCCCCAAAACAAAGGTGGGATCCTCTCGCCAGCGTGGCACAGCCAATTCGAACTCGCCAGCCGCTCTTGCGCCGTTTGTTTCCAAGAAACCATGCAACGCTTTCAGGAATTCCGGCCCTCCACCCACATCGGCCAGCCGTAGGGCGGTCGCCGACCAGTCGGAGCCAGCGGTCAGGATTTGCAGCAGCACAGGATTCTCCCGCACTTGCTCGGCCAATCGCCAAAGGGAGATCCCCTGAGCGGCTGTCTGCAGATCCTCGCGCCCTGTCAGGATTCGTGGCAGGAGGGCCTCAGCCTCGGCAGGCATCCACCGGTTCAAGAAGCTAGCCAGCAAGCCAAATGCACCAATGGCATAAGCTGTGCACTTGAGATGCAATTGAAAACAGCGCCCAGTCCAGGCCACCAGTTCTTGGAGACTCTCTGAATCAGCGGCGGGCTGGGGTGGCATTTGCCTGACCATCCGGGAAAGACGAGGCTGAAAGCCCAGTGCGTCCAGGACAAAGACCCCTTGTGCCAATCGTACGAACAGCCCTGCTGGGCGGGTATATGACTGTGCTGCCGTAGGCAGGTTGACACCCAGCACGCGACTCATCACCTGAGGCGTGACAGCGGGGAGATAGCAAAACGAATCCAGCAGGCTGTCGAGGCGAACGTAGGCGCGTCCATAGATTCGCCTGATATTTTCGCCCTCGTGTTTGTGGTTGCCCGACACGCCGGATGCCAAAGCAGGATCGTTCAATATTATAGCTTGGAATATATCCCACGTCAAAGGTGTGATCACGTGAGGCAAGACCTCGCCAATGTTGGCCCGGGTCCATAATTGAGACGTAGGCAAGGGGACACCGCTCCAGGTGATGGGTCGGGCCTGCAGTACATAGATATGCTCTCCAGCTATAGCCCACTCAATGTCCCGCCCTGGCCCAAGAATGTGTTCTATTCGAGCGCCCAACTCTACCAGCGCGCGGCATTGTACGGGAGTCAACAACTCCTCGGATGATAAGGCGTGAACATGCCCTTGCCGACTGACGCGGTACCGTGCAGGGGCAACATGACCGGAGACTAACGCTTCGCCCAACCCGGAGGTGGCCTCAATGAGCATCTCCCTATCACCGTGGGATACGGGATCGCGGGTGAACAAAACACCGCTCACTGTCGCCGGCACCTGTCGCTGGACGAGCAGGGGTAGTCGCTTATCATCACCCTCGTATCCGTGTCGGGCCTGATAGGCCTGAACGCGAGGGGATTTGACCGCCTGCCAGCACTGCCTAATGGCCGACCGCAGGGCCTCCATCCCCCGGACATTGAGGACGGTTTCATACTGCCCGGCAAATGAGGCCCCAGGCGCATCCTCAGCCACCCCAGACGAGCGCACGACAACGATGCCCCCGCCAGGGGCTAGTTGACGATAGGCGATGGCTACCTCTGACCAAAGCTCGCCACCCTCCACCTGTGCCGCTTTCACGGGAATGCAGAATCCATCGGGCACGGGCAACCCGGCCTGACGCAAAGCGCCCAGGACAGCGGCCTTGCTGCCCACCAGGGGGCGCATCTCCAGCGATATCCTGTCTAGCCAGAGAATAGAACCTACTGAGTCTTCGTTCACCGTTCTAGCTTTCCCCCTATGTACACAGCCTCATCTCATCCCATTGATGAGTGCGAGAGGAAGATGCGCCGACGGAGGGCTGTATGATTATGATGGTATACGAACTGTGTTCCGGGATCACCACGTCGAAAGCCAACGGCGCGCCTCTGACCACAATGGTTTCGATGGGTACGCTGCCGCTCAGATTGTCCAAAACACTGATGTGGGCTGTGGTGGTGGGAAAAGAGGTTACCTGGATCGTCGTAGTGTACACGGTGTTCGTAGGATTGGTCACCCAAAGAGCTAGGCGAGATGGCAGCACGTCGTCCCGGCGAGCGCCCACCACGACCAAGTCAGAAGGAGTCGTCGTGCTGACGATCTGCCCGCCCCCTAGCTGCCCGTAGAGATTGGCAAACACCCAGAAAGCAGGATAGAAGGCATAGGGATCCCCGTCGCTCTTGGTGCCCCTCCAGTCAGCGAATAGCCCATGCCCGGCCCAGCCACCCAATCGGTCAACGTAGCTATCAGCCAAACGAAAGTGAACGATACCATCAACCTCCGAAGCCCACAACCGGCCGGCCATCTCGGCAAACCCCAGCGCGGCCTCGCGGGTGGAGAAATCCATCTGTGCGTCAGGGCTGCCGTTTGTCATATCGGCGAACTCGGTCACCCACACTGGGCCATACCCGCTCAGGTGCTCTACGCGCATTTGCAGTGCGTTCCATAGCGGCTCGGTGCCCCGCTCGTAGGCATGGAACGTCCAGGCATCACAACAATCATCCGGTCGCTGGGGGTAAAAGGCGTCGGTCCAGGCCGTGCCGTGAACCTCATCCACTCCCATTATTTGGATCTGGGGAGAGACTTCGTCGAGGGCAGTCCGCGTCTCGGCCGCCATCTGGACTAGATCAGCTTGCCTCCCGACGAAGAACGAAGGCAGGTTGGGTTCGTTGACGAAGGAGAATGAGAGCCGCTCTGGGGCAATCCTGCAGGTGTCTACCAACCAGCGGGCTAACTCCCGGACAAACTCGCGGTGCTCAGCATAGTCCAGAGGGGGGAAAGCGCCCCCTAGCCCTAGGTAGCCATCAGGATCAGATGCGTTCCAACGAGCAGCCAGCCACATGTTGATATGGAAGTGCATGTCTGGAAAATCGGCACTCAAGGCAGAGAACATCTCGCGATAGGTCAGCTCCTTTCCCTCTTGAACATCGAGTGGTAGGGTCACGTCAAAATTGATGGCCGAAACATTCGGATCGTCATTGTCGTTGACCATCTCAAGATACTCCTGATCAATCTGTACCCGGACCGTGTTGGCATGCAGCAGCCGATAGCGCTCCAGAAACAAATCGCGATCCTGGTCGATCCAGCCGTATTCCACGCCATAATAGGTAGGCCCCGATCCAATGACCCGTTCCCAATCAGCGTGTATCATCGTGTTGCCCTGAGAGACAGGGGCAGAAGTCGCTGGCACGCACTTCACTGTGCCTACCGACATCAAGGCGACCGTCAGAACCAGGGCCCTAACGCGAACATGTACTTGGCTCATTGCCAGAGACTCCCCTCACGATAAAGCCTTTCAAGCGGGCCACAAGGCCTCGCCGGACGCGCCCCATCCAATCATAGACAATGATACAGGTGATCTTCCACCAGGGAAGCAGTGGCCAGTTGGTGCGCAACCTTGCCAACATTTGCTGTGGGGTGAGTTGCTGAACCAGCGGAATCTGCCGATTCCAGTTGACCTCACCTTGCCTCCAACTGACAACAGTCAGCAGCGCACCTTGCCGGTAGATGCGACGGTATGCTTGATCCCATCGCTGCTGATAGCTTCTCAATGTGGCGAGGGAATAGTCCCGGCTTCGATGGGCCTCAATAGCAGCCCACCCGGCCAATCGCCCGCCGACCAGCGCTGGCTCGCTGCCCATACACGACCAGATTGTGGCCTGCCCAGCGGCGTCGCCCACCAGCAACAGGCCATCATACACGGTCCGCCGGGGAGGGCATACAGGGATCGTGCCCGTCTCTGCGTGATCGGGTTGGGCGTCAGTCAACCAATCGGAATAGGGAACAAACGTGTGCAGGGCGCGATAGTAGCGCTCTCTCACCGTCTTTTCTGGGTAATTCAACGTTGTCCCCAACGTGGCATAGCCAAAACTAACGCGTCCATTGGAAAGGGGATAGAGCCAGCCACCACCGTCGCCAAAACGGTCGGAGGGGGCCAGGAAGAAGACCTCCTCCGGGTCAGGCACGGTACAGCCAATGAGGATGTGACCAAAGCAGTGGCTGAACATACGCGGCCCTGGCAGGCCCAGCGCGTGGGTGGCAAACAACCCTCGCCCTGAGGCGTCGATCAGCAAGGGGGCGATGATAGTTTGCCCATCAGCGGTGTGCACCTGCCAATGGCCACCAGCAATCCGCTGCAACAGGGAGGCTTGGCCTGGGATGAGCGTGACGTTCCCAGCCGCCTGACTTCGACGCAGCAACTCGCCGCAGGCTCCACGATAATCGAGCGCTACCAGCGTGTGCATGTCATAAGCATGACTAGATCTGTTACCCAGAGGGCTGTGAAAAGTGAACCGACGATAGCGGCCCTGCACGTGCCCCCCCAGGTCGAACTGCTCCACGACATCCACAAAGGTCATAGGCGTAGGATTGCTGCTACCGACACCGCGCTTCTCAAGGATAGCGATAGCCACATCGCTTCCCTGAGCGATGACGGCCGCCGCCGATAGGCCAGCCAGTCCTCCACCGATAATCACGACATCATAGATATGACTGTTCATAACCTGTCTACGAGCAAACTTCTACTGTTCCCATTTCTGCCACCAGTTCTTGACGGTCCGCAACGGCCACCGCCAATCGGCCTGTCCCAGCACCAGTCTCCAGAATAGAAAAGCCAGTAGCAAAAGCCCGTTGATCGGCTGGTAAACCGTCGCCAGAGCCATCAAATAGACCGGCACGATCAGGTTAGGTAGGGTCTCATGCAGCAGTCTAGTAGCACTGCGATGAGAGGAATAGTAGGGATCCAGTAGTTCACCATGCCGCGATGCTCGGAGCGCCTCATACGCTGCCATTGCGAGCAGGATCACGTAGACTCCCAGGAGCGGGATGCCGGGTGGTAGAGACCAGGGTCCGACAGCAACGGGAGCGAGTTCCACTGCCACAGTCGCTAGCATTGCTCCGAGGGCAATCTTATCCAGGATAAGGGCGGTGGCAAGCAGCCGGTCTAGCCTCGCTGCTGGAGTACGAGTGCCCAAGGTGCCGGTTTGGGTACTCAGATCACGGGTTCGATCCCACCGCTGGTGTGCGATTTCCAAAGTTGCACCACCAATCGTGATCGCCACTGCGAATACAGTCATGTCTAATCCGCCAAACCGGCCCAAAGCCGCAAAGGCCAGCAAGACCGGCAACGACCATTGGGCTATAAAAGAGACCCCTAGCCCCCAGGCTCCCCGTTCCTTGAGCCGCAAGGGTCGGAGGGAATAGGCCAGGGCAAAGAAAGCCCACCCTATCCACAGAGGGAGCACCATCGGCCGTCGAATAAAGGGCAGGCTGGAAAGAAATGCCAGGAGCATCAAGGTTGCCAAGGCCACGATCCCTTGGATACGAGTGAGAGAGGCGAAGGCGTTTGGCTTGCCGTGGAGAGCGTCGAGTTGTCGATCTCCCCAATCATTAAGCACGTACCCCAGGGCGGAGTGAAGCGTTGCATAGATGATGAACAGAACAAAGTCGAGGATGAACGGGATCGCAACCAGGTGATTGGCCAAGCCAATGTAGAACAAAACCACACAGAGTACCGGTATCTTGCCCGGCCCCCAATCACGCCAGCGGATGAGATGGGCAAGATTATTCAGCCACTCACATTTCATGTAGCCTCCCGCAAACCCTATGCCCGTTCTGCCCGGTCTCGGAAACTGGTTCTGATCCAGCGCAGGTGCCCGATCAACTCCCCCAGTCTGGGGAGCAGCGCTTCTCGCCAGCTCACTCCAGATTCGCTCAAGAAAAAGATCAACAATATCCCCCCCGCCGCCGTGTACCCTGCTGTAGAGGCTATCGCTGCACCCGCTATGCCCCACCGAGGAATGAGCGCCCAATCGAGGCCAAGGTTGAGTGTCAAAGCCACACCGGACGCCAGAATTGGAATCCGCTGACGGTTCCGGCTGGTGAAGTTGCGGGTAAGCACCTTGTAGATAGCCATAGACATCACGCCGGGCAACAAGATCAAGAGCGGCGGGACGGCGGCATGATAGGCAGGACCATAGAACAGGGGCACAAAGAGCCAACCTACGGCCAGCAGCCCTGCCACAATCAAGCCTGTGATCGCCAGCGTGTTGCGGCAGACTTTCGCCGTGATCTGGTGAATCTCTTCCATCGGCGCATTGGACAGACGGGGGAAAAGCACCATCCCCACTGAATCGGGGATGTGCCAGGCCACTTCAGCCAGCGAAGTCGCCACGCCGTAGAAAGCCACCTGTTCAGGGGTCAGAAAGAAAGCGAGAAGGTACACGTCGAGCCGGTAATTGATTGCGCCCACCAGATTCTGCAGATAGGACTTGAGCCCAAATCGAAGGGAGTCTCCTGTCAATCGGCGGTTGAAAGTCAGTGTCAACGGCACTTCCCGCCCGGTTAGAATGAGACTGAGAATCGCTGTCAGAACAGTGACGACGACGTATGCTCCTACAGCAGCGCTTAGCCTGCCATTGCTCAACGCTAGAGCGATTGTAAACCCGACCAGCATCAGAATAGGTGTAACCAGTCGGCGCAGGTTGAACAGGTCAAACCGCTGGCGGGCGCGCAAGATCGAGAGCAGCATCACGTCCACCAGAAAGGCAAAAACCAGCAACATCAATGGGAGCCAATATTCAGCAGGCAGCCCTCTGAGCACCGTGCTCAGAAGAGCCCTCTTCGTCACACTCAGCACAATCACCGATAACATACCCAGGATGGCAACCGCTACGAGAGAGTTGCCTAGAATCGTCCTCGCATCATATTTCTTTCTCCCTAAAAGATAGATATTGGCTTGCGGGTATCCCAGGTTGGCAAAGCTAGCTATCGTCCAGGGGAAAGTCATTACCAGCACCATGATCCCGCGCTCGGCCGGGGTCAGGATACGGGCTAGCACGACACCGACGGCGAAGTTTATCGCAACAGCGAATATCTCGGTGGAAAAGGTGTAGAACACGTCGCGAATAAACACAGTTAGCTCTGTCCTTTCAACACTGCCAAAGGGCGTAGCCGCGCCACCGGGTGCACGATGTCGCAAGCTCGCAGAACTTCCAACACTGCATCCAGACCATCGTCGGACAGGTGTGAGCGGATCTGCGCCAAGCCGTTCTCGTAAGTGTACAGCCGGGTCACTGCGCCGCTATCTAGCGGGCATCCTAATTCCAATGCCGAGCGACCCGCGCCATGATCGGCAGAGAGAAGGGTGTGGATTGCGCCCTCACCTGCCACGCACAGGTACGACGATGTGCGGTCGGTGCCGGGCAGCAGCACCGGATGACCAGTTTGCGCAAAGGGGGAGCGAGCAACCATGCGAGACGGCGGCTCAACCCGCACAGCATTGTGACGATGCACCCACAGATCTCGATCTCCGACCGTTTCACGGCGGATGCTGTTATGAGGGGCATCCCACAGCAACGCCGGCGGGTCGCAGTTGGTCCCCCAGACAACACGTATCGCGTCGCGCAACACTGCCAACACCGCCAGGCGATTGGCGTAGGCATAGTTGCTGGCAGCCTGAAGGGCCAGCAGTGTACGCCGACCCTCTTCAGAATCGGCCGGGATGGGCGCCAGTCGGCGCGGGACAAGGTGATAATTGATGCGGTGCAGGATACGGCCGATCCGGCCGGCCTTACATTGAAACGGCAATTTGACCCGCCACTCGTACAGGCGACCTCGCCACGTGTTCTTGCGCCGATGGGCGTACAATCGGCCCACGAAAGCGCCCAGGTGGCCGGAATCGGCGTGATACATCACGACGAGTTGACCACTTTCCAGGCCCCAGGACCGAGCCACCACATCATCGTGAACCTCTTCTACAGCTTGTAACTCCAAGAAATGGTTTCCCTTGCCCACCTGGGCGAATTCCCAGCCGCCGATCTCCTGCAGCATCCTGGGCACGGCCTGCAGCACGGCTTGACTATCCACATCAGCCGGTAAAGCGTTACCCCGCTGATCCATGTAATCTGGTGTGGATGGGGCCAGATCGTAGCGCTCCACCGCTGCCTCAGCGCCCCTCAACATGACATCAGCCACTTCCTCCCGCGAGAGCACCGCTGATCGGCGGGCTAGCGGCAGTCGCCGAATCAATTCCCCGAACAGCGCGTCTAGGCTGACGTCGTCAACCACATCGGCACAGAGGGAGGTGCGGGCCAGAGCCATGCCACAGTTAGGCGATGGACTGCTCAGGCCCAGCACCAACGTGTCGCGTGTCGCTGTAGCCGTGCTGGACGGTATCTCCAGCGCAGGCTTGAGGTGTAATTCAGGTAACGCTACAGGTGGAAGGGCCAGCATGCCAGAGCGGCCAAGACGCTCCAACACCTGCATGGCACTGGGATCTGGCGGAAGGACCGGATGGGCTACAAGAGTGACCCCCTGTTGCTCCTCTGTGGCGACGGCTAGCGAGAGCCTATCTGCCTCCATCCAACATCTCCTGAGTCACGCGCTTCATCGCCTGTTGAACAGGCGCATTTCGGGCAATCGTGACGTCGTAGCACGGAATGGAACAGGTCAACGCCGTCAGATTCGCCCATCGCCGTTCGTAATCACCGATGGCTGGCCAGACCTGGTGCATCGCGGCGGCGCTCTCCTGATAAGCTGTCCATTCTTTGGCCAGACAATCGTTGGCCATCAACCGGCGCACGGCACTGAGCTGATCAACAGGTTGGACCACCGTCTTCTGCCCCAAATGCAAGAAGCCCAGCGCCAGCGGCGTAGAAGATGATCGCTGCGCCTCTGGGGTGATCTCGTAATCCTGCCGTTGGTAGGAGAAGCGTCGCCCTGTCGGGCGCACGCAGCCAGCCAGGTCACCCACCAAGGCACGCGTTTTTCCATCTACATGGATCGGTTCGGGAAAAGCAAAGACTTGCTTACCATCAGTGAACAAGAGATTATCAGACACGATCTGCCATCCCGGCGCACTCAAAGCTGCCAGCGCGGTCGTGGACTTCCCGCAGCCTGGAAGACCGCTGAAAACCAGACCACCCTCGGCCATGGTAACCGCCGAGGCGTGAAGAAGGGTCCAACCTCGCTCGTGTTCTAGCCACCACGCACAGGGAAAATAAACCAGGTAGTAGATGAGCGAGACAAAGATGCGCGCTCTTGTCGAAACCACCACACTGCTAAGCCACTTCGCCCGCCGTGTGGGCCAGGCATAGGCAGCATGCATAGCAAGCACCGCATCCCGCCAGTTGACGTCCATCTGCAAACCGGGTACCTGCCAGATATCAGCGTAACGGAGACAATGTGCCCCGGCCCAAACCCGGCGGCCCAGTTGCTCAAGATCCGATCGGCCTGCATCGGGAAGCCTGGCATCCCACTCCAGCTCAACCATGATGTTTGGTTCAACCCCCACCTGCCCCAGCAATGGCGCGAGATAGGAATGGGCCAAGGCGGAGAAACTGTCCTGGCTGGTGGTCAACTCCAGTTGCGTCCCGTGAAGTGAGGCCACTATTCGGTCTGCCATAGCACCTCACGCTGGGAAACGCGGAGAGGAGGAGCCCAGACGCCCTCGACGAACCCTATGGACCACATGTAGAGTCCCACCAAGAAAGGCCCCAGGGCTAAGGCGTGTTCGCGGAGCATGCCTGGTCGATGGCTCGCAAACACGCCAATAGTGCGCAGCCACTTGACCAGAGGCAGCACTGGGGCTGCCAGCAGGGCCAGCGCCGGGGAGCGGACCAAGAAGGCCCCCTCTTCCCCCGTCAACTCAAGGACCTGAGCCGTGATATGCCCGACGCGGCGCAGATGTTGGCTATAGGCCCGCCAAGTGGAGCGGTGCACGTGCTGCACACAAACGCTGGGGTCGAACCATATGGCCACCCCATGTCGCGCAAGCCGCCAATGGTAGAGCAAGTCCTCCTGGGGGTAGAACTGGGTGGGAAAACCCCCAAAGCGGGTGAAAATAGAGCGTTGATAAGAGATGTTGCAGGTCGGCACGTGGCTCACCAGGCGAGCCTGTCCGGTCGGAAACCACTCGCGGAACTCCCCCAAGTAACCCGCCCAGGCAATGAGACTCTGCGGATTGCCGTTCTCTATTGCGCCACCCACCACTTCGTGCCCCGCCCGCTGCGCTGTGACCATGTGGTTCAGCCAATCGGGTAGAGCAATACAATCAGCGTCGATACAGGCGATGATCTCCCCTTTGGCCTGCACTATACCCAGGTTGCGCGCCGTGCCAGGATCAGTCTGCTGGTCCCGATGGATCAGATGCACTGCGGGGAATTCCTCGCAGATGATGCGAGGCGTCTCATCAGACGAACTGTCCACAACGATGATCTCGTAGGGCTCCTCGAAATCCTGTTCCAGCAGAGACGAGAGTGTATCCCGAATGGTGCTGGCGGCATTATACGCCGGGATCAGCACCGTGACGCTGACCGACGGCTGATCGCTGGCTGTTGGCGGTTTCTTCACCCTCAGATTGGGAAAAACGCTTTGCGCGACTTGTTCGATCTCGTTGTGGCATTGCGGACACACCAGGCGCGGGGCGAGAAACCGCTCCCCACAGTGCGTGCACTGCGTGCCTGTTAGCATGTAGCGCTTCCGGTTGAACCGCCAGAAACGTGGGGCGGACACTGCAGTTGCTCCTTTCTCTCACCCCGGCCTGAAAATCATAGCGTCAAATACTTCCTTTGTCAAGCAGCCGAATGAAAATCTAGCGAGAGGCTCTTTCTCAGCTCAATATTACTTCTGAACTGCGGTGACGACTGTCACCATAGAGGCTCCTTGGAGCCAATCCAGCGTGCGTTGCAACCCCTCATCGTAATCCACCTGGGGCCGATACCCCAGCTCTCGGCTTGCCCGCATGTGGCTGAAGCCCCGGTCAACGGTCAGCGTCGCGATCTTGTCGCGGGTGATCATGGGCTGGTGCTTCTCAATGTCGAGACCCAGCCGACTCCCAAGGGCGTAGAGCCTCTCCAAGCCCCATCCAGCAGTGTAGGCCAGAGATACAGGAATGCGAGCGCGCGGCGGGCGCTTCCCTAGAAGGTTGCATATCTTCCCGATCAGCACCCACACCTCGATCGGCGCCGTACCCGAAAGGATATAGACTTGCCCCGATGTCCCCACCTCTAGGGCGCGGCGCATGCCGGAAACCACATCATCGATGTAGGCCAGGTCCACGTGAGCGCACCCGTTCCCGATCGGGACGAAACGTCCCCCGGCCAACATCGCGGTGAGGCGCGTTACCATGCCCCATTCATCCAGCGGGCCATACGTGATGACCGGCCGCACCACCACCGCAGGCACGCGCCCTGAGGAGGCCCAGTCGAGCACCATTCGCTCAGCCTGGGCTTTGGTGCGATGGTAGAAAACCTGGCTTGAGGGTTCCCTAAACGGCAACGTCTCGTCCGCTGCCAGGTTGCCTGGGTAGCGTGCCACACCCACCGAGCTGCAGTAAACGAAGCGCTCCGCTCCGGTTTCGGCGACGGCTTCCAGCAAGTGGTGGGTTCCCCCAACGTTGACTTCACGGTAGAGTGACTCCGGCGTGCCCCATTTATCACGCACGGCCGCCAGGTGGAACACAGCCTCTACACCCTGCACAGCCGACCGCACGGAACCGAGGTCCGTGACTTCCCCCCAGGCCAGTTCTACGCCGGCCTTGGCCAATGGCGCCACCCTGTCCTCGCTCCCGGCCCTGCGGCGGGCCAAAGCGCGCACGCCATGCCCCTGCGCCAACAGATGGCGCACCAGGTGCCCGCCGATAAAGCCTGTCGCGCCAGTCACCAACACCTTCATTGAGCTATTTCCATCGGCAAGGTCATATGCTCAGTCCCCCCGCAGCCGGCGAATCCTGCCTCCAAAGCTGGCAGGCAGAACGGAGAACAAGCCTACGACTTCGGCCATCCTGATTTCGCCAAAGGCCGCCAATATCCCAAAGTGAACAAGGTATAACACCACACAAGCAAGGAGCAACCACACGCCGGCCACGCTGCGGATGGGATAGGCCAGAGCTCCCACAATTGCGGACGACAAGGCGATCCTGCCCCACGACTTTAGGATAATCACAGTGCCAAACCGCTTAGTGATATAGCGCACCATTATCAGACAACCCGCCAAAGCCGTGATCACCAAGGCGGCGGCAGCACCCACCATACCCACCACAGGAATCAGCACCAAACAGATGGTTCCATCGAGCAGACCCATCAGCAGGCTGGTGAGCACGGCAGAGCGCAATCCGCCGACGGCTGAAGCCGCCATTGCAAGCACCCTGAATAGGCCCAACAACGTCGAACCCAATACCAAAACCCAGAGCACTTGTGCAGCAGGGCCGTACGCCACTCCCAACATCGTCGTCACAAGAGAACGCCCCAGAACAACGACCAGGGCAACGAACGGCAACAGCAACAGTGCTAGGTTTCGAACGCTCTGCGTGACACTCTGTGCAACGCCCTCTCTGGCATGCGACGCCGCGGATCTGGCAGCCAGCGGGAAAACGACGGCGGCGAGCGCAGCGGCGACGAAGAGCGATCCTTTTCCAAACAGCGCGGCGGCGGCATAGAAACCAGCTTGAGACTCTTCTCTTGCCAGCGCTTTTACGAACAATTGATCGGCCGTGGCCAGGAACCATACCGCGCCAGTCAAGATCGCGAACCTGAACGCGAGGCCAACCATCTCTCCCCACGAAGTCTCTCCCGGCTGTCCGTGTTTCCTGACCCCGCGGAGCATCCCAGCAATCAGCGCTGACAGAGCCGTGGTAAGCACAAGTGCCCAAAGTGCGCCCGCCGTGCCCGCACCCAGTGCGACGAAGCCAAAGGTGAAAGCCAGCCGCAGAACAGAGAAGAGCACAATTGCCGCTGCCTGTCGACCAAACGCCGCCAACCCATTCAGGATCCTGGTGTACAACTGGAACGCGGCACTCGCGGGCATACCCCATGCGATAACGCGGATGTACTCGGCCAAGCCAGGATCACTCAACAAGGCCGCCAGTGGCTGGGCCACTCCGAACAGGGCGATGAGCAGGAGCCCGCTACACGCCAACTGCATCCAACCGAGCCGACGGAGCAAGGCTCGATCGCCCTCTCCAGTCTCGGCAACGTGCTTGCCGAGCGCCATAGGGATACCTATGAGAAAAAAGGTCTCCAAGAGGGCCATCAGCGCAGCGATGGTGGCGAAACGCCCGAATTCGACTGGACCCAGCAGGTGTCCCAGGCCAGTGTTGACAGCGTAGCCGCTGAGGACTATGGATGCCTGGCCGACGACCAGGTACAGAGAACCCTTACCCATAGTCGTTCCTGCGAACCCTCGATCTTCCGTGCCCACCGCCCTCCCGCCCAATTTGCCCAAGAGATCCAGGAGGTTCACCACAGATCCTGCCGCACCTTGGATTTGACTACCCTGAACTTGCCAGAGGGCTCGAGGGGAAGCGACTCGACTACTTCCACAGTGATCTGAGCCTCCTGAGTGACGATGCGGTTACAACATGCCTCGACCTCAACCAGCGTCGTGCAGCTGAACCCTGTGCCAGGGATGATCCGAACCGCAATACGTTTCAGTGTTTCCTGGACGATTTGGAACTGCCCTATGCCGGAGATCTTCCCGATCTTCACAACCAACACTGAAGGGAGAATGCTGCGGCCGCTGGGCAGCCTGATCGGGTCAACGAGGCGGCCCTCAACCAGCCCTATCAACGGCAAACCCCGCCCACACTGGCACTGTGCCTCACTCGAAACGCCAACGTCTCCCGTACAATACCTTATGAGAGGCATTGTGTAATTGTTGAGATTGGTGACCACAATCTCGCCCTTCTCACCTGGTTTCACGGGCTGATCATCCTTGACGATCTCAACATAGTTGCTCTCGATTCCCACGTGATAACCACGATGTTGCTCACATTCATGAGCAATATCACCGACTTCTCGGCAACCATATCGATCAAAAACGTGACACCGGAACGCTCCCTCAATCAAAGCCCGCTGACTAGGATACATGATCTCCGACGTGGACTGTACTGCCGCGAATGAAATCTCGTCGAGTTCACGCTTTTGCACAAAATCCGCAAAGACAGTCAGAGCTGAAGCATATCCTATCAAGACTGCAGGCTTGCGCCGCACGATCCTTTCGGCAAACTGTGCCATCCGCATCTCCGACAGACCGAAAGCATCAACACGGAAACTGTTCATTATCCAGTCGGTCACCCGTGCCTTCAAGAACGACCGCCAAGAAGGATCTGGGGCCGATCCCATAATGTAAGCATGAGGTTCGCCAAACCGCCAACCGCACCAAGAGAGATAACGGTACATGTCAGCAATAGCATGGTCCCAGTAGTTATTACCTTGGTAGAAGGTCACAGGAACTCCAGTTGACCCGCTGGAGGAATTCACCCTCATCCCGCGTCTGCGATCTGGATCTGTGGTTACCAGCGCTCGACTGCCGTGCCTAAGTTGCGCCTTCGACAACAGCGGGATCCGCAGGAATCGACAAAAGTCCCGATCTATCGCCTGTGGAGTCAGACCAATGTCATCAAACACTTTGCGATAGTAGGGGACACTGCCGTAGGCATGCTCCAGGAGTCTCAAAAGCTTCTCGCGCTGTAGACTGCGAAGTTCGTCCACAGGCAACCACTGAGTCTTCTCAAGCGTTTCTACGCAGTCTAGGATGCGCCGTCCCTTCATGAACCGATACGCCTTCAGCGCATTCCTTTGCCAAGATGGCAACCCCAACGCCCTCTTCGTCATCCTCTCCTCCACTCAAGCTGGTCACGACCCGTACGGGTCACCCCCGACACTCACAAGACCACGAGCAGTTCCTCATAGACACCTAGGAGGCCATTCAACAATCTATCCAAGGAGAATTCTCGCTCAACCCAATTGCGAGCATTCCGCCCCATCTCACTGGCGGTTTCCTCGTGTTCCAACAGAAAGGCAACCTTCCGAGCCAGGGCTTCCACATCACCATAGGGCACAAGAAACCCTGTCACCCCGTCAACGACAGTCTCCAAATGGCCACCAGAATTGAAAGCGACCACCGGTCTCATCACCGCTCCAGCTTCCAGTATAACCCTACCAAAGGGTTCTTTATACGACGTTGAGACGATCACATCGCTCAAAGCCATCAGAGCTGGGACATCATTTCGGAATCCTGTGAAAATGACGTCGTTCTCCAGTCCTAGGTCTCTGGCAAGTTTTCGTAATTGTTCTTCATAGTCCTTCTCAATAAGGTAATCCATTTGAGAGCCCACTATCAGAAATCTCGCCCGCCCAACTTGCTCCTTGATCCGTGCCGCGCCCCTTAGAAACCAGTGATGGCCCTTCCATGGACTAAGACGGGCGAAAATGCTTACGACTCTGTCTTCTGCGCCCAGCCCCAACTCTGCTAAGAGATAACCTGTATCCTCATCGCCTCTGAACCTGCCCGTATCTATCCCATTGTGAATAACTACCATCTTATGGCCAATACTACCGTTGATGTAGTGATCTCTGACAGCATTGGAAACGCAGATGATCTTGTCTGCAAGAAAGGCAGATCCAAAGAGCAAGAAGGAGACAATCAGTCTCCGCCAGCGCTTCTTCTGAGGGGTATCCTCGATCGTCTCTGTGAGTTCCCTAATATGCCATACTGTCTTCTTCCCAAGCGCTCTTGCCACGATTCCACCAAAGATGTGGGCGCCGAAGGAATTTGTGTGGATCAGGTCGATACGCATTTTCACTGAATAATGCCATAGCTTGAACAGAGAGAACAGATTAGTGGCTATCCTGCATGGGTTTATGCTGAATAGGGTACTGATATCGATGACCTTCACGTCAATACCCTCTATCCTCAACTCTCTGACTAAAGGGCCATTACTGCCACATACTACTATGGGTGTCATTCCATAGTCTCGCGCTCCCCGAACAATGGATAGCAAGCTGAACCTGGATCCTGCTAGGCTTGACCTTTGCTCTATATATAGAACTCTCTTTCCAACGACAGCAGGGTGACTGTCCACGCACTATACTCCTCTCCACCTATACCCACGAAGCAGCTCCACCCCCACCCGTGCCAGTGATGGGAGATGGCAGAGCATATTGGTGTACGCGGCGTTGGCCAGCGGGCAGTGACAGGCGCCGTCTCTAATCGTCTTCCGCACTGCCGTTGCCTGCTCACTGAACCACAGCCGCCGGAAATCGCAATCGACCTCCCGCAAGTTACCTATCGGCTCCGCCCGCACACAGCAGAACCACACGTCTCCCTCAGGCGAGATCTGAGCAGAAGCCCAACCTGCGTAGCAAGGGATGATCTGCTGCTGGCGACGCAGCCAGGCTGCTGCCAAGTCGTAATACTGCGCGCGAAACGCGCCGGCCACCCGCGCGACGCCACTAAGCGGGGTCTCCAGCAAACGCGCGCGCAGGAACTGGATCGCGCGCGCATAGTCTTCCGCCGTGGGCGTGATGTCTTCACCCATCGTATCCAGCTCGACGCGCTCCTCGGCGATCTCGGTGATGTAGGAATCAGGAGCCAGCGCTCGAACGCGCTCGTAGAATGCAGGGATCGCCGCCACGTTGTACCGGGAGATCACTGTGTGGATGCCCAGGGTGAGGTTCGCGGCAGAGATGGCCTTCAGCCCCTGCCAGGTCTCCATCGCGCGCCGAAAATTGCCGTCCACGTTGCGAATTCGGTCGTGCTGTTCCTCCCAGCCATCGAGAGACAGGTTCACCACGACCTGGCTGCCGGGGCAGCGCTCAACGACATTCGCAACCTTTTCAACGATCTGATCGGGGAGCAAGCCGTTGGTGGGGATGTTGATGATAGAGGGTCGGCACCTGACGTAGGCTTGCTCGATGATGTCCACCACGTCGGCGCGCAGTAACGGTTCGCCGCCGCTGAAGGTGAACCAGAACGGCGCGCGTTTGAGGGAGGCAAAAACGCGATCCCATTCCTCGACACTTAGCTCGTCGGACCGCTTCTTCCACACATTGCACGTGCGGCAGCGGGAGTTGCAGCGATAGGTGACGCTGGCCGTGACATTCACGGGCAGGAGTCTGGGCCAACCACACCGCCGAAAAGACTGATAAAGCGGAACCCGAGACAGCACCTCAATCATCGATTGCCTCGCGCTTGACGGCCAGAACGCCGAAATGGTGGGCAAAGAACCGCTTGATCCAGTGCGCCCGGCTCCCTTCGATAAAAGAAAGTCGGTCGATTCGCCGGTGGACCTCGGGATACACCCTGGCGTCAAAGTAGGGCAGGTTGTCCGGTTCCCAGCGGTAGGACGACGGCCTTTTCCCCTTCAGCCGCCCCGACAGGAACGGCAAGAGGTCGGTGACAAACTCGGAGAGGTCGATGATGTCGGGCCACCACGGTGCATCCAGCAGCACCGCCTCCAGAGCCTGTAGCTCGAACTGCGCGAGGAGGTCGATCACTTTCCCAGGCTCCATGACGTCGATGTCGCCGTAGTGCCAGGGCCTTCCCGTGAGCCGGTGGTGCACCCTGCGCGCCAGGAAGCCATAGTTGTGTCGGCTGGGCGCCATCAGCAGGACATATCGGCAGGAGACCCGTGACATCTCGGCGATCATCGCCCGCGGGTTGAAGAATGGCAGGCGATTAAAGTTCCAGACGAGGTCGAAACATCGGGAGGTGAATGGGAGCGGCAGCCCGTTTGCGCAGACAAAGCTCCCTTGGGCTAGACAATCTTGAGCCTCCCACACCCGCCGGGCCAGCGCTATTTCCCTCCGGTCCCGCAAGGCCACCGTCACTTTTGCCCCTCTCCGGGCCAAGGGCACACTGTTAATGCCGGAGATGCCCGCGACGCCGTCTCCGGGGCCTTCCAGTACATCGCGGATCGGGTGGCGATCTATCAGGCATTCCAGCCATCGATAGATCGCAAACCGCTCATAGGTCGTTCCCAGGCCCAGGTCGATCTCGCGTATCGTCGTTGCACCTCCCAAAGGCAGCATTGCAGAAGCCCACACAGACTCAAGTGGGGAGAACACTCAAAGGGGGAGACTACCTCCCTGCTCAGGCGGGCTATTAGCTCCCGCCACGCGCTCATTATGCCATCGATATGGCACTTTGTCCAGCGGCCCCCCCGGGGATGAATCTATGTTCGTAGATATCTTGACGAAGCTCGATTAGGGTGTTAAACTGCCCCCTGGTAGAAACCTCGTTTGGTAACTCGTAGTTTCCACCATTGGGCGGTTCTGCGCAACTTGGACCACCCTTGCAATTTGTCAAGTTCTATGGAGCTCAATAGGGATAAGGCATCGATCTTCTCCCAGCCACCGACAGATCCTACATGCCTGCATTGGAGGAGTTTCGGGAGGTTCCAGCACTGAAGTTTCTCCAGCGCGTTGCAGAGCTCTAGTGTGGCCAGGACATTTACCCAAAAAGTTGCACCAGTAGATAATGTGTGAAGTTGACCTCCTCTGGCAAGTGTGAGATCATACAAATTGCACAGGGGAGGCCAATATGGGAAAGCGATACTCAGCAAAATTGAAGTTCCAAGTAGTCACCGAGCTGCTGACCGGTGACAAGACACCAGGACAGGTCGCGAAAGCGTATGGGGTGCACCCCAACACGGTCAATGCCTGGAAGAAAGCGTTTTTCGAGAAAGGCCCGGAGATCGGTAATGTTTCTCAACAGTTGAGATAAATGGCGAAAGGGCCATCTGGACGCCCCGCGGGGCATCCGAAACACAGTTCAAACTGGCTCAAGATGCTCTTGTCCCCCACGCCGCAAGAAACGCGAGT
>Ga0315545_1001170_pt1 | contig 26216 bp, 17 predicted proteins | sample SalMarSW160210MG_FD_203096 | JGI IMG/M metagenome (GOLD analysis project Ga0315545, IMG submission 203096) | Salt marsh sediment microbial communities from the Plum Island Ecosystem LTER, Massachusetts, United States - Salt Marsh Sediment SW1602-10 ...
TGCCCACCGAATCTCAATCTGTCAAGAAGGTAACCAAACAGCCTGTATATCTGGACACGGATGACAGGACGAATCGCATCCTGATGATCGGTTATGAACAAGAGCTTACACTGATAGAAGAATTGATAGATGTTCTTGATATCGCCCAGGAAGATATGAGGACTTTGGAAGTCTATGAAATCCAACATGTCGACGCCGAAGTGGTTAAGAAAAAAATTGAAGACCTTAACCTTCTCAGTATCGACTCGGCAGCCTTTTTAACTGATCTTCCCAACGAACCTCCAAAACCTGAATCCGGTCGTCTGACGGAAACAAATACCCCAGAGAACGTTACGAAAAATCCACAAGTAGTAGTGAACGAATCGACTAACGCTTTGTTGGTTCATGCAACAGAGCAGCAACATAACCGCATAGCGAAGCTTGTTAACTATGTTGACAGCAAGATTCCCGAGGAGGAAATATCCTACAAAATATACCCGCTTGAAAATTCATCACCTGCACATGTAGCCGACCTGTTAAGCCGGCTTATCCAGGAAAAAGCAAAAGGTGAGGATGATAAGATTGAAACAGCCTCAAAAAAAGAAGACAGAATAACTATCGTCCCCGATCCGAACACTTTTTCTCTGATTGTCTATGCCAGCCAGAAAAATCAACAATGGATAGAGGAATTAACGAAAAGCCTTGATCAAAGAAGGCCGCAGGTTCTGATTGACGTTACACTTGTAGAAATCACCAGAACAGACACATTTGAGTATGATTTGAACATGGTTGCGAATGCCAAAGATGCCGTAATCGATAATATAGGCATTGATCCAATCCATACAACCGATAGTAGTTCCAGATTTGAAGCAGGTTTTAATCTGCTGGACAATGATGGAAGTCCGACAGGGCAAACAAAAGCCTTTTTCAGTGATGAAAAAGTACAGGTGCTTTTAACCGCAATTCAGAGGAAAAATTACGGCCGGGTTTTAGCCAAACCTAAGATATTAGTGGATGATGGGCAGGTAGGTGAGATTTCAACAATTGATGAGACCACGTATCTGAAAGAGCAAATCCAGGTCCCCGACCAGGGAGGTGCGATCACATCACGCGATTATGAAATTATTGAGGCAAAGCTGGAACTACAAATTATCCCACATATCAGCGAAGGCAATCTATTACGGCTGGATGTGCATTTGTCACGTGAAGATTTTGGGACGCGCCCTTCAGAAAGTGCTCCACCTGATAAAGCCACAAGCCAGGTGAATACAACGGTATTCGTGCCGGATAATCATACTGTGATACTTGGCGGTTTGGTAAAACTGAACCAGAGCAAAGGAGGGTCCAAAATTCCTATACTTGGAGATTTGCCACTTGTTGGTGCAATGTTTAGAAGCGTCGATAACAGCGATGTCGAAAAGAAGTTGTATGTATTTCTTAAGGCCAATATCGTAAGACCATCCCAGGAAACGGGATTGGGAGATTTACAAAAAGTGTCGGCGGAACATCAAGAGGCATTCGAAGAGTCGGAGGCTGAATTTCAGAAATATGAAGATATACCAGGAATAACACCCAAGCCGATGCATCCCAAAAATGTGTTACAAGACTACAAGTAAAGTTAAATTAAGTTCCGTCAATCTCCTCAAAAACTTCTTCATACTGATTGCTATATGCTTACTTTAATTGGTCATATCTTGATGATTATCTTTTTCTCATCCTCGGAAAGTTCTGATCAAGCTTTGATCAGTTTCTGCAATTTGGAATACTCCTTGATAGTTTGCGCCAAGCAGGGCGCCAAGTCAATATCGCCAAAATTCGGCAGTAAGTTTTTCGTCTTTTATTTGGTAAAGCTTATTTGGGAACTTTTTTCATTTTTCGCCAAAAAAAATGATTCATTGCACAAACGGTCTTTTTGCCTTGTGGTCTCTATCATTTTATCCCCCCCCCGGTGGATTTCTGCCCGGTCAATATGGATTATCCTTTATCCTTAGGCGCTTTGATTATCTCTAATATTTTCGTTTTTACCTTTTCTGAAAGCTCCGGCCAAGCGGTTATGATTTGCTCTAATTCAGGGCAATTAGCGGATTTATGCACCCGATTCTGCACCCTCTTGGAATTGGTGTTTTCGCTAACTTCTTTATTTTGAATACTTTGTGAATTTGAGTTCGACTCCCCTTGGGGGTATTTTTTTTATTTTCTATTTACGATTTACTATTTGCTATTCCGTTGTCCCGAACTTGTCCGTCGTGGCTCAGCCATATTTCTTTCTCAGCCCGCACGTATGAATTCTATATTACCCGTATCCATTGTGAGGCGCCATGCTCTCTCATATTCACCTCATTGGGCGTGATACCCAAGCCGGGGCCATCCGGTACTGCTGCAAATCCATCATCAAATAACGGCTTTTCGATACCGTCAATCACGCTATCAAACCAATAGTACGCTCCATTATCAAGGTAGTGAAATTCCAGAGCAAGAAAATCCGGGATGCCCGCAGCAACATGAAGGCTCGCTATAAACGAGAACGGCCCACCCGAGCAGTGTAACGCAGTGAGAATACCCCTCTCATACGCGTACATGGCGGCAAGCCTGGGCTGGTGAATCCCTCCGAAAGTGGCTTGATCAGGGTGAAAAAAATCAATCCCACCTTCATCGGCCAGCGGCTGGAGCTCACTGAGGCAATACATGTCTTCTCCTGTAAGAATCGGCATATCGGTACCGGCTGTGACCTGCGCAAGCTGTTCGGGATACCACCATTGGATAATATCTTCCATCCATCCACCGGTCATGCCCTGACAACTCGGATCAGACATAGCATCGGCAAGTTTAATGGCAGATTCAATATCGAGGTTAGTGTTACTGCCCCATCCTTGATAATGATCGGATGCCAGAGGATAATCAGGACCAATCAGGCTTCGATATAATTGAGCGTAATTTACAAATTTTTCAATACCCGAATCATAGATAGTATAGCACGGGTAGGGATAGCCGCTTATGTTTTGTTGGACGTAATCAACATTTCGACGACATAGTTGAGAAAGATACATATCCGCCTTAAACCATTTAAATCCCAAATTCAGACGGGTCTCGACGTATGGCGCCAAAGTGGAGGCATTCTTCTGATCAGTATCGATATATATTTGGATTTTATCGTTGAGCTTAGGGCCGATGAGTTTCCATATCGGAACGTTATACACTTTGCCGGTAATGTCCCAGCAGGCCATCTCAATAGCGCACATTGCTCCTGAACGCCGAGGTATGTCGTACATATAGCTGGGGTCGTGCGGGTCGTAATAGGCCAGGATCGCATCGTTAGTCGCATTGAAAACCTTGTCAACCTGAGTCGGATTCATCCCTATAATGGTTGACTTGAGGCGTCTCAGATCAATTTCAGCATTGCTTTCTCCATTCCAGCCGTGAGCCCAACTGTCGACATCACGGCATTCTCCGTATCCCGAAATCCCTTTATTCGTATCGAGACGAATAATAACACCACCCACATCGAGCTTCGTCTTATACATATCAGTGATATATATGCCATTTTCGCCGGGGGTTATTGCAGCCCTGGCGAAATCGAATGGACCCATTATGCCTGTAATCCCTGCTGCTCCGACAGTTGCTCCAAGCCTACGCAGAAATTCGCGCCTGCCCATGAATGAGGGGCCAATTTTTGCTCCGGTGGTGTTACGCATAAATGGTATCCTTTCTTGTGTGGCTATTAAAACTCCGGTTTAATGGTTCCACCTTCTAAAGCACCAGCAGTTATTGTAAAATGATTAATATCTTCCAGATTCAGTCGCCAGATACCTTCACTTGTCCCTGCAAAGATGTTATTGCTTGTTGCGGCCAGGGACCAGACACGGGTGTTGGTGGGCATCCCTGAACTGACTGAAGTCCAGGTTAGGCCGTTGTCGACCGAGAAGTAAACTCCGTTGCTATCGGTCCCGGCAAAGAGTAAATTATTTGCAGCGAGGAGACAATTTATATTCTTAAGGCCGGAACTGTCTGCCGACCAGCTAATACTATTAACGTCGGATACCCGGCTCGTATCATTAACGTCTGAAACAAAAACACCATCCTTCAAGGTTACTGCAAACAATTTGGTGTCCACCGCCGTGAGATGAGAAATGTGCGTATCAGTAAGGCCGGAATTGACTGCAGTCCAGCTTGTTCCGCCGTTTGTCTTAATAAAAACACCATCGCTGGCACTACCTGCAAAAATGGCGATTCCATTCGAGAAGATAGAGGTAATACGAGCGTTCGCCGGTATTCCTGCGCTTACCTCGACCCAGGTATTGGCATCGTCTATAGATGATTCATAAATATCTCCCGTTGCACCAGCAAAGAGTATGTTATCAATCATCGCAATAGACCAGATGGCAGTATCCGCGGGTATTCCAGTGGGTACGAAAGGTTCCCAGTATGTATCGTTAAACGTGCATCGATAAAAACCATTCCAGGTGCCGGCAAGGATGTTGTTGTTCCATATTACAATGGATAAAATGTCAACGTCATTATCTGTGGAACTGATCTGAGTCCAGTTTGTGCCGTTGTCATCGGTAAAAAACATACGACCGCCATTAAGACTGTCCCATATCCGGGCAAAAACTATGTCCTGGTTAGTGTAGAGATCGAAAAAACTGTTGCTTTCCGGCCAGTTTGTCTGTACCCATTGCGGATATGCTGATGTCGTGAGGACAATCAGTATGAACATGCTTAACGACGTGCGAACCAGGTTCTTTTTCATATAAGTCCCTTTCGAGTTACTCACGTCTACTAAAAGAGCGGACAGAAAAAATAGCCGCGTTTTTCGAAGCGATTTTCCTATCAGACCGTCCTTGGTTTTTGAGAAAATACAATATACTGACTTTCCTGGAAACCTGTTATATTTTAATATAAATAAGTGTCTGACGTCAATAATAATTTCCCTTAATGACAGTTATTTTTACCTCGATATGATAGGAACATGACGATTGAAACACCTTGCCCCCATCGTCTAGTGGCCCAGAACGCCGGGTTCTCAACCCGGTAACAGGGGTTCGACTCCCCTTGGGAGTACTGTCGGCTCGATGATACAGATAATCAAATCTGATTTTTCAAGCTATTGTGATGCGCTTGCTTCTACTTCGTCTATAGACTTCGGTATTTCAGGGCCGAGAACACGACAGCCGTTATCGGTTACCAGGACATCGTCCTCGATTCGAATGCCTCCGAAATCCCGGTATTTTTCGAGTTTGCCATAATCTATAAAATCGGAAAGCTTGTTTTGTGCATTCCATCGGTCAATTAACTGGGGAATAAAGTAAATACCCGGCTCGACGGTAAGGACGTAGCCGACCTCCAGAGCTTTCGCTAATCTGAGCCACTGCCAGCCGAATTCCATCCTGCGTTTGATTTGGTCTGTATAGCCGACGTAATCTTCTCCGAGAGCTTCCATATCGTGTACATCAAGACCGAGCATGTGCCCAAGCCCGCACTGAAAAAATAATGTATGTGCACCGGCGTGAACCGCTTCTTCCGGCGATCTCTTTATAAGTCCCAGGTCTTTCAGGCCGGATACAAGATTTATACATGCAAGCTGATGGATTTGCCTGAACTCTGTCCCATGTTTGATAGCTTCGATGGCACTCGCCTGAGCTTTTAGCACAATCTGGTATATTTCCCGCTGCTGTTGGGAGAATCTGCCGCCGATCGGGATTGTTCTTGTTATATCGCCGGCATAATGCAGCGGTGATTCGGCCCCTGAATCGTTCACCGCAATGTCACCTTCTCGCATGAGATTATCGCAGCTAATGTTGTGAAGTGTTTCGCCGTGTATCGAGAATATAATGGGAAAAGCCGGCCGTACACCTCTGGATATCGCTATGCCCTCCATAATCCCGGCAATCTCTCTCTCGTAGATTCCCGGTTTTGATTTGAGCATGAAGAGATCCCCGAAGGTCATTTGGTATTTTCTCATTCCACTTCGATCTTCTTCTGTTCCATCACGATGTCCGGCACTTCCCAATCCTTTTGATCCGTTAGCTCCTTGAAAGCCCGGCGGAAGAGTAGAACCACCTTCACATTGATCTCGCTCTCAGTCTGAGCGTCGAATGTGTAGGTTGAAGTGTCAGTGGCAAAGGCGGCCAGCCGATTGTCACTGAGGACGCGGGTGGGGTTCCAGTAAGCACCGCTGGGAGAGATACCAGTCCATAATTCCTCCAAGACCTTGGCGAAACCCTTGCCCGGCAGGCTGGCATAGTAGCCATACGCGGGCTCGCCTACGCCACCCCACTCAGGCACCGTGGGACCATCAAGTTGGGTCAATGAGTTGCCATCGGCATCGGTGGCGTTGACTATTAAGATAAGATGGCGAAGTGGTGAGTCAGTGGGTATGTGGTGGCCGGTCTGGTCGTTGGTGATGACCACCTGGACGACAAGGGTCCCGGACTCTAATGTGGCGGTAGCTGTCATTGTAACTGCGTTTTGCAAAAGCTCTTCATCCATCGCGCCGGGCATGAGGTGGCTGAAGATGCGGTTGGGATCGCGATACAATCCTCCGTTTTCAGGAAAAACGAAATAGTTGTAACCGGCCACTGGCATATGGCAATCCTGGCAGGTCTTGCCGTTTTCAGTGTCGCTGTAAGGGCTTTCCAGCCACTCACCAAAGGAGTTATAGATCACCGTATCCCAGAATACTCCAAAATGACACGTTGCGCAGAAAGCGCTTTCATCCACGAGTGGCAGATAGCTTACCCGGCGGGTCACGTCGTCAAAGTTGCCGAAGAACAGCTGCTCCTCGCCATGCGGCCGATACAGACGCATAGACATTACGCCGGGCGTGTTGGGATACGGAAGACCGGTGGATGGATCCAGCGTTACCTCGCCAATTTTGTGGCAGAAATCACAGAAAACGCCCTCGGTGTCAATGCCAGTGACCTGATTCACATCGACGGCATACGCCTGGCCCGGTTTGGCCGCAGCAGAAGGGACATGGCAGGTGGCGCAATTACCGGCCGTCTGGGGAAAGTCCAGCTTGTAGCCCGGCCCGTAATAGGGCTTATTGGGATCCGGAAGCAAAGGAAATCTGCCGTAGTCCCGGTTATAGCCGTAGCGGGTGGCGGGGCTCTGGTTACCATGTACATCAGTGCCGTTGTACATAGTCAGAAAGTGGGGATTGACGGCCGATTGGGAGTGCGCATCAGCCATCCATTCGGTATAGGCGGGCATGCATTTGCCGCAACTCAGGGAGCCTTCGGCGCCTTCCATCGAGAACCAGCTATAATCGGGATTATCGGTTGTGTAGTAGGGTTTAAGAGAAATAGTAACTGGTTCCGGACCGGGGGAAGTGTTGGTCCAGCCTACGTAATAACCCTCGGCCCAGGCAGTCACTGTGACGGTAACGTCAACTTCCAAGCCGGTCAAAGTGAACGAACCATCGGCTGCCGTCGTCGTCTTGTTATCGGTGGCCTGCACTCGCACGATGGCTCCCGCCACCGGGCCATTATCGTCCTGTATTACGCCGGACACCGTCTCCTGTGGGGAGGCAGGCGATGACGATCTTAGTGCCGTGTTACGGATAATCGGTGAAATGAATGAGCATACGGCCGTCTCCATACCGCCTGTTACAGCGACTGATACATCCAAGTCAGTCCATACTGTCCAGAGAATCAATATTACGATACAGACAAACAGAACTAACAAGTTTCTCATTGTTGCTCCAGATAATCGACTTATCATTCTGTCGGCGTTCCAAGCCGGTATACTCCAGAACCCTCAACGCCTGCGTAGAGGACCATGCCATCCTCCGAAAGTGCGAGGACGTTGACCGCTCGATGCTGCAAGCCTTCGTTGATGGCGTGCCAGATTTCGCCGCTATCTGTGGAGACATACACACCGCTGAGAAAGTCTGCCACATAGACGACTTGGGTACTGTTGGGATCGATCGCGATACTGGTAATCCGGGCATTCGGATCCAAGCCGGCGCTCGATTGCACCCAGGAGAGACCTCCATCGGTACTCTTGTAAACGCTCCCACCGGCAAGTCCGGCAAAAAGGACTTTCGGATCTGAGGGATCGATAGCAAGGCTGATGACGGGTATTGAAGGCAGGCCCGCGTCACTTGGCGTCCAGGTCTGCCCACCATCGTTCGTCAAGAAAACTCCGGCGGTCGGCATGGAAGCGTAGACCGTGTTCGCGTCGGTAGGATGAACGGCCAGGGCGATAACGGCGGTATCGACGGCCTGCTCCCCACCGACCGGCGACCATGTGGTGCCGCTGTCATGCGAGACATAGACTCCCATTCCGGGACTATCGCACTCCTGCGAAGACGTAAAGGTTCCGTCCCTGCACTCCGGTGAAGCCAGTGCCACATATACTGTGACCGGGTCGGAGGGTGCAAATACAATAATCGCCGGGGGACCATTCGGTACTGGCGGCTCGCCCGGTTGCGCTACCACATCCCAGCTTAGGCCGCCATCGTAGCTGTACAGGACGGTAGGTAAGTCATGCGCGGCAGTTATGAGGTGGTTGGCATCCGTTGGATCCACGGCCAGACCAGAGATCTCATTGAACCGGATACTACCCATTTCGGGCGGGGGATAGGTCAGGCCCACCCAGGTGCCGCCCCCATCATCACTGCGGAACACCCCGGTACGACCGCCGGCATAAATGGTTCCCGGCTGGCCAGGCGCGATGACCACTTGGCGCACCAGTTCGCCGGTATAGCCCTTACTGGCCGAGACCCACGTCTGGCCGCCATCTTCGGACAAGAAATTGCCGCCCAGGTAGTTGTTAACAAAGACACGCATCGGGTCGCTTGGATCGCACTGCATATCAATGGGGAAGCCGGCGATGATACCCTCCGGCCCCCACGTGTCATTCTCCCGGCTGAATCGCTGCCAGGTTTGGCCTTCGTCATCGCTGCGATAGACGGCCTTGGCGCTGGCGGCGTAGACGATGTTTGGATCAAAATCACAGTATTCGACCACGCTGAACAGCTCACCCGCCAGTATCCGCTCCCAGTTCTCGCCGCCATCCTCAGTCAGATAGACTCCGCCGGTAAACTCATCGCCATAGCCTGACCAGGCGTCCTGACTGGCAGCGGCCAAAAGTACGTCCGGGTTCTCAGGGTGCATGTACAGGCTGCCGACGTAGAGATCCAGCAGGCCATTATCCTGATTCAGAATCCGCCATGTCTGCCCACCATCCGTGGACTTGAGAATACCTACGCCACCGGCAAATCCGGCTTCCACGTCGGTGTCGGCTGCCTCACGGTCAAAAATCCCGGTCGAGACATAGAGCACGTTCGGATCGCGCGGATCAATCCAGCAGTAACGGGCCAGATTACCGCCGCGCCAAATCTGCGTCCAATTTTGTCCACCGTTGGTTGTTTTGTAAACGATTCCCTGAGTCATGTCAAATTGCCGACCCATGCGATCGGCACCGTCAGATGTCCAGCCAGGGCTGCCGATCTCGCCCATGGCGTAGACGATGTCCGAGGTCCGGGGATCCACGGTGAAGCCCCGGAAACTAAGGGGCAGTATGCTCCGGTCAACACCATTATCCATTTCGGTCCAGGTGTAACCTCTGTCGGTGGACTTGAAAATGTCACCGGTGTTCTGCGTGCCGATCCAGACGATGTTCGGGTCATGCAGGTCAACGGTCGCGCTAAAGATGGGTATGACGTCGCCAGCCGGCGCGCCTCGCGAGGTGATGCCCCGGTTGCTGGGGAACCAGGTCAGGCCATTGTCGGTGCTCATGTGCAGCCCAGCAAAGGCATCTGTGACATACCAGATATTGGGATCGGCGAAGTTGTATCGAATGTCATAACCCAGACCTCCAATGGGCCCGCCAGTGCAGATCCATGGGAGGGCCTGGTAGGCAGGGACGTCGCCGGAGGGAGCCGGCGGAGGCCCGGTGCCCAAGGTTAACACGACATCGTCAAACTCGCCCACCGCTTCATACAAGACCTCAAAGCCAATCCCGCCCGGCGGCAGCGGGTCGGGGTCGGTGGCGGTCAGCACCAGCTCATCGTCGAGCGTAACGGCGTGCTCGCCTCCAGTTACGCTGACACCAAGCTGAAACCACCCATCTGGGATGGAGAGCGGGCCAGAGGCGGTCAGTTCGCTGACCACATCGTCTGCTTCGCGTTGTAGGGCCAGGACGTCGCCTGCGACAAGGACGTGGTACACCCCCGCATCGCTGGCGCGATAGTTGACCACGAGAGCCCCATCGCCGTACCGCCGCACGCGAACCGTGAGGGTCAGATCTCCCCAGTCGCCGTCGTGGATGGCAAAGTTGCCCGGCTCAATCCGCAGCACACCGTCCACGACCACCGCGTTTGGCAAGTGCTCCCAGCCAGGCAGCGCTGGGTCGTCAAAGGATTCGGTAAAAACCGTCTGCTGCGCCTGAAGAAGAACTGCCCCCCAGAGGTTGAATCCGACAAGTACGACAGCGAACCAGAAGATGCGAATTTTCATGTTCATTATTTTTTCCTCCAAATAGAAAGACGTTCTTTCGCAACAGCACAAGATTCTTTGTCCAGACTTTGATCTCGCTGATTCGTTAATCAAACATCCTTTCCTTCCACACTCTTACGACATTGCGCCCGTAGTAAGCTATTTTTCTATGGATGGAAAACTCGGTGAAAGATATAGTAGCTCCTACTCCGACGCTACTAAAAGAACATCCTACACGATTGATTTCAATCTGTCAAGAAGAAATGAAACACCCGGAATATTCAAAGTGCTGACAGCTTGAGAGAGTTGTCAGCTCTTTTTTTGGAATCGGACATTGAAAATGTTGTCAAAATTTATGAATTTTAAAAGTATCTGTTATGAAAAAACTTATAAAATGAGCACGTTGATAAAATTGGCAGATATTGAATCCTCGAGTTGTAATGTGGTTGTAGTGGTTTGCGAGCGAAAATGGGGGGGGGTATTTCAAAGCGGTCCAAACACAACTCAGGATATGTCGGTGTTGCTTTCGGAGCGTGACCTCGCTCGCCGACAATAAGCTCGCAATCGTTGATGCATATTGTTTTGTTTTCCATTATATGCTTGAAAGCAAGTGCCCGGCAGACCGGCACAGACCGGCGCATTGGAACGTCACTTTGATAAAATTGCGTGACAAGCTCTGCTCGTTCAGTTGATATAAAGGGTTTGGTCCGTACACTTTGCTCCCGTAATCCGGCTACTCGCTCGTTCATTTTATCAGCCCCCTATTTTTACTTCAAAACCACAATTTCGAAACACATCTGCAATGCTTTCCATATCCTCATCGCCGGGTGTATCAGTTTTCATAAGGTCGAAATCGGCGGAAAGTCGTACTGATTTTTCCAGGCCACCACGGTTATAGGGTAAGATATCAATTCTATCGGTTTTTTGCAACGATTTTACAAACTGAGCCGTCGTTTCAATGTTCTTCCGGTCGTCGTTAAAGCCCGGGATGATGGGAACACGAATAATCATTTTTGTATCGACTTTGGCAAGTTCCCGTATATTGTTAAGTATCAACTCATTTCCCACACCGGTATATTCCTGATGCATCCGGTTGTCCATATGCTTTATGTCGCACAAAAACAGGTCTGTTTTCCCTGCTACAGCCTGAATAACTTCCGGTTCTGCGTAACATGTTGTATCAATCGCCGTATGAATGCCCTTCATGCGGCATTGATCCAGCAGTGCCGTGAGAAATTTGGACTGCATAAGAGGCTCACCACCGGAGAATGTGACACCTCCGCCCGATTGGTCGTAGAAAATCCGGTCTTTTTCCACCTCGCTAATGACTTCGAGAACAGTGGTTTCCTTTCCGATAATCTCTCTGGCCCCGGTAAGACATGTGTCAACACACCGGCCGCACAGCCGGCACTTCTTTATGTCGGTTACAGGTTTTCCCCCGATCATACTTATTGCACCCGGACTGCAGTCCTCTATACAGCGACCACATCCGATGCATCGTCCGGGGCGCAGGCTCAGCTCCGGATGGATTTTCCAGCTTTCAGGATTATGGCACCACCGGCATTTTAAGGAGCAGCCCTTTAGAAAAACCGTGCTTCGTATGCCCGGTCCATCATGTATGGCATACCTCTTTATATCGAATATGTAACCTTTTGAAATTTTGTTCGATTGAATTTCCATCTTTATACTAAATTGCAGTGTGTCGTGTTTGATTTATATTATGGAAAACTGCCTTGCCGTGTATTATGGATATTGTCGGAAGTTTTATCTATGCCCAAAACGATGTGCTCACGAAACGACCGAATTCTATCATGCAATCTTCTTTCAATTCGTTCTAACTCCTCCTGAAGCAGATACATAAACTTCATGGAGTATTCCTGTTTAATATACCATCCTGGGGTCTGTATAGCAAGGTTTTTAGGATAGCTCTCAGGTCATTGTGGTAAAACCGGGTTGACTTTTTAGAAGAAACTGTCAAGAATAGCGGGCAATTTAGCCGCAGTAAGCTAAGAAAGAGTAATAATACAGAAAAAGATAAGGAAATTCGGACACCCTGATATGTGCAATCAAAGAAAAATAGCATACTTTTCGATGGAAGTCGGCCTTGAGAGCGATATGCCTACTTATAGCGGCGGGCTTGGCGTACTTGCCGGAGATACGATTCGCTCGGCGGCCGAGCTTAATGTTCCTATGGTTGGAGTGACTTTGCTGCACCGTGAAGGTTACTTTTATCAAAAGCTGGATGAAAACGGTATTCAGACTGAAGAGCCTGTTCAGTGGGTAGTGGAGGATTTTCTTGAACCGCTGGATAAGATTGTGACGGTTGACCTCGAAGACAGACAGGTGAAAATCAAAGCCTGGAAATATGAAGTGAAACATTTGGGTAAAAATTGCGTGCCTGTATATTTTCTGGATACGAACCTGCCGGATAACAGCGAGTGGGACCGTGTATTGACGGACCATCTTTACGGGGGCGATTCGTACTACCGGCTCTGCCAGGAGATCATTCTCGGTATCGGCGGCGTGCGAATGCTTCGGGCGCTCGGGCACGACCGAATCGAGAGGTTTCACATGAACGAAGGTCACGCCGGTTTTTTAACACTGGAACTATTAAAGGAACAGTGCGATGCTGCGGGAAGGGAATCCATCTCAGAAGAGGATATCGAAGCCGTGCACAGAAAGTGTGTTTTCACTACGCATACACCGGTACCGGCGGGGCAGGACAAATTCCCCATGGAAACGTTTGAAAAGGTTTTAGCAAAACATCCCGGTCTGCAGGTTAAGGATTTGATATCTCACGATGGTGTGCTCAATATGACGTACCTCGCTCTGACGCTTAGTCATTATGTAAACGGAGTGGCTAAAAAGCACGGAGAGATTTCAAGCCACATGTATGCCCCGTACAGAATTGATTCAATAACCAACGGAGTGCATGTCGCCACGTGGACGTCACAGCCGTTCCGGGACCTGTTCGATAAGTATATCCCCGGCTGGCGGGAGGATAACTTCAACCTGCGTTATGCGTTGAATATTCCGGAAGAAGAAATCTGGGAAGCGCATCTGCAGGCTAAGCGGCAGTTGGTTCATTATGTCAATCGAGAAACCAACAAGGGGATGGATACGGACGTTTTAACACTGGGTTTTGCCCGACGTGCGGCGACCTATAAAAGGGCCGATTTGTTGCTCAGCAATATCAACCGGCTCAAAGAAGTTTATTCCAAGGCAGGGCAGTTTCAGATTGTTTACGCGGGCAAGGCCCATCCGAAAGACCAGCAGGGTCAGGAACTTATTCAGCGAATATTCAAAGCGATCAATACTCTGAATTCTGATATTAAGGTCGCATATCTTGAAAACTACGATATCGAATTAGGCAAGCTTATTACTTCCGGCGTTGACGTATGGGTCAACACACCGATGCCTCCTATGGAGGCGTCAGGCACAAGCGGCATGAAAGCCGCCATGAACGGAGTGCCTTCGTTTAGTATTCTCGACGGCTGGTGGATCGAAGGCTGTATCGAGGGTATTACGGGATGGGCCATAGGTCGTGACGGTCACGATATCGAGGCAAAGCGTGACACCGAGCAGGATGCGGCGGCCCTGTTTGACAAGCTTGAGAATACGATCATTCCTTTGTACTATAATCAGCCTAAGCAATTCCGCTGCATTATGTCTCACTGTATCGCCCTTAACGGTTCGTTTTTTAACACTCAAAGGATGGTTCAGCAATATGTTCTAAAGGCCTATTTTTCCTGATGCAGGTCGGCGTCTGTGCGGATAAACATTAACAAACTCTCTTGATTCGGGATAACATGAATGAAATGCCTGATAAATCAGATGAACAATTCATGCGGATAGCGATTGAGCAGGCGAAGGTCGCCGAGGAAAACGGCGATGTGCCTATCGGGGCGGTTATCGTTTATAAGAATCAGATTATCGGCAGGGCATATAATCAGCGTGAGCAACTCCAGGACCCGACCGCCCATGCGGAAATAATCGCCATAACAGCCGCCGCGGCGTTTCTGGAAAGCTGGCGATTGCACAATTGCACGATGTATGTGACATTAGAACCTTGCTGTATGTGTGCCGGCGCACTGGTCCTGGCAAGAATGAACCGATTGGTCTATGGTTGCGACGATCCCAAAACAGGCGCCGTCAAAAGCCTTTATAACATCGTTCAGGATGAAAGATTGAATCACCGTCTGGAAGTGACATCGGGCGTTTTAGCGGATGAGTGCAGCAAGCTGCTGCAGGATTTTTTTCAGCGGCGCAGGATTCAGGACAACTGAAGCTTTATAAGTATTTGTAATTAGTTCAAAGAAATTTCCGCGACTGACCAATTACTTTGTTTCGTTTGCGGTTCTGTTTTAGTTCAACCAAAAATTGTGGCATATCAACACAATCCGGGTATCATAGAATAAACGAATGTCCGACTACACCGGCTTTTCGTCTCGTATTCTTACTTCGAAAACGCAGCGCTTCGATCCTCTCAATACGGATTCCTTTAGTTCGACGTCGATGGTCTTGTCAAGAATCGTTTCGTACATTTGTTTTTGCCAGCCGATGGAACACTGACAAAAATACGCCGGAGTAATTTTACTGTTGACCATACCGCATACGCAATCGCGTTCGGGTGTTGTTATTTTAATTATGCCGTTGGCTTTGTTATATTCGATTTTTTCGCCCTGAGATTGCTCCATGTGTTTGAAAAAGCCCTCGGGATTATCCTTATACTTTTCGCCCCATCCCAGGGATTTGGCGCAGTTCCTGCCAAGCTGCTCGATGATTTCAAGACGCTGCTTGTCGTCCAGGTGTGGTTCCAGCAGCTCCCAGAGCCGTGCGATTTGCCTTTTGGTATGGTCCAGCCACCATTGTTTTCTAAAAAGCTCTCTTTGTACCTTTTGAAGTTCTTCGTTTTCATCTTGTTTTTCCTGTGATGCTTTACACGAATCATCGATAATTACTGCGGCCGCGCAGGAACACATTCCCATACCGCAGACGCGACTCAACAATTCTCGTCTTTTCATAATCAATTCCTGTTATTTTTACTGGCCCATTAATTCGGCTACTTTGGATTCTATAGCTTCGGCCCAGATTTTATAGCCGGTCTTGTTGGGATGCAGAAAGTCCGGCATGATTTCCTTCGTCAGTGTGCCGTTATCTGTAAGAAACTTCTTGTTGATATCCATGTAATAAATTGTCTTGCCATCTGCGATTCTCGAAGCGAGCAGGCTGGCTTTGGCGTTCTTTTCACGCTGGGCTGACGGTTCCGGGTTGCGCGGGAAAATCGCCAGTAGGAGAATCTTCATTTTCGGAAACTGCGTGCGCAAACGCTTACAGATGGTGATGATTCCGTCGGCGATTTCTTCGGCGGTATTGTCCTCGTTGTTGGAATTGTTAGTGCCTATCATAACAATAGCAAGTTTCGGAGAGATATTTTCGAAGTTGGAATGATCCAGCCGCCACAGGACATGCTCTGTGCGGTCCCCGCCGAAACCCATATTGATTGCGTTGCGCGGTGCATAATAGGTATCCCAGATTTCTTTCCCCGTGTTTTCCCAGCCGTGGGTAATCGAATCGCCGATCCACAACAAATCGACGTTTCCTTCTTTCAGCCGCTTATTAACCGCTTCGTGACGCGGCTCCCACCACGATACGGCCCATTTGGCGGTTTGCTGAACGTCTGTGACGGCCGAATGAGTTTTGCCTTCGACCGATTTGAAGGCGAACTCCTGCTGACTCGCGCATCCGGAAAAAATAATGACTGTTGTTAATACGACGATAATGGCTGTTAGTCTGCGTATCATCTGTTTCTCCTTGATAATTCTAAAACAATGTTTGGCTATGACGTTATTTATTCTTCAGGATTTTTCCGAATTTAAGCGGTTAAATAGCTTCTATTGTTGACGGCGGCTTGGTTGCTATATTGTATGTAACGCTGACAACTCCGGGCACATTACGAGTAATCTCTTCGGCGAGTCTCTCGAGGGTATCGAATGAAAGCCGTGTCGGTGTTGCTGTTCGAGCATCAACGCTGTCCCAGCAGCGGACCTCAATCTGCTGACCAAAATCGCGTCTGCCTTCCCGCATTCCTGTCACGCGGTCCTCGTGCAGAATCGCCAGATACTGGAAAGCGCCTGAATCTTTAAGCATCTGTTCTACTATTACTGTCGCTTTGCGGACGGTCTCGATACGCTCCGGCGTCACTTTACCTATTACACGCGCCGACAGGGCAGGGCCGGGGAACGGGATTCGCTCGAACAGTTCGGCCGGAAGCCCCAGGGCTTTGCCTACTCTTCGAACCCCGTCCTTGCGAAGCTGGATAAGTGGTTCGATGATTTGATAACCGAAAGTGTCCTGCGGGTCGATTCCGAGTTGTTCGAAAACATTGTGCTGCCGTTTAATCCCTGCGACAGTTTCGTCGACGTCTGTAAGAATAGTCCCCTGGAGGAGATATTTGGCGTTGCTTTCTTTGACAATTCGGCCGAATACTTCTTTATAGAAGGTCTGGGTAATGGCTTCGCGTTTTTCTTCCGGGTCGGTTATTCCCTTGAGTGCAGCGAAAAAATCCTCACGTGCATCTACTACTTCGACGGTGACACCGAGTTCCCGGAAAAAATCCACGACCTGTTCCGGCTCACCCTCGCGCATCAGGCCGTTCTCGATAAAAACGGTTCTTAGTTGCTTTCCCAGTGCCCGGTGTCCGAGCATTGTGACCGTGGACGAATCAACCCCTCCCGAAAGGGCGTTTATCGCTTTGCTGTTACCAACAGTCTCTTTAATCTCTTTGACCTTCTCATTGATAAAACTCTCAGTATTAAGTTCCTTTGCGGTGACTTCCGTAATCATTATGACCTCCCTTTTATGCTGAATCTCTATGAATAAAATACATCGATACTGCTTGTACCGGTGCGATTATGGTTTGTATCGAAGGAAAATGCAAGAACGAAAAAGTAATATAATTGCTGAAAATGTTAATCAGTAAACGATTGATATCCTTCACGGGAGGAAAGGCTCGTTGCATTTTTAGCTTTTGCAGATTTTTAAATATACCATCTAAGCTTTCGGTTTTGTTTTTTTATAATTTTCAACCATATCTGTCACAAGCACGCCGTCAATAGTCATACCCGTTAAATCGCAGTTTTCAATCTTCGTACCCCTGAAATAGCTGTTTTGAATCGTACAATCGTCAAGCTCGATAATGTTATTATGCCCCGCCCAGTCAATTTTACCGCCTTCGACCATCAGGAAGAATCCGTCCGGGTCGTATCCGGCACTAAAGCGCCGCTGAAGTCATTTCCGAGAGATGAGGTATCGTATCGTAAGTCGGCATGCTTTCTTCTTCCAGAGGAAACAGAATTTTTTGCGGATGGTAATAATCATATTCCCAGGGCATCTCATCCGGGCAAAATAATCCCGTCAGGAAAAAAACCTCGGTGGAATTTTCATCAACCGGACTGACCAATCCCGTAGTTGTGCGGTATGCATGGGCCGACAATCCCGAAGGAGCAAATTTATATATAACGAAGAAGGTTTGCCTGCATCGCCATTTGAAACCGAAAAATAATTCTCTTCAAAACATTTACAATTTGATAGTATGCGAGGTTCTACTCTGCGAAGTGTTATTTAATCCCCTATAGCAATAAAGCACATAGGACAAACGAATTACGGGAAATCGCACCGATTATATAAATCAAGCGTAATGCCAGAGAAAACATATAACCGTTCCTGTTTTCTAAGATACAGTCTTACTTACGATCATTTTCCGATGGTTTGGAAGAGGATGGAATAATCGGCGTAGCACAAGTTACCGGCAGATTAGCGGCATCCCTGGTAGAACATGCTGTTTTGCTAAATCGCCTCGCACTGACCGCTACAGGCTGTTTAATCAGTTCTGGAACACTATAGGTCTGAATCAGTGAATCATAATACGTCGGATCTTTTTGGGGAAGAACAAACGGCTTTGAGGCCTTGCCGTCTTCATTAATATAGGTAAAGTAGGTCCTGGTAAAAAAACCTCCCATACGTTTACTGCTAAAAGCCAGCCAGCGACTATTGGAAGACCAGCTATGCCATGACTCCGAATAAGGGCTGCTCACGGCATCCAGTTTTTGATAACTGTTTGTTTCTAAATCCATGATGTACAGGTCACTGGAGGGTCGATAGATCGGAAAACAGCTATAATCGCACATGGCAAAAACCAAAAATCTACCGTCCGGCGAGATACGGGGCAACAGGATACTCATGCCTGTTTCATTAGTAGAAAGCACGATCTCAGGCTTTCCCCATTGGTCTTTATCCACATCGTAGCTGATTCTCATAAGATCATATTGTACCTTGTCAAAGTTATCCGGAGGCGTTTTGTCCCTGTCTTCCCAAAGTATCGGCGCACTGCAGTAATAAAGATAGGTCCCATCAGGTGACCATGCGGGATATGTCTCAAGGCGATCTTTGTCGGACATCTCCTTGATGGTTTTTGCTGCTTTTTCATCCAGCCGATAGTAGGAGATCGCCGAATCAAGATCAAACACATCGCGCAGCTCCAGACCTGTGGTGTGAACTAATTGCCGCACCTTATTCATTGAGTACACGGCCAGTTTGCCGCTCGGATGCCATGCGGTGTAGCCCCATGTGCTGGAAATTTTATTGAGATTGCCGTCATGGACAACCAATGAGGCATTACCGTGCTTTGCGCTCCGAGTCGCAATGCTCATTGTTTGAGGGGAGTTGTTGCAGAAACTATGGCAATTGATGCAGCCGACCTTAGCAAAACGACCTTCCAAAACAAGACTGTTTTTATAATTTTCAATGTTGCGCTGATAGATTCTCATCGATGTCCAATAATCATAGATAGGCCGAATAAAACGATAAACCAGAAAAGAGTCGATTGGTTCGCAGGCGATATCGTTGAGTATGGGCATATAACGACGCCAGCCATTTGCAGAATCGTAAACAAAAACATCAAACGACAGCTTGTCCCCTTTGTTTTCACGTAGGAGCGCCTTCCATTTTCTCAAAGGAATCCTGATATTGGCATTTCGGCTATAAACTTCGACGGGGCTGACGTGTGACGAGGAAATCCTGACAAAAAAGGATTCCCCGGTTTCGAGAATTCGGAAATTCAGCGGAGCCACATTCGGCGGAATTACAGTGTCGGAATAGTCCGGGCTGATATCGGCCGGCCGGGACACCTGTGTACAGGATTCAAGGGGTATTTTCTTGTTGCAGGAAGAACACACCGCTGTCACTCCTATCGCCACAGTCAGCCAGAAATATCGGTAAAAGCTTTTCATTTTTCGACCCTTGTAAGTTCAAAATTCAAATAAAACATGTAGGTGTCTCCAAAATCTTTAGCCAACTGCTGTCGAATCATCTCAGGATTCTTGCTTTTACTGTAACGCAACTGAGCTTTCCGGCCCGTCGCATTATATTCCTGAAAACGTTTTATAGTTTCCGGAGAAATCGACAAACCACGGAGGTTGATTTTTTCGCCAAACCGCTGTTGTCGCAATGCGGCATAAACCAGCATGGCCTCTTGGTAGTGACGTGGCATTTTATTATATTCTAATTCATTCATCCGGGAAATGTTCAGGGCGATTTTTTCAACCTGCCCCATTAACAGATACGTTGCCATCATGTACTCAAAAGCCATTTTATTGTGAGAATTTCGCTGTAAAAGTGGAGCAAAAATATTGCCCAAAGCATAATCACCGACATAATCCTTTTGAACGGCAACACGACGAAGGGATTGAACAGGCTCATAATCAGTCAATTGAGGGTCTTTCTCAAGACGCAGGAGAAGATCCCTGGCAAAACGCCCGTATATCAAGTCCTTGCTCAAGGCGCCAAGATATACTCTGGCGGTCTCGTTTTGTTCCTCCGCCAGATAAATTAAAGCAAGCTTCTTGGCCAGGTACGGACAGCCATTCGCCAATTCCAGGGCTTCGGATGCAAGTCGTCTTGCATGACCAAGATACCCTAACTCCATAAGAATATCCACCTTCTGGGCTTTTCGACACAATTTTTTAGACGCATCTGCTGGGGAACCGGAATCCGGTATAGAAAGCAATAAGGCAAAAGGATGCTGGTGATAAGAAAACATGTCATCGCCAAGCCGGCCAGTATAATACAGCGCCCGGTTGATGTCATAATTGAAAAAGATATTATACTGGCTTTCGGGATACCGTTTGGCACATTCAAGAATTTTCTGCCATTGCTGCTTTTCCGCATAAGACCATATTTGCAGCAACGACTTCGCCCTGTTATTAAACACAGCACAGAAAATAAACAAAATTAAGCCATAGGGAATCAATTTTCTCAAGATCAATACGAACAGGTAAAATGTTTTAATTAGTCGATTTTTGCTTGGCCTGGTTTTTTTTCGGACAGTTCTATTCGAACGATATTTATATAAAGCGATTAACAGGAGAATCAAAAATGGCGGAATGTACATAAGACAAAAAGGCGGAATTTCTGAAAAATTACCGGAATGCACTCCGGCATAATATAAGGCAAGTACTGCAAAAATTCCCCCGGTAAGTCCGATGTGTTTTTTAACCAATAATTCGTAGAACACAACCAGAAGACCAAATATAAAAACCGCTCCACCAATTAAATAGTACAAACAGGCAAACTCCACCAAAAACAGCAGTGCCGCAAAAAAGCTTTTCGACAAATCAATCCACAGGTATATGACAAAAGCCGCGAAAACTGCCAGCAAAGAAAGAGCGATCAATAGCTGGTGTCCGTTGTAGGAGGCATAGGCGGCCGTTAATAAAATGGCAAACAGGAAACCGATTTCAGTAATACATTTGCTTTTGGTTACGGCAAATGCTTTTTTTGATAACAGCCAAAAAAGCCACCCGATTACCGTGATAATCAATGCCCCTATCCAGGAAAAGTAGAAACACTGGTCTAAAAAGCTGGCTATATAATTGACGGGACCGCCAACAGTCGTCAGGCAATCGTAAAGAAATCGGCCGTCCATTACAAAGGGATAGTAATAAATGACTCTGCCGGATGCATAATAAATAAGCTCCGGCTCGATTACCAGCAGAACAAACAGATATAATGCTGTAAAAAAGAACACAGGCTCCAATATTGCCAGGTGACGTGACACAAATTCTTTTGTCTTTGAAATGTTCATTTATTATATTCGACCAATTACATCTCAATGTTCATGGCGGCGGTCACTTCGATTTCAAAGAGCAGATCGTCACGACAAATATCCGCGATAACCGGAATGATCGGCCAGTCAAGGCAGTACCGGCCGTCAATGAACACCTCTCTGACCTCCGGCGTTTTACAATAGGCAATCGCATGTACGATATCATCGTCGCTATAATCAAATTCATTGAGAACAGCACAAACATTATCTATTGTTGCTTCTATCTGTGCTTTAGTATCCCCCAAATGCATGGTCCTGCCGTCGGCGGCAATGGAGGCTGTACCCGAAACAAAAACGGTATAACCAGCCGGGGTTCGCGTTTTGCATCCTCTTGAAAAGGCGGAACCGTAGTTAAATGCGGACTTTTGGTTTCCCCCGCTGTCAAGATACTCAATGAAGCTTTGCCGGCCTGCGACGGCGGCAAGTTCCATCGCGCACACAGAACCGTTGCCCGTATGGATTCCAACGCCGGTACTGGCAGGCATTCTGCGATTTCCATTCTCCGCAATGATCCCACATTCTCTGAAAAAAGTATTTCTGACCTGGTTAAAAACATTATACCAGTTTAAGATGTCTTTAAGCCACATCCACGTGCGGGGAACAGCCCCAAAATTTATCCCGACATCATTTAGAATGGATTCTGCGGCTTGCAGCATTGCCCTCGCCTGGTTTGCCTGTCCGGAAACAGCGGACTGCTGTATGTTTGACAGCGTCAGGTAGACCAGATCGGGAATTCTGGCGACACGTCCGCAGGGCGTGCGGTTAAATTTGAGGACGTCGGGCGCCCCGCATTCGGCGATCGCATGAACCTGAATACCCACGACAGAACCGCCTGCACCCCTGCTGACAAGCCAGGTGGGCGGTACGCCGTCATCAAGTTCGTTATAAATTTTCGTCCTGACAGAGGCGGCCGTTTCCCTCGCCTGTTCCGTTATAAAAATTCTTTCCTGAAGGATATGTGCATCGTTCTGTCTTAATGTATCAGCGACACAGCAAAACAGTTCATGGTTCCGGGTATTTGCGGTTAAAGGCGTTTTTTGCACAGCCGTGATATAAATCTCGGTTACATTCTTTGCCTTAATTGTCTGAATATTCAACTTCACTGGCATCTTTATGCATACACGGTTACTTTTGGGAAAAAGCTGACTGACCCCGTAAGAGGTTATTATACCAAAAAACACGCCACATGGTCAAGAAGATTCTTTTCTCCTATTTTGGGGTGCGATTCACGTTTGCAGGTGGATTTTCAGGGAGATATTATCTGTTCTGTCGTACCTGTTGCGGCCTCTTGTCGATGTTGGGAGCTTATATGCGTTAATCCATAGAGGTCCCGCCATTCGTGGTATTCTCTGCCGGGGACAAATAAGCGTCGATAACCTGCAATGGGACCTGGAGCGTAAGAAAGTGGAGGTCACCCTGACTTCCGGGAAAGATCAGACGATAGACCTGATGATGCGACGTGGAATGAAAGAAGTATCGACCGATAGCCGGAAGAGTCTAAGCCTTGTAAACGATACGACAGCAAAGGTGGATTTGAAAAAGCAGGTTCCGGTGACGCTGATAATTACGTTGATGTAAAGAAGGTATCTATGTTTGTTCCTATTTTCTAACGGCTTGCCAGATGGTTCATTTTTGTCATAATTTTCACATATCTGTTGTGATTCTTTATGATATGTATATAAAAGTGTGATTTAAAGTTGAAAACTGACTATAAAAAAGTTATTCTTTCCATGATAAATCAACAAAACGAAATTTATAGCTAAGAACTCAGAGCTTTTAATGGAGAGGTGTCGGAGTGGCTTATCGAGCAGCCTTGGAAAGGCTGTGTAAGGCTTGTCCTTACCGCGGGTTCGAATCCCGCCCTCTCCGCCATTTTTTAGGCAGATCTTCCCGACGCAGACAGCAGTTGTTATTGTTATAGCTTTGGGTGGTACAATTGTAATTTCCGCCGGAAGGCCTGCAGTGATTGCCCTGAAACAATAAGAATAAGGACCAGGCAAAAAATATATAAACTGAATTCTCGATCTGCGTTTTCCCCTTTTCCGTTGCTTGTATAAGAGATGTTAACTTTTCCTTGCTATCTGCTACGAATTCAATATACTTGTCCGTAAAAATATTCTGCGTTAAAAATGTTTCGGTTATAATCGTGTAATTAATTGTTATATAAGAACTTATAGGGCATGGGTAATAAAGTTTCAATTGGATGTTCCTGTTTGAGTGGGATATCTTTAAGGAGAGCGAAAAATGATAAATCTTAAACAATTTGAAGTATGGTTCGTCACGGGAAGCCAGCATCTTTATGGGCCGGAGGTGCTCAAACAAGTCGATAAAGATTCAGCCCAGATTGCCGCGGCACTCGACAATTCTGCGAGCATCCCCTGTAAGGTTATTTTCAAGCCTGTATTAACCGGGCCTGATGCAATCACCAAATTATGCGCCGAAGCGAACACCACCGCCGACTGTATTGGTTTAATAACATGGATGCACACATTCTCGCCCGCCAAGATGTGGATTGCAGGCCTTAAGCTACTGACCAAACCAATCGTACATCTTCACACGCAGTTTAACCGAGATATTCCATGGGACACGATTGACATGGATTTTATGAACCTGAACCAGTCCGCCCACGGAGGTCGTGAATACGGTTTTATTTTAAGTCGTATGCGTAAGGACAGGAAAGTTGTTGTCGGTCACTGGAAAGAGGAAGCTGTGCAGAAAAAACTTGCAGTGTGGATGAGAGCCGCTGCTGCATGGCATGACTGGCAGGGGGGCAGGATTGCGAGATTCGGCGATAACATGCGCGAAGTTGCCGTAACCGAAGGTGACAAGGTCGAAGCACAAATACGATTAGGCTTTTCCGTATCAGGATACGGTGTCGGCGACCTCGTTGCGAAAGTCAAGGAAGTCACTGATGCCGAAAGTGACGCCTTGGTAAAGGAATATAATGAACAATATGAAGTGATAAGGTCGGAAGCAAAAGCCATTCGCGAGGCAGCAAGAATCGAGCTCGGTATGCGTGGGTTCCTCGAAGAAGGCGGATTTAATGCTTTTACTACTACATTTGAAGACCTTCATGGTTTGGTGCAGTTACCGGGCCTGGCGGTACAGCGTCTTATGGCCGATGGGTATGGATTCGGCGCCGAAGGCGACTGGAAGACATCCGCACTCGTTCGTGCAATGAAGGTAATGGCCGCCGGTCTTAAGGGCGGGACATCGTTTATGGAAGATTATACGTATCACCTGGATCCCGCACGCAGGATGGTTCTCGGAGCACACATGCTGGAAGTGTGTCCCTCGATTGCAGCAGGAGAGGTCAAACTGGAAGTTCATCCTCTCGGAATCGGCGGGAAGGCCGACCCGGGGCGACTTGTGTTTAATACCGCTACCGGTTATGGCGTAAATGTGTCCATTCTCGATATGGGTAACCGGTTCCGCCTGTTGGTTAATCCGTGTGATGTAGTTGCTCCGGAAGCGGATCTGCCGAAGCTTCCCGTTGCACGTGTCGTATGGATTCCGAAACCGAATCTCGAAATTGCAGCGGCCGCCTGGATTCATGCAGGAGGCGCGCACCATACAGGTTTCAGTATGGCGATAACCGAAGAGTATCTTGAGGATTTTGCTGCGATGGCGGGTATCGAATGTCTGCTCATCGATGATAACACTACGATCCGCGAATTTAAGAACGAAATTCGATGGAATGATGTGTATTATATGATTGCGAACAGTGCTTTTTGATTTTCTATTCCGGAAATTCCGGATTGCATGATCACGGATGATTAATATGGAAAGTCGCAGGAAAAAAGTTTGCGTTTATAAACAGGGGTTTTTTAGAGTGGGCAAAAAGAGAAAGGACAGAACGATGGAACTTGCTATATTTAGGAAAAGATTGTTTGAGGGGATTATTTTCATTTCTCTGTTGTTGTTTGTCGGTTGTGGATATGTATATACCGCAGATGCCGCCGCCCGGGAGGAATCGGCTCTAAACAGGATGATTATTTACACCGATAAAGGCACTGATCGAATCGATAGAAATATTTACGGCCATTTCTCCGAGCATTTGGGACGATGTGTTTACGATGGTTTTTGGGTCGGCGAAGATTCTCCGATTCCGAATACGCGTGGTATCCGCAATGATGTGGTTGATGCGTTAAAGAAAATCAAGATACCGGTGCTGCGCTGGCCCGGCGGATGCTTCGCCGATGAGTATCACTGGAAAGAAGGGATTGGCCCGCGCAATAATCGTCCGGCAATGGTCAATACGCACTGGGGCATGGTAACAGAGACCAACGCCTTTGGTACACATGAATTTCTGGATTTGTGTGAACAGCTCGGATGTGAGGCGTACATCGCGGGTAACGTCGGGTCCGGTACGGTCGAAGAAATGCAGGACTGGGTCGAGTACATGACGTTCGATGGGGATAGTGAAATGGCCAATCTTCGCAGGGTCAATGGTCGTGACAAACCCTGGAAGGTGAAGTACTTCGGTGTGGGCAACGAGAACTGGGGTTGTGGCGGGAATATGACTCCTGACACGTATGCCGACTTGTATAACCAGTTCCAGACCTATGTGCGCAACTACCCTGGAAGCCGGATTTTCAAAGTGGCATGCGGACCCGGTAGCGAGAATTATCCCT
>Ga0315545_1001171_pt1 | contig 26215 bp, 20 predicted proteins | sample SalMarSW160210MG_FD_203096 | JGI IMG/M metagenome (GOLD analysis project Ga0315545, IMG submission 203096) | Salt marsh sediment microbial communities from the Plum Island Ecosystem LTER, Massachusetts, United States - Salt Marsh Sediment SW1602-10 ...
CAGGTATACATGCTCATAATCATCATCACCAAGCGAAACAGATGTTCCGCCAGATGGATCGGTCGGTAACGCAGATATATCACTTATACAACAGCTATATGAGCTATCTACAGGTGTAAACAGCAGCGACTTGTAAGACAAATCAAACATACCTATACTCAGTGCAAACTGCTCAGCAAAATAGTCAACGGCAGGGCCAAAGGATATAACCAAATTAACCAAAGAGCCCATGATTGCCTGTGCCTCTGGTTCAGGGTTCTGATTGATTACGTATCCAGCCGGAATAGTATCACTGCCTGCAAATGTTATATTTCCAACATCCAAGCCGGCTGCTGTAATTTCGGATTCAGCATCTGCCTGGGAAAGACCAATTACATCAGGAACAGTGACTATTTCGATTTCACCGCCGACCGTGACGAACTCAAGACACAGAGCATTGCCCAATCTTGTTCGGCCTATAAATGTTGTCGCAGCTGTGTGGATATCTATTGTGTACAGGTAGGAGCTGCGATTGTCTACTCCATAAAGAACATTACTCACAGGGTGAAACGTAAGGCCTTCAATATGGTGGGACCATTCCCCAATCAGCATCCCTTGGCCGGTTGATTTGTTTATCTCGACTAAGGCACCCCATGTGGACGATATGCCAGAAAAAACTCCGTAAAGAACATGTGTTTGCGGATGAACTGCGAGGCCATACACTATGTCGGAAGGGCGATCAAACAAGCCGACATAACCAACGAAGGTTGCCGCACCGGTGTTCATATCAATCGTATAGATACCATCCCCGTATGAATCAGCAGCGGCGCCATACAACAAACCCGATGAGGGATCGTACGCTAATGCGTGCATTTCCGGGGTCGTTAAGCGTCCAATTAAAGTTATCGTTTCGGTCGAGTAGTCTATCGAGTACAGGTTGCTCTCATCAGAATTGCCACCATACGTGATTCCGTATAGAATATCATCGCCGGGATAATAAGCTAATCCAGCCATAAAGCCATCCGTCTGAAGGCAGCCTTCTCTTTCGGCCCGCCCGGTCAGTGGGTCAATAGTATAAAGGAAGCTGTCATCAGCATTAACACAATATAGAACACACTGTGCTGATGCTGTGATTGTCATAAAAACGGTCGCAAACAGAATTGTAAGCGTTGTAAAAAAGTGCCGGAGTTTCACTTTCTTTCCTCCTAAAATCATACTGCCGTGTTAAAGTCTTTCTTGCTCACATGCAAATTAATCCCCACGGTGTGCTTATTCACTCTTTTCGGCTTTTATAGGAAACAGTTTTTTCCATAGACAGGGAAGCTTGGTGGGAAAATAATAATGACTTCCTCACCACTCCTCCTTGAATATAAACGTAATGAGAAATTAGCCTCCCCATTAACTAAGTACAAATTATCATACTAGGCCAAAAAAGTCAAGACTTTACAGCAAATACACGCGGAAATAGCATAAGTCCGTTGCGCAACCGTTCTCGGCAAACCGGAAAAAGCAATAATTCTCGGGCTTGAAAGAAGTTATAGGAAGAAGAACGCCGATTTTTTTGAAGCTACAAGTCTATTTCGAAGCGTTCACAATAAGGCTTTCACCGTAAGATGGACACGCTGTAATCGCAATCATACGCTATCATGTAAGAAAGCATTCTTTGGATTTATCACAGCACTTCCACTTCAAAGACTTGCCTTACGAGTCACAGGTGCTGTCAGAATTGAAGCGGCTGCCGAAAGAGATTAAGCAAATGGCTCGTAGTTTCTAAAAATCTCATAAAGTAACTTATGGTAAGGCCGATCAGTTGCTCTATCAAAAAGAGGGGAACGGGCAGAATATTGGCCGTGTGATGAGTAACCCGATGAATAATATAATCAACCGAGCGATCGGATTGACATGTAAGATATGGTGATAATGGTGTATGCGACCTACGCCAAATCATCTGAAAGCCTATTGGTATCCGACCATCGGAGAAATTTCACCTCAATCATTGGAACAGTTGCTCAAAAACAACTTGTTGAACGGCAGCCTCGTAAGGGGAATTATAAAAAATAATTTAAACCGCTTGATTTTGGTTTTTCTGGCTTTTTCGAGTTATTTTGTTGACAGTCGGGATGTGTTATGATATTTTAATCGGCTTGTTAAGGAGTATTCTTAGCTCCCTCGGAGTGTACCCCTTATGAAGAAAGCGAGGGAAAGAGCGTTGCAGGCCGCGCAGGCCTAAGGAGAAGAGTAATTGGCAAAAGGTACAGTAAAATGGTTCAGTGAGAAAAAGGGATTCGGTTTTATCACTCCAGACGATGGTGGTGATGATCTGTTCGTTCATCACTCCAATATCGCTGGGCAAGGATTTAAGACTCTCTATGAGGGTCAGGCTGTGGAATACGAGGCTGCACAGGGCAGGAAGGGGCTAGAAGCAACTAACGTGTCTCCCTGCTGATCGTCACAGAGAGCGGTTGAATCGAAGGCTTCGCGATATACGCGTGGCCTTTTTTTGTTAGAACAGCAAGAGATTGAGAAAAGGCGTTTGTATCGCTTGACAATGCACCTTATCAACTATAACTTGCCCTTGTAGATGCACCCAGAGGTACACGGCTACGAACGCTATTTTTTCTTGACCGTTTTTGTCAGCTTGGCAAGTTACAATGGAAAAGGCAGCTCGGTCAATTATGAGGCATAACGACATAAATCTTACGATGTTGCTTTTTACACATAAGCTTCGAGGCCGGGAATCTGAGCTATCGCCACGTTACCCGAGCTAAATAAACAAAAAAAATTAAGAAGTAATGGAACTGGGTGAGACTTCATAGGGCATTTTCTTTATAAAGAGAGTTGAACAGGCAATTGCCTTAATCAGCAAGTAGTGATTCCAGAATGGGCAATTAGTTTGGAAATCAGAGGCTTTGAATGTGTTGGGTCAATGCGTTCTTAATCCGTATTTCTTACAGTATTTTAATCTGATGTTCAATGTGTACAATAACAGTCTATGATCCAGTTCACATGACTTTTTGTTTTTTAATCACCCAACCTCCAAAGCCAGATTCATTGATATCAAAGCAGACCTTAAGCTTAATTATGAGACCTCTGGGTTTGTAGTGGTGAGAAATGTGGGTTAGTCCGTCAATAATACAACCATGACCTGCGTTTTTAATACGCCCGGCAGGACTCGAACCTGCGACCTCCGGTTTAGGAAACCGATGCTCTATCCTACTGAGCTACGGGCGCTAGCTCACATAAACATACGTTATTTTGAAGATTTTATCCACTTCTTGTCAATACTAGTTCAAGCAGAAATTCCGGCTTCAAGTATTAGCAGATGTGAGAAATCTCTTACAGTGGATTTGTTAGGACAGTTCGGGATTGGGCATTATAGTCAGTTTTAGGGTCGAACACCTTGATTTCGTGAAATTTTCAAAAGTTATTCGAGAAAACCATACCTTAGGATGATGAAATTAAAAGGCATTTTTGATATTATATAAGATTATAGTAGTATTATTTTTCATTGTTATATAGGAATTATTAAATTTATCTGTTTACTGCTTATCGTGGATTGATGACTGGGAGGAAGGAGTTTTTCATGAAGCTTACCAATGTAAGGATTATGCTCATAACTCTTCTGGGGCTCTTGCTCGTTAACGGTAATGTCTGCTCGATGACAATACAGCTTGGCTCAGAAAGGACCGAATTCATTGCGCCAGGCGATACCTGGAAATTCTATCGAGGGTCTGAGGCGCCTAATGTCTCGCCCGATGCCTGGAAAGAGATAAACTTCGACGATTCACACTGGGAGGTGGGTACCAGTGGTTTTGGCTATGGTGATGACGACGATGTGACGATTCTGGCCGATATGCAGGGTAACTACACTACGGTGTATATTCGAAAAGAATTTTTGGTTTCGTCATTGACCGGTGATGAGGTTCTGGAGCTTGTTATCGATTATGATGATGGTTTCATTGCCTATTTAAACGGCCAGGAAGTAGCACGACGACACATGCCCGATGGGCCAGCTACCTATGAAACTATGGCTTCTTCACACGAGGCTGGTACACCGGAGACGATTGTTCTTGGCAGAGCAGGTGGATTACTCAATGAAGGTAGTAATATTATCGCCATAGAGGGACATAATAATTCTATCGATAGCAGTGATTTTTCACTTATACCAGCACTTCGGACAGCGACAGATATAATTCGAAACGGCCAGACTTGGATTGTGGGCGCAGAGATGGTGATGCTTAGAGGCAGAACAGATGATGTAGCGGTCTCAGTGAAGGTAAATGGAACCAACGCTGATTTTTATGTCGATGATGGGACGTGGTGGGGCAAGATTTTACTTGCTGCTGGTCTGAACACTATAACCGTAGAGGCCCTGGACGCTGAAGCAAATACTGTGGATTCGGCATCTATAAGGATCGTGTATGTTCCACCGGTCGATAGCCTCAGTGGAGAGTTGACAGAAAACATTATATGGTCAGGAGCTGTCATTATTGAAGATACCGTTGTCGTTTCCGCTGGTACTGTTGTTATCATCGAGCCGGGGACGATGGTTCTTATAAAGCAGGGGGCAGCACTTATAGTGTATGGACAATTGATTGCCGAAGGAACCGAGGAAGAGCCGATACGCTTTACGCACCATGGTGACGGCACAACGTGGAAACAGATTATGTTTGTCGAAGCGGCTGATAGTCGGTTTGCCCACTGTTTTATTGAGTATGCCGACAGCGAAGGTGCACATCAGGATTACTACGAACCTGGGCCGAGGTCGTATCACGAGGCGATAGTTGCTTTAGCAAGTCACGTTGATATCGAAGAGTGTGTTTTTCAAAACCTTCCCGATGAAAGTGCCAGTGCCGAAGGAGATGCTATAGCGATTGTATCGGATGATCCCGTGTACCCCGGAAAAGCTACAGCGCATATAAAGGGTTGTCAGTTTCTCTCAATCGGACAGGGCGTGCATACGAGATATTCATACGTGTTGGTAGAGGACTGTTTCTTCACCGGCAAGAATGGTGATAATGACGATGTGGATTTGTGGGGTGAGAGCGATCCGGCTCCTCTTATAAAAAACAACATATTTTTGAATCCGGATCACGATGACATGATAAATCCCACACGATGTTCAGCGGTTATCATCGGAAACGTGATCGCAGGAAGTGACGATCACGGCATCGTTTTGCGAGACAAGTGTTTTCCCGTCGTGATGAACAATTTAATCTATGATTGCAGTAGTGCCGGCATCGCGATAGAAAATTCATGTGAGGCGCTTTTAGTGAACAACACTATTGTTGATTGCGGCAGAGGCCTTAGACTTTTTGATCTTGGCAGGTGGGATCCTCCATATAGTCTGAATCCGGGTGGTGGAACGGCAACGGTGGCCAACTGTATAATCTGGAATTGCCCGCAGCCAATCACTCTAACGGATAGTTCAAATACACAAATCAAGGATCGTGGCTCTCATGTAACAGTCAGCTACTGCGACATTAAAGGCGGACGCGACGCCTTATCGATATCAGGCACTTACTCGACAGTTGTCTGGGGACAAGGCAATATTGATAACGACCCTCAATTTGTTGATCCTGACAACAATGATTTTCATCTTAAATCTCAAGGTAGTCGATGGGATGCGGTCCACGAAAGCTGGATCAAGAATGATATCACAAGCCCATGTATAGATGCCGGAGAGCCAACCTCACCGATTGGGCATGAGCCATTCCCTAATGGTGGCATTATTAATATGGGAGCTTATGGTGGTACTGCTAAAGCCAGCAAATCATACTTTGGTGAACCTGTTTGCAAAACAATTGTAGCTGGCGATATCAACGGTGACTGCAAGATTGACTTTGTAGACTTTCAGTTCATGGCTTACCATTGGCTTGAGAATGACAATCCTTAGCAATTTAAGACACGGATTGTTTGGTCTGAAATTTAGCTGCAAGAACTATCCCATCCTGTTAAACTGGATGAGCAAACAAGCCTTATGTAACAATAAGCAAGGAAAATAAACGGCTCATTCTACGTTTGTTTAGAGGTTATACCAATTGAAATTAATTCTTGCGCCCTGTCATTCCCGCGAAACTTGTCCTCGACAGCGATCGGGGAGCGGGAATCCATAGGTTTATATGCACAGGATACCTATTTTCGCGGGCATGACACAATGATATGTAGTCTGTCAAAAAGCGCAATTATTTAATTGGGTTGGTATTAGACCATACTATACATTGCATCGGCTTGCCTTTGCTTGGCAAGGACTTCCGCGCTGAGGCGACGACGAACAACTCTAATTTCTAAAACGCCAACAAGCTTGTCACCGTTCTGCGCAGCCACAACGGGCATACACTCCACATCTAATTGTCTTGCCTTGTCCAGTGCATCTGCTAAAGCCATACCAGGCTTCACCTTGGCGATGACAGGTTCTACAATATCAAGGGCTACCAGCCAGTCACTCAACTCCTGTGTGGCAAACATGCTCCTTATGCCATCAAGTGTGATGGCTCCTACAAGTCTGTTCTTATCATCAACAACTGAATAGTAGAAATGATCGGTGCTACTGACTAATTTGATAACGTCGCTAAGCAAGGTCCCAGCTGAAATTGCCGGCACATCAGTGTCCATCATGTCACTAACGGTATATGTTTTTATAAGGTCATCTTCGGTGATATTTAGGCCTATTTCACCCGCCCGTTTAACTCCAGCCTTAACTAAAATCGGACCAATAATTTCCATGAGGAAGGTACCGGTCATAACAATAATAATGAGCGCGTGACCTAAGTCTGAGCCAAACTGCTGGCTGGCCAGGATTGCAAGACCTATAGCCACACCAGCCTGTGGCATAAGGCAAATGCCAAGATATTTGCGAACTGCTGTCGACGCCGTAGAAATTTCGGCTCCGAACCAGGAGCCGGCTATTTTACCAGCAGCGCGGCACAGTGTGTACACAACAACCATTACCATCATCCACACTGTTATCCTGCCAAACTCCATGTGGGCCCCGGCAAGCACAAAAAAAGAAATATAGATTGGCGGCGCAAACTTCTCCACAAGCTTAAAAGTTGCCTTACTCTGCCGAGGCATCAAGTTTGCAACTGTTATGCCAAGCGTCATAGCAGGCAAAATCGGATCAATTCGCGGTATCATTGATATACCGACAACGAGTAAGAGCGATGCTAACGCAAAGTCAAGCACCTTATCATCAGCCTTTACCAACTTCAGCAGAAAATAAAGCAGCACTCCAGCCAGGAAACCCAGCGCTATGGCTCCCACGATTTCGCCCAGAAGTATGAAGATAGTAGCTAAGACCGAGTTCTGGCCCGTGCCCATTAGAGCCTTTGCTCCAGTAGCAGCGCCTCTATAAAGCAATAGTGCCAGCGCATCATCGAGAGCTACTATAGCAAGGATTGTTGTCGTCAACGGGCCTCTGGTTTTGTATTCCCATAGGACGTTTACCGTTGCCGCTGGGGCTGTGGCTGAGGCTATAGCACCGAGCACGAGGCCGACTGCAATCACTATGTATAATCTATCCGTCGCTGTGATCCCATCGATCATGCCAGGCAGTGCAAACCACGCGACTATTGACGCGCCTACGGCAACAAGCAAAAAGGCACCAATACCTTGAGAAAAAAGGATGGTGAAAAACTGTTTCGAATGTTTTTTGAATATGTCGCTTTTGAGCTCTGCGCCTATCATAAAACCGATGATCCCGAGAGCGAACATTGTAAAAGGCTCAAGAGCTTCTATTGTCCTTGTCGTTATCAAGCCCAGGACATCGCCTAAAAGAATTCCGATGATTATACAGCCTACAACTTGCGGGATGTGCAGTTTCTGAAAAAGCCGCGCACCCAACGCACCGCCAAGAACAATTAACCCAAAGAGTAAAGCCAGGTTGAACTCAAACCCAGTGAAAAGATTAGCGCCAGTATTGGCAAGTGTATAAGCCATATTTATACCATTGCAGCACTTAGCTTTTACTTAGGCCGTACATACTGTCTGCTTCCTTTTGCTTAGCCAGCACCTCTGCGCTGAGCCGGCGGTGCACAGTACGCGTGTCCAGAATACCAAGAAGTGTATCACCATTGCTTTCGGCCACAACAGGCACACATTCGATGTCGAACTCCTGTGCCTTTTCAAACGCATCTGTTAATCGTATGCCCGGTGTTACACTGGTAACAATCGGCTCAACGATATCCAGTGCTACCAGCCAGTCATTTAGCTCCTGAGTAGCAAATGTATTTCTAATGCCCTCAAGCGTAATGCTCCCAATGAGCTTGTTTTCTTTGTCAGTTACAGGATAATAAAAACTTTCCGTATTACTAACCACTTTGATGACTTCGCTCAGTGACATACCAGAAGAGATGACCGGCACATTTTTGTCCATTACATCGGCGACGCTGTAGGCTCTTATAAGATCTTCTTCAGTAATGTTGAGTCCTGCTTCTCCAGCTTTCTTCGTTCCCATCTTCACGAACACCGGACCAACAAGCTGGAGTACAAATACCCCAGCTATTATTACCGACAGCATTGTATCTCTTATCTGCCCTTCAAATCGGCTGCTCGCCATCAACAGCAGCGCAATTGCAATTGTGCCTTGTTGATACAAACAAAATCCCAGATATTTTCTAATTGTCGGGACAGCTTTGGAATGAACAGCACCACACCATGCGCCTGTGGTCTTGCCGACAACACTTCCAATAATATAGGCAGCTGCGAGGAGCAGAATTTGTATGCTTACATTAGAAATACTTAATCTGGCACCAACAAGAACAAAAAACAGAACGTATATCGGTGCCGAAAATCTATGTACAAGCTCGAAACTTGATACAACTTTCCTTGATCCAATATTCGTTAGCGTTACACCCAAAGCCATAGTTGAAATAATAACATCCAATTCCCGGGTTATTGCCACACCTATGATAAGCAGCGCTGAACTTATACAAAAGATTAATACTCTTTCCGGTTCATCGGTTCGTTTTAAAATCCAATTGAGTCCTATTCCTGCTACTATGCCTATTAGCAGCGAGCCAAATATCTCATAGAAAGATGAGAATAAAGCGGCAAGAAACCCTACTTCTTGATGTCCTATGACTACACCTGCAATACTGACACATATAGCATACAAGGTCAAAGCTAATGCATCATCAAGTGCGACAATTGCCATCAGCATCGTGGTCAGTGGTCCACGTGTCTTATACTCCCATAACACGCTCATGGTCGAGGCAGGGTCTGTTGCTGCGCAGATAGCTCCAAACACCACGCTAACCGCCAAGGCAGTTTTCCAGTCGAAGAAATACCACATTAATCCAAAGCTAAGCAGCCCCACCAAGAGAAACGCAACTATCCCTTCGAAAAGCAAAATGGCGATAACCTGTCTGCCAAACTTTACAAAAATATCGCGTTTAAGCTCACCACCAATTAGATAACCAATGATCCCAAGAGCAAACGTGTTAAATGGCTCAAGATCACCAATTGTTTTCTGAGAAATGACACCCAGCAAAGGCCCTAATATTATTCCTATGGCAACGTAACCTACGATACGCGGAATGCTAAGCCGTTGAAATATCCTCGCTCCTACCGTGCCGCCAAAAATGGCAATTCCGATCAGCAGGATAATATTAAGCTCTTCAGTCGGTGCTAAAATATTTCTTGGCAATTCAATCATCGCAGCCATAGTTTAATCAAGCTCTCAGATAACGATTTTGTAATAATAGATATTTGAAACCACGACGTAAACACCAAATAGTCAAAATTCAGGGCCATCTTCAGGTATCACTAGGCTGGATTGGGCAATAATGTAGGATGTGCCTGCATAGTTTCCGCAGTTTGTTGTACTTAGCCGAAATCTTATTACCCATTCCAAGCGTAAACGAAGTCCACATGAAAAAACGTATTCTGCTAGGCAGACAAAGCGAAGGACAATTTAACGCAGGTTCGGTCGCATTATCAAGCCTGTGAAGTATTAAAGCCATGATTTTTAATAGATTTCCACTCTTTACATCACTAAAACTAATTTAGCACAAGAAGGCTTATCGGTTGCGTCCTGCGTTTTTATGTGAAAGACAAAAAAATGTTAGTTAAGCCTTTACGCAGGAGCATAGCAGCGGTATAGTGCAGTCATGGATTATTAGCTCTAAGGAGAGTAAAAATGACCAGACAAAGCAAAGATAAATCGCTTTTCTTGATAGTACTGATTGGTTCAATAATATTCGCTGGCTTTGCAATTTTAACCGGCTGCAAGAAGGAGCCTGCAGAAACAACTGAGGCACAACAGCCTCAACCTGTCGCCGAACAGGGCGAGACACCGAAAAGTGACCTAACAGATATTTTCCCGGGGCCCAAAATTAGCCTCAGCGAGGTCATCCGTTCTGCACGAACGTGGGGGCCAGCTTTTGAATCCTGGACAGGCAAAGTCGCGCCCGACTTCAGCCTGACCGATCTTGCGGGTAACCAACATACTCTTAGCAGTTATCATGACAAAAACGTGATGATAATATTTTGGGCAACATGGTGGGGCCCATGCAGGATGGTAATACCGGACCTGGTTGAGTTACGAAATTCAGTCGGCCAGGACAAATTGGCTATGCTCGCCATATCTCGCGAAAGTCCAGCTTTACTTAAGAGTTTTGTCGCCCAGCAGAATATCAACTATACGGTTCTGACTCGGCCTGACAGGCTTGCCAAGCCCTATGCCGAGGTGAATACTATACCGTGTAGTTTCTTTATCGATCCCCAAGGAAAAATAAAGCTCGCCACAGTTGGTCTACTTCCACTGAGCGACATTAAAGCAATACTGCAGGCAAAATAGAGCTTTACCTGCGTATCAACTCGTTACTAAAACGCATTGCGCAATTCGAGTGTTACTTCCCGATCAGAAAAATTGAGTGTACGTAGATAAATATTCGGCGGGGCAACAATTGCAACACATCTTTTCCGCGTGAATATGATAAGCGTCTTTTTTAACCGTCAGGAAGTTGAATCCTTCAAGCCTATTTGCTATTATAATTAACTCAAACTGACCGTTTTTATTGTCATGCTGAGCCGAAAGGCGAAGCATCCGGCTTTAGCAAAAGAAAATCCATATTTTCTCTGGACAGATTCTTCGCTTCACTTCGTGGAGTTTACCCTTGAGCGGAGCGAAGGGCTCAGAATGACAAGGCGATATATGTCTTTGCAAATTAATACGCCTGAGGCGTATGAAAGACTTATCAATAATAATGTTAGTAAATCGGTCAGTTTGAGTAATTAAGCAAAAGGTTATTATGCTATGACAGATGCAATGAAAGTGAAAACGAAAGCATTCACTCTAATTGAATTGTTAGTCGTGATAGCAATTATAGCAATTCTAATGGCAATTCTTCTGCCAGCTTTGAACAGAGTCAAAGAACAGGGCAAGCGTGCAGCGTGTTTAAACAATCTAAGGCAGCTATCACTTGCTTGGAATGTATATGCTGATGAAAACGATGACAGGATCGTGTGCGGAAATACTCATCGAACTGTAAATGGAAAGTCAAACAAATATGCTTGGGTGTACTGGGAAGATAGCTTATTAGAAGAAGAAAAAATACAGGGCATCATAGATGGCGCTCTGTATCCATATTGTCCTGATGTTAAACTCTATAAGTGCCCTACGGGTATTCGTGGAGAGGTAGTGACATACGCTATAGTTGATTATATGAATGGCCATGATGAGATTGAGGCAGCCACATTACCTCCCTTGGAAAGAAGGATGCAAATTCACAATAATGCTAAGCAGATTGTTTTTCTCGATGAAGGTCAGTTATCACCCTCAAGCTGGACTGTTTATTACTACCGGGAAAGGTGGTGGGACCCGATTACGGCTCGACATGGTGATGGGACAAACTTCGGTTTTGCCGATGGACACAGTGAATACTGGAAATGGCGTGATCCACGCACCGTAGAGATTGGAAGTTTCTTGTCCGGAGAAACAATCAGCCCGGACGTACAAGATACGTATTGGTCGGTTGGCAATGAAGATTTGTATAGAGTCCAGAGAGCGGCGTGGGGAAAATTAGGTTATACGCCATCTCATTAGTAAACAATGTCTTAAGTTGCTTTTTAGACTCAATATAATGTGAACAAAAAGCTGTAGTAAACAGAAAAACAGCAGTTTAATATAAAGCAATAGTGATGGTGGGTATGAAACAGCCGTAAATCCCAGAAAAATTTCTGGACATATTTTATTATCGTGGTTAAAATTAAAGAAGAAAGGATTTTCGCACGGTAGTAAGACTTTTTTTGATAATTGAGGTAATCGAATATGGCGCACAAAAAGGGACAAGGTTCTTCCAGAAACGGCAGAGATAGTAACGCTCAATATAGGGGAGTTAAACTGTTTGGTGGTCAGCAGGTAAAAGCTGGCTCAATTATTGTCCGACAGTGTGGCACGAAATTTTTCCCAGGTTCCAATGTCGGCATTGGCAAAGACTATACATTGTTCGCCACTGCTAAGGGAACGGTGCGATTCCAGGGCCGAAGAGTCCACGTCGTCTGAATTTATATAAGAAGCTATAATTGTAATAGGGATGGTGGTTGCACCATCCTTTTTTTATGTCGAGTCGCGAGATATGTTCATCGACGAGGCACAAATCTGGGTCAAAGCCGGAGATGGAGGCAACGGTTGCGTAAGCTTCAGACGCGAAAAATACATCCCCAAAGGCGGGCCGGATGGCGGTGACGGCGGACGAGGCGGGCATATTTATTTTCAGGCCGTAGAAAACCTGGACACCCTCATGGATTTTGCTGGCAAGCACCACTGGCGGGCTGAAGATGGCAAACCAGGCTCGGGCAACAATAAGCATGGTGCTGATGGAAAAGACCTGATTGTTAATGTTCCGCCCGGAACTCTTATCTTTGATACCGAACTGAATCTACTATTGAAAGACCTTAATCAGGTCGGCTTGAAGGTGTGTGTCTGTCGTGGCGGACGAGGCGGAAAAGGCAATAAGGCATTCGCAACTGCAACAAATCAGGCGCCAAGAAATGCCGAACCCGGCAAAAAAGGCCAGGAAAGAAATGTTAGGCTTGAGTTGAAGCTCATTGCCGATGTTGGTTTGGTTGGTCTGCCGAATGCAGGCAAGAGTACACTCATCTCGCGTTGCTCAGCCGCACGGCCAAAGATAGCCGATTATCCCTTCACGACAATAGAGCCTGTGCTTGGTATCGTCGAACTGAGCGGCTTCCGCCGATTCGTCATGGCTGATATCCCCGGCCTGATCGAAGGTGCTCACGCCGGTGCCGGCCTCGGCCACGATTTTCTCAAGCATATCGAGCGCACGACTATTATCGTGCACATCATCGACATCGCGCCAATGGACGGGTCCGATCCCTTGGACAACTATCAGACTATCCGTAATGAATTAGAGCAGCACAGCAAGGTTCTGGCTGCTAAACAAGAGATCGTCGTCGCCAACAAAATCGACCTCGACCCGGATGATAAAATTGTCAAAGAGCTTCGAAAAAAGCTTCCGCAGCCGATTCACGCCATCTCAGCAGTAACCGGCTTCGGTATCAAAGAATTGACCGAACTGCTCTGGCAAAAAGTCAAAGAACTCAAATAAAAATTGGCTTTGTTTGGGTTTGTTTTCCTAAAATCACCGGCGTAGCTCATTTTTCATAATCCTTTTGCAAATAGCAGCTTACGTTCATTTCGTTTTTCCTGAAATTGGCTTTGTTTTTTAAAATCGTGCTCTATCATTTAGCATCCATCCTTCTTGTTTCGGATTTAGTATTTCGAGCTTAGGATTTCCGGCCAAAGGCTGGCAATTGGCTTTGTTTTGCATAATTGACCAGTGGTCAGGGTTCAGGGGGCAGGCTTCAGGGATCGGGTTTCGGGGGTCATAGTTAGTGAATAGTGGTTCATAATTCGTCGCTCGTATTTCGTGGTACGTTGTGAGTGGTTAAATGGTTAATTGGTTAAATGGCATTTCACGTCCCGTATTCATTTTTTTGATGAGATTTAGTCTTTGAAGCTCGAGTATCGTTTTGTACAGGCTGTGCTCTATTCGGCGTTCATACATCAACAGCCGCTCAAGCACCCTTGCATTTGAGAAGTCCTTTATCGCCATACGACCCAGAGCCAGCGCTTCATCGCAGGCGGGCGTATTGCCATGCGATACCTGAGGCACAGGTTGGTCGTGGTTTTTGAAAAACAGGGATTGGGTGAGTTTGCTTAGTGGGCTGGAGGTATTACTTGCGTTCAATGCGTCGATGGTCTGGTTCTGGATTCTACAGACACGTTTTAGCCGCCATGAGAGAGTGACAATGCGTTCGGCTAACATAGATTCCATAGGGCTGTCCGGGGCCAACTCGCCGAGCATACGTTCGCGGTAGAGGTCGAACTCAGCCTGGCTTTCTGAGCTGATTGTATCCTGCCGGGCGGAAAGGCCGTGTTTGATCGCGTTTTGAGAGACTTTTGTTTTGCCTTCGCTGGTGCGTGGGCCTGTCGATTTTTGTGCGTTATGCCGGTTGGCGAGGATTTGAGCTTCGGTAGACATTGTAAGAACCTGCTTTCTTGTTCATTGTTCGTGGTTAATTGTTGGTGTTTTGTGATACGTGATGCGTGGTTCCAATAGAGCAGCGGCCTTTACGAGATACGAGCCACGAGTCACGTGCGACGAATCTTGGTCCCCTATGGGGCAAGCTTCTGATACTAAGACGTGCGGTTCTCCGCAGCCCCGATATCGGGGCCTCCCCCAATCTGGTTGGTATTATACTAAATTTTGCTTATTTTTCAATGAAAAAAATGTCCCGATGCTAAATTCTGGATGTTTGATACTCGAGTTCTGTCTGATATCTCCAGCCAAAAAAGTGCCGGGCACCTTTAATTCTCACCATTCAATATACGTAAAGCGCGTACGCGCTTTACGTATTGCCATTTTCTTCTAATTGAATTATAAGACATAGATCAATAAAGCAAAGTGAGAGAAAAATTACTGCGTTCAGGCTATAGCAGGAACGGCATCTATTTCATTATTCAATCTTATCTCCAGTTCGCAAGCAACATAGTGTGCAATATTTCGCACCATTTGCCTTGAAAGAAAGATATAGAGCCATGAATTCTTGTAATCATCCCCATGAGTAAACATTTGTGTAATGCTAACTATAGTATGTAGAACTGTGATTAGCACCATAGTAATATGTTTTTATGGAAAAAAGAGTACTTATAAAATTCGGTAGTAGGGTAAGAGAAGAAAGGCTCAAACGTAATTTGTCTCAAGAGGAATTAGCAGCAAAAGCACACGTTCACAGAACTTACATAGGAATGATAGAGCGAGCTGAGAAGAACATCACTCTACGAAACATTGCAAAAATTGCTAAAGCCTTAGAAATTCCGATTTCAAAATTGGTCGAATAATATTATGTTAAAAACAACCCCAAAATTGCCAATTCTTTTAGCTCGAAAAATTTACAAAACAGGGCAAACACGAGGAGCTGATGATGATGTTATTTATCAAAATAGGGTAGCAAGAAATAGCACGGTGCTTATACCTTACAAGTTTTGGTCAAAATCATTTGATTTTCCTGAGAGCGAAGGAGGGTTTGAGAATGGGTTTATTGTTCTGATTCCTCCAAAGGATTATTTTAAGCAAAATGATATAGATCAAAAATTAAAACAAAAGGGACTCTGCCTTGGTATTAACACTCTGGTTTTTTATTACTCACGTGATGAGTGGAACGCTTATAATCCTAAAAAGCTAAGGTGGAAACCTGCCACAAGTAGAACGGCACCACTTGGGGGGAAGTATGTGGCACGTGTACCCGCAACTACAGCAATAAAAGGTGGGGGGCAGATAAGGGAAGGATTTACAACTACATCATGCAAGGGAGCTGGTATAAGAGTTTTTGAATATGCAAGTAGCAAAACAATTGCTCAATGCAGGCTCCAACTTGAGGCTCTATTTTGGTTGTGTAGAGATTCAGAACTTGCTGCAGTGGAAAACGGTATGGCAAAAGATGATGCTTCCACTCGAGAGAGTGTTGTACTGAAAGAATGTGCGGATGCAAACCTGCTTGATTACGATAGACTCAGAAAATCTCGTATGATAAATAAACACAATAACGCTATTTGCCCCTTATGTTTAGAAGAATTGTCTGGATCAGGCTTCTTTAGTCGTATGAAACAAGCTGAGGGAAGAGAAGTTTCTGACATAACCGTAACACAAATCAACTTATTTCATGTAGAGGAGTTACGAGTTGGACAGTATAATCACCGACCCTATAACCTCGCGTGGGGACATCATCACTGTAATGTGGTAACCAGAGATTCCGGCGTTGCTAATACAATAAAATGGCTTATTGAGATTATCAAAAGAAATAAAAGAGAAGGCTTTCTGGAGTTCTAAAATAGAGATCTCTGAAATGAAAATTGCTTCTTTTCGGATCTTTTTATTTCATGTACACGGCAGGATATCGTGTCTTTCTTGTCTGTAACAAACTCTAGTTTCTCAGCTATGCAATTTGTCCACTTTGGGTCAATTTCTATGGATATCGAGAATCGATTTAATTTTATTGCTGCGATTGCGGTATTTCCGGATCCCGCGAAACAATCTAATACAATGTCATTTGGATATGTAGTTGCTTTAATTGCGTGCTCCAATAACAGTAATGGTTTTTCTGCAGGATGTTTTCCTTTATAGGGGCAAACCGAAGGGAAATTCCATACGTCAGTAAACTCTTGAGAAGAATTTACCGTAAAGCGTCTAATCACATCTTGATAAGGTGGCATTGATTTAACTTTTCCACCTTCAGTTAAAGCTCTGCAAATTCTGCTGTATTGTTCTGGACTTGGTATATTACGTCCCGCTTCCCAGTTCGATACTGCACCACCGTGATTGATCCTTCCATATGCGCCAATAGTCTCAGTAAGTTGTCGAGGTGTCAACTCTGCTTTTTGGCGCATCTCTCTGAGATAGGCTCCAAAATAAGATCGGTGCAAATTCCCTTCGTAGGCAGGTTCTCCAAAGATTATCCGTTCACTATGTTGATACCACTGACGGAGCGCTTCTTTATTCATCTTCTGTTTCCAGCCGTCAAATCCAGGGTCATTTGGTTTGGTCCATACAATTTGAGAAAGAATGTTAAAACTTTTTGAGAACATTACTTCCAATCTTGCTGCCATAGCAGGTGAGCAGAAACAAAAAAAAGAACCATTTGGTTTGAGAATGCGACGCCATTCAATCGCAAATCTAGACATCCATTCCAAGTATTCATTATCTTTTTTAAATAATTTATCTCCATAAACGTTTTGTTTTTTTGTGGAATGATATGGAGGATCTGTAAGTATGAGTGAAATAGTTTTATCAGGTAATAACTTTAATATTTCAAGGGAATCTCCATTTGCAAGAATTGCCTTGTTATTAGAAAAGCGGATGAAAGAAGAAATCGCTTCTTGCGTTTTTTGGAAATCTCTTTTTCTACTCATAGATGAATCCATCCATGCTAACTATAGTATACATAACACGTTTTGTCAACTCTAACAATCGATAAAAATATATTATTATAAATTTGACTTTAAGAAAACCACTTTGAAAAAAATCTGGCCAACTTAGTTATTTCCCCCTTTCGTTGAGGTCTTTTCGGGTCTCACATAAAAATTAAACAGATACACCAAAGTCGGCTCGCTTCATCGTTCGCTTACGTGGAATCTACTATGCTAAGGGGGATTTTTCAAGAGATAAAAAAGCTGGGTTTGTACGATTCTCGTGCTTCGTAGCGAAGCTGACTTCGCAGAGTAACACATTACACTCTACCGACTTAAAAACATTCATCTAAGAAACCAACCCTCTTCAGATTGACTTTTGAAAGAAAATAAGGTAGAAAAAGCATAAGGCGCCAGACAGAAGTCAGATGACGGATGACTGACGGCAGAAGATAAACGCAATACGCACGACGCAGAACGCTTAACGCAGCGCGAGCCACGAATTATGAACATAATCGCGATAGATATCGGTAATACGAACATCACGATAGGGTTTTTTCTTGATGGCGAGGAGCAGTTTATCCAATCGGTTCCTGGAGGCAGCCGAGAAGAACTTACAGGCTGCCTCATATCGGCCTGGGAAAAGATTCCCACTCTGGAAAGCTCAAAAGAGGGAAAACACGACGGCGTTATTGTAGTTAGCAGTGTGAAACCAGTTTGGACGGAAATCATCGAACGGATAGTAGGTGACAGCTTTGGTGAAAAGATATGCTTGATAGGAAGAGACATACCACTGCCAATGCCGGTATGGGTCGATGAGCCTGAAAAAATCGGAACCGATAGAGTTGTCTCTGCCGCGGCAGCCTACAGTGTGGTTGGCGATGCTGTGGTGGTTGCTGATTTCGGCACTGCCGTCACCATCGACTTTGTTGACCAGAACGGTGTCTTCCAAGGCGGTGCTATTTGCCCAGGCTTCGAGATCAGTGCACAAGCCCTTCAACAAAACACTGCCCAACTGCCAAAGATTAATATCACCAAGCCTAACGAGCCGTACGGCAAAAGCACCGCTGAGGCTATAAATTGTGGATTATATTATTCAATAATTGGAACGCTTGAGGAAATTGTAAGACGCTATGCAGAAAAAACAGGCAGATGGCCCCAGACGATAATCACAGGCTCCGCTGCTGAAATAATAAAAGACGACTGTAAATTCGTGGATAATTATGTGCCCAACCTGGTCGTAAAAGGCATCGTTTTGGCCTATAAAAAATATGTTGAACAAAAGGCAAATATTGTATGACTTATGGCCACTTATGCAGCAGTGATGACCGGCAAGGGTACCGGAGCGATATCTACTATCCAGCTTTACGGCGGTGACGCTAAGGCTATCATTAACAAAATATTCAGACCCACGGGAGCAAAGCCCTCTAACCTCAAATCCGGTAAAATCATGCTCGGTGTGATAGCCGATGCAAGTGAAACTGTCGACCAGGTTACAATTGGTTGTGAAGGACCGGATAACTTTGCAATAAACTGTCATGGCAATCCCCTCATAGTTTCTGCGATAATGCAACTGCTCGGGCGCTGCGGTGCAGAACCAATTACCGCAGAGCAGCTCTTAAATAAAATTCTGACCGCAGACAAACACGCCAACACAATAAAGGCCGAGGCTAAGCTAACTCAGCTAAGGACTGAGACAATCGAGGGTACAAAGATTATCGAAAATCAGATCAGATTCGGCCTATCCGAGAGACTGACGGATTGGCTTGAAAATATAGACACAATACCACTGGAACAAATCGTAGGTGAAACCGAGCAAATACTAGCAGATAGCCGAAAAGCAAAAATAATTATATTTGGCAGCAAAGTCGCTATTGTAGGTCCTCCGAATACCGGTAAAAGCACGCTCCTAAATTTTCTTAGCGGCCGACAAAAAGCAATAGTCACCGAAATCAAAGGAACCACGCGCGACTGGGTCTCAGCCCGATGCCAAATCGGCTCTGTCGCAATGGAAATCTTCGATACTGCCGGACTGGACGAGAAACTCGCTACAACCGCAGAAACCTCCGTTGACAAAGCCGCCCAGGAAAAAAGCGTTCAGATACTCGAACAAGCAAATTTGATATTGCTGGTTCTGGATATTAACCAGCCTATAGATCAGCTCAATGAGTGCCTGCTCGATAGGCTCATCGGTAAAAATGTATTGACCGTACTGAACAAGGTCGACTTGCTGGCCAAATTCGACGCCACCAAACTGCCCGAAGCGCTGGGACAGACTGTTAAAATCAGTGCTAAATTCGGCACCGGTATCCAGCAGCTTATCGAAGAGATCCAGCTTAATTTCGGCGTGGCCGACTTCGATGCTAAGGTCCCTGTCTGTTTTACAGCCCGGCAGATGAACTTACTTACCCAGCTAACACATTCCGAGTCCAAACAGAAGGCGACTACTCTCATAACGAATTTGCTGCATGGAAAGTTAATTTGAAGTTGCTTTGAGTATATTAGCTTTAGGATCGACTCAAACCGGCTATTCAGGGTTTTTCGTAGACTCTTGGTCTTAGAGTGGTATCATTGGTTATCGGGATCTTTCTAAGGGGATTTTAGGGAGAGATTCTTATGGAAAAGACGAGTTGCGATATTCGAATTGGTACGTCGGGATGGCATTATGCTCACTGGAAGGGAGTGTTCTATCCTGAAGATTTGCCAAAGAGCAAATGGCTCGAGTACTATGCAAAGGAGTTCGACACAGTCGAAATCAATAATACTTTTTATCAACTGCCGAAAGAGCAGACCTTCAAAAACTGGCACAAGCAGGCCCCAAAGGATTTTCTATTCACTGTTAAAGCGAATCGATATATCACTCATGTAAAAAGGCTCAAAGATGTGCAGGAGCCGCTCGAGCGTTTCTTCAAGGGAACAAGGCATCTAAAGAGGAATCTGGGACCTGTTTTGTATCAGCTTCCGCCGAATATGCACAAAGATATCGAACGACTGAGAGGATTCCTTAAACTGCTTCCGAAAGGATTAAAAGCTATCTTTGAGTTCAGACATGAAAGTTGGTTTAGTGAAGAAACGTATAAGCTATTAAGTGAGTATAATGTCGGCTTTTGTGTACACGATTTATGGAAGAAGGGCACGCCTAAGATTGTGACAGGAAATAAAGCATACGTGCGTTTCCACGGGACGACGGGCAGGTATTCAGGCAGCTATTCAAAAGCTCAGATGCGTAACTGGGCAAAGTGGCTCAAAGAACAAAAAAAGAAGGTTCGCAGCATCTATGTTTATTTCAATAATGACGTTGGTGGCCACGCAATCAACAATGCAAAACAGTTGAAAGAGCAGCTTCGTTAGTTTTTTATTTACAACGAGGAAACGGAAAATGAAACCGGTCAAACTATTTAACTTGGCTTTTGACTGCAATTTCTTACTCTGGACGAGCCGTCAGGCGTAGCGTCTTAAGGCGTGGCGTAAGATGCGGTCGATGAACTGTTCGTAGGAGATGCTGGCCTTTGCCGCGGCTTCGGCTACCTCCTCGCCGTAAGCGATGTCGGGATTAGGATTGGCTTCGAGAACTACGAGCTTGTTTTCAGGGGTCAGTCTGACATCGATTCGGCCATAATCCTGCATGTACAGGACGCGATAAGCTCTTTTGCAGATGCGGCTGATGCTATCGAAGGTCTTTGAATCAAGATCAGCAAAGCCGAATTCGATGTTCCATTTCTCTCGATATTCGGCATTCCACTTTACACGGTAGGTCAATAGCAGAGGGGCGTCGGGGCCTTCGTGCTGAAAGAAACATTCGCGGATCGGAAGTACCGTGAGCCTTTTATTGCCCAGAATGCTGACATACAGCTCTCGTCCTTCGACGTACTCTTCTGCGATGACGGGCTGTTCCCAACGCTCGTGAATAAACTGAGCTCGTTCCACCAGAGACTCTTGGTCGTAGACAAGAGAGGCGTTGGCAATACCTTCAGAGCTATCCTCAAAGGCGGGTTTCACGACGAGGGGGTATCGGATAGATTTGGGGATGCGAACGTTACGATCGCGGGGCAGTGAGACGAAAGCCGGGACGCGTATCTTGTGGAGGCTGAGCAATTGTTTGCAGAGGCGTTTGTCGCGGGAAAGTAAAAGCCCGGTAGCTGAACTTCCAGTGAAGGGGACGTCGAGCAGTTCCAGAAGGGCAGCGATGTTTTTATCTAATCTACGGTCGCCGCCGAATTGCTCGGTCAGGTTAAAGACTAAGTCGGGCTTTTGCTCGGTCAGGGTGTTGACGATTATGCGGGGGTCACCGGAGTTTTCAAGAACTGATATCTGATGGCCCAGTGTCCGCAGCGCCTCAACGACATGGTATTCGGTGATGGGTTCCTCAGGTTGGTGCCTGAGATATGGGTCGTCGCCAGGTATAATGTCAGGATCAACTAAGACTGTAATATTCATTTTTCGTCTCATCTGTGTTTGCGCTTTGTTTTCACTCTAAGAGTATTACTTGCGATGGCAGTTAGTAAAGCCGTAAGCCCAATTAAACTTTGAGTCTCATTGGTATTTGGGTATAAATCGAGTGCATCGCATCGCGCAATGAGTCTTTTAACGAGTTGATGCATATCAAATTTTCTGTGACCTGTTAGCATCGTGACATAATCGATAAGCTCGCGACGATGGTGGCGCAGGAGCTTGGAGGCTTTGTTGCGTGATTTGTCGTCATTATTGGCAGTAAACAGTCTTTTAAGGCTGTCGTCGTAGTATCCCTGGAAGGAGGTGCCGAGGACCCTGCGTTTACGCTCGTAATAAGCAGCGAGAGTAGAAGTCATTCTCGTGGCTGACCAGGGAGGGTGCCCACGGGCAGTCGTTAAAGGAGGTTGCGAGCCGATTTTTTTCATAAGGTTGTCAACGTATTGTAATTTTTTGAAAACGGGCCAACCGTCATATTTACGCTGCCAATTGTTTTCAGGAGTGAGCCAAACAGCAAAGGTCTCAGCGAAATCTTCATCCGGATGTGACTGGGCATAATTATCTTGAAGGTGTATAACGTAACGTTTGGAGTATGGCTGAAAATTATAAGTATCCGAGTATCTTGTGGAGAATCGGCCGAACAGCTCACGCCACCGGGTCTTTTTGTAGAGTTGGTATGCGTAATTCATGGCGTGTCCACATTCATGGCGGAGAAGTTTCATAAAGAATTTTTCAGTTCCGCCTTCAACCTCGAACATCATTCTCTGCTCAATATTCTTCAGACGAGGATGGGCTAAGTAGAAGGGGATGCCGATGATCGGGACTTTGTCAGGGCAAAGCCACTCGTCGGCGAGATAGCATGGGGGGTGAAAATAGATATTTTTAGTGTCCAGTTCTTGATAGAATTTGTTTACCAGCGGTTCGAGAGAAGAGCCGGGTATCTGTAACTTCAAGTCCCGGACACGCATTTCAAGGACATCTTCGTCCTGAAGTTTTTCCCAGTTTTTTAGCGGATTCCTCTTCACCATAGGGCATCTTTTTACTCAAACTGACCGAATTTTATACGCCACAGGCGTACAGGCGTATAAAATTGAAAACCAACGTAAATACCTATTTGACAACAACATATTGCACTTTGTCATTCCCGTGAAAACGGGAATCTAATTTGCTAAAAACTTTAATGGATTCCCGCCTGCGCGGGAATGACACAAAGAATCGGTCAGTTTGAGTTTTTATATAAGTAAATCGTGCTGACTGATAATCATATCGTAAGTAGAATTCGGTAGCATTTTTAACAAATGTGGTGTTTGTCGGCAAGGTTTTTTAGCGTGGGGTCGGTTCAATAAAGGCAGTGGTTCATAAAAAAATCCAGCGGACTAGTATGCACGGTGTTGATGATAAACAGTGGTGAAATAGGATTTGGTTCTGATAGCTGATTGAAGAACTGGGCATAAGCGCTCATTCAGGTTAGCACGTTTAGACCTTTTTAATGGCGTACTGACGTGCAGCCTGGATTTCTTCGAGAGTGGGGCGGCGGTTGATTTTGGAATGTGAAGAAGCGTTGAAGCAGGGTCGGTACTGGTCCATGACATTTATGGTTGTTTTTGGGCTGATTTGGTCAGCTAAGAAGTCGATAATTTCAAAACTGCCAGCGAGATTTTCCGGCAGGACGAGATGGCGGACTAACAGGCCACGAGTAGCAAGGCCAATTTCGAGTTTGAGGTCGCCTACCTGGCTGTGCATTTCGCTGACGGCACTGCGGTTTATTTGGGGGTAATCCGGTGCACTGGAGAGCTGTTCAGCAACCACAGGGTCAAAATACTTCATGTCGGGCATGTAGATATCTATGTAGCCGTCAAGCAGCTTGAGAGTTTCAACGGAGTCGTAGCCGCCAGTGTTGTAAACTGTCGGTAGTGTTAGGCCTTTTTCTTTTGCAATTTCAATGGCTGCAACGATAGCTGGGATAACGTGAGTGGGCGTGACGAGGTTGATATTGCTGCAACCATATTCCTTCAACTGGAGCATAGATTGAGCCAATTGCTGGATTGTCATTTTGCGTCCGTAGCGGTAATGGCTGATGTCGTAGTTCTGGCAGAAGATGCAGCCGAGGTTGCAGCCGGCGAAAAAAATTGTGCCTGAGCCGCCCAGGCCGACGAGGACACTCTCCTCACCGAAGTGGGGGCCGATCGAACTGACAAGCGGCAAATCAGCAATGCCGCAAAAGCCGGTCTGTCCCTTGCTGCGATAGACTTTACACGTGCGCGGGCACAGTGTGCAGGGATTCATAAGGTCCCACAGTTGCCTGGTAGTTTGACTAAAAGATTCGAGGTCGATCATGTAGAGCTATGTTCCTGATGGATTCTTAGAGGCAAATAGTTCAGGTGATACTATCCATTCTATTTGCCAGCGGTTCTCTTCTGAACGGCTCAGGCAGACGATGCCGGCATTCTTAAAGTCTACAGCGTCGGTCAAGTCTGAGCCTGTGAGAAGCAGCGATGTTAGTTTGCTCAAAAAAGGAAGGTGTCCAATAATCATAATGTCATTTGTGGCGGAGGAAAGCTCTGCGGTAATAATTGTGACATCATCATTTGGCCCAAGTCCATCGCGAGCAGTACGATCTTTACTAATGGTTACCACCTCAGCGAGTGCATCGGCGGTTTGAATAGCACGCTTCTTTGGGCTGTGCCAGAGGTAGTCAACTTTCAGACTTAGAGGCTTTATGAACTCTGTGACATTACGAATTTCGCTGTAACCTTCCTCTGTTAATGGCCTTTCCGGGTCGAGCTGCTTGGGAGCAGCTTTTGCGTGTTGAACAAGATACAGTTTCATTTTCCAGTCTCCTTTATTGAATGTGACTATGGTTAGAGTATAGCGTTGTCATCCAATGTTACAATCGTTTGTACGCTTACGTGCAAATTTGCAGGAATTTTTCGTGAGCGTTGTTGTGCGAGCAGGAAATCTGGGATATTGCGGTAGAATCATATTTAAAGTATATTCTATAATTAAGAGATTAGGTTCTACATGATGGAAAAAAGAGAAAAAGCTACAGAACAGAGGGTTGAATCAGCGCATCTTAAAAAAGAAGCGGCTGACCTTCGTGGGAGCGAGGACCGATCGGCTGAACGGGAGTATTCGGTGGCGATTCGCTTGCGCAGGGGCGAGCGCGCGGCAGCACAGGAGTTAGTCGATATGTACTACGAGCGGATATACTCTTTTATGCGGGGAGTCGGACACGGTCAGCAGATCAGCGAGGACCTGACGCAAGAGACGTTTCTGAAAGCCTGGGCTCATATAGGTCAACTGAGAAATGGAAGGGCGCTTGGAGGGTGGCTATATCGTATCGCAGGCAATGTTTCAAGGGTTTACTGGCGTAAACAAAAAAATAGAAAGTTTGCGAGCATGGAACGCATCGAGAAAGCAGCGAATGGAGAGACTGAGCCTGAAAAGGTCGGCCACTATGAGGAGCTTGTTAGATTACAAGAAGCCATTGCCCAGCTGCCGTGGAAGCTGAGAAATGCAATTGTTTTGCACTATATGCAACACTTGACTATTGTAGAAGCTGCGGAGGCGGCAGGTGTGAGAGAGGGGACTTTTAAAAGCAGACTAAACAGAGCACTACAGATTTTGCGAAAACAGGTTAGCTAAGCGGCCGTCGCTATTGGCAAACTATAGAAGGGAACAGGTACAAATGAGGTTGTGATGGAAGAAAAGGTAGAAAAACTTCTGAGTGAGTTGGCAGAGCGAGTAGGACAGCCTGTACGTCAGGGCTTAGCGGAGGATATCAAAAGCTTGATTCCCAGCAGGATTATTCCACATACGATGGACACTATCAACATAATAATAGACCTGCGGGTAAATAAGTGGGCTGCTGCTGCTGCGATAGTTATCACATTGATTTTGCTGACGAGTCTTCTCGGCGGCGCAGGCTCGGCTGGTGACAACATCTACAGAGATGGTGAACTCTTGATGAAGTATGTCTTCGGATGGGATGGTGCTTCCAAGAGTGAAATGTTGGCAGTTAAGTCCAAATATGAGTGTCTGATCCAAGAGGGTATCGAGGCAGTATACTTCGGTGATAAGGCGGATTTGAATGATGCTGACGCGGTGCTGTTGCAATGGAAGCTTCCTGATGGGAGGTACGAGGTGATCCTCGGTGACTTGCATAGGGAGACAGTCACGGCGGAAGAGTTAATTAAGCTGCAAGTGCAGATGCTGCAGAATAGGATAAGCAGATGAGTGTGCCAAGTAAAGCTAATACAGGCAAGCCGGACAATCCGGCACGGCTAAAGACTAACCATCAGGCCGGAACGGGACCGAGCGTATAAGGAGGTAACGAATTATGCGAGGCCTTGGGAA
>Ga0315545_1001172_pt1 | contig 26199 bp, 23 predicted proteins | sample SalMarSW160210MG_FD_203096 | JGI IMG/M metagenome (GOLD analysis project Ga0315545, IMG submission 203096) | Salt marsh sediment microbial communities from the Plum Island Ecosystem LTER, Massachusetts, United States - Salt Marsh Sediment SW1602-10 ...
GCGAATTAACCAACTTAGCGAGCTTTCCCGCTGTTGCCGGACTATATCGCTCCTGTTCAAAGTCGGCTTGCCCTTACCCGAAGTCATGGCTCAGGCTATCCACGGCACTAATAATAAGATTATGGCCGACGCTCTGACTGAGGTTCAGCAGGGGTTGATTAGAGGCGAAGGCTTATCCAAACCCATGGGAAGGAAGAAAATCTTCTTGCCTTTGATGGTGCAGATGTCTGGAGTTGGCGAGGAAACCGGTAACCTTGATAGCACGCTAGCTACTGTAGCTCAGACCTATGAGGTTGAGGCTGATGACAGGACTAGCTTCGCGGTGGGGCTTATTCAACCAGCTGTAACCATAGGCATAGGCTTAATGATTGCTTTTATTGCTATATCTCTGGTTTCAGCTATGTATTCTATCTATGGGCAGGTGAATTTTTAGATGCTAAGGTCAATGAAAAAAGAAAAAGGCTTCACCTTAGTTGAGGTGATAATAGCACTAGCGATCTTGGGCATAATTGGTATCGCCTTTCTTGGCGCCTTGGCTACTGCCTCCAAGGCGGTCGTCATTGCTGATGAGCGAGCCTCTTCTGAAAGCCTAGCTAGAACCGAAATGGAATATGTCAAGAGCCAGGATTACAGTTTTGCTGATTGGTCTTACGAGCTTCCTTCTGGGACATCGCCTACCGGGCAGTTCCCCGATTGGTGGGATTTTGATGACCCGCACACTCTCCCCGACGGCTATACCGGCTTTATTGTCACTGTCAATGCTGTGCTTTTACATGATACTGATGACGGTATCCAGAAGATAATAGTAACCATCACATATCTTGATGATGATGCAATAATCGAGTTGGAGGGTTATAAGACAGCACGATGATGTTTCACCGACTTGGACTAATAAATAGAAACCAGAAGGGTCTTACCCTGATGGAGCTGCTAATAGCTCTAGCTATTACCGGCATCATCGTTAGCACCGTTACTATGGTTATTTTCCAGGTGTTTGATGGTGAAGCCCGCAGCTCTAACCATATTGACGCCATCAGCCGGGCGCAGGACGCTGGCCGTTATATCAGCCAAGATGCTGGGATGGCTCAAACTGTGGAACGGACCGAGGACGCTGATGGCTTCCCACTTACCCTGACCTGGACCGAGTGGGTAAACAACGAGACCCATCAGATTGTTTATAGCATCGAAGATAATAAACTAACAAGATTGCATTCCTCCGATGAAGGAGATGTAAGCTACACCTTCGAATACATTATTGGTAGTGACCCTGACACCGGAGAGCTTAAAACTTATCTTAACCCACCTGACGACGATGATGATTATACGCTCTCTTTCACAATAACCGCCATCGTAGGCATTGGCTCACAGCGAGTAATCGAGACCCGGGTATACGAAGCTATCCCCAGACCCGGCATATAATAAATAAATATTGGATAATAAAATGATGAAAAAAATACTTAATAAACTGATAAGGAATGCGGAGGGACAGGCTCTGCCTATGGTCCTGATTCTAATGGCTGTGGGCGGTCTTATCATTGCTCCCCTCCTCTCCTATACGAGCTCCGGGCTTAAAACTAGTCAGTTATACGAGGAGATAGCCGATGAGTTTTATGCCGCTGATGGCGGGGTTGAGGATGGCTTATGGCAGATAAAATATGACCATCTAGAAGACTTATTCGGTAGTTATGACACCTATAACTACAGCACTATATATGAATATCCTGAAACCTATCCCGTAGTTATAAATGACATAGATGTAGATGTTAGTATACAAAATGTTTGGATTCCTCTGGGTGCAGGCCCACCAACCTCTACTGCTTATGCCAAGCAGCTAATTGGGGCAGGCAAGCTGATAATAGCCGGTAATATCTCTGAGGAATTAACCCAGCAAATCAAGATATACTATTACAAAGAAGAGTCTGATGCTCCCCTGCAAATAAACACGATAGGGATATGGCTGCCGCCTGGCTTTAGCTATGATGACACGGGTGAGTGCAGCCTTGAGGTCTGGATGGATGCTAACAGTAAGAGCTACGAGCGGCAAATCACTGACCACTGTGGTGGTGAAGCCGTGGTCTGGACTTTCTTAGAAGCCGTTTACTTTACCGACCTCCCCGGTGCCAGCGAGTTTGACTATCCCATGACAAGCGTTATCAACTTCAAATTTATCCCCACTCAGCCAGACCGGAGCCCCGAAGCGCTTTCCTGGATAACAACCAGCGGGGTTAGTGATATTCCTTATACCTGGGATGCTGATGTCAAAGTCTATCATATTGAATCCGAGGCCGATGCCGATGGCGACGGCGAAGACAACACCATTATTGACGCCTATGCCATCAAAAGTGAGCTACGGGAACTGGGCTCCGCCATATCCGGAGACTACCGGGCTATCGGCGATTCCCTGATGATAGAAGGCACTGGGCATGGCTATAATCCGTGGGATATCCGTTACGAACTACTTGATGATAGTGATGCCGCAGTTAGTGATATCCCATCTAGCGCCCAAGTAGATGCTGCCTATCTTTACTGGTCAGGCTGGGTGACAGAAGCCCACGATGAAACACAATTCTGGGACGATTGTTCCAACTTCAATAAGTGGGATGGGGATACCAGTGACGATTGGGAACTTTACCCATCGTGGGGATGGCCTTATGAATTTGCAGGTCACCACTATGGCAGTGAATCCGATAGATACCTTACCATGCTGGACACTATAGATTTAAGCTCAGCCCTGCCCGGTTCCACCGTGATTTCATGGAATCAATACGAATCAGGAGACCTAGAAGGTAACGGAGCAAACAAGGACTGCCTTATGTTTCAATTTTATAATGAGACAGACGGCTGGGGTACCTGGTACACCGCCTTTTGCGGTGATAATCCTCCAAATAGTTTCAGCCTCGCTATTCCCACTGAATATCTAACCGAGAACTTCAGGATGAGGTTTTACCTGGATGGCTTTAATAGCGGGTCGGGCTGGAATCTTGAGTATGCCTATATTGATAATATTAGAATATCGGTAGAGTCAGATGTAATAGCTGATATTTCGGCTATCTTTAAGATAAATGGCAACCAGGTCTACTTTGCTGACGATGAATATGGCAATCCAACAGTGCCGACACAAGGTTATGGAGAGATAACTGCCGACAAGTGGCAAGTTCTGGAAAACTACGACCCAATGGGTGGCCCCAGTGGCTTCTCCTACTCCTGTTTTAAGGATGTAACTGGGCTGGTGCAGGCGTTTTCTAACCTGGGCGATGGGACGAAGCGTACCGGCAACGGAACCTACACCGCCGGCGACGTATATGCGGATACTGGCTCCCAATGGTCCTATGCCGGCTGGTCGCTGATAATCATCTACTCCAGCCCCGATACCCAAAGGCATCAACTTTACCTCTTTGATACCTTTTATTATATTGCCCCTCACACTGATGGACTGAAGTTTTCCATCAGTGGCTTCCTCGTCCCGGACCCGATTCCCGGCGAGGTCAATGCCGCTCAGATTACCTGCTTTGTTGGCGATGGCGATGCCTGCTACTCCGGTGATTTCATAGCCATTAATGCGCCGGACGTTCCTGGCGATGAAATACCTGAAAGCTATAAGCTCTGGGATGGCATTGAACTTGGACCAACCACGTACATCCCGAGAATGTCAAATAACGCCGGTAGTCCTAACAATGTCTGGAATTCTATGTCCCTCACCGTTACCGCGGCTGGCATAGATATTGATACCTTTCACGTTCCCTGGGGAGACCCGCCAAGCGACGGTCTTCTCAAGCCGGGGGACTCTTCAGCTGAGGTAGTACTCAACTATGCAGACTCAGACCCCATTGGCGCAGAACTTATTAATTTCATCTATATCATTCTCTCCTTCCGTAGTGAGACGATCATGGGGGGCACCGTTACCTACCTGGTAAGGGGAGGAGGGTAAAAGGTTTTGTTTAATAATTTGATGGAGCGGTTAAAAAAATGAGGTTAAGTAAGACAGCTTGGTTTATTCTGGGTACCGGGGTTTTCATTATCGCCCTCATTATGCTGCTTGTATTCAATTCTCAGCAGGCTGGCGAGCAGGAACGGTTAGAGGAAGACCTGTCCACGTATCAAGCTCTCCTGCCCCAGCTTACTTCTGAAAGGGAGGCTTTGGAAAACCAACTGACCCCCTTGGAAAGCCAACTGGATGAAGCCACATTATCGCTTAGCCGCAGTAAGGCAAAATTCCCCGACGAAGTGGAGAGCATTGAATACGACGAGGAATTATTTATGAGTGCTCAGGATTGCAACCTGGAAATACTCAGCCTCACCGCGTCAGAGCCGCACGAAAGATTGGAGGAGGATATTATTACCTACACCATTACCAATTTTGAAATAGAGGTGCGGGGTAAGGTGGCGGATATGCTAGCCTTTGTTGATATCATAACCACAGGTGGGTATTTCAACTCTGCTACCGTGGAAATGGTAAATATGGAAATTCCCGAACCTGACGAGGATGAAGAGCCAACAGCCACTATCCAGTTAACTATCTATAGTTATGAAGGTGAATAACTATGGCCAAGAGAGTTACTACATTATTAATTAGAGACGACGCTGCCAGCCTGCTGGTAATGGGGGGCAGGCGAGTAGAAAAGTGGGCTAGTTTACCTCTGGAGCCAGGTCTGGTCAGCCAGGGGCTCATCCTTGAACAAGCTCAAGTAGCGGAAAAGCTCAAGGAGCTATTTAAGCTAGGGAAAGTGAGCATGGGGAAGGTCGTCGCCGGTATAAGTGGGCACAACTCGGTATACCGCATAGTAGCCCTCCCCGAGCTGCCTGAGGCGGTATTGCCTGAGGCGGTAAAGCGTGAAGCGAGAAGGGTGATACCTGTACCTTTAGATGAGGTCTACCTTTCATACCAGTCTCTTCCTGCCACCGCGGGAGAAACACTTGTTTTCTTAGCCGCTTTCCCCCGCAATATAGCTGACGCTTTGTACCAGACGCTGCACCAGGCAGGGCTTCAGCCATACATTATGGATTTAGCTCCTCTAGCCTTGTGCCGGACCGTGAATGAACCCCGGTCTATTATTGTAAATGCCAGGTTAGACCACCTCGACATTGTGGTGATGGTCGATAGGGTTCCCCAGCTAATCCGCAGGCTAGCTCTACCCAGCGAGGCTGAATCGCTATCAGAAAAGCTACCCACCATCACTGAAGAGATTGACAGAACTATCGCCTTCTACGATTCCGGCCACCAGGAAGCGCCTTTAGATGCAACTGTGCCTATGTTTGTTTGCGGTGAGCTGGCACAGGCACCGGATAGCTGGAAATCACTGTCTGGCAAGTCGGAGCGCCCAGTGTCAGTATTGCCATCGCCGGTGGAATCCCCTCAGGCATTTGACCCGAACGAATTTATGGTCAATATAGGGCTGGCACTCAAGGAGCTACTGCCCGAAAAAGGGGAGGACAACTTTTCACTGGTGAATCTTAACACCCTGCCTGAGATTTACCTGCCCAAGGCTGTCCATTTACCAAACCTCATGGTCCCACTTGCTCTCACCGTCGGTATTGGGATACTCCTCTATATGGGATTTCTCGTTTACAACAAGGCTTCTTATATCAACACATTGCGTTCGGACATAACACCCATTGAGAGTCTTATTGAACAAGAGAATGAGCAAATAGTGACACTGCAGGAACAGATTGTGCAGATAACGCCGCAGATTGCGGCACTAGAAGCTACTACCGCTATTTTTGATACTACATTTAACTCTTTGGAAGACGTTCGTGAAGATGTTAACGGAGATTTGAGCCAGATTGTAAGCCTGCTGCCCGGGAAAGCAGACTTGACTGGGATTAATCATACAGGCGATACCGTAACGGTAAGCGGCATATCCCCAGACGAGTATAGCATTTTCAAATATGCCAGAGATTTAAGAACCGGCGACAGGTTTTCTGCGGTGATTATCTCATCTATAGAAGCTATAGAGGAAGAGGGGAAAATCACAGGGTATGAATTTGAGTTTCTACTCAAATAAAGAGGTGTAGAAGTGGATATTTTTGCATTATTATACGCCACCAAAACAAAGGCTGCCTCCGACTTGCACTTGGTTGTCTCCAGCCCGCCATTGCTGCGCATTGATGGCTCCCTAAAGGCAATAGATAGTGCCGCGCCGCTAACTGGTGACGATATAAATCAGGCTTTTCTTCAGATAACTACCCCCGAGCAAAGGGAAGAGTTCAGAAAGAGCTTGGAGCTCGATTTTAGCTATATCCTACCTGGTATCGGTCATCTGCGGTGCAATGCTGCCCAGCAACGCGGGGCTGTCAGCCTCGCCATACGCCTGTTGCCGCCAAAAGTCCCCACCGTAGAAGAGCTTGAGTTGCCAGATATGTGTAAGCAGCTTGTCTTAAAGCAGAGAGGGCTGGTAATAGTTACCGGACCTACCGGCAGTGGTAAAACTACTACCCTGGCAGCTATGATTAACCACTTGAACAACAATGAAAGCCGCCACGTAGTTACTATTGAAGACCCTATAGAATATGTCTACTCCAGTATAAAGTGTGCTATAACCCAGCGCCAGTTAGGCAGTGATACCACATCCTTTGCTGCCGCCCTGAAGCATGTCTTGAGACAGGACCCGGATGTGATTCTGGTAGGAGAGATGAGGGATCTGGATACTGCGGCGGCAGTGCTTACCATAGCTGAGACCGGACATCTGGTATTGACCACCGGTCATGCCCCCAGCGCCGCTCAAGCTATGGAGAGAGTAATAGATTTGTTCCCACCCGATGAGCGGGACCTGGCCCAGACGCGGTTAGCTTCTTTGCTGATTGGCGTGCTATGTCAAACGCTCGTCCCCCGGGCTATCGGCGAAGGGAGGATAGCTGCGGTTGAGGTTATGCTGGCTAATGCGCCAGTGAAGAACCTCATCCGTGAGGGCAAAATCTACCAGTTGCCCAACGTAATCCGTACTCACCGAGAAATGGGCATGATTTCACTTGATGAAGCCCTGGTTAACCTCTATCTTAAACAAATCATCACCGGTGAAACCTTGCTCGCTTTCTGCAACGACCGCCAGGAAGTAGAAAAGCTCCTCGGCAAGGTGCATATCAAATAGTCTCTTAAAGTAAAGCCTCCCCCCAATAAACGCCCCTTTTTAACGCTCCGGCAACAAGCCTTAAAAAATTGAAGAGCTTATTGGCAAGGTGCAAACATAACCTCACCAATAAGCTCTTCTGGTTTGCTTTCACTATTTACCAGGGCTTCGAAGCCACTAGCCCAAATTATAAATAAATAGGTTCCTGGCTAGCTTAGATGGCTAAGCTCACGGACATGAGCCCGCGTCTTGCACTACGTGACAGGCAGGATAAGTACCGGTAAAAGTATAGGTGCCCTGTATGTCGCTTTCTGGGGTCTCAAAGAACTCAGCCAGGTTGGTCACTGTAATAGCGGTGCAAACTGGGGTTGGGGTATCTCCAAGAGTATCCGCGACATAGGCCATAAGGGCAGACTTTATCATTCGCTCCTCAATCTGACACGCTTCCGACTGACCTGCGCCGAAGAACTTACCAAAGTTAGGCACAATTATGGCAGCCAGTATACCCAGTATGGCAATTACCACCAGCAGCTCAATGAGGGTGAAGCCCTTCTCACCATAGCAAAAGCCCCTGATTAACCTCCTTATCTTCATTTTTCACCTCCCTTCTTGGTTATTTAGACTCAATTTTGCCTAATAATAGTTAGGTATGTTCATGATATAATCTGACCTACTTAGGGTCAATAGTCCATTAGTAACAATTGGTGATAGTGGTCTATGGTAATATGGGGCTAGTAATGATGAGTCTTTTCGTGTCAATAGTCCATTAGTAGGGGGTAGCGGCAACAGAGGGCTAGCCAGAGGACTCCAGTTCCTCGGCTTCATAGACCCTGATTCTCTGCCTCTGAGCAAATCGCTTGGCTTCCCTGGCCAGCCCGGGAACAGCAATGAAGACCTTATCCAGAATGCCTATATCATAGGCTTTATTATCAAAAGCAAACACCTTATCCAGTCCTATCGGTTCCATACCCACCTCAATGCCGATAGCAATATCATGAATAATAATGCCATCATCCTTGGTAGCCAGTATATCTATCCTATGTGTGGCGCCAGACCCACCGTCAACCTTAGCATTTTCCTTTACCTCATAGCCAAGTCGCTTCAAGTATCTTATAAGCTGTGATTTCGACTTAAATTCAAAGAGCTCTTTCGTCACCTTCATGCCGGGCTTGTCGGCACTGCTAGCCAGCACTGCCTCCAGATTCCTGACCTCAAGCACCTTTATCCTCTGGTGGCTGGCGAATTTCTCGGCTTCCTTACTTAACCCAGGGAGGACAACCAAGACTTTATCATGAATGTCACTATCATAGGCTTTATCATCAAAGTCACATACCTCTCCCAGCCCTATCTCATCCCCGGTTACCTCAATGCCGATAGCAATATCACGAATAACAACGCCATCATCCTTGGTAGCCAGCATATCTATTCTATGTTCCGCCCCTGACCTGCCCTTCACGATTGCATCTTCCCTTACTTCGTAGCCAAGTCGCTTCAAAAATTGTATGAGCTGCGCTTTGGGCTTGACCTCAAACTCCAGTCGGTCTCTCTTTGCCTCATTGAAACTATAAGAATAGATATTTATCTCGTCAATTTCATCATGGGGGGTAAGGGCACCACACTTCAGACAGCGCCAGTGTATCTCCGGTTGACTGAATATCTCTAGGCAGTCATAACACTTGTACATCAACCCCAGGCTCTGGTAATCACCACCGCTAATCCGCAGTTCCACACCACACCTAGGACATATATAACCCCCACCGGCAACAAACTCATCTTCCAGCCCTCTGAACCGGCAGGAGAAATGTTCAAAGACCCTGCCCCGGGCAAAATTCCCCGAACCACAGTTAGGACAACAGTTAGATGGTCTTAAATTTACTGACCGGCACCGGGGACAACGGAGAAGCCTGTCAAAGAAATCCCTTCTCAATGCGCCCTTATCAACCAGAGATTCCAAAATTGATACTACTTCCTTGCCCTGGACCTTTAATACTTTCTCCACAATTGGATAGCTAAAGCCCAGCTCGCCGGTGAAATCAAGCTCTGGTTTAATACCAACAATCCTCCCCGCCAGCATCTCCACCACCAATTCCGTTACCTTTTCACTTCGCTCCGCCCCCCTGGCTGGTGGGGTTTCGCTTGCAGGCCTACTCACTTCTGTCAAATTCCCCCTCCACACAATTTAATACCTAACAAAGTATAATTCGCCACATAGCGGAAGTCAACATATCTAAAGCTAATTTTTTACCCCACCAGGACTAATTACCTATAAAAAAGGCAGGTGAGATAGCCTTTATTGACTTTATCGGCAGAAGCATACAAAATAGAGACTGTGATTGAAGCTATCTTTATAGTTATTTTTATCCTGTTAGGCATGATTATAGCTAGCTTCCTCAATGTTTGTATCGACCGTCTGCCCAGCAACGAGTCAATTCTTTTCCCCGCCTCTCATTGCGCTTCCTGCAATCGCCGCCTAGCCATAAAAGACCTGATTCCTGTTTTCAGCTACCTATGGCTGCGCGGTCGCTGCCGCTACTGCCAGGCTCCCATTCCCAGACGAATACTCTGGGTGGAGATTGGCACCGGGGTCCTGTTTGGCTTAACCTACTGGCGCTACGAATTGAGTAGCGAGCTGGCTATCGCCCTCTTCTACATCTGTCTTTTTATTGTGATTCTAGTCATTGATTTGGAGCACAGGCTTATCCTCAATAAAGTGGTCTATCCGGCTATGGCGGTGGCTTTGCTCATCAGCATCTTCTTTAGCATCTCCTCTATCCAACCAGAGATTGTGCCTGAAATTGGAGATGCTGCCATTGGTGGCGGCATTGGTCTGGGACTGTTCCTATTGGTGGTTCTCATCTCCAGAGGGGGGATGGGTTGGGGGGATATTAAACTGGCGGCATTAATCGGTGTAGTTACTGGCTTTCGTCTGGTATTTGTTGCCTTGCTTATGGGAATAATCTTGGGCGGGCTGGTGGCTGGTCTCCTTCTCGCTCTCAAGATAAAGAAGCGGAAAGAGGCTATTCCCTTTGGTCCCTTCCTGTCGGTGGCAACTATAGTTACCCTGTTGTGGGGAAACAACATCCTCGACTGGTATCTGGGGCTATTTTAGCCAAATATTTTAGCCGAATATTTGGCTACCTCTTGACAAACCCCCTTTACTGGGGTAGCATATAGCTCAGTAGTAATAGGCCAAAAGTACTGGATGGTAGACAGACAATGAAGATAGAACGCCGAAGGTCTAGCATTGAAGTGATAGCCGATATGTTAAGGCTAGGTGAAGCTGGCAAGACTGAAATAATGTATAGTGCCAATATGAGCTATAGCCAGCTACAAAAATATCTCCGCTTCTTGCTGCAACTGGGGCTAATACATAGAGTAACGGTAGGAAACCCAGTTGTGACCTATAGAGTAACCAGAAAAGGTCTCGGTCTACTGAGAAATATAGATGGTATCCTAGAAATACTTGAGCTAACTGAGGAAGATTGACCTTTAGACTTTCGGAGTTTCTTGATCAAAATGGAGCCAGGCAAGTATTGGCGTTACTTGCGTCCACCAACAAGATACAAGGTCAGAGAGCGTCCTAATCCTCTAGATAGCACTATTTTAGGGAGAGACTATATGAGTGATAAAAGAATGCTGATAATGCCGGCGGAGGTTGTTAGGAAGATTGATGATAACCGTGGGGATATGAGTCAGGCTGAATTCATTGATTTTTTGATTGATGGTCAACTAAAAGAAGAGGTCCAAGATCAAGAGTATGCCACCAAGGAAGAGGTTTATTCTTTTAAGCAGGATATAAAGAAGCTCCTTAGAAGCTTCCTCGACTTCTTTGTCAGCTATGGGCTTGAGCTGGGTAAACAATCGCACAAAGCTGAATTTGAGGAGCTGAGCGGCAAGCTTGAAGAACTGGAAAGTAGCCTAGCCACTGAAGACAAGAGCAAAGAGGCTAGGATTAAATGGAAATAGTTTAAGTTTAGAAACAGGAAGTGATTTTGAACCCCTTCTCCTCTGGAGAAGGGGTTTTTTAATTAACCAAGGGATAGAACATTGTTCTAGAACATAAAACCTTCCCTTTGCTAGCGCAATCTGCCATATTCAGAATAAGGAATTCGCCACTTGGCGAAGATGAGGGTATAGGCAAAGGGTAGCGCTAGCATGATCTATATAGCTTTAGGTAGCCTTGGTTTCCTGATAATACACATTTTTGACATTGTCTCCCTAAAAAGGATTCCGGCGGCAAAACCAGTTACCTGGATAGTAGGTAGTGGCTTACTGGCTTACTCAGTTATAATGGCATGCCTTACCCCAGATAAGCTGTCACTACCTATCTGGTCAACCTGGTTAGGCTGGGCGCTACTTTCAATTTCCTTCTTCCTGCTGATATATTCCCTGTTTATTAATCTCCCTTTCCGCAAGACATATGTTACCACCGGTGTCGGCGACAAGCTGGTAACAACCGGGCTGTATGCCCTTGTCCGTCACCCAGGGGTGCATTGGCTTATCCTGGTCATGCTCTCTCTGGTTCTAGTTTCAAAGTCAAGCCTAATGCTCATCGCCTCACCAATATGGATTTTGCTGGATATCCTGCTAGTGGCTATTCAGGACAGGTTCTTCTTCGGCAGGATGTTTGAGGGATATAACACCTACAGGCGGCAAACGCCAATGCTTGTGCCCAACCGACGGAGCATAAGCGCCTTCATAAGCTCTCTAAAGCAAGCCGGAGCCTGAAATCTGGAGCCAAAGGAGAAAAAAATGACTACAGAAGCTGAATTACTGGTCCAGGGTAAAAATGAAGAACTATGGCAAAAGTGCTGCAGCTTTATTGACCTGAGCTTAGAGGATTGCATGAATATTCAGCGGCGGCTACTCCTGGAGCAGCTAGAGCTACTTAGAAGGAGTAAGCTGGGTAAGAGTATCATGCGTGGGGCTGAGCCCAAAACTGTGGATGAATTCCGCAGTCAGGTGCTACTAACCACCTATGCTGATTATGAACCATTCCTCTTAACCAAAAATGAGCGGGCGCTGCCACAGAAACCGATGTTCTGGCAACACACCTCAGGCAGGTCTGGTGAGTATCCTTTCAAGTGGATACCGGTTACTGCCAGGCAGTTTGGAGAATTGCGAACACTACTGTTCGCCTGTCTAGCCTTCTCCTGTTGCCAACAAAAGGGCGAAATTGCCTACAAGAGAAAGGACAAATTCCTCTATGCTCTAGCCCCCCCACCCTACACCACCGGCTCGCTAATCCACGCTGCCCCTCATGAATTGTTTGACTTTCTGCCACCGGTAAAGGCAGCCGAGGGCATGTCCTTCGAGGACAGAGTGCAGCTCGGCTTCAAAATGGCTCTATCTGAGGGGCTGGACATATTTTTCGCCCTGTCCAGCGTGCTGGTAGCTATTGGCGAACGCTTCAGCCAGAGAAACAGGAAAATCGAGATTAAACCTCTACTGGGTAACCCCAAGGCTCTAGCTCGGCTACTAAAAGGACTAATGATAAGCAAACTGGCTCGCCGTCCAATACTACCCAGGGATATCTGGAAGCTTAAGGGACTAGTCTCAACTGGCTCAGATGGCTCAGTATTCAGGGAAAAGGTTAAGGAGATGTGGGGGAGGTATCCCCTGGATGTCTATGGCGGCACCGAGGGCATAATTATGGCTACACAAACATGGGATTATCAGGGTATGACTTTCATACCTCACCTCAACTTCCTGGAGTTTATTCCTCAGGAAGAAAGCCTGAAATCCAGAGAGGACCCCTTCTACCAACCGAGCACACTACTTCTAGACGAGGTTAAGCCGGGAGAAATGTACGAACTCGCCGTCACCAATTTCTACGGCGGACCGCTTATCAGGTATAAGCTCGGCGATATGATTAAGATAACATCACTGCGCAACGAACAGCTAAACATAGACATCCCTCAGATGGTATTCCACTCTCGGGTGGATGATATGATTGACATCGCTGGTTTCACCCGGTTAACAGAAAAGGTTATCTGGCAGGCTATAGAGAACACAGGGGTAGCCTATAAAGAGTGGACAGTGCGCAAGGAGGTCAGAGAGAAACCAATACTACACCTGTACCTTGAGCTCAGGGAAAACGGGTATGTTACTGAGGAGCGAGTAGCTAGATCGGTACACCACGAACTCAAAAGGCTGGATGCTCCCTATGCTGACCTGGAAGCATTTCTGGGTTTAAGACCATTAGAGGTTACCCTGCTTCCCGAAAACGCCTTTCAGGACTATATGCTAAGGCAGCAAGCAGCTGGTGCTGACCTGGCTCACCTGAAGCCGCCACATATCAACCCCTCTGATGGCATAATAGATTGCCTGGTCAATGGCACAGGCAAGATACCAGTAACCAGCAAGCAAGAGCAGCCGGAAAGCATTCACAGTAAATAAAAAATGAAGACAGAAGATATACATCACAATGGCAGACGGGTAGTCGTTACCGGCATAGGGGCTGTTAGCCCTGTTGGACTCACCGTTTCCAGCATGTGGGAAGCTCTCATTTCCGGGAAATCGGGGATTGATTATATTTCTAGCTTTGACCCGGCGCCCCTTGAGACCAAATTTGCCGCTGAAGCCAAGGGGTTTGACCCAATGGTGTATGTCAGCCGAAAAGAGGCGCATCGCATGGATAGGTTCACCCAACTTGCTGCAGCTGCCAGTCTCCAGGCAGTGGAATCAGCCGGTCTGAAGATAGACAATAGCAATGCTGAGGAGACCGGCGTTATCATTGGCAGCAGCGTTGGTGGACTGCTTTCAATCTCTGAACAGCTGAAGGTGTTAACCGAAGCCGGTCCAAGACGGATAAGTCCTGTTCTGGCACCGACTATGACCGGCGATGCTGCCTCGGTACAGGTTTCCTTAATATCGGGTGCCAAGGGGCTGAGCTACTCGCCATCTTCAGCCTGCTCCAGCGGCAGCGATGCCATCGGCCAAGCCTATCAGGCGATTAAAACCGGCGATGCCAAGGTGATGGTAGCTGGCGGCACTGAAGCCCCCATCGTCCCTCTCATCGTTGCCGCCTTTAACTCTCTCCATGCCTTATCAACAAGTAATAACGGAGTGCAAGCGGCATGCCGACCGTTTGATGCTGAGCGGGACGGCTTTGTCCTGGGCGAAGGCGCTGCCATTATGGTCATTGAAGATGCCAGCTATGCCGTTGAGCGTGGAGCCCCTATCCTAGCTGAAATCGTGAGCTATAGCGCTACCAGCGACGCTTTTCACCTCACCCAACCTTCGCCTGATGGTGAGGGTGCCGCCAGAGCATTAAGGCTAGCCCTGAAAAGGGCCAACCTCAACCCCAGCGATATCGACTATATTAATGCCCATGGCACAGCCACATTGCTTAATGACCGAGCTGAAACCCAAGCTATTAAAAGCGTATTTAACGGACATGCCTACCGTATTCCCATCTCAGCCAGCAAGTCTATGATAGGCCACCTTATAGGGGCAGCCGGTAGTATTGAGGCGGTAATATGCGTCCTAGCCATAAATCATGGAATCGTGCCACCAACTATAAACCTCACCCACCCCGACCCCGAGTGTGACCTGGATTATGTGCCCAATGTGGCACGCCCGGTTAAGGTAAAGACCGCCATGTCAAATTCCTTCGGCTTCGGCGGACACAACTCGGTGCTCATCTTTCGCCAATACTCGGAATAACAGCCACCCCACCCCCCTGATAACCCCCTGCTAGGCACACCTACCTAATATTCCTATTGACAACTCTGAAGTCATAATACATAATTGCTACTAACAATACATAACTATTATTTTATTACTCGTACCGAGCAGAAATGAATATCTGGGCTCTAATACCGCTCATCAGCTTCTTAATATATGCTGCCTTAGCCGTGGTAGTCCTGCAGCAAGCCAGAAAACGAGTAAATAGGGTATTTGCTCTACTTCTTTTTGCCTCTGGCGTATGGAGTTTCACCTCTTTCATGCTGCACCTCAATGCTTATCCACAGCAGGCGTTCTTATGGAATGAGCTACTCGTCGCCGCGCTTTTATGGACAACGGTCAGTTATTACCATTTCGTCAGGGCTTACAATAATAAACCGGGGGGAATAGGCTCACGCCTCGGTTATGCCTGTGTGCTGATTCTCCTGGCACTTTCCCTCAGCGGCTACATAGTTAAATCCTCCTACGTCGTTAATGGGGTTCTATATCATGAGCTTGGGTTCTCACTCTACATCATAGGTGGTGTTAGTTTTATCTTTTTAATTACCGCCATGTTGATGCTAATCAATAGATACCGCATCTCTACAGACCCCACTGACCGCAACAGAACAATGTATTTAATAATCGGCTCAGGTATAGCCATAGTAGTAAACTATTTCTGTAACTTAACGCCAGCTATAGCTGGGCTTTCCTTAGACCACCTGGGTAACCTGGCTAATGCCCTAATAATTGCCTATGCCATCCAGAGATTCCATCTGCTCAATGTCAACCTTGTAGCGCGAAGGGGGCTGACATACCTCCTGGTAATAATCTGTCTCACCGGCATTTATACCGGCGCCATATTACTCGGGCAAAGGTTCATCCCTGAACAGCCAATTTACATTGTTTTATTACTTGCCACCGGTTTAGCCCTGCTGCTGGTGCTGCTGGCTCGCCCGCTAAGGCTTTCCATTCAAGTGCTAGTAGACCGTTTCTTCTACCGGGAAACCTATGAGTACCGTCAGACGCTACTCGGTTTCAGCAGTAAAATGGGCAATATCATCAACTTGAATGAACTGGCAAGCGAAATGTTACCCGCAGTAACCAAGGCTTTAAATATTACACAAGCAAAATTGCTATTCGAGGATGTTAATAGCGGTGAGTTCACCACGCAATTTACCTACCCTGAAGCGGAGGGGGAGTCGAGCGAGGAACTCAGATTTAATGTTGACAACCCAATAGTAGCTTGGCTGGAGAAAGAAGCTGGCCCCCTTGACCTGAGGCAAATTGACCGCATCCCAAAACTTAAGGCATTGTGGCAGGCAGAAAAGGAAACCTTGGCTGCCTTCAACTTAGGACTCTTGTGTCCCATCAAGAGCGGGGGCAGGCTAATTGGCATTCTAGCCCTGGGCAAAAAACAGCAGGGCAATATTTACTCCCATGAAGATATAGAACTGGTAGTGGGTATGGCAAGCCAAGCTAGCATTCTGATTGAAAATGCCCAGCTTTACGCTCAGGCGACAATAAGGGCAAACACCGATGGGCTGACAGGGTTATATAATCACCGCCATTTCCATGAACGTCTGGAGCAGGAGATTGCCAGGGGTTCCCGCTTCGGCAGCATATTTTCCCTAATAATGCTAGACATAGACCTCTTTAAGGCTTATAACGATATTTACGGACATTTAGCCGGAGATGATGTTCTACGAAGAATTGGGAGGTACATTGAAAGCTCAATTCGAAGTATAGACCTAGCCTTTCGTTATGGGGGTGAGGAATTTGCCATTATTCTGCCTGAGACGTCGATTGAAGCCGCCACCAGAGTAGCCGAGCGTATTCGCAAAACAATAGAGTCAAAGACAAGTTCCAGAGCCATGCCGATAACTGTCAGCCTCGGCATAGCCAGTTGGCCAGCTGATGGCGTGATGAAAGAGGAAATCATCGCCCGTGCCGATGCAGCACTGTATCGGGCTAAACAAGCAGGAAGAAACAGGACGTGCTTATCCTCGGATGAAGGCAACACAGAAACGCCCAGCATAAGCATAGAGCCTGAGACGAGGCCAAGAGCCCTGAGTATTATCTACGCTCTAGCCGCTACTGTTGACGCTAAGGACCACTACACCTACGGCCATTCTAGAAAAGTTAGCGAATATTCAGTGGCAATGGCTGAGGCGCTCGGCCTGCCTCAGGACAGAATAGCCACAATCCGCGCTGCCAGCTTGCTACATGACATAGGCAAAGTCGGCATCCCCGATTCCATACTCAGTAAACAGGGACCTTTAACTGATGAAGAGTGGGAACCGGTTAAAGTCCACCCCAAGCTTGGTGTAGAGATACTCAGACACATAATTGATTTAGTTAACTGCCTGCCAGCTATCTTGCATCACCACGAACGCTATGATGGTAAGGGCTATCCTTCCGGTTTGAAAGGTGAGAACATTCCCCTGGAGGGCCGTATCCTGGCTGTAGCCGATGCTTACGATGCAATGACCTCCCCACGACCCTACCGCGAGCAGCTATCACCACAACAGGCCATTAATGAGTTAAAACGCTGTGCTGGAACTCAATTTGACCCCGAGCTGGTAGAAGTCTTCTGCAGGATTATCGAGTCAACCCCATCAAGAAGGTTAGAAATAAAGTAATCACAGACGTTGGTCGGTTCTCTTTACCGCCCCACACCGCCCCGCCGGGGTGTAACCTTGTAGGGGCAAGTTCGTCTTAAATTGCAGCGGCCACACACTTCAGCCTGTGTCCACGTTTTCATCTGTGGACCTATGCCGATGACCATAGAGGTTGACTTACGGGGGCTCATTATTGCCAGTGGAGTAAGGCTTATCCCGACTTCCCGCGCCGGTACCATTTCCAGCAACTGCCACTGCTCAGTAATGGGCAAACCAGGCATACCCGGGCTGATGGGACTGCTCGCCTGATAGCCACGGGATGATGCCTCGCTCGTTATAAACTTACAGACTTCCTGAGTTAGCGAGTCCACGGCGGCGCTGCCAATTCCATCCAAAAGCATACCTCGTAACGGCTCACCCCGGTTAGTGTAGTCTGTTACCTGTTTTTCCAGCCTGGGGCCAATAGTGCAGACGGCAATAGCCAGCTCTTTAGCCTGGGGCAGGAGTGAAAATAACAACGAGCACTGCAACACCAGGTTACCCTTCAGGGACACCTGGCTGTGGCTCATCTCAGTTATAGGGTAGATTTCATAGGCAACAGCCGGCTCCAGTAGATGCGCCTTCTCGACGCCGGCTAGTAGTTCGGTAATTAAACTTTTTATCTCGGGTCTGACTTTGGAATATCCGCTGAACCCTTCCCGGCGCAGCACTTCCTTGGTGTTCAGGCTCAGGGGAATATCACGAATTACGGGCATGTCCTTCTCCTTCAGGGTCTCGCCAGTGGCGAGAGCATGGCATCAGGATAGCCCCGGTATGCAACCTCTCCCCCACTATTACCACCTCAGCCGGTTAAGTGCCTACTTGTATGCGCCGTACTGCTTGACGGCATCGACCATAGCGTGGACGTTCTCCGCCTTAGCCTGGTCAAAGAAAGCGCCGTTGCTCACGATAAAACCACCGCCCTTGGCGCAGGTATCAATGAGGTTCTTGACGTAGTCCTTCACCTGCTGGGGTGTGCCGACGACCAACAGGTCGGAGGGCACGTTGCCGAACAGGCAGGCAACCTTGCCCAGTGTTTTCTTGGCTTTAACCATATCGCTCTGGTCAATCATCCATAGGGTCTTGCCCTTGGGCAAGTCCTGGACAACCTCCAGACGCGTGGTCCAATGCCCCTCAGCCGCTGGCATTGGTACAACCCCCTCAGCAATCAAGCCCATCATGACCTTTCTGAAGGTGGGCCAGTAGAACTTCTTGAACTGCTCATCGGAGAGGAAGCCGTCAGCCCCTTTGTGCAGAGGCATGAATACTAGCGGGTTTCCGTTCACCTGGGCTGCGCCTACCCCCATCTTAATCATTAACGGGGTTAGCCTGTCCATGGCTTCGAGGAGCTTATCGGGCTGGCGGTACATATCCACCATTATTCCGCGAGTTCCTCTGAGGGTGTCGCCAACTACATCAAAGGGTGCCTTGGTAAATCCGGCGACGATGAGGGGGAACCCGGCGGCGGTTATTTCGCCATTCCAGGCACCCATAGCTCCTATCCATTTCAGGGCTTCGGCGCCAGCCTCAAAGAGGGCCTTATAGGTGGCCTGAACAGGAGGTAGACCAAAGGGTATGAAGTTGAGGGCGACGCCATACATTTCAAGTATGCCGGTGAGGGCGGGGAGCATCTTAAAACCCTCTAAGGCGCCGAAGACGCGCGGTAGATAGGTACTACTGAAGTAATTAGAGGGGTCATCAATCAGGGCGTCATATTCATCGGCTGTCATGTATTCGCCTTCGTTAGCCTGGTACGACTGCTCAGGCGCAACCCCATGGCCCGGCCAGGAATATAACTTGTAATCAAGGATTTCAAAGAGTTTTCCAGGACCAGGCACATACGCGCCAAGGTGCCCGTCCGGCTCAAAGTCCGTGACAAATTTTTTGAATGCCATGTTGCACTTTTCGTAGTCATACATCGATTCTTGCGGGGTTATTCCGGCATAATAAACGGGGAAGAAGCTAGGAGCGACAAAAACTGGCACCCTATCCGGCAACTTCTTCATCTGGATGGCGTCTTTTATCCTGGTTATTCTCTCCTTGAAAGCCTTCTCAGCCTGGGGGCTCTGGAATTTAAGGTCCTTCCCTTCAGGGTCTTTCGGCGAAAGCCATTTAGCAAACAGCTCCTCCTGCTTTTCATCCGAGGACATCTCTTCCCATTGTTTTTCCATTTTATTGCCTCCTGCAAATTCTAGGCTAGAGGATTATTACTAGGCACCAACCCATTTTTTAGCCAGGGTAACTCCGGCCATAGCATCCTTGCCGTAGGCGTCAGCGCCGGTGTATTTCTTTATCTCATCGCTCATCTGGCCGCCGCCAATCATGACCTTTACCTTATCTCTCAGACCGGCATCTTTTATGGCTTGTACAGTCTGTTTCATGGAATCAAAAGCCAGCGTCAAAAACCCGCTCAAGCCAACAATAGGGGCGCCACTTTCCTTTATCTTATCGACGAACTTCTGTGCTGGCACATCCACGCCGAGGTCAAAAACCTCAAAGCCGTTGACATCAAGCATAAAGACGACAATATCCTTGCCGATATCATGTATATCCCCGGCAACAGTGCCCAAAACAACTTTACCCAGACGCTTGGTCTCGGCCGCCTTGGCCAGCTTCGGCTTAACCATCTCGGTTACCGCCTTCAGTATTTCACCGGAGTAGACCAGGTCAGGGATGAAATACTGGCCATCGGCAAAGCGCTTGCCCACGACTCCCATGGCTTTTCGGGCATCGTCCAGAATTTTGAGTGGCTCTTCACCAGCACTCAGCCTATCTTTTACAATCTTAATAACCTCTTGTTCCTTCAAATCAGCTAACTTATTAACTAGGTCTCCAGCCATTTTTCTTTACCTCCTTGACCTGTATTGGGCTCGTTTTGCTCATCTAGCGTTTAATATATTGACTTCATTTGGCACCCCCCTTAATTTACCTTTTCCTGTGTTTAATTAGCTTCCTTATAGAAGGTTATGCCCTTGTCTACACCAGCAAGGGCACCTAACAGTTGTCTGGAAGCGTATCCAATTTTCTTATTACCTGACCTGGGGAGGTGTATCATATCAGCCGGGCTACAGCCCCAAATAGGCTTTTCTTATTAGTTCCTCTTTCAGAAGCTTTTTACTTTCTCCCTCTAAAGCAATCCGCCCGTTTTCCAGCACGTATGCCCGGTCAGCTATCTCCAGGGTATTTCGAACATTCTGCTCAATCAGTAAGATGGTAATTCCCTGCTCACGCAGGGACTTTATGACCTGAAAAACTTCCAATAGTAATCTCGGTGCCAGACCATACGACGGCTCATCAAACATACACAGCTTCGGCTTCGACATTAAACCCCGGCCCATAGCCAACATTTGCTGTTCGCCACCACTTAATGTTCTAGCTAATTGCCCCCCTCTTTCTTTCAATGCTGGAAAAACTTGATAAACCTGCTCAAGCGTTTCCCCCTTCTTTTTCCAGGCTCCAGAGGTATATGCGCCCATCTCCAGGTTTTCACGCACCGACATGTCAGAAAAAAGCCTTCTACCCTCGGGTATATGAGAAACGCCCAGTCCCACAATAGTGTGAGGTGCTAGCCCATCTATCCTCTGGCCAATGAACTCCACACTACCTGAAGCCGGACGTAGCAAACCGGATATAGTATTAAGCAACGTAGTCTTACCGGCTCCGTTGGCTCCAACCAAAGCGACTATCTCTGCCTCATCGATTCTTAAAGAAATGTCCCATAAGGCTTGAGCCTTGCCATAAAAAGTATTTATGTTACTAACTTTCAGCATAAGCCTACTCTCCCAAGTATACCTCAATAACTTTCTTGCTGGTAGCAATCTCCTTTGGCGTTCCATCGGCAATCTTCTCCCCGTGATGAAGCACCATAATTCGGTCACATACGCCCATAATCGCCCTCATGACATGCTCAATCATAAAGACGGTAACTCCTCTGTCCCGAATACTGGTTACCAGCTCCATAGTCTCGGCTGTCTCCGTGGAATTTAGGCCCGCCATCACCTCATCAAGCAACAACAGCTCTGGCTTGGTGGCTAAGGCTCTAGCTACTTCAACTCGCTTCTGGTTAGCCAGGGTTAAGCCGCCGGCCGGGATTGCCTTCACTGCTGACAAGCCGACAAAGTCTAATAACTCGGTAGCTTCCTTAGCCGCATTGGCTGATGCCATACCGCTTGGCGTCCCGAACAACGAGCCCAACAATACATTCTGAAAAACCGGCATATTGCCAAAAATCTTAACCTCTTGAAAGGTTCGGGCCATCCCCATTCGGCATATTTTATACGGTTTCAGGCCGCTGATTTTTTCACCCTTAAATTTTATTACCCCAGACTTAGGGGTAAAGGCCCCCGATATCAGGTTAAACAGGGTCGTCTTACCCGCCCCGTTAGGGCCAATCAGACCAAAGATTTCACCCTGGTCAACATGGAAGTCGACGTTGGAAACTGCGGCTAACCCGCCAAAATACTTGGTAACTCCTTCACCTTCAAGTATCCGCATTCTGTGCTACCGAACCTCCTTTCCTCCACTTCCGTACCAGTCCTACCAGTTTTTGTATCACCCCCACCAATCCGTTAGGCATGAATACTATAGCGCCTATTAATACGGCACCGAAGATGAGCATATAGTATTTTGCCAAATCACCCGTAGTTAATACTTCTTGGATATAGGTAAAGAGCACCGCTCCGATAACCGGCCCGTAAAGATTCCCCATCCCGCCGAAAATGGCCATCAGCACCGGAGTGAAAGATATCATCAGGTTAAAAGCGACGCCCGGGTCTACATAAGTCCATTTCGTCGCCATGACAACGCCTGCGGCACCCATAAATATTGCGCTCACGGCAAAAGTAAGAATCTTAACCATGGTAACGTTGACGCCGGTATGCGCCGCCGCCTCCTCGTTCTGACCGATGCTTTGCAGCGCCAGTCCGAACTTCGACCTTCTTATAAGGTAAGCTACAATCATTGTGACGACGAAGATGCCCAGCAGATAATAGTAAATGGTCTCATTACTCTGAAGCACAACGAACCTTCCGCGGAGACCTTCAACATTGATTTCGTAGTAGTATATCAACTCCTTGAAAAGCAGCACGAGACCGAAGGTAAACATGGCGAAATAGATGCCCTTCAGCCTTAGCGTTATTGCGCCGAAGATTAAGGCGAGAACAAAGCTGGCAGCGCCTCCGATTATGACCACGAAGATTAACGGCATTGCGTCTCCCAGTAGCGCCGCCGCATAAATGCCAACCCCGAAAAAGGCAGCCGACGCCAGCGAGATATAGCCGGTGGTGCCGGAGAAAATCGTCCAGGCAACCGCCAGGATAATATACATCAGAAAATAGCTAAAGCGCGTAACCCAATATGCCGAGCCGTATGCCGGTAGAAAGCCCACTAAAATTACGGCTACCAGCGGTATCCCCCATGTGATGGCAGCTTTTGTCCAGTTTATCTTGCTAAAGTCCATTTCTTATTTCCCAAAGAGACCTTTCGGCCTAACCAGCAATAAAATGATAAAGATTACATAGTAAGAAGCTACGGCTAAACCGGCGTCCCAGGATGTGACGGCGGTACCGATAACGCCTAGGATAAAACCCCCGATAAAACTGCCGGGAATACTGCCGAGCCCGCCCAGCGTGACGACGACGATGGCAATGACGGTATAGCCCAGACCCATCGTCGTATATATCGGGTAGCAAATGCTGATAAGCGCGCCAGCGACGCCCGCCATGGCGGCACCGAACCCAAAACATAATGCCAGTGTGTTATTAATATTGACCCCCATCAACCCGGCGGTAGTGGGGTCCTGGGCAGCCGCCCGGATAGCCTTGCCGATACGGGTTCTGGCTAAATAGAGGTAGAAAGCGGCGCCCACCGCGACAGCGAACGCCGCGGCGACCAGCCGGCTATCGTTAAATAACGCTCCACCGAGAGAGACGGTTCCGGGTAAATAACTGTAACTGACTGGTGTCGTACCCCAGATGAGGCGCCCGATATTTTGAACGATAAAATAAAGCCCGAAGGCAGCCAGCAAGGCATTGCTTTCAAAAACGCCCGGGTTGGCTGCTTTTAACCTGATGGTTGTGAAAATCGTCCGGTAAAGGATATATCCCACAATAAACATCAGCGGGCCGATTATTACAACGGTAAGCAGCGGGTCGACGCCGTGCTGCTGCAGCACGAAGGTAATGAAAGCGCCGATCATTAAAAATTCGCCGTGAGCGATGTTCAATACCTTGGCGACGCCATATTGCAGGCTAAGCCCCATGGATACTAACGAATAAATACCGCCGATTAAAAGGCCGCCAATGAAGATACTAAGAAATTGTTCCATTATGTTATCTCAAAGACGTTCGATAGATACTATATACTTTATACCGGATTTTACACAGGCAGACTGCCTGAAGGCCATACAAGGTATCTTTTTAGAGGATACCGGTTTTGACCCCCAGTATGACCTCCAGACAGCCTGCAAACTCTATTTTTTTTGCTATCTAGCTCTCCGATTAAGGTTTACTCCGGCCATGGCCGCTTGGGATAGATGGGGTCAGCGGTACGGTGTTCGTCGTTGTCGACGACTTCAAAGATGCCGCTCTGCCACTGCCCGATTTGTCCGGAGTAGCATGCTTGTGGCAACAGTCCGCCGCCTGCTTCACCTTGAATATCCCACCAAGTGTCTCCTAGTATTGTGTCGAAATGCATGGTCCTGTAAACTTCCAGGATTGCCTCGGTATCAAGGGTTGCAGCATACTCGACGGCCTGCTGGAAGTACTGGAGAGTGGCCATGTATACATTAGCGCCCCACCAGTCCTGATTGCCCATACCAACCAGAGCCGTCAGCTTATCCGCAAACTCAGCGAGTTCGGGTGAGCTATTCCTGTTCCACGCGCCCTCACCCATGACACCTTCCAGAGCGGCACCATAGACGAGATTGAAGAACTCGAAGTTACAGCCCGGGCCGAGCAGGATGCAATTCGGACTGAAATCCAGCGCCATGGCAGTCTGCATGAGGAGCATATTCTGGTTCGGATAGCAGAAGCTGCAGAAGATATCGGGATTCAAATCCTTGGCTTCCTCGATTATCGGGTTCAGATCCGTGATAGTAGGCGGTATGCTCGTGGAGCCCACGACCGTGATGCCATGTAGGAAGAATTCGCTCTGGGCGGTCAGGTTATACTCGGCGCCGTGCAGGTCAGCCATGTACATGATATATGCCGTCTTAGCCCCCGCCTCCTCCATAAGTTCCGCGAAGACGGGTATCTGGAAATGGTTGGAGTAGTTCAAAACGGAGAAAACGTAAGGCATGTCTTCCATCAACGGCTCGAGGGTGGTGGCGCCGCCTTCGCCGCAGAGCAAGAGTGTCTCGTATTTATTGGCGATAGGCGCCGCGGAAAAGAGCATGGCGGTGCCGGTAGGCCCGAAGAGGAAATCGACATTGTCTTCCGTGATCAGCTTCTCGAGATTCCTGGTGCATGCAGCCGGGTCGCTGGCGTCATCGTACTCTATTATTCTGATCGGGAGCATCTTGCCGGCCACATTGAAGCCGCCGGCGGCGTTGACTTCTTCAGCCCACATCTTATAGAGAGGGGCGAAGCCATAGTCCTGGAAACCGGCCTGCGGGCCGGTGATATCCCGGGAAGCGCCGATGACGATTTCATCTTGTTCGGGCGGGGTTGGTGTGGTTGGTGTGGTTGGCGTGGTTGGCGTGGTTGGCGTGGTTGTTTCTTCTTCTGTCGGACAGCCGAGAGTAACCACAACCAAACTGAGAGCCAACAACAATGCCAACGGGATTAACAATAACCTCTTTTTCACTTGCTTCTCCTTTCCTGAGTTTCCAGGATGGTTTTAGCTCTTGTTATCATAAAACTTACATTCACACCTCCTCTTCATTATGATAATTCTTAATGACGGTCTTTGTGAGAGTATAAATAACCGCCCCTTACCTTGTCAATACAGTGTACTCGGATAGCGCCCGAAAATTAGTTATTTTTCGGCTCACCTACCAAAATATTATATCGCTATCCACCCCTTGTCAAGAGGGGGCGACTTTCTCTCAAAAGTCTTACCTTTTGCACACGATGGTGGGCGATACTGGACTTGAACCAGTGACCTCTGCGATGTCAACGCAGTGCTCTAACCAACTGAGCTAACCGCCCACCGATGTAGAAGTAATTCTACTAAATACCCCGCCCCCGGTCAAGACGCTTGCTCCTTATCTTATTATCAATGAGACTGACTATGAAAAGAAGCAAGCCACCAATCAACAGACCACCCAAATCCAAATAGTTTATGTCAAATAACTTGCTGATAAGCGCCGCTGACCCGCCGCCTATAATTGCCACCAATGCTCCCAGGGGGGTAACCTTAAGCCTCTTCTTATAGAAGCCAGCAATTACCGGCAGAATCAAGCCGCAGGTATACACGGTATAGGCAAAAAGAAGGGCGTTTATTACCCCCTTCAGGGTTAATGCCAGGAGCAGAGAACAAAGCCCCAGAACCACTATCCCCCAGCGGGAGAGAGACAGGATTTTCTCCTGGCTAAGGGAAGGTTTGAATCGCCCCACTATATCCACGGTCAGTATGGTGCTGGCAGTCAGCAAGCAGGTATCAGCGGAAGACATAACGGCACATAGTAATGCCGCCAGGACTATGTAACCAAGAAACGGAGGTAAGACCTCATTTATTACCATGGGGAAGGCTTGTTCTGGCGAAATGCTGGGGAATAAAGCCGATGCCCCCATACCAATCAAGGTGATACCAAAGGCAAAAGGAATAATAAGCAGTGCCGCCCAGAACACGGATACCCTGGCGGTCTT
>Ga0315545_1001174_pt1 | contig 26193 bp, 20 predicted proteins | sample SalMarSW160210MG_FD_203096 | JGI IMG/M metagenome (GOLD analysis project Ga0315545, IMG submission 203096) | Salt marsh sediment microbial communities from the Plum Island Ecosystem LTER, Massachusetts, United States - Salt Marsh Sediment SW1602-10 ...
TTCATACGAATTTCAAGTCAAGCCCAAAACAGGTGTGGGAGAAAAAATCAATGCGAAGCTCGTATGAGTGCATACGCACATTCATACGAATAATAAGATGTAAACTGTTTCCTGCTCCTCTTAGTAACTTCCGTTGGAAACCTCACCCCTGTATCCCCCCTCTCCTTGCTAAGGAGAGGGGGACAAAGGGGGAGAGGTAAGCGGCGGACGATTTTAAGGAACTTGTATGAAAGACTATTTCCGACTTTTAAGTCATCTTAAGCCTCATTTGAAATATCTGATCCCTGCCATGATCTTCATGGTGCTTTTTGCTGGAATGAGTGGTTTTTCCATCACCATGATAGTTCCCTTTACCAAGATCGTTTTCTCTCAACCAGGTAAGGTCTCCCAGCAATCCTTCGAACAGAAAGAAAATTCAGAACAAGAAAAAGAGAGCCTGGTGGTGTTGTTGCCTAAAACGTTGGAAGAAAAATTTAACCAGGCCATCGTGGGAAAAACTCATCTGGAGACATTAGGACGATTCTGCGTCCTGGTGTTTTTGATCTTCCTGTTGAAGAACCTCTTCTGGTACGCCCAGAGTTTTTTGATCGTTAGGGTGGAGCACGGGGTGATCATGGATCTGAGAAATAAGCTATACAGTCATTTTCACCTTCTACCCTTAGAATACTTTCACGGGCAGAAGACCGGAGTTTTGATCTCCCGAATCACCAATGACATCACCCTGGTAAAAGGGGCGGTGGCAAATGGTTTTGCTGAAGCTTTGCGGCAGGGATTCCTCCTTCTGGCCTATCTGTTTATAGTGTTTTGGGCAAGCTGGAAGTTAGCTTTCATCGCCCTTTTGCTTTTTCCTTTTGCCATGTTGATAATTGGAAAGTTCGGGCAGAAGGTGAAAAAATCCAGCGCCATCACCCAGGAGAAGATGGGAGCCATGACCTCGGTGTTGCAGGAGACCATCTCCGGCATACGGGTGGTGAAAGCCTTTGTAATGGAGAAATTTGAGATCAAAAAATTCACCGACACCACCAGAGATTACTTCAAGACCATGGTCAAGCTCACCAGAGTCGGTTCTCTGGCTCCGCCTCTAACCGAGGTTATGGGAGTGTTTGCCGCGGTTTTGCTTTTGTGGTTTGCCGGTAAAGAGATTCTATCGGGAACTTTGGACCCGGGAAGATTTTTTCTTTTTCTTTTCGCCATGCTCTCTTTGATGCAACCCATCCGGAGCATAAGTCATCTGAATATCGATATACAACAGGGACTGGCCGCTGCCAAAAGAATCTTCGAGGTATTAGACACCCAGCCAAAAATCAAAAACTATCCGGATTCGATCAAAAAAGAATCTTTGGAGAAAAACGTCACCTTTCAAAATGTCTGCTTTAGCTACGATGGTAATAAGGAAGTTCTCTCCAATATAAGCTTTGAGGTCAATGCTGGCGAGGTGGTGGCTTTGGTGGGTCCTTCCGGAGCAGGTAAATCCACCTTGATGGATCTGCTTCCCCGGTTCTATGACCCCACATCAGGAGAGATCAAGATAGATGAAATCAATCTAAAGAAAATCGACTTAGGCACTCTGAGAAATCTAATGGGGATCGTCACCCAGGAGACCATTCTTTTCAATGATACAGTGTGGAACAACATCGCTTATGGTTACGAGCAAGCATCCGAAGATCGGGTTTATGATGCTGCCCGGGCGGCTAATGCTCACGATTTCATCATGGCTATGTCTCAAGGGTATCAGACCATAATAGGAGATCGGGGGGTCAAACTTTCCGGAGGAGAAAAGCAGAGGCTGGCAATTGCCCGTGCCCTTTTCAAGAATCCACCCATACTTATATTCGATGAAGCCACCTCCTCTCTGGATTCGGAATCTGAAACTTTGGTTCAGGAAGCCATAGACCGGCTAATGAAAGGACGCACCGTGTTTGTAATAGCGCACAGATTGTCCACCATCCAGAATGTGGATAGAATCGTAGTCTTAGATCACGGCAGAATCGTCCAGATAGGAGATCACAAGAGTTTGATGGAAGAAGGGGGATTATATAAAAGGCTTTACCAGATGCAATTTAAGATTTGAGACACCAGTATTCAGTAAGCAGTTGGCAGTAAGCAGTAAGCAGTGCGTAGGTCGGAAATGTCCCCATTTGGGGACTTTCCGACAATAAATTTCCCATATTTCGGGACGGGATAAATTCCCGTCCCTATGACTGGGTGACAATAGATTATCATCTCATAGGGCAAGGCATTCAGCCTTTGTTGGTGGCGGACGCCCTCGTCCATCACCAATCATTTCTACGTCACGGGCGAGGCGTCCGTGACGAGCAGGAATATTGAAACCTGTTTTAAATATGAGCCTGGCTCTGTCTATAACCGCGAAGAAGGTTTTCTAATAACAAGGTGCGAATCCATAAATTGCTGATTGGATATGGAGAAATTCGATAAAGCCAATTTGTGAAAAATTTTATCCACCGGGTCAGGAATATAGCACCTAACGTTTTTCTCCAGCCCTTATTAAATTTTTTTGTAGCTATCGTGACCAAATTTGGATTTATTTCGTACAACTTAGCCAAGTTGTTTTTCCCATATTCATAGTTTGCCGTTAATGATTGCTCAAACGTGCGCTGTCCATGGTGGATTGCGAAAATGTTTTCCGAAAAGATAAATCGTTTATTTGTTGTTTTGTATAATCTGTATGCAAACTCCAACTCCGAACCACCATAGGAAGATAAATTTTCATCTATTATTCCTGCACTGCGAATAACTTCGGCTTTAACAGACGAGTTACTCAAAAGAAAAGTTTCAAATGGTATGTCATTCATATTTCCGAACCTTTCTGCACCCCGCTTACCGTAGTATAAGTATTTTTGAAACTTATCCATTTTTATATTTGGCGAAGGCAACAACCTGCCGACTACACCAGCAATCTCAGAGTGTTTGTGAATCTTTACATGGCTTTGAACATAATTACTTGGGACCTCCATATCTCCACCAAGAAAGATAATAATTTCACCCAAGGCTCTACTTAGACCGCTATTTCTGGCCGCCGCGCATGAAAGATTTGTTTTATGGTGAATAACTTCAAAATGATCAGGGAATTGATACTCTTCCAAAATCAAGGCTGTGTTATCCGTGGATCCATCATTGATTAAGATGATTTGACATAAATCAGAAGGATAACTTTGCGACAACAAAGATTCTACATTCTTTCTGATATATTTTTCTTCATTAAAATATGGAACTATAACGGAAACCTTCATTTGTTTTCTATTAATAATTTTTCAAAATCCTTGCAAATCCTATCCCAATTAAAAGAAGTAACCTGTTTCATTCCTTCGTTGACAATGTTTTCTCTGAGTACAGGACTTTCAAAAACGTTTTTAATATGGTCACATAACTTCTGAATATTATTTTTAGAAGTCAATAACCCTGAGACACCATCTGTGATGTATTCTTTTATCCCCTGATTTTCAACTGCCACCACAACGCATCCACATGCCATTGCCTCCATTGGCGGCAGTGGCCACCCTTCACGTTCACTGGGGGAAAGAAAAATAGTTGATTCGTTATATATATCACGTAAGCGGGATAAAGTCGGTCGAATTTCTATATTTATCCAGCCTGGAACATTATGCCGTATAGGACGCGCTGAAAAAATAGTTGCCTGAAGATCAGGATAAAGTTTTTTTACCTGAATAAGGATATCTATGCCAAAAGCTGCATTCTTTTTGGGCAGAGGATGATACGACATACATATAGTTCGGTTTCTACTACTCAAACTTTTTGTCTTATAAAAATCGTCAGGATTGATTGCATTGGGAATTACTCCAATTGTTGTTTCACCCATATCATGAATTTTATCTTTTAACCAACCGGCAACAACTATTTTTTTAAGAGGAAGCTTCCAGGTGTTTAATACGGAATTCTCTCCACCCAGATAGGTTTCTTCTAATCCCTGCACAAAGTAAAACTTTGTTCCCTTGGAATCGGGAAGATCATTGACCCAACCTGCGGTGTTCCATGCGGTCGCTATAATCACATCACAGTCGGGTATATATTGTTCCGTTGGCTCTGGTATGATTAAATGTTTGACCCCCTTTGGAGTATTGTAGTAAGGTTGATTTGGTACTTTATGGAGGAAATCCCGAAAATCGGTTGCAATTTTTAATAATTTTGCCTTGAAATTGATTCCGCTGTATATAGGAGAGATGATCCTTACTTTGTGTCCATAACCTGCCAGCGATTCGGCATGTTTATAAATAACCTTTATTCCTCCTGAAGGTATTTTTATTAATCGTGGCAATAAGAAAGAAATTACCATTTAACTGTTTTCAGACGAATGAATAATTTTTTAGAATAATCGTTGATAATTTTTGCGGTTTATTCTGCTATAATATCCCATACACAATTTTTCATCTTTTTTCTTACTTCTTGATTTTTTATTTCACCATAAAAGTCTTTCAGCATATCATCAGAGTCCGTATCTAAGAATCATGTCCCGGATATGTTTGTGCTTTTTGCAAATTTTGTATAATTGGGAAACATCATTGGTAGAACAGTTCCAAACCTTGTTTTATTGGAACTATCATATCAACCCTGGTTCAGCTTCAGACTATATCAAAAATTTATACGTTTCAAGCCTTGTTTTATTGAATTTTGCATAGAGAATGGAATATTCCTCCTTCTTCGCCTCTCTGTGCCTGTCGGGTCCCCGACCCGACAGGCAGCTCCCGCCAGGTCAGGGGACCTGGCGGGCACAGAAAAACTATACGTTTCAAGCCTTGTTTTAATGGAACTATCATATCAACAGGTCGCAGGCACTTAATCGGGCTTGCTTTTCCATCTATCATGCATCCATAACCACTGGTCCGGGTATTCTCTGATAATCGACTCTAACACTTTCGTGAATTTCTGGGTGACATCTGTTATGTCCTTTTCTCTGTTTTCAGAAAAGGTAAGCTCTACTGTCGGTTTGACGATGATCTTGTATTTGTTTTTGTCTTTTCTCACTATTGCCATAGGAACAATGGGGGAACCGGTCTTGTAGGCTAAAAGCACGGGTCCGACTGGAGTGCGTGCTGGTCTTTCAAAAAAGTTGACGAAAACTCCCCTCACCCGGGAGGAATCCTGATCAGCCAAAACTCCCAGAATTTTGCCTGCTCTTAAAACTTTGAGGATCGGTTTGACTCCAGCCGAAGAAGGGATATTCTCCAGACCAACGTTTTCTCTGTTTTCCACTAAAAGCCGATCCAATCTTGGATCGTAAAGCTCCCGTCCCACCACCGACACTTTATAACCCTTAAGAGAAAAATAAGCCCCCAGAAGCTCAAAATTACCCATGTGTCCGGTAAGACCGATAACACCCTTCCCTGCTTTATAAACCTGATCCAAATATTCGAGACCTTCAATCTCCGTGATTCTCTCAATATCTTCCCATTTCATTTTTTTCAAACGCACCGCATCCGCCACATTCTTGCCCACATTCTCAAAAACTTGGCAAGCTAACTTTCTCAAATTTGTTTCATTCATCACCTTGCCAAAAGCCAGGCTCAGGTTAGACAGAGTTCTCCTTCTTGCATCCCGGATTATAAGAAATGCTAATTTCCCTAAAAAGTCCCCCACAGAGATTGCAGAGTTTCTTGGCAGGAAATTTAGAAGAGAAATGATGGCGGTGATAAACCTAAAGAGGAACCAGTTTTTGATTCTTTTTTTTATCCGTTTGGTTTCCAATCTTGACATTGCGACATCTTCTTCTCCGTCCGCTACTTTTGCGTCACACCACCCCTGCTTTAAGGATATCGTGAAGATGAACTATTCCGATGGGTTCCCTTTTGCCGTTGGCGATGATAAGAGAGGTGATGCTGTATGATTCCATTAAATTCAACGCCTTTGCCGCCAGCTCATCTGAGTCGATGGTCTTGGGATTTTCAGTCATCACCTGCCTGGCTTTGAGGGAGAAGATCTCATCTGTCCTTTCCACCAATCTCCTTAAGTCCCCATCGGTAAAGATTCCCACCAGCTCGCCCTTTTGGTTGACCACCGTGGTGGTTCCCAATCTCTTGGAGGTCATCTCCAGTATCACCTCTTTCATATTAGTCTCCTCGGAGACGGTGGGAATCTGATCTCCGGTATGCATGATGTCGGATACCTTAAGAATGAGCCTTCTGCCCAAATTGCCCCCCGGATGAAGCAGGGCGAAATCCTCAGAGGAGAAATGTCTCTCCTCTAAAAGGGCAATTGCCAATGCGTCACCCATTACCAGCGCGGCGGTGGTGCTGGAGGTGGGGATGAGATTATACGGGCAAGCCTCCTGATCCACCGACACATCAATCACCACATCGCTTTTCTCCGCCACTGGAGAGTTCAGGTTGCCGGTAAAGGCGATTATGGGAACTCCCAATCTTTTAAAAAGCGGGATCAGTTGATATACCTCATCAGCTCCTCCGCTTTTGGTGATGGCGATCACTACATCGTTTTTTCGTACCATCCCCAGATCCCCATGTATCCCCTCGGTGGGATGTAGAAAAAATGCCGCCGTGCCGGTGGAAGTTAAGGTGGCGGCGATCTTTTTGCCGATAATGCCCGATTTTCCTATTCCGGTGACAATCACCCGACCCTTACACTTCAAGATCAGCTCCACCGCCTTGACGAAAGACTCGTCAATCTTTTTCTCCAGATGGGCAACCGCTTTTGCCTCCTTGCGGATCACCTCTTTAGCCTTTTCTCTTATCATGACACCCACCCCAATGGATTTTTCTTTTTCGCCTTTAAGATCATATCCACCACCTCCCGCACCGCCCCCTCTCCACCTTTAGCCTTAGTCACCAATTTGGCGAATTTCTTTACTGTTGGATTCGCATTTTTTACGCAAATGGGGAGTCCCACCTCCTTTAACACAGGAACGTCCAAAATATCGTCTCCCATGTATGCGATTTGATCATCATTCACATTTAAACTTCTTTTCACCTTCTGGTATGCCCTTATCTTATTAAGCTCCCCCCAATATACATGTTTTATTTTTAAATGCAAAGCCCGAAATTCTGTAGCTTTGGAGGGGCGTCCAGAGATCAAAGCCACTTCTATCCCTGCTTTGGAAGCAAGCCAGATTCCCATTCCATCTGCCACATTGAATTTTTTTGATTCAATTCCTCTATCATCTAAATAAATGGTATTGTCGGTCAACACCCCATCTACGTCCAGAATAAGCAGTTTGATCTTTTTAGCCAGCTTTTCTATTTGATCTTTCCTTTTTGCCATTGAGTAAAATTTCACTCGAAGTTTGTTGGGATAGGGGTTGCACCCCTATCCAAACCAATAGACTAAAGGTCTCCGCTACATCTTTTCACTTAGCGCCTGATCTATTGCTTTTACTTGAATTAAGAGTTCTTCCAATCTATCCAATGGCAACATGCTATCTTTATCGCAGAGGGCAACCTTCACGTTTGGGTGGGTTTCCACAAATAGAGCGTCACAACCACAAGCCACCGCGGCGCGGGCTAAGGGAAGTATAAATTGAGGTTGTCCTCCAGAGTAACCTCCCTGGGAGCCGGGCAACTGTAAGCTGTGAGTGCCATCGAAGACCACTGGATAACCTAAATTGCGCATGATGAGAAGCGACCTTAAATCCACCACCAGATTATGATAGCCGAAAAAACTACCCCGTTCAGTTAAAAGAATATTTTTATTTCCCACCGATTCAGCTTTTTTGGCAATCGCTAACATATCCTCTGGCGCCATAAATTGCCCCTTTTTTATATTGAGAGGCTTCCCCGTCCTGGCGGCGGCTAAGACCAAATCTGTTTGCCTACATAAGAATGCTGGAATTTGCAGAACGTCTGCCACTTCAGAGACCGGAAGAGCTTCATTAAGATTGTGAATGTCAGTCAGGATAGGGACGTCAAATTCGTCTTTGACCTTCTTCAAAATCCTCAGACCATCCTTAAGCCCAGGACCTGAATATGAATCAACGTTCAAACGATTTGCTTTGATATAAGAACTTTTGAATATAAAAGGGACTTTATGACGAGTGGTAATTTCTTTTATTTTCTCACATGTGTTGAAAACAATATCTTCCGATTCAATCACACATGGACCAGCTATGAGAGCTAATGGGTTTGCCCCTCCGATAGTAAAATCGCCGATCTTTACCGAAACGTCCATAATGTTTCCTCAATCTCTCGTCAACTTAATGTAATGGGAGCTCTGAAAAAATTATCGTAGGGATCCCGCCGTTGGCGGGATGGCTGTCCTGCTTAAAGTCTGGACAGGGACAAGCCCTGTCCCTACATAAGATTTCTTCATAAAATGACTTCCTCACCATGTCCTTAAGGTTAACATTTTAACTCCTCCCTGATGCCGTGGGATGATAACATCCCACGAGGAGCAGGAAATGTGCAATCTGTGTTCAAACTGACAAGACTATCCCATGGGATGTTTGATTGTCATTTTATCCTTTTAGTCCATCATCCTTTTAATCCATCTCATCTGTTGGTAATTTTACCTGAATATTTCAACTGCTGCTTCATAAAGTCCTGGGGATATGAGACTTTGACATCTGCAATTTTTCCGCTCTTGTCTGTGACCAATTCCAATTCAGGCATGACGAAGGCATAATGATCCGGCAGATTGATGGCTTCTGCCCGTTTTACTATTTGATCTCGCCATTGGGAATTGATCTTTATCCCGTATTTTTCCACAAGCTTTTTGGCTTCCTTATAGTCCCCCTCTGCCTTTATCCTCATGATCATAGACAAAAGCTCACCCACGCCCTGTCTCATCTTACCGATGTCATTCACACTCAGGTACACCTTTCCATTCTTCTCCACCACATCTATGGCGCCAGTTTTATCCTTAATATAGGAGACGATCATGTGTCTGGCTCGAGCGTGGTCTTTTTCCAGTCGATCTCCCTCCTTGACAGTTCTCAATCGAATCAGATCTGCCCTTGCGTAAGAGCGATACAGAGTTTCACCACACCTTGCGTCGATGTCTGCTAGATGCATCAGTTTTTCATCGAAGATGTGCCACAAAGCCACCAGGTCTGCTCTGGCTTCCTCCATGGCGGAATAATATTCCTGCAGATAGTCGGCCGGATCCTTTTTGAGTCTTTGGCTTACCTTTCCTGATCCGTGCCCTAAAATCTCATGCATGGTGGTCTCTAAGAGATCTGCCTTCTCACCCAGGGTTTTATCTAACTTAAACTCCTCTTCGGTTAAGGCAAACTCCCTGGTAATTCTCTCCGCATCCAGCTTATATCGGACACCCGATACGTTGGTGAGGATAAAATTTTTGCTTCCATAGGTTTCTCTGATGTTTTGGGCATTGGGCAGGTTTATACCCAAAGCGGAGATGGGTCCTTCACCTCCCACTCCCAAAAGAAGGGTTACTGCATTAGCCACCGGAGCGGTTATTTCTTTTTTCTTATATCTATCATCCCAGGGGGTTTTCTCCTCAAAATATTGAGCCAGATTGGCGATATTTTTCATCACCTGATTGATCTTCTGGTCCACAAAACAGACCATTCCCTCAAATTCACCCTTGGCTCCACGAGCATCATTGTAAACTTCAATGAAACCATTGATGGTTTCCACAGTGGAATTATCCTTCACCCAGTCAATATTGTATTTATCAAAATCTGTTAGTTCTCCGGTTTCAAAATACCGAATCAGATGTTCCAACGCTTTCCTTTGTCCCTGTTTTGCGAAGGGCATTGCCTTTTTGATATAGCCTATCACCCGGTTCAATTCTTTTGCATACAAGCCTGGCGAAACCTGATCTGTACCGGTTCGGTAGACCAATTCAGCGATCTTGCCATCCTTTTTAACCACCTTCGAATTTAAGGAATATTTCTCCTCAAAATCTTCCAGATCCTTTAAGTTTACCCCCTCATAATAATTGTTGCCACTGGCGGTGATTACGTCCTCTCCCTCTGAAGGAGATTTGTTCGCCAAAATCGGCTCAAAATCAGGATCGAAGATGGTCCTCTTCAGCTTATTCAGCATCTTTTCGAGCTCGGATTGGTCTTTGATGCCAAATTGCGCTCCGTTGGAAAAAGCTGTCTTGGATGCATAAAGAAGATCTTCAGAGTTGAATTTGGGAACAAACTTTCGACTGTTGGTGCCATAGTTTCCGTTGAACACCCAGAAGAGTTTAAGATAATCAGTGATCTTTTCCAGGATGGATTCATCTATTCCCTGGGGATGGGTGATTGTTTCCTCCAGGATATTTCTGATGGTAAGTCCGTGTCGGTGAATCTGATCATAGGTGATGTCCCGCCCGGCCACTGCGGCTTGATAAAGATAAAAGGCTACGATTTTGTCGTCTAAGCTCAACTCTTCGAACCCATCGGCATAAAGTTGCACTATGGCAACCTTGCCTACTTTCTCCACAAGATATTTTCTTTCCGTTTCCATAATTCTTTCCTCAGGTTTAGCACAATATAACAATAACAATAACAAAAGACAAATAATAATTCTTTTGTTTTATTAAGGAGAGCATAAAGTTGTTTACGTATCGGATGGGATAAATCCTTTTAGTTTTCGTTACTTACTAAGGAGAGCATATAATTGTTTACATCCCCCCTAAAGAAATGGGGGGAAGGGGAGATTTGAAACTTGGAAAATCCCCCTAAATCCCCCTTTACTAAAAGGGGATGCGTATGCATTCATACGAATTTCAAGTCAAGCCCAAAACAGGTGGGGGAGAAAAAGTCAATAATAAGATGTAAACTGTTTCCTGCTCCTTTTCGTAACTGTTTCCCAAAAGCAAACTATTTTATGCTCTCGTTAATAAGTGGGCCGAGAAGCCCGAATTATGCGCTATATAGCGTCGAGTTTTAAGCCAGAACCTAACTTAAGTTAGGTTCTGGAACTTCTTGTCATATTAACACAGAAAGCAAAGAAAGTAAACTAAAAATTTGCAAAATCATGAATTTCATGTTATATTTTTCTTGACGGAAGTGGATAGGATCTGGTGGTCCTTGCGGACTTCAAATCCGTGGTCCCCCCGGTCGGTCCGGGGGGAGGTGGGTTCGATTCCCACCCCTTCCGCCAAGTTTTACTCTTAACATCATCAGGTAATTTCATCCATTGATTTGAAAGCGCTATGGGAAAAATTTTTCTAACTATATCCTTCATTCTGATATTTTTGTCAATTTTATCTTTCAGTTGCCGGGAAACAAAAAAAACGGAGAAAATTGAAATGGAATCAAGTCAAGCGAAAATCACTTTAATCACGCTTTATGATAACTACCAGCATGATCCTGATCTTAAGACCGGATGGGGCTTCTCCTGTCTGGTCAAAGTAGGAGATAAAAATATTCTTTTTGATACTGGTGCAGATAGCCCCACCTTGCTCGATAACATGAAGAAATTAAAGATAGATCCAAAAGATATAAATATGATTGTGCTATCGCATATACATGGAGATCATACCGGTGGACTGCGGGGAATATTAAAGATGAACTCTGATCTTACCGTATACCTGCCCAAATCATCTCCCAATGATTTCAAAAAGGGGGTGGAATCATATAAAGCCAAGGTGGTGGAAGTTGGTGATCCAATACTGATTACCGAAAGTGTGAGTTCCACCGGTGAATTGGGCACATGGATAAAAGAACAATCTTTGATAGTAAAAACAAAGGAGGGTTTGGCCGTAATTACAGGCTGCGCTCATCCTGGTATCGTGGAGATCTTGGAGGAGGTCAAAAAGCTGACCGGTGAAGATATCTATCTGGTGTTGGGTGGTTTCCATTTAGGTGGGGAAAGTGATTCCAAATTAAAGGAGATCATCAAAAGTTTCAGAGAGCTGGGAGTGAAAAAGGCGGCACCCTGCCATTGCTCCGGAGACAGAACCAGAGAGTTATTTAAAGAAGAGTATAAAGAGGATTTCATTTCAAATGGAGTGGGAAAGGTAATCGAGATATAAGCAAGCTAGGTGACAAAGCATGGCAAAAGTAAAAGAATTTGATGTTACTGTGATTCCATATCTTCTCAAATTTAATCAGAAGCACTATTGGGTAGATTACGACTAAGCGACAGACACTTTATACATTAGTTTCAGAAAACCTCAATGCGCCGATGACAGCATCATGAAAGAAGATCTCATTTATCATTACGCAGGCAAAAGATTAGTGGGTGTAACCATCTTGCATGCAAAAGGTTTAAAAGGAAAACGTATGTCGGGATAACATTCAGCGTAATAGAGCGAACGCAAACATTATCAAATTCTGGTTTTGGTGCTCGTCCGGTCCCTGACCTGACGAGATTTACCTGCCAAGTCGGGGGACGTGGCAGGCACGGAAGGAATGGATCAAATGGGTGAACAAAAAATCAGACTGACCAGTCTGGCATCCAGTTTTGGGTGAGCGTCAAAGTGTGGTCCGGAGGACTTAACCCAGGTGCTGGGTCATTTGCCCAAGATAGATAATCCAAATGTGTTGGTCGGCTTCAACTCCGTAGATGATGCAGGTGTATACAAGATCAGAGAGGATTTAGCATTGGTGCAGACGGTGGATTTTTTTCCGCCGGTGGTGGATGAGCCCTATGATTTCGGAGCAATTGCGGCGGCTAACTCTTTGAGTGATATTTACGCCATGGGAGGAAAACCCATATCTGCTTTGAATCTTTTAGGTTTTCCACCAGAGTCTGTTCCCTTATGGGCGGTGGATGAAATACTGAAAGGAGGCGCAGACAAAGCACAAGAGGCTAATGTGGCTATAATAGGCGGGCATACTCTTAAAACCAAGGAGCCATTATATGGAATGGCGGTAACCGGGATAATTCATCCGGACAGGATAATCAGCAATGCAAATGCTAAAGCCGGAGAATCTCTGGTATTGACCAAGCCATTGGGGATTGGGATCATAACCACGGCGATCAAAAATGATTTGGTCGAGCAAAATGTAGTGAAAGAAGCTGTCAGCATAATGACCTTTCTAAATAAATCTGCCGCGGAAGCAATGTTAGAAGTGGGCATCCATGCCGCAACAGACATTACCGGCTACGGGCTTTTGGGCCATTTGCATGAACTAATTCATGCTTCAAAAACAGGAGCGAAAATCTATCTCTCAAAAGTTCGGGTGATTGATTTTGCCTGGGAGCTGGCAAAACAAAAGGCGGTTCCACCCGGGACCTTAGCCAATCTTAAATTTTTGCAGAATAAAGTCGATTGGGATAAAGAGATCACCCAGGAAGCAAAACTGATTCTATCCGATGCTCAAACTTCCGGAGGATTGCTCATATCAGTTTCCAAAGAGAAAGAGAGAAAGCTTCTAGATGCTCTGACCTCCATGGGAGTGCTCAATTCAATGGTGATCGGTGAAATAGTAGAGGATGAGAAATGCCGGATTCAGGTGAAAATGTGATCCAGAAGAAATTGAGGCAGATTCCCAGTGTGGAAAAGATTTTGGAATCGGCTGAACTTAAATCCGATATAGATAAATTCTCTCACCCTTTGATAGCGCTGGCGGTCAAGCAGGCGGTAGAGATGATGAGAGAAGAGGTGAAAAAAGGAAAAGAGCCAATCTCCAACCAGGAAATAGTGCAAAAGGCGAAAAACATCATTGTTGAACTAACCTCCCCCTCTTTAAAGCCGGTGATCAATGCCACCGGAGTTATCCTTCATACCAACCTGGGACGGGCTCCGTTAGATGAGGAGACTCTATCTTTCATCCAGAACATTAGCACAAATTATAATAACCTGGAGTTCGATCTGAAAGAGGGGAAAAGAAGCAAAAGGGGAATTTTTGTAGAAAGGCTTCTTTGTGTTTTAACCTCAGCCGAAGCCGCCTTAGCCGTCAACAACAATGCCGGGGCTGTTCTTTTGATCTTAACCGCTTTGGCCAAAGGCAAAGAGGTGATAGTATCAAGGGGAGAGCTGGTGCAGATAGGAGGAGGCTTTCGAATTCCAGAGATTTTGGCTTTGAGTGGCGCAACTTTAAAGGAAGTGGGAACCACCAACCAGACCACCATACCTGACTACGAAGACGCCATCACCGCTGAAACTGCACTTTTGCTTAAAGTTCACCAGAGCAATTTCAAGATGATCGGATTCGTGAAGAGACCATCTATAAGCGAATTGGTTAAGTTAGGAAAGAAACACAATCTGTGTGTGGTGGAAGATTTGGGAAGTGGAGTTTTGCTCAGAACAGAGGATTTCGAGTTGGCGCATGAACCTATGGCTTTTGAGGCTCTTTCAGCTGGTGCAGATTTGGTTTGCTTCTCCGGGGATAAGCTTTTGGGGGCACCCCAGGCTGGTATAATCTTGGGCAAGAAAAAGTATATAGATATTCTAAAGAAACATCCCCTGCATCGCGCTTTGAGATTGGACAAGATGTTTCTTGCCGGACTGGAAAGGGTTTTGCTTTACTATCTGAAAGGCGAAGCTACCAAAAAGATTCCCGCCTGGCAGATGATCAGCACTCCCCTAAAGGTTTTGCAAACCAGAGCGGAGAAAATAAGGGATGAGCTAAAAAAATCGGGCATTAAGGTTACAATTCAAAAGAGTCAAAGCACAGTAGGGGGAGGCTCCCTTCCCGGTGAAACTCTGTCCACTACGGTAATATCTATTGAATCTGTTTCATCTGTTGGGAGACCCATTGACCTCTCTGCTGACCAGCAAGCCAAGCTTTTCAGGGAACAATCTCCGCCCATAATTGGGCGCATAGAGGATGAGAAATTCGTTCTGGATTTACGAACCGTTTTCCCCCATCAAGATGAGACGCTGGTTTCCGCCATCAAGAACATTTTTCTCAAAAAGAGTTGATTCTTTCCCCTCTCTGCATTATACTTTCAGTGTGATTTTAATAGGTTTGATTGGTGTAGCCGCAGGCTTCCTTCGGACTGCGTCCTTCAGGACAGGTCAGCCTGCGTGTGGTTGTTAGATGAATGCGAAGCATCTTGACGATCGAGCCAGCCCAATGAATTGGGCAACTACAATGTCACGCGCCGGGTCAAGGAAACCGACGGGCACTGGAAGGGTGTGAAGCTGTCAACGGATGGAACGGATGTTTTTCCCAACAGATTAAACAGATTAAGCAGAAGAGGTCGGTTAAGATTAAGTTGATTGGCGGAGGTGTGAAGCCTCCGCTACGCGTAGCCGAGCCTTCATGGCTCGGTTAGAAAAAATGGTGGAAGCGTAGGTCAAGCATTCCCGCCTTTGGCGGGATGCTTGACAAATAAAAAAAGGGTTGCTAACCACCTCCGATGAATCGGAGGATGGTTGATCTACGAGTATATTCTTCGGGAGTATTAGAAAATGCCTATTTTCGAAGGTCTTTTGACCGGAGCAATTTATGATGGGCTGAAACTTGGAGGAAAGCTTCTTCTTGGTCCGCATTTTGAAACCTTTCAAAAAGCTCAGAAGAAGGCACAAAATCAATTAAGAAAAGAATTTTCTGAGGGTGAACTCCTTGCTATTTTCACCACCTTCAACAATATGGAATGGAAGCTGAGTTTCGCCAAAAAAGCCAGAGAAGAGGTGAACAGAAATCTGATCAAAGGTGTGGAGGCGATTAACGGACAGGTTTTTGTCGATGAACTGGTGTCGGAGCTTCATGAAAATAACAAACAATATGATATAAGATTAGTGAAAAAGGTTGTTGGTCGATTCGTGGAGATCGTAAGTGAGGAGCTCCGAGCAAATCATGAGATTCTTAATTATTTGCAGGATATTAAAGTTGAAAGAATCAAAGAAAAAATTGATTTGATGTCTGGAGAAATTGAAGAAATTTTAGAAAGCCAAAAACGGTTTGAAAAAGAGATTGAGAAAATAAAGAGTCAAATGGGGCAGATCGCCATATATCTCGATGGTCTTCCTAAAACCAAAGATAAAGACAAAAAAGCTCTCTTCGAAAAAGGGATTTCCCTGATGGCTCAATATAAGTATGAAGAAGCCATCGAATCATTCCGAGATTGTTTGAGTTTGGAATCGGATTGGAGTGCAAAGTCCGCATTGTTCCTTCTAATAGGAAACTCCTTTTACGCCTGGAACAAATGGGATCCCGCTTTAGGCAGTTGGAAAGAGGCGCTTGATGCCGCAGAAAAAGCAAATGACGAACAAGGTCAAGCCGCCGCCTTGGGCAATCTGGGCTTGGTTTATAAGGCTAAAGGAGAATGGGATAAGGCGATTGAGTTTTATAATAGGGCTTTGAAAGGATTAGAAAAGATCGGGGATGTCGAAGATCCGTTCAGGAAGCATGGGATGGCATCCACTTTTAATAATCTGGGTTTGGTTTATCAGGATAAAGGAGAATGGGATAAGGCGATTGAGTTTTATAATAAAACTTTGGAGATAGATAAAAAGGTCGGTGATGAGCATGGGATGGCACAGACTTTTAATAATCTGGGCTTGGTTTATAAGGCTAAAGGTGAATGGGATAAGGCGATTGAGTTTTATGAGAAAAGTTTAAAGATCAAAGAAAAGATAGGTGATGAGCATGGGATGGCACAGACTTTTAATAATCTGGGCTTGGTTTATCAGGCCAAAGGAGACTGGGATAAGGCGATTGAGTTTTATAATAAGAGTTTAAAGATTAAAGAAAAGATCGGTGATGAGCATGGGATGGCACAGACTTTCGGTAATATGGGCAATGTTTATCAGTTGAAAGGTGAATGGGATAAGGCGATTGAGTTTTATAATAAGAGTTTGAAGATTAAAGAAAAGATCGGTGATGAGCATGGGATGGCACAGACTTTTAATAATCTGGCGGGTGTTTATTATTTGAAAGGTGAATGGGACGAAGCAGAGAAGTTCTATAAGAATAGTTTAGAGATAAAAAAAGAATTGGCGATAAGTATGGGATGTCACAAAGCCTTACTGGTTTGGGCTTGGTTTATAAGGCTAAAGGAGAATGGGATAAGGCGATTGAGTTTTATGATAAGAGTTTAAAGATTAAAGAAAAGATCGGTGATGAGCATGGGATGGCATCAACTTTTAATAATCTGGGCTTGGTTTATAAGGATAAAGGCGAATGGGATAAGGCGATTGAGTTTTATAATAAGAGTTTGAAGATTAAAGAAAAGATCGGTGATGAGCATGGGATGGCATCAACTTTTAATAATCTGGGCTTGGTTTATCAGGATAAAGGCGAATGGGATAAGGCGATTGAGTTTTATAATAAGAGTTTGAAGATAAAAGAAAAGATCGGTGATGAGTATGGGATGGCACAGACTTTTAATAATCTGGGCTTGGTTTATCAGGACAAAGGAGAATGGGATAAGGCGATTGAGTTTTATAATAGAAGCTTAAAGATAAAAGAAAAGATCGGTGATGAGCATGGGATGGCACAGACTTTTAATAATCTGGGCTTGGTTTATCAGGACAAAGGAGAATGGGATAAGGCGATTGAGTTTTATGATAGAAGCTTAAAGATAAAAGAAAAGATCGGTGATGAGCATGGGATGGCACAGACAAAAGGTAACATAGCGGTTTTGTATAAGACCCAAGGCAAAAAGGAGGAGGCAAAGAAAATCTTTGAAGAAATCATGAAAATATTTGAAAGGATCGGAGATGAACCGAACGCAGAGAGAACAAGGAGGAATTTGAAGGATTTGTAGCAGAAACCTCTCCCCCTTTTGTTCCCCCTCTCCACATTTGTGGAGAGGGGGATAGGGGGTGAGGTTAGATTGTAGTTTTGAATTTTTCATTTTGTATTTTTAATTTGAATTATGTTTGTTTTAGGAACTGCCGGACATATCGATCACGGAAAGTCCAAGTTGGTGGAAGCCCTCACCGGCATCGATCCGGACCGGCTCCCCGAGGAAAAAGAGAGGGGAATGACCATCGATTTAGGATTTGCCTGGCTTTCTCTGCCGGATGGAAGTGAGGTGGGGATTGTGGACGTGCCCGGACATGAAAGATTCGTGAAAAACATGGTGGCAGGAGTGGGGGGAATCGATGCGGTGATATTCACCGTTGCCGCAGATGACGGATGGATGCCCCAAAGCGAAGAACATCTCCAGATTCTGGATATGCTGAAAATACAGACCGGCATGGTGGTTATAACCAAAATTGATCTGGTGGACCAAGAGTGGTTGCGCTTAGTTGAAGAAGATATAAAAGAGAAAGTAAAAGGAACAATCCTGCAGGATGCTCCTCTGGTTAAAGTATCGTCTATCCAAAAGATTGGAATAGATGAGGTATATGAACAGATCGTGAAGATGTTCTCACGTATAAAGCCTCGAAAAGATATGGGGAAGCCGAGGATGTATATCGATCGGGTCTTCACCATGTTGGGAAGGGGAACCGTGGTCACAGGAACTTTGAGGGATGGATGTTTCCAGGCGGGCGAAGAGATAGAAATTCTTCCCCAAAAGATTCGTGCCCGAATACGCGAACTGCAGACTCACAAGAAAATTCAGACGGAAGTTGCGCCAGGAACCAGAGTGGCGATGAACTTGGCGGGAGTGGAAAAGGAAAAGCTTGGTAGGGGCGATGTGATTACCAAAGTGGGACAGGATGAGACCGTCGAAACCTTCATTGCCAACGTGGATGCCGTCTCCACCTTAAGGTCTCCCATAAAGCATAATGCCACCCTGCTTCTGATATTGGGGACCACCGAGCTTCAGGCGAAGGCTAAAATTCTGGACAAGGATCAGATTCAGCCAGAAGGTTCAGGTTTTGTGCAACTCTTGTGTAAGGGAGGGGTCCTTGCCCGAATAGGAGATCATTTCATCCTGAGGTTGCCTTCGCCGCAGATTACCGTGGGTGGTGGAATCGTGCTGGATGTTTTCCCCAGGGTTCACAAAAGGAAAGATGAGGATTTGATCTCCGATCTTCAGAAGAGGCTAAGTTTAGAACCTTCAGATTTAATTCTTTCCGAGTTAAGGAAGAAGGGATTGATCTCAAAAAAGGAGATTTTAAGATCAAGCAATTTCAGCCAGGAACAGATCCAATCGAGCTTGAACCAGTTGGAAAAAGAGGGGAAGATATTTTCCACAGGTGATTTCGTGGCAGATTTCGCAAAATGGAGAAAGGCTTCAGACCAAATCATCTCTGAGATTGAAAAGACCCACCAGACGTTTCCTTTCAAAATCGGAGCAAAGCTGGCAGGGCTTTCCAGTCGATTGAAGATTCAAGAAAGTTTACTTGACCAGACTATTAAGCATTTAGTCAAAGAAAAAAAGATCGTTCAGCGGGGGATATACCTTCGTCTTCCCCATCATCAACCCACCCTTTCTGATATGCAAAAGAAACTATCTGAAGAAATTTTGCAGAAATTTGCCTCAAGCCCATCTTCTCCTCCGACCAAAGAGGAGATACAAAACCTGGGTGATGAATACGAGGAAGTCTTGATGTTTTTAATTGAGCAGGACCAACTGGTGGAACTGAAAGGTGGGATTCTCTTTAGAAGAGATGATTTTGAGAGGATAAAGAGCCAGGTGGTGGACTTCATTCGTCAGCACGGGGAAGCGACGGTGAGTCAGTTGCGGGAACATCTTTCCACCACTCGAAAATATATGGTGCCCATTCTGGAGAAGCTGGATCAACTGGGAGTTACTCAAAGAGAAGGGGATAAAAGGGGTCTTCCCAGGGGCTAAGAAAGATCATTTGAAGACCTCACCCCCTATCTCCCCCTCTCCACAAATGAGACTGTGTCATAATTATGAGGAGCGGAGGTAGAGATTTTTGAAAATGAACTATACTATTCAACATGCGATATGCTATCTTATGCTGTAAAGATAAATATGAAAGGAGCATATTATGGCATATCGACATGGTAACAGAAATCAAATGCAACTGCTTCCACCAAGCATAGAAGAATACGTAACTCCGGATGATCCTGTTCGGGCGTATAATGCCTTTGTGGATTCGCTTTCTCTGGCTGAGTTGGGCATCCTTTGGGATGAACATAAAGTTGGCAACTCCGAATATAATCCTAAAGCCATGATCAAGCTTTTGGTATATGGCTACTCCTATGGTCTCCGCGGTTCTCGGAAATTGGAAATGGCGACTTATCATAACCTCTCTTTTATCTGGTCCTATGGATCCAAATTCGGACTTATGGGTGGCTCGTATGAGTGCATACGCATTTGAAGCCCGATCACAAGACCATAGCTCGATTTAGAAAGAATAATAGAAATGCTCTGAAGAACATTCTTAGACAATGTGTTCGACTCTGTATCAAGCTGGATCTGATTGAGGGTAATACGCTTTTTGTGGATGGGAGTAAGATAAGGGCGAATGCCTCCATTGGTAATACCTGGACTCCCGATAGATGTGAACGCTATCTTAAGAAGATTGACCAGCATATAGAATCCATTCTTTCTGAATGCGACAGTATAGAGTCAAAGCCGAGATGTCTTTATTAGCCAGTTGTTTTGATATCACTCGCCTGATCAACATTGTTGGAGTTCCATTCATGGTGAACCATTCATGGTAAACCATTGCTTGTGGCAAAACTTATGAGTTAATCCTATTTAGGATATATCTCTATGATTATAGTGAATAAAACCATAATCTTGTAGAACAAAGTTAATATTGGTCTGTTTTTATTCCAAAACCTAAAACCTTATCTCCCTTAACCAAGTATTATGACACACCCTCTTTGTGGAGAGGGGGAATAAAGGGGAAAGGTATAAAAGAGAAAAAATGAAGTCCTGGAGAGTTGTAGTCGCAGTTCTTTTTACCCTTTTCCTCTTGGTTTTTACCAGAAAGACCACTGCAGTGCGTTCTATCCATGAGGTGGTGGGACAACAAGGCATCCTAATAGATCATTTCACCGTTCCCAAGCAGGTGGGGGATGAGGTTCCCATAATATCAGCCAAGGTAAAGGGGGCTTCGGAGGTGAGGCTCTTTTACAAGATCGGAAAAGAGAGTGAATATCAGGCAGTTAAGATGAGCCCCAAATCGGGTGAAGAGAATACCTTTGTAGCATCCATCCCTCATCATCCCAAGGGAATTAAAGCCTGGTACTATCTGGAAGCTGTCAATCAGTCTGAGGGAGGCGAGGTGAAAGTTACCCTGCCGGAGAGAAGATCAGACCAGGTGAAGCCTATTCGACTCAAGTTTGAAGGTGAAGTCCCAGCCCATATCATAATACCCCATGTTCTATCTATCTTTGCAGCGATCTTCTTTGCAACTTTAACTTTGTTTTCTGCCATAGATCTAAAAAAGGGCAAAACCACTTTGAAAAAATCAGTCAAATTATGTGCCGTGACTCTTCTACTTCTATTTATAGGATTTTTTCCCTTCGGATGGGCCATGAATTATTTTGCCTTCGGAGTATTGTGGGAGGCATTTCCCTTTGGCAGGGATGTGACCGATAATAAAGGCCAGATAATGTTTCTGTTTTGGTTTTTCACCTTATTCATGGTTAAGGGGACCCTTTGGGGTAAAGGAGGAGGTAAGAATCTTGTCTCTGATCGAGGTTATTCCACGCTGGTGATTGTTTCATTCATTGTAACCATGATCATACTTGCGGTTCCCCATAGCTTATGAGGATGAAGGAGAGGAAAGAGCGACATGGAAGAACATGCTAAGTTGGCTGAGTTGGCTTTATCTTTAACTGAAGACAAAGGGGCAAGTTATGCAGATATAAGGATTGAGGAGACTCAAGAGGAGAACATAAGCGTCAAAAGTGGGGCGGTGGAGTTGATTGAGAAGGCGACCGATTTCGGCTTCGGGATCAGGGTGATGGTCAACGGTGCCTGGGGATTTGCCGCCAGCGCTGATCTGAATCAGGAAAGTGTCAAGAAAGTAAGCCAACTGGTAACCGAGATCGCCCGTGCCAGCTCTCGAGTAAAAGACAAAGATATAGTTCTCCCGCCCGCAAGTAAAATTATAGATTCGTATGAAACTCCCATCGTCACCGATCCTTTTTCCATTCCCCTGAAAGAAAAACTGGATTATCTTTTGTTCCTGGATAGTTTGATGAAAAAGGTCTCCGGGATTAACCAGTCCGAATCCTACGTGAATTTTATAAGGAGGAATAAGTTCTTTGCCAGCTCAGAAGGATCGATCATAAAGCAGTTAATAATTCAAAGTGGTGCTGGAATCTCTGCTGTTGCCATGAAGAGTCACCGGCAGATGGGGACAAGATCATATCCTAACTCCAGCGGACAGCACCAGACCAAAGGATACGAGCTTATCCGGGAGCTGGATTTTGAAAAGAATGCTAAAAGGATTGCAGAGGAGGCGAAGGCATTGCTTTCTGCCAAAGAGTGCCCCTCTAAGAGCACCACCATAATTTTAGATGGTCCTCAGACATCCCTGCAGATTCATGAATCCATCGGTCATGCCCTGGAGTTGGACCGGGTGTTTGGGGCAGAAAGGAACTTTTCTGGAACCAGCTTTGCCACGCCGGATAAGCTGAATAATCTGAAATATGGCTCCGAGATCGTGAACGTGGTGAACGATTCCACATCTCCCTTTGGCCTGGGAACTTTTGGTTATGACGATGAAGGGGTGAAGGCTTGCAGAAGCTTTTTGATCAAAGATGGAATTCTTACAGGCTATCTTTCCTCCCGAGAGACTGCACCCCAGGTAGGCACAACCAGCAACGGTTGTATGCGAGCGTCCGGCTGGGCAAATTTCCCCATAGTTCGAATGACCAACACCAATCTTTTGCCCGGAGATAGGACTTTAGAGCAGATGATCTCTGAAGTGGATGATGGCATTTATATGCAGACCGTTCGCACCTGGTCCATTGACGACAAAAGAGAGAGTTTTCAGATGGGTTGTGAAATTGGATGGGAGATTAAAAATGGCAAATTAGGTGAGATGATTAAGAGTCCATCCTACTCCGGAAACACGGTGGAGTTCTGGAATTCCTGTGATGCTATTGCTAATGAAAAATACTGGGAAATCTGGGGCACTCCCAACTGTGGCAAGGGCCAGCCCCCGCAGAACATGCCCACCAGTCAGGGTGCCTCACCCACCAGGTTCAGGAATGTGAAGGTGGGCCACTGATTTGAATCGAATTTTTAAGAGGTTGGTTCGCGGTGCCCTTCAGGGTGAATCCCTTCAGGATGAACCCTCACCCCGAACCAGAAATCCGTATGAACGCCTACACATGTTGCGGGGTAAGGTATCCCGCAACAACAAATGAAGGTGGGCAACTGACCAGATATGATTTTTTCAGGAGAGAATCCAAAGATGATGGAGAAAGATAAAGCTTTTGAGATTCTAACAAAGGGGCTTGTATCTTCTCAAGCGGATCAGACGGAATTGGTGTTATTAGGAGAGAATTTTTCATTCACCCAACTTGCGGAGAATGTAATTCGGCAAAATATCTGCCGTTCGGATCATACCATCATGGCAAGGACGATTCTGGGCAAAAAGATCGGGGTGGCGGTTACCAACCGCATTGATGATGAGTCAGTCGCCGGGGTGATAAACACTGCCGCAGAGATTGCCAGCTATCAGAAAGAGGACCCGGATTTTGTCTCCCTGCCCTCCTCACCACCAGCTCCGGAAGTCAGGGGGTTCTATCAGAGAACCTTTGAGTATTCTCCTCAGGACAGAGCAAAGGATGTTGAGAGAGCGGTAAAAAGATGTAAGGCTCAAAAATTGGCAGGCACAGGAGCCTTCAAAACGGAGGGGTACGTGACCGCCGTGGTGAACTCCCTGGGAACAAGACAGTTCTTCGAAGAGACCAAGGCGCATTTTTCGCTCACCGCAAGTGCAGGAGATACAGCTTCCGGTTGGGCACAGGGATACGACCGGGATGTGAATAAAATCGACATAGAAAGCATCACCCGCAGGGCGACTCTTAAAGCCCTTCTATCCAGGAATCCAATCGCGCTTCCGCCAGGGAAATACACGGTTATCCTGGAAGAGGCGGCTGTGGCATCGCTTCTATTATTTCTGGGTTTTTTAGGTTTCGGAGCAAAGACTTTTCTTCAAGGACGAAGTTTTATGGCCAGGAATATAGGGGAGAAGATTACCAGCGATAAAATCGCCATTGTCGAGGATCCGTTCCATCCGAAGATGAACGCTATGCCTTTTGATTATGAGGGATCAATTAAAAAGAGGGTCCCCTTGATCGAAAACGGGATAGCTAAGGGGACTGTATACAACTCCTATTATGCGAACAAAGCCGGGGTGGAATCCACCGGACATGCCCTTCCGCCCAACAACACATTTGGTCCCTATCCCAAAAACATGGTCATGTCCCCTGGAGATTCAAGCCTGGAGGATATGATAGCAACAACTGAGAAGGGGATTTTGATTACGCATTTTTGGTATATCAATTACATGAATCCCATGAAGACCCAGGTGACAGGAACAACCAGAGACGGAACTTTTCTGATCGAGGATGGAAAGATCAAATCCGCGGTTTCAAATATGCGAATCGGGCAGAGCATCTTAGAGGCATTCTCCAATGTGGAGATGATGAGCAAAGAGAGAAGACTGTGTCCCCAATTCGGTGTGGTCATGTATGTGCCAGCTATGAAGATAAAAGATTTTACTTTTATAGGAGGATAGATCGTCAGATCGGTCAACGGATTAAACGGATGTAACGGATGAAATCCGTTTAATCCGCTACATCCGTTGACCGATCTGCCGTATCTGTTGACTGCCAAACAAACAGGAGATTAAAATGTTAAGTCGCAGAAAATTTTTGAAAGTATTCGGTTTTGCCAGCCTGGCGTTTTCACTTTTGCCCACGGTCCTTGTAAGAAGACCATTTTCAGAAACCTTAAAGGATGTCGGAGCAAAGTTTGGAGTTAGAAACTGGCTCTATGGTTCTCCACGTAGAGGTTGCTCCACCCCTGATTTAACTTTCGAATATCACGGAAAAAGAGTGGAGGGGTTAAAAGATTTTGCGAACATCCACATTCCACCTGAATTTGTCTCTCAGAATTCCCATGAGCAATATCCGAAGGATCCATAGGACCTGTCTTGAGATACTTAACCGGGCAGTAGAGAAGTTACGATCGGAAGGGCTTGACCGTCCCCGTACCAATGCTGAGTTTTTACTGGGGGCGGTTCTCTGTGCTAAAAAGGTAGATTTATATTTGAATCGCAATCGAATCTTAACTCCCCAACAAATAGAAAAATTCAATCAATTCATCCAAGAAAGAATCTCTGGAAAGCCTGTTCAATATATCATGGGAAGCACAGAATTCTTTGGTCTGGAATTTCAGGTGAACCAGAACGTTCTAATTCCTCGCCCCGAAACGGAGACTCTGGTGGAGATAGTTATCGAACATCTCAAGAATTGCTCCCAGCCTAAAATCATTGACTTAGGCACCGGATCTGGAGCGATTGCCATTAGCTTAGCCAAAAACCTGAAGAGCTGTTTTATCTTTGCCAATGATGTCTCCTCCGAAGCTTTGAAAGTGGCAAAGGGGAATGCCAGAAGACACGGGGTGGAAAGTCAGATTGAATTCATTTGCGGTGATCTGTTTGAGCCTCTGAGAAATAAGAATCTTGAAGGAGAAACCGATTGTGTGGTTTCAAATCCGCCTTATGTGAGCAAGGAGGAATTTGAGCACCTTCCCAAAGAAGTCAAAGACTATGAGCCCATAGTGGCTTTGAAAACTGACGAAGAAGGCACGTTTTTCCACAACAAGATAATTGAAGGTTCGCTTGGTTTCTTAAAAGAAAGAGGTATGTTGGCTCTGGAGGTAGGGTTGGGTCAGGCAAACAAGGTTGCAGGGCTGGTTCGAAACTGCGGAAATTTCAAAAACACGGAAATAAAAAGAGATCTGGGGGGAATAGACAGAATAGTGATTGCACATAAAACTTATTAAGGAGAGCATATAATTGTTTACATCCCCCCTTTAGAAAAAGGGGGGAAGGGGAGATTTGAAACTTGAAAAATCCCCCTTTGCTAAAGGGGGATTCGTATGAATGCATACGCATTTCAAGTCAAGCCCAAAACAGGTGCGGGAGAAAAAATCAATAATAAGATGTAAACTGTTTCCTGCTCCTCTTAGTAACTTAAGCGTTGGTCCGGGGTGTCCTCAGCACAGTTGTCCCCAAAATTAGGTTATGTTTTATAACAACTTAACGAAGTTTTTGTTTCAAATGTGCCACACGCCCCATATAATAATATGTAGTTGTTTAAACCATATTTTGGAATATGGCACATTTGAAAAATGAGTTTAAAGAATTTTATACCCTAAAAATTGGTTTAATGGAAGTTTCGTGTTGGTAAAAAGGTTAGATTTAGTTGATAATATGCCATAGATTGGACCTAAAACTGAAAACGTTTTCAGTCCCGCCTTTGGCGGGATTATGGCAAAAAAAGCGATG
>Ga0315545_1001177_pt1 | contig 26130 bp, 21 predicted proteins | sample SalMarSW160210MG_FD_203096 | JGI IMG/M metagenome (GOLD analysis project Ga0315545, IMG submission 203096) | Salt marsh sediment microbial communities from the Plum Island Ecosystem LTER, Massachusetts, United States - Salt Marsh Sediment SW1602-10 ...
TCAAATAAAAATGGGCCTCTGACAAAGGCCCATTTAATCCGATAATCTCGTTCTATCTGTCAATCTATTCTGAAAATTTACATCGCTTCTATATCCATATATTGTGAAAAACTACAGGTGATAACTGCAATTGAAACAACTTATCAATGGCCTGAATTTTTTGAGATACCTCGATACCGTATCACCAAACGATAGTTTGGTGCTATCTGTTATGTTGGTCAGGTGTTGTAAAATCCTTTAACTTCAATGATATATAATGTGTATCTCAGTTGGCATACCATCAGCTACAGGTCTGGTCTAAAGTCGGGAAATCCCATATCTTGCGGTCTGGCCTCTGGAACCCAAATTCAACATAACAGGTTAAAAAATTGAAGCCCGAAATATTTACGATTTACAAAACAAATCTTCAATGATATTAGTGTTATGTTGATGCAAGCTTCAGGCACGGTATGTTGAACGAAAAATTGGTTACACATCTTCAATTTTAGGTGGTTTACGATTAAGGCAATCACCAACTAAACCCAATACAAGCGCAAATTAATTGCAAAAGAAGTAAAAAAGCACTCGAAATGCTCCATAAAACAGTGTATTATGGAAATTAAGTAGTTAAACATTAATACACAAAAAGGAGCATCTCGAGTGAAACGAAATATCTCCAAAAAACTGGGAAAACGCAAGAAAAAAATCACTAAAAGATTAAAAAAAAGAAATTGGGAAAACCAACCTCATCCTATGCTATCGGCCTCTAACATTCACTATGATATTGATGGCCGCAACAAAGGGATTGCCAACGGTGGCATCGGCATCATACATCAATTAACCGGAAAATCCGGTTTGGTTAATGAAATTGATGGGCGTCTTAAGCTACTTAAGCGCTATCTGCCTTATCATGAATCAGACCATGTGCTTAATATTGCCTACAACATTCTTGCCGGCGGTCATTGCTTGGAGGACATCGAATTGTTGAGAAATGATGAGGCCTGGCTTGATGCACTGGATGCTGAAATTATCCCAGATCCGACTACCGCTGGCGACTTTTTGAGACGATTCGATAAAGACGACATCACAGAGTTGATGGAAATCAAAAACACAATTCGGAAGAGGATCTGGCAGCAACAGCCCAAGAATTTCCTTAGTCAGGCCGTTCTCAATGTGGACGGAACCATTAGTCCGACCGATGGCGAATGCAAAGAGGGGATGGACATTTCCTATGACGGCCAGTGGGGCTATCATCCGTTGGTTGTTTCATTAGCCAAGACGCGTGAGCCGCTTTACATTGTAAATCGTTCCGGCAATGCCCCTTCTCATTTAGACTCTGCCCAGTGGATAGACAAAAGTCTGGATCTGGTCTGCGATACATTCAAGAAGGTACGGCTACGTGGTGATACCGATTTTAGTCTGACAGCAAATTTTGACAAATGGGATCAACGCTGCATGTTTGTTTTTGGTATGGATGCCATGCCAAAGCTGGTTAAGATCGCCAATGCTATAGACCCGGCAGATTGGCAGTACCTGGAAAAGGAACCCAAATATGAGGTCAAAACCAGGAAGCGTAGACGACCGAAAAATGTAAAAAAGCAAGTGGTAAAAAGAAGAAAGTTTAAAAATGTGCAAACCGAAGCAGAACATATTGCCGAATTTCCATACCAACCAGGTAAATGCAAAATATCCTATCGGATGATTGTGCTAAGAAAAACGATTAAAGTAACCAAAGGTGAACTCAAGCTCTTCGATGACATCCGTTATTTCTTTTACATCACCAACGACATGAAAATGTCTGTAAAGGATTTGGTCGAATTTTATCGAGGACGCGCAGATCATGAAAATGACATCGAACAGTTGAAAAATGGCGTCCGTGCCCTCCAAGCACCTTCCGACAACCTACTTTCCAACTGGGCCTACATGGTAATTGCTTCTTTGGCCTGGGATTTGAAGGCCTGGTATGGCATGCTACTACCCTACCGGCATATCGGGCTGCAAATCATGCGCATGGAATTCAAACGGTTCATCAATACGTTCATCCGAATACCGTGTCTGATTATTAAAGCCGGCAGGCGGATTTGTTATAGGCTTGTGGGGTATAATGCCAAGCTGAAACACACACTCAACTTTTCACATATACTCAAATCTTTCAGTTTCCAGTAAAGCTTTACACCTGCCGGGCAGTGATTGTGAAAACAATCGCGAGCCTATTTCAACCTAAACTGAAAGGGGGCTGTCAATCTTCAACTCGACAATTTGCTTCTATTCTAAGGTAAGCTCAGGGAGAAGTGCGTTAAAAAACCACTTCTTCTATTACTATTATTGATAACTGTTATTCATGGTAGTAAATACTACCGAAATTTTCTTTAGCTTTCAATATTCGCTTATTTTAGGACTAAATCTATCTGAAACCGAGCAAAACTTTTGGCAAATAGAATAGCATTTAATCAATTCATATCATTTCTATAATTTTGTTCTTTCCTATAATTATCATGCTTGATCGGAGGATTTTCCAATGGCTGGAAAACCAACCTATGAAGAATTGGAACAGATAGTAAAAGAGTTCGAGAAAGAAATTATTAAGCGCAAGCGATTTAAGGAATAATTATTTCCAGAAAAAAATTTATCAGAATCCTTGAATTTAACTTATACGTGTAACAATTAGGCTTGGTGATATAGGATCTAAAAATGCGACAAACCACCGTTACCATTTCCGAAGAAAACGATAAGGCTGCCCGTATTGAAGGCGCTCGACAACTCGGTGTGCAGCCCGATGAAGTAACGGTTGTACAGGTCGATAAAGCAACTTATATTGTTTCAATGAAGAACGCACCTGGTCAATTCGATATTGTCATCCGGGAAGATAAGATGGGTGCTACCATCAAGACAATAACGCCGCCGTTGGGCAACGGCAAACCGGTAACAGTCGAGGATATTAAACACGCGCTCGCCGATCTGAATATAGTTGTTGGAATAAACATGGAGGTAATAGTGAATATTGTTTCTGAAGTTATAGATACCGATACCCCGAGGAACAATATACAGGTTGCGGTCGGCGAGTCTGCCAAAAGTGGAAAAGACGGCCGAATCGAGCTGAAAATAGGTCAGGGTGCGGTCAACAAGGATCCCAGTGCCAATAGTATGGTTAAACAGGGCCAGATCGTTGCCGTCAGAATTCCCGCCACAAAAGGAGCGCCAGGCAGAAACATTTTTGGTGAAGAAGTACCCGCTGAGGATGGTAAGGACGTCAATTTTGCCGCTGGAGACAATGTGATTATCACTGAGGATGGTATTACATTTATCGCTGCCTTATATGGTGAGGCACGGTCAACCTCAAAGGACGTGTCAGTAACAAACCTGGTCAAGGCAAACAAATCCGGAATGTGGGCCAAGATGTCCATATTCCCCACACTTGCAGACAACAGCAAGCTTACATTCGAAGACGTGTGGGCAACGCTGGTACAGACAAGTATTGTTCACGGTATTAAAGAGGATTTGATCAAAGAGGTTATTGAAGCGGGTGAACCGGTTCGGAATCTTACGGTCGCCGAGGCAACACCTGCCAAAGACGGTGTCGACGCACGAATAGAACTCAAGTTTCAACAAGAGAAAATTGCGGGAACAATTGATGAGCGATCCGGGCGCATAGATTATAAAAAACGCGGATCAATACAAAGCGTTAAAGCTGGAGATATATTGGCGGTCAAGACTCCGTTGACGCATGGGAAAGAAGGGGTTAACGTGTTCGGCGATATCATCACCGCTGAGCCTGGTACCGACAAAGTTCTCACTCCGGCTAGTAACGTTGAGGTCTCAGACGATGGGCTTATCTTTACATCAGAAATCGACGGTATGGTCATTCTTACTCGAGACAACAAAATATGGGTTTCCAAACAGTACGAAATACCCGGTGATGTGGATTATTCGACTGGCAACCTGTCAATGGACGGTTCATTGAACATCAAAGGTTGGATCAGGTCAGGATTCGATGTACGTGCCAGCGGTGAGATTAGAGTCGGAGGTGGCATTGAAGATGCTACAGTCAAAGCCGGTGGAGACATCTACATACACGGCGGGATCATCGGTTCAGGAGAAGGAAGAGTCCACGCAGGTGGAAATCTCACAGCCCGCTTTTTTGAAAATGCCACGGTTCATTCTGACGGCAACATATTCGTATGCGATGATATATTGCGAAGTACTGTATCGGCCAATGGCAGCATAATCGTGACTGAAGGAAAGGGTAGTATAAGGGGTGGTTCCGTTGAGGCCGTCAAGGGTATCGAAGTTAATGAAATAGGATCAGATGCCGGCGTCAGAACACGCGTGAGCGTCGGAAGGAAATCAAAGGCTCGTAAGCTTTTGCCTGATGTTACAAAACGGTTGATAGATTTCAAACATAAGAGGGCAAAGATGGACATGATTTTAGCCCAATACGTTAAAAAATACAAAAAAAAAGCACTTCCCAAAGAGACATCCCGTAAACTTGGAAAGCTGGTTAAGCTCAGGCGTGAGATAGTGAGTAAAGAAACTAGGATGATCAAATATAGGAAAGAACTGGTACAAAAAATGTCTGAAACCGAAATCGAACCCGTGGCAGTGAAGGTGAAAAAGACCGCGTATTTTGGGACTACCGTGGTCGTATGCGGATACGGCTATTACGTCAAGGAAGATATCGGAGGAAAAGTGATGTTTGTTCCGAATGCGGAACAACAGTCTATAGAGCTTGTAGGATGATGTGTTATATGGAGGGAAAATAATATGGATGCAAAGAAATTGAGTGCCAGGGATCTTATGCAGACTGACGTCAAGACGGTCCAGAAAAATGTAACGTTGTTGACAGTTGCTGAAATGATGCGCGAATTCGAGGTATCGTGTCTCGTCGTTGAACCTGATGACGATGGAGATGCATTCGGCATTATAACTCGAAAGGATATCGTTGAAGCGATTGTCATGGACGCAAACGGATGGGTGTCGCTCACGGTCAATGACGTGATGACCAAACCTTCGATCACCACCAACTCCGGCTTGTCGATCTCAAACTGTCATCAGTTGATGCGTATGGTCGGCGTTAGAAGATTGCCTGTGCTTGACGGAACCAATTTGGTCGGTATTCTCAGTAACTCAGACATCTTCGCAAAACTGTGCTTCAGTAGCAGAACATCGGAAGGCTGTTCGGAATAATGACTCTGATCGCTTATCTGTAGGCAAAGTTCAACGTGAGATTCGTGAAAAGTATCCTGTAGACAAAGGACACATCAGAGTTAAGGGAGGTGGGAGATGAAAATCACTCGTCAAAAGATCGGTTAAAAGCTTATTGATTACCTCTTCAGTTTTATGCGCTTGCTTTTAACTTGATAGTATAGGAATGTTCTTTTTATTAATATTTCCGACAAGATTAACAGGAATAACCTGATTAATATATCCTGAATATCCTGTTGGTCCTGTCAAAAAGTACGCCCGAAGGGCGATAAGTTCACTGGCAAAGCGGGCAAAGTTAATCGAATTCGATGAGTTATGGGATTTTCGAGTTTCCATATTAGTCGATAGAAAGGTTTAGGTAAAGAATTTTCTCTCTTGCTGAACCTTAACCGATCTGACCTGCAACAAGCTGAAATGCTGTTTAGCATCACACCTTCCTTTTGGGATTGGGGAAACATCTTTTCCCACCACATACATTTCCCCGTCCATATTCGGCATGTTATTCCTGCCCCTTTAGAAAAAACTGAAAGGGAACCGAGGCCGGCCCCTTTTTCCTTAACAAAATATACAACCGGCAAATTCTTCAACTTTAAGCGGCAAAAAAATGACAATTTTTCCTGGTCCGCACTCTCTATCAGATCTCCCTTCCAGACCTATCCACCTAAAATAATAGATAAAAATATTTTAAAAATAAGCTGGCATTCTTCTTGCAAAATTCAAGTCAAAGTTAAAGCTTCAGATATCGTCAAATAGTTGAGTGGCCCCGGTGAAATTCGCTTCGCTCCTTTTCTCCGAAAAATTTCACTGGGTAAAATAAATGGTTGAGCAGGAAATATATATTTATAATTTAACATGTAATAATAATCTATACAATGAAAAAGCTTGGGATTGGAATGAAATTTTAAATAGAAAGCAAAATTCTACGGCTGTTTCCAAATGAAAGTAATTTGATGAAAGGATTCCTAAAGTAAAAACGGATATCTTTTAACACTAAATCCAGGCAAAATATTCCGGCTTAAATGTCTACATAGGTCAAAAGGACTTCTATAACCTATTTAAATTAATAAGGATAAAATTATTGAATATCATGGCACGTTCTTTGCGAATTTTTAAAGTTTACCTGAAAGTTGAATTAAAGTTTTTAAATTTTCAGCCGAAATACAAACGAAAAGTAAGTTTATGCTTTGAACAGACTTTTTGGGGAGAATTAGATGGTATTCAGAATTCAAAAAGTTAGCGATAAAATAGAGGTTCCACGATCCACTATTCGATACTGGGAAAAGGAGTTTCCTCAACTTGTAAGCCCTAAAAGAACCAATGGCGGGCAAAGAAGATATTCCGAGCAGGATATCAACAATTTGCATAAGATCAAGAACCTGCTTCATCACAAAAACAGAACCATTGATCAAGCAAGGGTTATTCTTAAACAGGGGAATACTGACATAGGAAAGATTGACTGGGAAAATCAATCGATTCTTCTGACCGGTGGGACGGGGTCTTTTGGGAAGCACTTTTGCAGTATAATGATCGAAAAGTATCGCCCCAGGGTCATACGAATATACAGTCGAGATGAGTTAAAGCAACATGAAATGCGTCAAAAATTTGGCGAAGAAGACCTCAGATACTTTATAGGAGATGTGCGTGACTCTGATCGTTTGAGAAGAGCTATGGAAGGTGTTGACATCGTTGTTCACGCTGCTGCTTTAAAACAGGTCCCGGCATGTGAATATAATCCGCTTGAAGCAATCAAAACCAATATTCATGGTGCTCAAAATGTCATTGATGCGGCAATCGATACAGGCGTCAAAAAGGTCATCGCTTTAAGCACCGACAAAGCCGTCAATCCGGTCAATTTGTATGGCGCCACCAAGCTTTGTGCCGAAAAAATTATTGTTCAGGGCAATGCCTATTCAGGCCCGCGAGGTACAATATTCAGTTGTGTCCGCTATGGAAACGTCATTGGAAGCCGGGGAAGCGTGATCCCTGTTTTCAAAGAACAAAAGAAAACCGGGAAAATAACCATAACAGACAAACGCATGACAAGATTCTGGCTTACCCTGGATCAGGCGGTTGAGCTAGTTATCGATGGATTTAACCATATGCAGGGAGGCGAAATTTTTGTCCCCAAAATCCCAAGTATGAAAATTGTGGACCTGGCAAAGGCTGTAGCTCCGGAATGTGAAATTAAAATTATTGGAATAAGGCCGGGCGAAAAGCTTCACGAAGTCCTCATCACGGAAGAAGAAGGACGGAACTCTGTGATGTACAATGGTATGTACGTGATTATGCCCAATTATTCGTGGTGGGAGAGACAAAATTACGATATCGGTGAAAAGTTATCTGATGGTTTTATATATACAAGCAACAACAACGATGAATGGTTGACTGTAGATGACTTAACAAAAATTATCTATGGATCTGAGACCTTGGATGATGATCCGACCGCTAAATTGGCGACTACAATTCACCAATTAAATGAAAAGACCATTCTGAACATGCTCAGCGCCGAGGAAGGTATTTTAGAGGGAAGTTCACAGTCAGCCGTTTACCGTTCGCCGTAAAGGATCGTTGTCCGTTGACCATTAAAAAGTGTTATCCGTTGACCGTTCTCCGGCGGACAACATACAGCGGAAAACGGTGAACATCAGTTGGAGTTAATATGCAATTTAATTTTGAAAAGTTAGAAGTGTACCAGGATGCTGTTGAGTTTGCTAACCAAATTTATAACATAACCAAACCATTTCCAAAAAGTGAAATGTTTGGAATTACAAACCAAATTAGAAGGGCATCTATTTCAACTCCAAGCAATATTGCGGAGGGAAGTAGCCGTGGTAAGAAAGAATTCATTCATTTTCTGAATATAGCCCTTGGCTCCGCTTATGAATGTGTTCCACTTTTGGAAATCTCAAGAAAGCAAGGATATGTTAAGGATGATATGTTTAATGAGTTAATAGATGAGCTGCATAAAATATCAGCAAAAATCAGTGCCCTCAAGAATTCATTGAGAAAATAGCGACATCGCAGACAATAATCAACGGTAAACGGTCAACAGAGAACAGTAAACGGATAACAGACAACGGTCAACGGACAACAATGAATAACGCTCAACAGACAACTAACAATCGGAAACGAACCACAACCAACGGACAACGGACAACAATGAACGGTGAACGATCTTTTATTCCCTATGGTCGCCAATGGATCGATGAAGAGGACATCCAAGCTGTAGTGGAAGTCCTCCGCTCTGACTGGTTGACTACGGGGCCAAAGGTGGCTGAGTTTGAGCAGGCCTTTGCGGATTATGTGGGCGCAAAATATGCGGTGGCTGTAAACAATGGCACCGCTGCCTTGCATGCCGCCATGTATGCACTCGATATAGGGCTGGGAGACGAAGTTATCCTGCCACCAATGACTTTCGTGGCTACCGCAAATGCCGTGGTGTTCCAGGGGGGAACGCCTGTCTTTGCGGACGTTGATCCTGATACGCTGCTCATAGACCCAAACGAGGTGGAGGATAAAATCACACCTAAGACGAAAGCAATTGTGGCTGTCGATTATGCCGGTCACCCTTGCGATTACGATGCGTTGAGAACCGTGGCTGCCAAACACGACCTGTTTCTGGTTGCTGATGCCTGCCATGCTCTGGGAGCAGAATATAAGGGAAGCAAAGTAGGTTCACTGGCGGATCTCACCGTGTTCAGTTTTCACCCGCTCAAGCACATTACAACCGGTGAGGGTGGGATGATTGTTACCGACAACCTTGAGTTTGCTCAAAAGATGCGCACCTTCCGCAACCACGGCATCAACACCGACCACCGGCAGCGGAGCGAGCAAAATACCTGGTATTACGAGATGGAAGATCTGGGGTACAATTATCGCATTACCGATATTCAGTGTGCGCTTGGCATCTCTCAATTGCAAAAGCTCCCAAAATTCTTGAAGCGAAGGTGTGAGATAGCTGCCTTATATGACGAAGCCTTAGCGGACATCCCCGGAATAGAACCTCTCGGGCTCCGAGCCGACGTCTTAACCGCCAAGCATTTCGCCAAACACCAAACGCCAGGTGATATACACTCTTCTTCTGACGCCATGCGCCATGTTTACCCTGTGGAATCCTTGCCCAATGGAATACGAAGTCCATTCCATCGGGGCGAGGGCTATTCCACTGGGGCTCCATGCTCTATGCCCTCTAACCATGCTTATCATCTTTATGTTGTTCGATTAAGCCTCAGCGACTTGACAGCCGGGCGATCCGCAATTTTTTCTGATTTGAGAGAAATGGGCATCGGAGTAAACGTGCATTATATTCCTGTTCATCTGCACCCTTATTATCGGGAGTGTTTTGGGCACCGGGAGGGAGAATATCCAGTATCAGAGAAACTTTACAGACAACTGATCAGCCTCCCAATCTATCCTGCAATGCATGGCCAGGATATTGGTCGGGTAGTCGAGGCTGTAAGAGAAGTGGTGAACAACTATGCCAATTAGTCAAGACCAGGTTTTCGCTGCCTATGAAGGCGACAACTGGTTCGCGCGGAATAACAATGCCTTGAATGGCTTCAAACCCGAAGAAGATCTTCCCTGCAAGCTCGTTGAACTTTATCAGCTGCATCCTAAAAATGTCCTGGAGGTCGGCGCGGCCAATGGTTTCAGGTTGGAGATGATTTCCGATCGATACAAAGCCCGCGCAGTGGCGGTGGAACCTTCGGCGGAGGCAATCATTGACGGCCGGGCCAAATTTCCACATGTGGAATTTGTCAAGGCAGGTGCCAGTGCCATTCCTTTGCGCGGGTCGTTTGATCTTATCATCGTTAATTTTGTGTTTCATTGGATAGACCGCGCGAACCTCTTGCGCTCTATGGCTGAAATTGACCGGCTTCTTGAAGATAGCGGTTATCTGATTATCGGCGATTTTCTGCCTTCAAACCTGACCAAGGTACAATACCATCACATGGAGGACCCCAAAATATATACATACAAACAGAACTATGCCGCCACCTTTACTGCGTCAGGGCTGTATCACTTGGTATGCCTGTTAACGCGACAGGCGTCATTAAAACCGTTAACCGCCCTTACCAGCGAGGAGGGTCGCATTGGGGTATGGTTGCTGCAAAAGAATCTCGATGGCCATTATGTTGAAGGCGTTTTTCAGACGTAAAAGGGGGACGGACAAACCCGGGCGATAATCATACGGAAAATCGTGAAAATTTTTCTGAGTACTTTTTAAGAATTTAGAACGTTGTGTATATGAGCTTAAATGATCCAAATACTTCCCGACTTGTGCTTGGCACCGCCCAGTTCGGTATGGACTATGGAATTACCAATCAAATCGGCAAGCCCGATTTGAGGACCGTCGAGATGATCATCAAAACGGCCTGGGAAGGCGGCATCCGTGAATTTGATACCGCCCAGGGATATGGAGAAAGCGAGACGGTTTTAGGAAAGGCCCTGCATGGCCTGGGCATAAGTGACGAAGTCAAGATCATCAGCAAATTTCATCCGAAAATAAACCATGTCGATGGGAACCTTATGCACAACGCCTTGAAAAAAACACTTACTTCCCTGAGAATACCGAGACTATACGGTATTTTGCTCCACAGAGAGGAAATTTTGAATTTGTGGGATAAAGGACTGGCTGAAATTCTTTTAGGTTTTGTTGAGGCCGGTCTAGTAGAGCATGTGGGCGTTTCGGTATGTTCACCGCACGGGGCGCTACAAGCACTGGCGACGGACGGCATTTCAATTGTCCAATTTCCATCAAATCTTTGGGATCGGCGTTTTGAGAGGGCCGGGATTTTCCAACTGGCAGGGCGCAAAGGGAAGCAGGTTTACGTGCGGAGCATTTTTTTGCAAGGAATTCTGCTGCAAAGCAGTGCCGACATCCCCGCGCATATGGCGTTTGCGCGGCCCACCTTACAAAAGCTGGACCTGTTTCTTAATAAAACAGGTTTAACCAACCTTGAGCTGGCGTTGGGTTATGTCAAGTCCGTCTACGCTAAAGCGAAAATTATTTTTGGTGCTGAGACGCAAGCGCAGGTTCAAAATAACTTGGCATCCTGGGGGCAGACGCTACCCCGGGATATCTTGGAGAAAGTTAAAGCGACGTTCGAACGTGTAGAGGAAACGATCGTCAATCCTATCCTATGGCCAAATTAATAGGGGAGTTATGAAGATAAAAGATAGAATATTCCAAAGCCTCAAGATGCAGGAACGTGCCAATAGGTACATTCCTGGCATGACCCAGCTTCTGTCCAAACGGCCGGACATGTTTTCCCTGGGTGTTTGGCCTGGATACTTCAGCAGGGCTAAAGGCGTGCATGTTTGGGATCTGGACGGCAACCGATACGTTGACATGAGCATCGGCGGTATCGGGGCCAATGTTTTGGGTTATGCTGATCCGGATGTCGACGCCGCGGTCAGCAAAGCAATCACCCTTGGCACCAGTTGTTCCCTGAACTGTCCCGAGGAGGTAGAGCTTGCTGAACTTTTGTGTGAATTGCATCCCTGGGCCGGCAAGGTTCGTTACGCGCGATCCGGTGGTGAGGCCATGGCTGTCGCGGTGCGCATCGCCAGAGCTTTTACAGGCAAAGACAAGGTCGCTATTTGTGGCTACCATGGCTGGCACGACTGGTATCTGGCTGCCAACCTTGATTCAAATGATGCTCTGAACGGACACCACATTGCCGGACTCAGTCCCGTGGGTGTCCCTCGAGGATTGGTCAACACGGTGCTACCGTTCCGGTACAACCACCTGGAGGAACTCGAAGCGATTGTCGCCAGGCACCACAGCGAACTGGCGGCGATTGTCATGGAGCCGATACGAAATTTCGAACCAGAACCCGGATTCTTCAAAGGGGTCAGGGCTCTGGCTGATGAAACCGGGAGTGTTCTGATCCTAGACGAGATTTCAGCAGGATTTCGAATGACAGCCGGTGGAGCCCATCTTATCCTTTTCAGGGAGCGGCCGGATATGGCCGTTTTCTCCAAGGCATTGGGCAACGGATATCCGATTGCCGCCGTCATCGGGGACGTCGCCGTCATGGAGGCGGCCCATGCGACGTTCATCAGCAGTACGTGTTGGACCGAACGCATCGGCCCGACAGCGGCCCTGGCTACCGTAAAAAAATTTGAAAAAGTGGGCGCAGCTTCTCATATAACAAAACTCGGTGTAATGGTTCGAGAGGGCTGGAGCGAATTGGCCGCCAAGCATGCGCTTTCCATACGCATAACAGGAGCCATGAAACCCATTGCGCATTTTGCCTTTGAAGCGGAATGCGGACAGGAAATGAAAGCATACTTTGTACAGCTCATGCTGGAGCAGGGATTTTTAGCATCCACACTGTTTTACGCCATGTATACGCATAAAGAAGAACATGTTGCCGAATATCTGCGGGCCGTGGATACAGCCTTCGGTCAGATAGCCGAAGCCGCAGCACAAGGTACGGTGCGAAAAAAAATTGAAGGGAAACCCCCCAACGTCGGTTTTATGAGGCTGGCATAAGGAGACTCATGGAAATTACGGGAATTATTCAGGCGCGCATGGGATCGACCAGACTGTCCGGAAAAGCCCTGGCAGATATTGGGGGCCGTCCGGCTCTGGGCCTTCAGATCGATCGGCTCAAACACTGCAGGCATCTCGATCGCATGATTATAGCCAGCACCACGGCGCCCCAGGACGATCCGCTGGAGCGACTGGCCCAAGAACATGGCGTTTTATTCTTCAGAGGTAGTGAAGAAGATGTGCTTGACAGGTATTACCAGGCGGCCCGCTATTATCATGCTGAGCATATTTGCCGGCTGACAGGTGACTGTCCCCTTATCGATCCCAAGGTTGTGGACCGGTTGGCCGGGTATTACAGGGACCACCTGGGTCAATACGTGTATGTTGCTTCGGGATCAACCTATATGGAGGGTTCTTCTTCGGCCGAATTTTTTCCTTTGGACATTCTTGAGCAGGTCTGGCGAGAAGCGCGAAATCCCGTTGAGCGCGAGCACGTCACGTATTTCATCCGGAAACGCCCCCAGCGTTTTCCGATCCACCTGATTGAATGTGAAATGGATTTAGGGAAATATCGCGTAACGCTGGACGAACCACAAGATCTTGAGGTTATTAGAAAAATTGTTTCTGAATTAGGCTATGGACCCGCAACGGATACCTCCAGAATGGCAGCATTTCTGGCCGAGTATCCCGACATCCACCGCTTAAATAGCAAATTTATGCGCAACGAAGGCCTGGTTCGCTCCATTCAGAAGTTTGAAAAAGGCCAAAAACCTGGGCCGCAAAACAGCCGGGCTGGTTATGAACAGGCAACATAAATTTTTAAGGAAGTCAATTTTCAGTTAAAGAAAAGGAATCCGATGGTACTCCATACAGATACAAACAAACCGGTTGTTTTGGTGACAGCCGTCGGCGCTCCTCCGGGGCTCAACACGCTGCGGTTCTTGCACGAGTCGGGTAAATATCGCCTTGTCGCCACAGATGCCGACCCGATGTGCACGGGCCTTTATCACTATGTCGAATCCGGGGTCAAGCACGCCGTTCTGCCAAAGACTACTGAAACCAAAAAATATCTTGATGCCGTATACGGACTTATCAGCGAGCATGGCATATCGGCGGTAATACCGTGCGTCGAAGATGAAGTCAGGATTTTCGCCAGGTATCGGGAAAGCATCAGCGCTGCCGGAGCCAAAGTCCTCCTGCCAGATAACGAGGTCCTGCGCATCGCCAGCAACAAAGTCCTGAGTACTAAAGTAGCGGAAGAAAATAGGATATCTTGTCCGCAAAGTGTCACCCTACCTCAGGGACATGACATTCGGGAAATCAGAAAAATCCTGGAGGCGTTTGCCGGGACTTGTCCCCTACCCTGGATTGTCAAGCCGGTGTTTGGCCATGGCATGAATGGTGTGACCAATGTTGACTCATTGGAGGGGGCTCTGCGGGCCGTTGAGGCGGCCGACAGTGAAGTTTTTGTGCAGGAATGCATACCGGGGGAGGCCGGCAGTATGCATCTTATAGGTCTGTTGTATGACGGGGACGGAAGGGTTGTGCGCCGGTTTTCCTCGCGCAGTTTTCGCACCCTGTACGGCAATGGCGGCCCCGCTACCGCCGGGATCAGCATTCATTTGCCCCGGCTCATTGCCCAAACCGAACACTTAATCAACTGCATCGGGAACTGGAGAGGTCCCGCCGCCGTGGAGTGGATGCTGGATCCAAGGGACGCCCGGTTCAAGTATATCGAGATCAATCCAAGGCTGTGGGGATACAGCAGCCTTAGCGTCGGCGCCGGCGCCCGCTTCCATGAATGTCTTGTCGAGCTGACCTTGGGAAACGATCTTGAAGACGATCCTGGCTTCAAAGAGGGCGTCGTTATGATGCGGACCACTTTCGACGTGATGTTTGAGACTGCTCCCATGGGGGTTGCTACATGGGCAGCCCAATAGTTCTATATGCCGAGGCCGGCACTGGTGTTGGGCTGGGCCATGTGTTTCGCCTGTATCCCCTTTTTCAGAGGATGACATCTGTGGGGGTGCGCGCTGAAATGATTGTTCCGCTGCCCCAGGACCGTTTACGGAATTTGGGACTTGATGGCGTCCGGGAAGTTTTAGGGGAGCAGGATTCCATCGAAAGAGAACTCGCTCGGCTTCAGCCGCGCTGGGTGGTTCTGGACTCTTATAGATATCTAAATCGGCTGAGCCGTTTTCTGCGCCAAAGACCCGGATGCAAGGTCATGGTGTTCGACGACCACTACACACTGGAGGAGAAGGTGGACGTTGTGATCAACTTTTCGCCGGCAGCCGACAGTTCAAGATACAGACAAGATATCGCCGGTAGGTTTCTGATGGGGCCTGATTTTTCCCCCATTGCCGCTGCCTTTGTTGAAGCCAGGCAAAACTATCGGGTCAGACCTGAAGTTCAAAATATTCTGGTTGCATTGGGTGGAGACGACGTCAATGCAAACATCGGCGGGCTTATATCTGCAGCCTTGCGGATCGTCAACCAAAGTGTCGGCGTAGATCTGCTGGGAAACCGCTTGCCCGATAGACCCACCAATGGCGTTCGAGTTGTGGGCTGGCTCAGCCAGGAGGATCTTGGTCGCAGGACGGTCCAATACGATCTGGCTGTGCTGGCCGGGGGCAGCATGCTCCATCAATTCGCCTGTGTGGGCGTGCCGGTCATTTCGTGGCCGCAAACCGCAATGCAGCAAAGGCATGCCTCGGCTTGGCAAGATGTCGGTTCGGTTTCAATCCTCGGGCGCCCGGATGAACTGCATGGGGCTGTGTCCGGAATGCAAAGCTCTGAACAACGCAGCCGGCTTTCAGCGGCGGGCAGAAGCAGTGTTGATGGCCGCGGAGCAGAACGAATTGTTGCGTATCTTGGAAGGTAGGATTTGACCATGAGGATTCAACGCATAGATCTTTACAGGGTGACTTTACCTCTCATCCGTCCTTACCGGCTGTCGTACGGCCCGATTTCAGCGTTGCATTCCCTGTGGGCGCGCGCTGAACTTGAAGGAAATCGGATCGGCTGGGGAGAAAGCACACCCCTTCCAGGATACGCGGAATCCACGATTGAGGTCGTCGTGAAAAGCGGAAAAAAAATGGCTTTGCAATGGATAGGGCGGCAGGTCAGCGAGATTTTGGCAACTTTTCCTCGGGACCTTGATGGGTTTATGTTCACAGCAGTATTCACCGCCCTGGAGGAAGCCTGTGGTGCAATCCCTCAGGTCCAGGGGTGGGTGCCCCTGGCGGCTTTGGTGCAGGAGCACTCTGGAGAACGACCATCCGATGCCCTTAAACGAGCGCGCGCAAAGGGATATCGGTTCTTTAAAGTCAAAGTAGGATTTCATAATATCGTAGAAGAAAAGACACGAATCCAACAATTTCAGGAAAGCCTGTTTCCAGGCGAAAAGCTCCGAATTGACGCAAACCAGTCTCTTGCCTTTAAGGACGCTTTTGCTTTGGCAGAAATATGTTCACCGGAGACTGTGGAACTGCTTGAACAGCCTTATCCCATTTCATGTTGGGAGAAAACTGCGGAACTCCGAAAACACTCACCCGTAGCTATAATGCTCGACGAAGCTATAACGGATATGGCATCCATTGAGCGGGCTGCAAAGGAGAATGCCGCCGACCTAATAAAGCTCAAATGGATGAAGCAGGGGAGCTTGTCGGCGTTACAAGGAATGGTTGAGGGGGCTAGACGAATGGGAGTCAAGATCGTATTTGGCAATGGCGTGGCAAGTTGCTTGAACAATCGCCAGGAAGCAATATTCTGGCTGCTGTATCTGCGGGATTTTCAAATGGCGGGAGAAATGAACGGATTTCTCAAAATAAGGGATGATATTTGCTCTGACTTGATACGATTCGAGGATGGCTGTGCCTTCGTGCCCGCTTTTGACCCCATGGCTATAGACGGGATTGTCCCGAAATTGGACGCTGCAACTGTTCTAAGCTTGAAAGTTTGACCGTTATCGCGATGGCTTCACTTGACCATGTGAACAATAAGGGGATATCGACGGACCCTGAATCTGGAGGGATGTCCCGGAGGCAGAAAGGCATTTTTGTTATCGAATAAAAAAATATGGAGTTGATTATATTATGGACAATAAACCAAAGTTGTTAGGCATATCCGCAAGTTTGCGAAACGCCCGATGGGGCAGTCAAGATTTGACGGATTCATTAAAATCTCTTTGGTCTGAGGAAGAACTCTTTGCGTTTTTAAAGACCGAATCAGAGCTTCATGTAGAAAACTTTTTTGAGGCAGGCAGAAAGTCCGGCGATTCGTTTTTGCGGATTTACGAGAACCTGAAAAAGAACACCGGCAAAAAAGGGCTCAGCAACTCTGAGGTGGCCTTGGCATCGGCTCTGTGGGCGGCGAACCATACCTGCAAAACAGACATAGAGCATGTCTCTTTGCGTGAATATTTTCCGGCGTCCGGAAGACATCAAAAGACGGATGAGTTAAAACACAAAATACTTGGCTCACACGGAATGATTTTGTCAAACCCTGTTTATTTTGGTGACCGAAGCAGCTTGGCTCAGTCGCTCATGCATTTCATCTCACATGACGCCGAACTGCGCGATCATCTCAGGGGGAAGATGTGCGCAGGCATTGCGGTCGGTGCTAAGAGAAACGGCGGCCAGGAAACGACCCTGATTTATCAAATGCTGGATTATTTAAGATGCGATCTTCTGGGGGTTGGCAACGACAGTGATACCACGGCGCAGTATGGAGGTACGGGCCATGCCGGCGACGTTGGAAGCATGTACAAGGACACATACGGTATCAAGACATCAATGGGGGCTGGCCGTCGGGTCGCACACTTAATCCGGAAACTGAATCATCGAAGGAAATTGAAGGATACCCTTAGGGTACTTTTTCTTGTCATGCAGGATCGCAACGGCGAGGCACTGAAACGGACAAAAAGGATTGTTGAACTTTTTAGAGACAAAATCGAACCTACCTTCGTTGATATAACGAAAATGAATATTCGCCGTTGTCTGGCCTGTGATTTTTGTCCGACTTACATCGACCGGGACGAAATTTATCGGTGTATCATCAAGGCCGACGACTTCAAAGAACTCCACGGGAAATTGATTTCTACGGACGTGATCGTTCCGGTGATGCTGTCTGTGAAGGACTCCGCGCGGTCGGTCTCAAATTACCAAAACTTCATAGAAAGGACCCGTTATCTCAGACGCGGAGATTATACCTTATCCAATCTTCTCATTGCCCCATTTATTTTTGAAGAAGTCGGATACGGTGAAAATTATTCCTCACGGCTGATTACGTCTTTTGTCAGGCACAACACCGTTATTTCAAAACCGATCACCGCTTATCTGCACAACAGGGCGATGCTCAATGAAAGTGATGTCTATGATGATTTCGAGAAACTGATTACGGCAGGCAACGCGATAACCGCCGCCAGATACGCTGAAGTCAGCGAATCCGATATCGTTAAGTATAAACCCGTTGGTTATATCCTCAGCGTGAACAAAGAAGAGGAGGATAATCGATTAAATAAAAGGGAAGCGTCCATCAAAAGCAGGTATGAACGCCTATTGGAGGAAGGGGCGCGGCGGCTGGCAGATCCAATATCAAAATTGAGTCAACAGCCGGACCGCAAGCGGCCCGCTCCAATGACAACGGAAAGGAAAGAGCAAGCAGCATGACGCCTATCATAATATCCCGGTCTCCGAACATCTCCTTATATCCAACCCTGACTTTGGGGAAGAACGGGGAATTGGTTTGCGCGTGGTATGAATATACTTCACCCCACGAGCCCGCCCGTTCGGACATATGGTGCTCGGTTTCAAAAAACGGCACGGATTGGATTGCGCCGGTGAATGTATCCGGAGAAGTCAGCTATAACAACGGGCCCGGTGTTTTGTGGAGCACGTCGGGCGATTACCTGCTGGCGTGGCATTCCTGGCGTGATCCCGGGAAGGAGCCCTTTACGCCGGATGGGGATATCTGCAACATTTTTTTAGCGCGGTCATCTGACGGGTATGCCTGGACCGCGCCCAGGATAGCCTTCAAGCAACTTTTTAATACCGAATACGCCACCCTGGTACAGGGCGAAGACGACCTTTTGAGAGTGTTTTTTATCCACAGAGATTCGCAACGGCTTTATGTTTCAAAATCAAAAGACGGCGTGCAATGGGAAAAGCCGGTAAAGTTGCCCGGTTTTATCGCCCAGGGGAAATATCCGGATGTGGCGGTGGGGCCGGACAAAGCACTTTATCTTGTGTTTGTGGGCCAGCAGGACAGGGAATCACTTTGGCTGACAACATCGCAAAATGGGCAGAACTGGTCAGAGCCTCAGCCCATCGCGCCCTTAGCCGACTTATGGTTGACGCGGCCCAAGATCAGTATCGACCTGAATGGCAGAATTTGGGTGGCATGTCACAGCGAGACATGGGGGAGCCATACCGCAAAATACGCAGTAAGGCTTCGGGGCCCGCAGCTGGAGCTCACCGTAAGATCGAACCAAACCCCTGGAAATTTCTGTTGGGCCTTAAATGCGATTGAAATCACCTGCATGCAGACCGGTGCCGGCAGATTCTTCACATTCGGCCCCGACGGTACTTCCAATGGACATCCGATGATTAACGTTACCGATAAAAATTACCGGTATACCCCCGAGAAAGGCTACGGTTTTGACGGTTCCGTGAAATCCATATTGCGTGAACTCGGCGATGAAATCACGCGAACGCTTTTCTACAGTGATGAACCTCGGAAATTTGTGGTCGACCTTCCGCAAGGGGAATATGAGATCAAAATAATTTATTCATCATGGATAGCGTCGACTCCAGGAACGTCTTTTCAATTTAACGCAGACAGGTTGTATGTGGAACATCCTGAAATAGTTTCAGATTCTGTTTTTGTTTTTGGCATGGACAAGGGCAAATGTATTTTCAGTGATAAAGTAAATATGGACAAGGATTGCGACAACAACCGTCCGAGCAAGGTTGTTCATACCATGAATGGGAAAAAGTATTTAGCCTGGACCAAATACGGTCCCCAAAGCATAGATGTCGTTATGACATCTTTTTCCGGTTTAAAATGAATCTCCATGCAGCCCTGTTATTGTGGGATTTCCGCTACGCTCCAACAAGCTGCAGGGAATTATCAAGTTAAAAAATGCATCAGATGATGCAGAGTAGGCCTAGTGGATATCAATTATATATAAGGAAAAAGAGATATGCCAAATCAAAACGGTAGGACAACCCTGATTGCTGAAGTCGGTTCGAACTACGGCAATGACCTGGAAACAGCCAAAAAATATATACGTGTCAGCCGTGAAACCGGAGCAGATGCCGTGAAATTTCAAACATTGCGTCGCGACAAGCTGGTCGCTCCCCGCATCTGGTCAAACGGCAAGTGGGTTGACAATCCTGTTTATGTTAACTTCAGCAATCTAGAGCTTGCCGACGAATGGCACTACATCCTGAAAAGAACGTCAGATGAAAACGGCATTGAGTTTATTTCGACGCCATTTTATTTGGAGGCGGTAGATTTGCTGGAAAAAGTCGGTGTTACGACCTATAAAATCGCTTCCGGAGACATTACTTTCTTGCCTCTACTGGAAACTGTCGGCCGCACGGAGAAACGGGTTATTCTATCAACCGGAGCCAGTTCGCTGAAGGATATCGAAAGGGGACTCAATGTTTTGATTAGAGCAGGCTGTTCAGAGGTCGTACTGCTCCACTGTGTTAGCAATTATCCGCCCAGCTGGGGTGAAGTGAACCTGCGGGCCATGGTGACCTTGAAAGAAAAATTTGACTTGCCGGTGGGCATTTCAGACCACACACCGGGCAGCATCATTCCCATAGCCGCGGTAGCTTTAGGTGCGTCTGTTGTCGAGAAACATGTCACTTTTGACCGATCATTGCCGGGCTCGGATCATCCATTTTCGATTACAACACAAGAATTTGGCCAAATGGTGCAGCAGGTTCGGCTACTTGAACAAGCGCTGGGTACCGGAGAGAAGGCACCGACAGAGGCTGAACTGACAAAACAGCAGCGTATTCGAAGAGGCACTTATGATCCTTTAAACTTCGAACCGAGTAATGACCCGCGCGGAATATGGCTGCGCCCGGAACATGGAAGATTGCAAGATGAAAAATTTTAACAACCACTCTGCAAAGATAAAAATAAATGTGATACAAAGGTAATTAAGTCATGAAGAAAAAATTAGATAAAACCCTTTCTATTTTTATTTTAGGGGAAAATGATTTGTCAAGTATGCAGTACTGTATCAAATACGCAGCTAAGCTTACCAAAAAAATATTTTTTGTAGATCCGGGTTTAACAAATGAAAATATAGTAAAAATAAGAGAATGGAGAGCCAGAATTGTTGGTTTGGATTCATTTGCATCTGCCTTGCAAACCGACTGGATTCTTTTCATCAGGCCTAAAGAAAGGCCTGTTTTGTCGTCTGCCAAAACGTTTAGACATGCCCTGCGAAATAAACAGAGGCTTGGATATGGGGTGTTTACAAAGAGTGTCTCCGCGCAAGATAGCCTGAAAGATTACCAGTGGGTTAAAAAACTGGAACAGTTTAGGGATGTTGGCAACAGTGCCTATATTCCTATGATTGAGCCAAGATTGGTGCGAAAATCATATGCAAAAAGCTGCCTCGAGGGTTTAACAACTGGTAATAACGAAGAAGTTTCATGGGTTTGCGCAAATATTGTTCACGGTGTAGTCATTGAATCCTTTCCGGTGAAAAAGCCCGATCCGGCGGAGAGTGTCCGTGAATATGACATGCGCTGTCTAAAAGGTGAAGTTGTCTACGACATTACACCTGAAGAGGATATGGTTGAACTTAGCGAACGTTATACAGGATTCCGAATAGTTCATAAAGGTCATTTAGAAGGTTTTATGGATGCGGCAGGGCATGGCTTCGGTCATATAAAAATGTACATCCCATTATTGGACTTTCTCTGTAAAGAGGGTTTTTTTGAAGAAGCTAAGAATCTCTTTGAACAGTGGATTGAGCATCGTCCAGATGATAAAGAAAACTACAACACACAATTAATGGGCGGGATGATATATTCCAATCTTTTGGAAATTGACAAGGCTATTGAATGGTTCGCAAAAATTACAGAAACAAGTGAAAGTGCTTTAGCCTGCGCAAATCTGGGGAAACTTTACCTCATAAAGGGCGAGAAGAATAAGGCGATTGAGCATCTCGAAATGTCAAAGGATATAGAGGGTGATATTTTTCTAAAGAAAAGAATCTTGTCTGTTATCGATGGAGAAGAATGGGAACCGTTAAAACTCAGTCTCTGCATGATTGCAAGGGATGAGGAAACCACAATCGGGAAGTTATTAAGATCTGTGGAAAATATTGTTGATGAAATCATAGTAGTCGAAACAGGCTCATCGGACAAAACAAGAGAAATTGTAAGGGAGTATGGCGGAAAGGTTTTCGAGACCGAATGGAAAAATGATTTTTCAAAGGCCAAAAATGTTGCCCTTGAACAGGCAACAGGTGACTATATTCTATTTATGGATGCTGATGAATTCATCGACCACAGGGATAAGTTCGCTCTGGCCCTTTTCAAAAAGTTCTTGCCGATAGAAAAGAACATCGCCTTTGGACTCAAAATCTCGCCGGCCAAAGGAGCCAAGAGAATGTCAATGGCCCAGATCGACCTACTCACAGATCAGAAGGAAGATAGCTATCAGATAAGACTTTTCCCCAGAAAACCAGGGATTGAGTTTCAAGGGAAAGTATTTGAAAGCCTGGACGAATCGCTAAAAAGTGCTGGTGTGCAGGTAACAAGAAACGATCTATTTAAGATTACCCATAGCATGGAGGAAAGAGAGCGAAGAGATGAAAGGAAAATGCCTGCCGCCTTAAATGCCTTTGAAGCAATTCATGATCCCCAAAAGATCCTGAAAGGAGGATTGCTTTTCCTTCGTTTGGGAGAACTTGATAGCGCATATCCATGGTTGATAAAGGTTTGCGAACTTGACGCGAAACTTTCAGCAAAGATCGGTACGCTGTATTCTAAGCAGAATAAGCCCGAAATGGCCAAAGAAATCCTTACAGGCGCTCTGAAACAATTCCCTGACTCCTCAGAACTGATCCTTTCTATGGCTGAAGTGTATTATAAAGAAAAAAACTATAGTGAGGTAGTGAATCTTATTGGCGAACGCATCGAAAAAATTGACAAAGATCTTAAATTGGAAGAAGAAGCAGTCGCCAGGTACTACCTAGGAATTGCATCGATAGAAACAGGTGATGCGGCTCACGGCATTGAACAGCTTGCCATAGCTCACGAGAAAAACCCCTCTAACATTTGTTATAAAATTGCCGGGATATATGCCTTCTCAAAGGTTGGCCAGTGGGAAGAAGCCTTTCAGGTTGCAGCCCAAATTGTCTATGAAGAAGAGATTGACATCCCAGGTGAGGTGAATGACTTTGTGGATGTGGGACAGGTTTTTGTTGAGATGAATCATTATTTCATGCAAGCGGGGAAAACCGAAGAGGCAAACCTTTGCCGGAAGATCGTTGAAGATGTGGTGAAAACAAAGGTGTCGGGAGAAGAGGATATCCAGAGAATGTCAGCTGTGATCGAAGGCTACGCCAGTTATTAGTTATTCGTTAATTGTTATTCGGATCATCAAATCCAATACACAAGAGGTAGTCTAACACAAACAGCCAATAAAAAATTACGATTAACTTTGCTTCCCCGCTTCATTTTCAATGAAGACGGGATTTCGTTACACTACGACCGGCTTGTCCGGATTAGGAGGTAATAAATGACAAGAGACACAGTCTTTGAAAAGAACATGGAAGTTCTGGAAAAGAGATATCCTGATCTTGCCAAGAGGGTCAGCGAAACAAATGATAATCCTTCATATAAACTTATTCAGGCAAAAAATGGTAAACCGAATGTGCTGATTAAAAAGGACTCTGATTTTTTGTTGTTATATGACAATGATGATCCAGAAAAATATTGCGATGACTATTTAGAAAAATTGAACATGAATTACGCTCCTATTGTGGTATTTATGGGTTTGGGACTTGGTTGCCATCTGGACCGGTATTTCAAGCTCCTCGGTGAAAGGATAGGCACAAGGGAGATTGTGGTCTTAGAGAAAGATATAGAACTATTTCGTAGTGCTCTTAAGGTCGGTGATTTTCGCGCGATTATTTCCCAGTCCAATATCCACTTCTTTGTGGGAGTATCTGCCGAAGCGATTTATGTCAAACTCAAGACAGAAATTCTTGTGAAACGGGATATAACAATAGCCCTTAAGTCCCTTAAGGTGATTCCTCTGCCGGCAAGTATAATGCTTGATGAGAAATATTATCAGGATGTCCTGACAACTCTCAAAAAGGCGGTGCGCCAGGTAATGGTCTTAACCGGGAACGATTCTATGGATTCGCTGATGGGTTTTGAGAATATTCTTTGCAACATTAAACACATTTTTTCCAACCCCGGCATAAATACCCTTTTTGGCAAATTTCGAAAAAAGCCCGGCGTGCTGGTAGCAGCGGGTCCCTCGCTCAATAAAAATATGCATCTCCTTCAAGGCCTGCGGGACAGGGCACTGATCATAAGCTGTGACGCAAGTTTCATACCTCTTATGAAAAACGGGATTCGTCCCAATCTTGTGACTTCCCTGGAGAGGACACCGGGTGTTGATCTTTTCTACGGTGGCATAGAGAACTTTAACGGTATATATTTTGTTGCCCTGCCGATTCTTATGCCTGAGACGATTAATGCCTTTAAGGGGAGAAAATTTATTGCTTACAGGGGTTATTCGCATTTCAACTGGTTGGAAGAAGAGAAAGGTTTTGTAATTGTAGGTATTTCTGTAGCCAATCTATGCTTTCAGATACTGAAAGAGCTGGGTTGTGATCCGATTATTTTGATTGGTCAGGATCTTGCCTATGCGGAAGATGGCGATACCCATGTTAAAGGTGATATATTCGGAAGCCGTAGCGAGAACATTAGCAGGAAACCGGTTATTGAACTGGAGGGAAACGACGGAAAGCCTGTTAAGTCAGAAAAATCGTGGGAAATTATGAAATATACCTATGAAGAGGATATTGCACTCTATAATGGTACCTGCATCAATGCAACTGAAGGTGGCGCAAAAATTAGGGGAGCTGAAATTATGCCTTTTAAGGAGGCGATCGATACCTACTGCAAAGAAAAATTTAAACCTGATTTGATTTTGGATGATGCCTATTCAAACTTCTCCAAACATGTAGATATAACAGGTGAAATGAGACGTATCGAAAAAAAGAGGAAAGAAAGCTGTAAAATATTAGGGGATTCTATCAGAGAATTCAAAGAAGCGCTTGAGATGACCAAACAGGCAGAGAAGGAAATCATTCAACTATTCCTGGAAAAAGGTTCGGAAGATATTAATATGGAGCGACTTGCATTAATAGAACAGAAATTTCTCGATCTTACTGATTTTCTTGCAGAAGACAAGAAAGTATGGGACTTAATGGCCCATACCCTGAATGCTTACGATGTCTGTTTTTCAAATGAACTAGGTTTTTTAAGGGAAATATATACCGATGAAACGTGTCTTGCTATGGCCCGTGTAAAAAAAATCAAAGACTGGTTCTCAACTGTGGGTATGTTTTTGACGCTTACAAAAGATCTTCTGGAAAAAACTGAAAATAGATTGGATGAGGAGATTACAGCAGGCTAAAGTGCCTAAAGTTATAAATGCCTGAAGCCTGCGCTGGTGCGACTTGGCTGGAACACTATAGAGCAACTGTAATACTTCTGGTGTATAATCAATAGAAATCAGCCCTTGCATGCCAGGTCTGGGCCAGGGTGAGCTAAAGTTAAGGAGCGGATTGTGGATTTTGGATTGCCCTAGCCTCTGGCTCCGGTAGGGCATAATGACGGCCTTCCGGCTCGCTGCACTTAAATCAATTTTTCTTGCTTTTTTTTCAAGTGGTAAATGAGGAATAATCAATAAGATTAGGTTAAATTCCCCGAAGCTTGTCGGAGCAAAGCGGAGATCCCGCCCAAGCGGGGCTGCGGGGCAGTTCATTGCTCGAATTTAAACCCCTCCTTTTTGCCAACAAAAAAATCCTAAAGTAATTTACCTGTCTTGCCGATAAAAATTTTAAAGTTTGGCGGGTACCCAAAACAAGAACAGATTTGGCAAGGATGCCAAAAAACAGATGTCAGATGTCAGAGATCAGTAACCGTGGTGAAATAAAATTAGATTTCGCCCTAGTACGATCTGCCGGACCTACCCCGGTTAAATACGCCTTCGGCTGAGCGCAAAGCGCTATTGAACTGGGCACAGCGGGGCAGGCAAGTGACCATTGACAAATGACAACAATTCACAATCAAGGAGGATAAAACTATGGGATTTAGAATTGCTAATAATATTGCGGCGATGAACGCTCATCGCTGGTTAGGTAGTGCAGAAATCGGACTAAGCAAGTCTCT
>Ga0315545_1001178_pt1 | contig 26118 bp, 20 predicted proteins | sample SalMarSW160210MG_FD_203096 | JGI IMG/M metagenome (GOLD analysis project Ga0315545, IMG submission 203096) | Salt marsh sediment microbial communities from the Plum Island Ecosystem LTER, Massachusetts, United States - Salt Marsh Sediment SW1602-10 ...
CCGTAGGCGACTATACCATAGTGGGTAGGGGAGCCGCCATTGAGAACTTCTGCAAGATAGGTTCCTATTGTAAGCTGGAGACCGATGTCTACATCACCGCTTACTCCACCTTAGAGGATCGGGTTTTTGTCGCCCCCTGCGTGGCCACAAGCAACGATAATTTCATCGGCCGCACCCAGGAAAGGTTTAAACACTTCAAGGGGGTGACGGTGAAGAAGGGGGGTAGGATTGGGCTTAATGTCACCATCCTGCCCGGAAAGGTGATCGGGGAGGACTCCCTGGTGGCCGCAGGCTCGGTGGTGACTAGGGATACACCCCCAAGGAAGATAGCCCTGGGCTCACCAGCAAAGCCCTGGAGGGATGTTCCCGTTGAGCAGTTATTGGAAAATCAGGGTTGGGAGTAAGAGATGAATGTACCACTGCTTGATTTAAAGAGAGGGTTTGAGGGGATTGAGGGGGAGATAAGGGAAGCCATAGAGGGGGTGCTGGATAGTCAACGATTCATTCTTGGCCCCCAGGTGAAGGAGTTCGAGGAGGAGGTGGCCTCCTACTCGGGGACAAAGTATGCGGTGGGGGTGGCCTCGGGATCCGATGCCCTCCTCTTGGCCCTTAGGGCGCTGGGGGTCGGTCCAAGGGATGAGGTGATCACTACCTCATTTTCCTTCTTTGCTACCGCAGGCTCCATCTCCCGGGCGGGAGCCAAGCCAGTCTTTGTGGATATTGACCCAAAGACATTTAACCTTGATCCGGTCTTGATAGAGGCCAAGATCACGGAGAGGACCAAGGCCATCCTTCCCGTTCACCTCTTTGGCCAATGTGCGGATATGGATCCTATCTTGGAGCTAGCCAGCAAGCATAACCTGACAGTGGTGGAGGATGCCGCTCAGGCAATTGGCTCTGAGTATAAGGGGAGAAGGGCCGGTTCCATGGGTAACCTTGGCTGTTTTAGCTTCTTTCCCAGCAAGAACTTGGGGGGATATGGTGATGGGGGAATGGTGACCACGGATGATGAGGGGTTGGCCGAGAAGGTGGGGATATTGAGGAAGCACGGGGGAGGGTCCGAATACCACCACTCCATGATCGGCTACAACTCCAGGCTTGATACCCTGCAGGCGGCCATCCTCCAGGTGAAGTTGAAATACCTGGACGGGTGGTCAAAGAAGAGGCAGGAGAATGCCGGCTACTATGACCAGGCCCTGAAAGGTATAGATGGGGTAAAAACCCCAAAGGATATGGGCTTTGGTCGGCATATCTACAATCAGTATACCCTCAGGGCCAAGAGGAGGGATGAGCTGCAGGCCTGGTTTAAGGCAAAGGGGATAGGCTGCAAGGTCTATTATCCGCTTCCCCTTTCCCTCCAGGACTGCTATCGTTTCCTGGGCTACAGGGAGGGAGATATGCCCCAGGCGGAGAGGGCTGCCCAGGAGGTCATCTCCATCCCCATCTTCCCGGAGCTAAGCCTGGAAGAGAGGGAGGAGGTGGTGAGGGTCATCCGAGACTTCTATGAGGGAGGGGCTGCGGTTTCCACCTAAGGTATTTCAGAGGGAGGATCTCCTCTCCCGGCTTCCCCAGCTAAGAGGGCTATTCTCCCGAGAAGGTGTAACCGCGGCCTATCTGTTCGGTTCCGTCCTTAATGGGCAGGCCCAGCCGGGGAGCGATCTGGACATAGCCATCCAGGGGGAGCAGGAATACGAATGGTCTGAGTTCTATGGGAGAGTTTACAAGGGGCTCTGTGAGCTTTTGCGGGCGGACAATATCGACCTGGTAATCCTCAATGAGACCCCTGCCTCCCTGAGGATTCGGAACCAAAGGGAGGGGTTTCCCCTCTATACCCAGAAGAGGGATGGGGTTTTCCTCCCAGAGTTGGCCTCCCCGGCAGAGGAATCTCTCCCCTTAAAGGAAGCTTCGCCTTGGGCTGTGTTGAGTGAGGTGCTGCAGGGGTTGAGGGGGGAGATGGCCGGTGATCCCCAGTTCCTGAGGCTGGCCTTGAAGAGGGGTATAAGGGCGGCCTTTGTTTCTACCAGGTGGGTGATGGAGGGGGTAAGCAGGGGGGAGTATGAGAGATTGGATGTGGCTGAAGAGGCCATTAAGGATGAGGTCTCTCCCTACAGCTTCTCCGATTGGATAGGCGCCCTTGTGGCCGTGCGCAAGGTTATGGTGCACCTCCTCTGGAAGTTAGAGGGTGACTCTTCTGCTGTGGAGAATATGCCTACATTTACGGACTGCTTCAGCCGAGTCCTCAGCTACTTGGACTTTGCCTTAGGATGAGGATAGCCTCCATCGTGGGAGCCAGGCCGCAGTTTATTAAGGCGGCCCCTCTCTCCAAGAGGTTGCGGAGAGAGCATAGGGAGGTGCTCATCCATACCGGACAGCACTATGATCGAGAGCTCTCCCACATATTCTTTGAACAGTTGAAGATACCCCGACCCGATTATAACCTGAAGGTTGGCTCTGGAGGCCAGGGGGAGCAGACGGGCAGAATGCTGATGAGGGTGGAGGAGGTCCTCATCAAGGAGGAACCGGACCTGGTTATAATCTATGGGGATACCAACTCCACTTTGGCTGGAGCATTGGCCGCGGTTAAGCTTCATATAAAGGTGGCCCATGTGGAGGCCGGCCTGAGAAGTTACAACTGGAGGATGCCCGAGGAGATAAACAGGGTGTTGACCGATCATATCTCAAATCTGCTCTTCTGCCCCTCTCAAAGGGCTGTTGACAATTTGGAAAGGGAGGGTATAGGGGAGGGGGTTTATCGGGTGGGTGATGTGATGTTTGATGCCCTCTTAGAGAATATAGAGGTTGCCCGCAGGGAGTCTCAGGTTATGGAGAAATTGGGGCTCTCCGGGAGAGGGTTTCTGCTGTTGACCATCCATCGGCAGGAGAACACAGATCGGTTTGAAAATCTGAATTCCATTGTAGAGGCCGTCACCTCGATAGAGAGAGTGGTTATCTTCCCCGCCCATCCGCGGGTGAGGAAGTGGCTTCGCCACTGGGACCTCTGGGAGGAGTGTTTAGCTGCTCCTAACTTGATGGTTATTGAACCTGTAGGTTATCTGGATATGCTCATCCTGGAGGAGAAGGCCGAGGCGATCCTCACCGACTCCGGGGGTATGCAGAAAGAGGCCTACTTTCTGAGAACCCCCTGCCTTACCCTGCGCCAGGAGACAGAATGGGTCGAGCTGGTGGAGGGGGGATGGAATACCTTGGTGGGAACCCAGCCTGAAAGGATTAGGGAAGCACTCAACGACCTTCGTTTTCCACCAGAGGGAGAAAATGCCTATGGGGAAGGAGAAGCCAGTAGAAAGATAGCAGAGATCATCGGCAGAATGGAGAATTAGGGAGGCTTCGAGGGTAAAATTAAGAATGGAACTTGGGCAAGCAGGTAGTCCCCTTGATTGACCGTGGCAGAATAGGAGCTCTACTACCTTGGTTTTTATCGACTGAATTATTCTTAATAGATCAGGCTAACCCCCTGTAAAAATTAAAAGTGAAATAATTATCTTCGACTCCTGTATCAGCAATCTTATTCCTAAGCATAATGAGTATAGGAATAGCTGGGTTAACGAATACAAATGGCGCTGTTGCAGTAGTATATCTTCAGGACTGGGAGAGTGGAACAGGGGGTTGGTTTAGCAAACACGGACCCTCGGATCCAGTAATCTTAGTCCAGGATCCTGAAGCCCCCTCACCGACTACAGTTCAGCGGATAACCCGTGTCGACTGGGGGGGGAACTATTTTTCGCCGCTTATTCCAGTAACCCCTGGGAAGACCTATGTCATGGCCGGGTGGATTAAGTAGGTAAGTGGTGGATGGCCGTTTATAGGGATCGATCAATACACCTCCACCAAGGACCCTCGCTGGGAGAACTGGCTCATCGGAATGGCGGGCTATGAAACCAGCCTCGGTGAAACGGTAACACCAGTCCCCATCGTGGATGGATGACATTGGTACGGAAAGACGATTACTATCCCTGAGGGAACAGCCTATATCCGGATCAAGGATGAGTTCTGGGGTGAGGCCGGCCGCCGGTGGTCGGCCGCTCGGCTACTTTGATGACCTGGCCTTGTATGAGTTAGTTGTACTAACCACAATCGACATCGCCCCGGACTTAATGCACCTGAGGTGGAAAGATGAAATTTACCCTTTACCATATTCACGGAACTTCAGATGGATGTCCCAGTATAAAAATGCAAATCTTTTGCTCATAGCCCATTGATATTCTCTAACCTTTTCGCCGAGACTGTAATTCCTTCCTAACGAACAATAATCACCTTCGGATACGGCAATGTGTCTGATAAAGTCACATCATCTAATAACCCAGACTATGCATTAAGCGCCGAAAAAATCTTGCTCAAAAATTGTCCAAGTAAATCGGGGTAATAATTTTCTGATATTTCGGTGTCATTCAGTGTTTATGTATTATTTGAGATAATGTCGAAATGAGGTGGCAGAAGCCCTCTTCTGCCGCCACTCCTACTGTCAGATCAGGGTATCTGACAGCTCGGGGGCTTCTATCCGGCTTTAGCCCGTTCACTGGACTCCACCCCAAGGACCCGCACTAAAGTGCGGTAGAAGCCTTCTACTCAAGGTAACCTAAAAAACTTAGTCCAAAAAACAAGATCTGGCAAGTCTGGTATAGAAAAATCAGGGATTAGTTTTCAGAGCTCAGGAATTTCAATTTTCCAATTTCAATTTTAAAGCCGTCTAAACTATTACAGTAAATGAAAGCAGTGATATTGGCCGCAGGGGTTGGGCGCAGGCTCTACCCACTGACCAAGGAGGTTCCTAAGTGTATGCTTAAGCTGGGGGATAAACCCCTTCTCTCCCAGATTGTGGAGAACCTCTTAGGGGTGGGGATAGGGAAGATGCTGATTGTCACCGGGCATGGGGTAAGATCGGTAGAGGAGTTGATCAACTCCCTTCAAGGTGGAAGCATCAGGTGCCTCTACAACCCCAACTATGACCAGATGAACAATTGCTATTCCCTCTGGCTGGCTCTGAGGGAGGTTAAGAATGGTTTTCTGGTCTACAACTCTGACCTCCTCTGTGGAAAGGATTTGGTGAGAAGGATAGTTAATGCACCACCTGGGGATTCCCTCCTTGTTGATAGGGGAAAGGCTTTAGGCTCAGAGGAGATGAAGGTGAAGCTGGATGAGGAAGGCAGGATTATCCAGATAAGCAAGGATATTCCCCTTGCCCAGGCCGCAGGGGAGTATATCGGGATAGCCAAATTCTCCCGCCAAGGGGGAGAGAAACTTAAAGGTTACCTTGGTTCCCTGATCAAAAGAGGAGGGGTGGACCAGTTTTACGAGGCGGCCTTTGATCTTTTGGCCAGATCCTATCCCCTCTATGGGTTCTGTTTTCGGGGAGAGCCCTGGGTGGAGATCGACGATTTTGATGATCTGAGAAGGGCAAGGGGTCAGATCTGGCCTCAATTAAAGGAGAGTTAACCGTGATCTCCCGCAACATAAGTATCCCCCTGGTGTTGGAGATTGGGGAGGGGCTGATTGATCGGCTCCCCGGGGTATTGCTCTCCCATAGCCTCTCCTTTCAGCAGGCTCTCATTCTCTACGATGAGATTACCTATGGGGTGGCCGGGGAGAGGGTCCGCAGGGAGCTCTCCTCAGGTTCTCAGGTCTTTGAATCCCTGGTAGAGGAGAACACCCTAAATTCTGTATCCTCGGTGAGGGAGGAGATCAGAAGTCATCTACCAGATGTGGTTGTGGGAGTAGGAGGAGGGACTGTTTTGGATGTGGGGAAGTATGCGGCCTTCTTAGAAAATGTGGATTTCCTGAGCATTCCCACTGTCACCTCCAACGATGGCATCTCCTCTCCCATAGCGGTGATTAAGTCCGAGGGGAAGAGTATGAGCTTAGGGGCAAAGATGCCTTTGGGGGTAATCGCCGACCTGGTGGTAATCAAAGATGCCCCTTTGAGAATGATCCAAGCAGGGGTGGGGGATCTGATCTCCAACCTTTCGGCAATAGAGGACTGGAAACTTGCCTTTAGAGAGGGAAAGGAGAGGTTCGACAACTTCGCTGCCCTGCTTGCCGAGGCGGGGGCAGAGGCCGTCTTGACTTTTGCCAAGCCGGATCTGGGGGATTTAAACTTCCTCTTTAGGCTGGTAAATGGCCTGGTCTTAAGCGGGGTGAGTATGGGTATAGCTGGTTCCTCACGGCCCTGTAGTGGGGGGGAGCACGAGATAAGCCATGCCTTAGACAGGGTGGCATCCAAACCCGCCCTGCATGGGGAGCAGGTGGCCTTGGGGACGATTCTGACTACCTATTTCAGGGGTGGTGATTTTCGCTCTCTGAGGGATTTTCTGGATGCCTTGAGGCTTCCACTCACTGCCGAAGGGCTCGGCCTCTCCCCTCAGGAGCTGGTCGAGGCCATTGTCCTGGCCCCCCGGACTCGTCCGGAGAGATACACCATCCTGGAGAAGATAGGGGTTGATGAGAACAAGGCCAAGGAGGCCCTGGTAGAGACTGGAATCTGTGAAAGGTTCTAAAAATGGAAAGTTGCCTCAAATAATGAAAAATATAGCAACATAAATACTGGATACGTTAGTATGATGAAAGCCTTAGTTCTAGCAGGCGGAAGAGGAACTCGCCTTCGGCCTTTGACCTATACCGTAGCCAAGCAGCTAGTGCCCGTGGCCAATCGTCCCATTATCCACTATGTGATGGACCAGATCTCGGTCGTTGGCATCAAGGATGTGGGCGTTATCATATCCCCCGACACCGGCGGGCAGATAAAAGAAGCCTTAGTAGGGAACCCTTGGGGATTTAGCTTTTCCTTCATTCTCCAAGAGAAGCCCAAGGGCTTGGCCCATGCCGTTATGGTGGCCCAGGATTTTTTGAGGGAAGATCCTTTTCTGATGTACCTAGGGGACAACCTCATTGGTCAGGATATCAAGGGTTTTGTGGATGAGTTTCAAACCTCGAACCCTGAGGCGATGATCCTTCTCAAGGAGGTAAAAAATCCACGGATGTTTGGTGTAGCTGAAGTTGACAGCGAGGGAAATATTAAAAGGCTGATCGAAAAACCCAAAGAGCCCCCATCTAACTTAGCCTTGGTCGGGATTTACCTTTTTTCTCCCTCCATTCATGAGGCCATTGCCGAGATTAGGCCCTCATTCCGCGGTGAGCTGGAGATCACCGATGCAATTCAAAAGCTTCTGGATAAGAACAGAACCGTAAAGAGCTTCATCTTAGAGCGATGGTGGCTCGATACAGGGAAGAAGGACGATCTACTGGAGGCCAATCGAGTAGTTTTGGACGAGTTAGTTACCAGGGGACTAAAAGGAGAAGTCGATGAGGATAGCAAGGTAGTAGGGCGTGTCTCCTTAGCACAAAGGTCCCAGATCAAGGGGAGCACCATTCGTGGGCCCGTGGGCATTGGGGAGGGGACAGTGATCAGGGGTTCCTTCATTGGTCCCTACACGAGCGTTGGGGATAACGTCATAATAGAGAATTCTGCCTTGGAGCATTCGGTGATCCTTGATGGTGCCCGAATTATTGAAATAGAGCGCCTCGAGGATAGCGTGGTTGGTCGGAATGCTGTTGTCTCAGGGACCAATCAAAATAGCCGAGCCCTGCGGTTGATGGTGGGGGATGATGCAGAGGTGAAGATTTGATGACTAAAGCTGAGGTAAAGGTTAAAACGAAGATCCAAAGGGAAATGATTCAGGGAGTTCAAGTGAAGAGACTCAAGCTCATCCCCGACGAGCGAGGGTTTCTTATGGAGATGTTGCGGAGTGACTGGCCGGAGTTCTATAAATTCGCTCAAAGCTATGTAACTGGGTGTTCCCCCGGAGTTATCAAGGCCTGGCACTGTCACAAGAAGCAGTGGGACCATTTTGCCTGCGTTCATGGGATGGCAAAGGTCGTTCTCTATGACCCAAGGGAGAAAACATCCACCAAGGGCTTCGTCAACGAGTTCCATATGGGAGTTTTAAATCCGATGCTGATCAAGATTCCTCCAATGGTCTATCATGGTTTTACCGCCGAGGGTAACCAACCGGCGCTCATTGTGAACTTCCCCACAGAGCTCTATAACTATGAACATCCAGACGAGTATCGAATACCCTATAATGACCCTTCCATCCCTTATGACTGGAGTGTGAGACATGGCTAAATTGAAGCTTTTGGTGACTGGTGGGGCAGGCTTCATCGGCAGCAACTTTATTCGCTATATTCTAAAAGAGCACCCCGAATGGCAGGTTGTAAATTTAGATAAGCTCACCTATGCTGGGAACCTATCCAACTTGAAAGATGTTGAAGGTACCCTCCGCTACAAATTCATCAAGGGGGACATAGCCAACCACGAATTGGTTGACAAGTCCTTCAAGGAGGAGGAATTCGATGCTGTAGTGAACTTTGCTGCTGAGTCTCATGTGGATAGAAGCATCCTTGACGCTTCACCTTTTATTGAGACCAACGTCAAGGGAACCCAGGTTTTGCTTGAGGCGACTCGGAAGTATAAATTAGGCAGGTTCATCCAAATCTCGACCGATGAGGTCTATGGTTCTCTAAGTGAAACAGGCAAGTTTACTGAGGAATCAATCCTGCAACCGAACAGTCCCTACGCTGCCAGTAAGGCCGCAGCTGATATGCTCTGCCGGGCCTATTATAAGACCTACGAGGTGCCGGTGATCATCACTAGGAGTTCTAACAACTATGGCCCCTACCAGTTCCCAGAGAAGCTCATCCCTTTAATGATCCGAAATGCTCTAAACGGCAGGGAACTGCCGGTATACGGGGAAGGGCAAAATGTGCGGGACTGGCTCTTTGTGGAGGATAACTGTTGGGCGATAGATCTGGTCTTGCAGAAGGGCCAGGTAGGAGAGATCTACAATATTGGCGGAAATAGCGAGAAGAAAAATATCGAAGTTGTAGAACTGATCTGCAGCATTTTAGAACGGAAGACTGAGAACCGAGCGCTAAGGACAAAGATCCGATTCATCAAGGACCCTCGTGGCGTGGCTCATGACTTCAGATATGCTCTTGATTATTCTAAAATCAGGAAGGAGTTAGGCTGGAACCCCCAGCAGAAGTTCGAGAAGGGACTGGAGCGGACGATACAGTGGTATCTGGAGAATCAGGAATGGGTGAAGAAAGTCATCACAGGGGAGTACCAAGAGTATTACAGGAAGATATATAGAGTTTAGCAAAAGGCATTAAGCAGATAAAAGGATCAATTAAGCCGGAAGGTAGCTTCCCAACCCGAAGCGTAATCTTGGATCTTATGGAGCAGGTAGTGCCTCTTAGCAGAAGTGGTTACTACCCCCTTTATTGTACGAGGGTTAGGGACGGATTGGTTTGGTATCCTTGAATGACAAAAAAAATGGGACATTCAGTAAATGGTCTATGGTAGAACTCTTGATATATCACATTACTAACAATAACGTTTCGGAGTTTCTAAGAATTTCGAGGTCCAGGGGTAGTTTGAAAGGGGTAGACCCCCTCCAAGGGTGGCAGCTCCACAATCCAGACGAGCGTAGGATTGCGAGCGCCAAAGGGTCAGTAGGGCCCAGAATTTAGTGACCGAAGGAAGCTAAGTTCTAAAGAGGGGCATTACCGCTATTTGTAAATACCCCAAGATTTTGTGAACTTCGTGGATAGCATAGAGGTCCTCTCGCCGCCCTGCCGGGGTTTAATACCCGAAAGCAAACCTGCCTGGACAGGTAGATTATCACGTCCCCAATTTATCATAAATCGTATCGACTCTTCAAAGGGGTCAGTATACCTTTAAATTCAATATGGTTTGAACTTCTGACAGACATCATTAAGGAACTTAACTGAAATGCAACCTTCATTACCCAAAGTTCATCTCACAAATGTGGAGATTTTTTGGTTTATAGTATTATCCATTGAAATAATTTGGGTGGCTCTATTTTACGTCTCCAAATCTGGATTTTTTATTTCACTTATATTTTTAGCAGGTATATTTGCGCTTACTTACCTCTCATTTTTCCAGATTTTACTGGTAGTTACGTTTCTGCTCATCGCTCTACCGGGATACATTCCCTTCTCTGTTCCGATTCCAAATCCGGAAGTTTATAATTTCAAGCGTATTATGATAATCGCTGCCTCTGTATCGATGCTGTGGTGGGCGCGGAGTGCTCTAATCGGCAAGTTTGGTCTGATCAAAGACCGTTTAACATCGCCTGTTGCCATATTTCTGGGGCTCTGTGCGCTGGGAACGGCATTAGGTTTGATACGTGGTAATGATTTTATGCCTATTATCAAAGATTTTGGCATTTTTTTTCTCTATGGATTTTATTTTATTTTTCGATCCCTATTTAAGCAAAAAGAACAAGTAAAGTATCTGATACATGTGATCATTCTGGCCTCAACGTTTGCAGCGCTGGTTTATATTTACACTTTTTTGACGGTTCCTTTCGGTCTTAATGAGATGGGGCGAGTTGTAACTCGGCAAGTTCACTTTTTTATGGTTAGTCTTCCGTTTCTGCTTAGTTTTTTAATTTGGGATGGGTCAAAATTGACTCGTCCATTTGTGATTGCGGCTCTATGTATAATTCTGATAGCGACTCTGATCTCGCAAACACGGGGAACATGGGTTAGTATGCTTGTCGGTGCAAGTGTTGTCTTTTTTTTGGCGTATCGCGAGCGTAAGATTTCAAGTAAGAACTTTTTGATTATCGGGATTTTGACTGTTGTAGGAGTCACTTTTATTGGTTACGGAACGCAATTTAATCTCTACGAAAAAATAGCCGAACGTGTAGCAACATTTGGTAACCTTCGGGAGGATCCCTCTGCGATATTTCGCACAGTGGTATCCCTTGGTGCGTTGAAGAAGTTTGCGGAACGCCCGATATTGGGGCAGGGATTCGGAGATTTTGTTGATGTAAAAGTAAGTAGTTTTCACTTTGTGGTTCAGTGGGTCGATTCGACGTGGCTTTCGTTGCTGTGGAAAATGGGAATTGTGGGGTTATTAGCGTATGCCTGGCTGTTTTTCAGCGTATTTTGGCGGACATTTTGTCTGCATCGATGGGCACAGGATCAGTTTTCCAAAATAGTTGGAGTTGGTATGTTAGCTCTCATGTTCTCTTTCTTAGCGATTAGTTTGATTAGCCCGGTCATGCTCAAGTATAGATTTAGTTTTGTGTGGGTTTTTATGTTTGCGGCAATAGATTTTCTCGCCACACGAGCACACCGCGAGCGGCTTCTTCGTAAGTAGCTATGGAACTGAAACAAAGGGCCTTGCACAGTTTTTTTTGGGTCTTCATTTTCTCGGTTACTGCACGTAGTGCCAATTTTATCACGACGCTTGTCCTGGCAAAACTGTTTGATGCCGATATTTTCGGAGTTATTGCACTTTGTATCTTATTCTTAGATGTTTTATCCCTTTTTCGGGATGCAGGATTTAGCAAGGCCTTAATCCAACGGCAGGATAGTGTGAAAAAAGCGGCAAATACGGCCGTCATCGTTATGCCTCTCATCGGCTTGGCCTTATTTGCCATCGGGTATGTCGCTGCACCTTTCGCTGCCCACTTTTTTCGGAACGAAGCGGTAACAAGTGCTTTTAGAGTCCTCGCTCTTAATTTGGTCATCACTTCGTTTGGTATGGTTCCAGCTAGTTTATTGGAAAAGGAACTTCTCTTTCGTAAAAAAGTTTTTGCTGAGGTATTCCCAATTTTTTTGTATGGGATTATGGCCATCTTATTGGCATATAATGGATTTGGTGTTTGGAGCATCGTTATTGCATCAATTGCCCAACAAACTTTGCAGACAACGTTATACTGGTGCGCTTTGAGATGGAAACCCCAGTTAGAATTTAATTGGAAGTTAGCTAAAGAGCTTTTTCAATTTGGTAAATTTGTGATGGGCAGTGGGTTCACGATTTTCCTTTTTCACAATGTAGATTATATGGCCATCGGACGATTATTGGGCACACGTGTTCTGGGAATTTATACATTTGGCTACAAACTCGCTAATTTTCCTGCGGCCAACATCACGCGAATAGTAGGGCAAGTTCTGTTCCCCACATACTCCAAGATCCAAAACGATATCGAAAAAATACGGAGTGGCTATCTTAGAGTCGCGCTCTGGGTGTCACTCATCGCTTTTCCCCTCTGCTTTGGTCTGATCTTTTTTGGAACTAGCTTTTTGACCGCTTTTTATGGCACCAAATGGATTGAAGCGATACCTGTGGTGCAGGTGCTCGCGGTTTATGGACTCTGTCGCTCTTTTGGCATGACGACTGGCAGTGTTTTTATGGCACTTGGACAGCCGAAATGGCTGATGTATGTTTCGACATTTCAACTTATTGTAATGGTTGCATTAATTTATCCAGCGATTAAACTTTATGGCATTGTGGGCGTAGCATGGGCAGGCGCTATTGCAATGACTTTAGGGATTATATTTGTCGTAATAAAAACAGCCCGCATGCTCAAAATTTCGATGTCAACTTACCTGAAAACAATTAGCCATGGGGCTGTCCTTTCTCTGGGGACGGTGATATTAGTTTATTTTTTGCTTGGTCAAATCAGTCAACACACTGGAATTTTATTATTTTTTGAGCAGATGATGAGCTGCTGTGTTCTTTATGGTATTCTTCTCTATAGTTTTGATAAATACCGTATTTTCGATGAAGTTCGATCACTGGTCAAATTGCGAGGTTTGGGTCAATGAAGCCTGTCAATTGTGATATTTCCATTATTATCGTGAGCTTTAACACGAAAGGCTTGCTGCGACAATGTTTGCGTTCCATTTATGCAAATTTGTATGACCTATGTGCAGAAATGTTTGTGGTTGATAATGCCTCGATCGACGGCAGTCCAGAAATGGTAAAGCATGAATTTCCGCAGGTCAAACTCATTGAGAACAGAGAGAATGTTGGTTTTGCCAGAGCGAATAACCAAGCCATTAAACAGAGCTGTGGACGTTATGTCTTGTTGCTGAACTCGGATACAGAAATCATTGATGATGCTTTACCAGCCGTTATTAAGTTTGCTGATAGCCACCAAGACACATGGGGCGTCGGCTGCAAATTATTGAATGCTGACCGAACAGTTCAGCTTTACAACGCAAATTTCCCTGATTTTCCCTTCTTGATCCACCACTTTCTTCCAAACATCGCAAAACTTTTTGGCGTTAAACTCCTGAAAGAACAGTCTGATACACCGGCGTTCTATGAAAAGACACGGCAGGTCGATACGGTATTGGGAGCGTTTTTGTTGATGAAGCGCGAAGCAATTGAGCAAATTGGTTTTCTCGATGAAAGATTTTTCATATATGCGGAAGAGGTGGATTGGTGCTGTCGGGTTTACCAAGCTGGTAGAAATATTATGTATTTTTCGGAGGCAACGGTCATTCACCATCGGAACCAAAGTGCTAAACAGTCTGAATCAAAAATGTATGCTCAACGAATGAAGAGCCTATTACTTTATTATGATAAACATTATCCTCATCAGAAAGATCTGATTTGGCTCATCATTTTTTTGGGTCTTTTGCGGCAAGCATTCTTTGGTTTTTTGGGAGATATTCGCAGGATTTTAAGGGGAAAGAAACCACGTTCTTTAGCTATACTTCTAAATACACTGGGTTTGATGTGCCGCTTTAAATTGAGAATGCCATGAAAAATGTACTTTTTATTGTTTTTTTCTTTCCCCCAATAGGTGGTGGATCAACAATGCGTGCCGCAAAGTTTGTGAAATATTTGCCATTGTACGGTTGGCAACCTATTGTCGTAACACCAGATCGGGAATCAAAAGATAGTTTTGATTATTCGATGATAGCTGAACTGCCAGGAGACGTACAGATATTCCACACAGGATTTTTGTTTCACCGATCGTTACTAAAGATGATCAAAAAAATTATATCATACCTACAGAGAAGTAATAAAAAAGAGAACGCTTCTCCCAAAAAAGAAGTTGCTCATCGTTCTGACAAAAGAAGTTGGCTCAAATTGTTTTATTGGAATACCTTACATATTCCGGACAGCACGATACAATGGCTACCGTATGTTGTTTACGAATACAAGAAAATCGCCAGACGCTTTGCTTTTGACCTCATTTTTGTGACCGCCCCACCTCATGGCGTCAGTTTAATTGGAATATTTTTGAAATTTCTCACCGGTAAAAAACTTGTCATTGACTATCGGGATGCCTGGATATCCAATCCCTATTATACCCCCCATGCTAAATGGCGTCTGAAATTGGAGAGGTGGTTAGAACACAAAATCTTAAAGTCTACCGATAGAGTTGTAACGGCAACAAAGCAGCACGCCGGTCAAATCCTGCGAAACTATCCTTCTATTCTGACTGAAAAAATCGAGGTCATCGAAAATGGATTTGATGAAAGCGATTTTCAACAAAAGATTGATAGTCTTACATCATCCCGATTCACAATTGCCCATGTAGGATCGCTAGATACGGCAAATCGCAATCCGCAGCTTATTTTTCAAGCTATCAAGGAGCTGGTACAATTAGATTATATTCCGAAAGATGATTTAGTTCTGGAAATCATTGGTTATATTCCACAAGCCTATAAAAAAATGGTAGAAGCCTTTGAAATTTCAGATAATATTCGGATTTTATCGCCCCTGTCCCATCACATTGCAATCGAAAAAATGTTAAAATCCGATGTCTTACTGGTAATCATTTGGACAGAAGAAGCAAAAACATGTGTGCCTGGTAAAACTTATGAATATCTGCGTGCTGGCAAGCCTATTCTTGTATTAACGGAAAAAGACACTGCAGTTTCATCTCTTTTGAAAGATTTTTCGGAATGTTATTTCTTTAAATCCGACGAATTGGAAAATCTGAAGGAGACAATATATCGGCTATATTCACGTTATCGCTCGGGCGAGTTACCCAGATATATTCAGCGAGAGAATATTAATCGGTTCGAAAGAGGGAATTTGACATCGAAATTAGTAAATGTTTTTAACGAACTAGTGAGGGAAAAAGGGATGACTTGCGATGCGTCCTATTCATAGTCTTACTATTATTTTTGTATTATCATTAGTTTTGCACTGTCATCCGCCTTGGCGACGTTCAATAGAGCGGAAAATCACAAAGAGAGGGGTTTTGCTGAGAGTAGAACTTGAAGCAGCTTCCGATTGGGGGGGATTTGGATTATCGATGGAAGGAAACAGAGTCGCAGTCTGTATGGGCTGGAATATCAAGGAGGCTGAGGATCATCTGAAGAGAGTGTTTAATTTCGGTTTCCATAAAGCATCTTTTGACAGGAGTCCTGTTGCGATAGATTATTATGCTTTTCTATCCAATGCTGTTGAAGGTGACAAAATTGGCGTTTCTATTCAAAAAGGCGACATCGAGTATGTAACGCTAAGAATTTATGAGGCAAATACAAACACGCTTTTGGGGGAGTTAACAAATGATACGAATATTCCTAATGATCTTGAAAATAAAGTCTCCTTTGTAATCACAATTACGACGTCAGAAATAAAGACGTTAACTTACCGCCGATTGGCTATTGAACCAACGGTTTTTGCTTTTTACTATCCCTGGTATGGAACACCAGGGGGTCAACTGGGCCGGTGGCGAGTGTGGAATACGAATCTGAAAAATTATGGATCACCGCGGACACCTCACTTGGGCTTGTATGATTCACTTCAGGATTCAATTATTGAGAATCATTTTCGTTGGGCCTCCCAGAATGGCATTGATGTTTTAATCTCTTCATGGTGGGGCCGAAAAGGACAGGTCCCGCATCCGCACACAGGTCAGGCGATGCCCATACTTCTGGAGAAGGTGGCAAATCATAATCTAAAAATCACGGTATATTTTGAAGGAGTCTTTGTAGTGAAAGGAGCATCGGAAGCAGATCGTTCTGATATTTGCTTGAATGAGTTGGTCTATATTCTTGAAAACTACGGTTCGCATCCTGCTTTTTTCAAGTATCGGAATAGACCTGTTATTTTCGTTTATACTCGCGCGGTAAATTCTTTGAATTTTGTAGAATGGCAGGCGATTATGAGTCAACTCCATCAAAAAGGTTATAATCCAGTTTTTATTATGGATACAGTCAGTCCGGATTTTGCTGGTCAATTTAACGGTATTCATATTTATAATCCGATCATTTTCGGGACAACTTTGCAGGAAATTATAAATAGTTATGAACTTTTGGATGTCTTAAGTGGATTGAATGATAAAATTTTTATAGTGACACTACTTCCAGGATATGATGATCGGCTTATTTATCAACCAAGTAAATATATCGATCGACGGAAAGGCGAATTTTACAAAAACTTATGGGATGTTGCACTTTCGTATAAACCACACTGGATTCTCATCACCAGTTGGAATGAATGGCTTGAAGGCTCGGAAATCGAGCCCTCTGAAGAATATGGCGATACATATTTGAAGATCACTCGCGAAAAAAGTCAGCTTTTTCATCAGCAAAATTAAAGTAATTATTGTTTATGAAAATTGGCATCAACATCACTGCACTGCAAAATAGTCTTCGTTTTCGGGGTCCGGGGACATATTTTATTCAGTTGATGAAGGTATTACTCCGAAAACCCGACAGACATGAATTTATTGCTTTCTACTATAATGAACGACTGGGTGTCAAACCACATGTTTTATCGGATCCTGAAGGAGTCTCGATTCCTGATACGAATAACCGCTTACCACGCACCTCCATTTTTACAATGCAATGCCTTCTTCCTTTGCAAGTTTGGCGAAGTAATATCACGCTCTTGCATGAACCGATGCAATTTGCAGCCCTCTGGCAGCCTGTCCCAACGATTATTACAATTCATGACCTCGCTTCAAGAATCTATCCCGAATACACGTCATCAAAGTTGAAAATGTTAGATCGTATCTATCAAAAAGCTGCCCACAAAGCTAAAAGAGTAATTACGGTTTCTGAAGCCTCAAAACGAGATTTGATCAATTATCTGAATCTGCCGACGGATAAAATTCGAGTCACGTATTTGGGGGTTGCTGGCAATTTTTTTCGTGTCGAAGATGGACAACTCATTACTGATACCCTCCGGCGCTTTAAAATATCTGACAAATATATTTTATACGTCGGTGGAACGCACGCTCACAAAAATATCCTTGATTTACTTGATACATTTTATATTTTTCACAAGAATTTCCCAAAAATAAAACTCGTTATTGCTGGCAAAAGCGCACAAGAATCCACAGAAATTAATCAATGGATTCAAGATAAAAAAATGAAGGAGTATGTAATTCGCCTCGGTTTTCTAACTGAAGAAGAGCTTCGGGTGTTATATTCAGGTGGTTTATTTCACATTTCACTATCTTTGTATGAAGGATTTGGATTGACGTTTTTGGAGGCGATGTCGTGCGGAACAGCGGTTATTGGCTATCGGGCAGGTTCAATAGCAGAAGTGGTGGGCGATGCTGGATTGCTGTTACCCCCCAGAGATCGAAAAGCTGTATTACAAGCAATGGGAAATCTTGTCGAGAATGGGCCATTACGGCAGGAGTTGCGAGAAAAGGGGTATCAGCAAGCCCAAAAATTTTCGTGGGATGCCTGTGCCAAAGCAACAATAGATGTCTATGAGGAAGTCTCTGATGAATTAAACCTGAGTCGAGCCAGATAGATGTACAACAGTATAACAAAGAAAATTCTCAAAAAAATTGTTGTCATGCCATTATGTATTGCATACCGATTTTGTATATTATTTTCTGGGAAACGAAAAGCAGAAATTGATTTGAATCAGGTGAAGAAAGTATTAATTATATTGCTCCACTACGCGGGAGACGTTTTGTTTGCCACACCTGTCATCAGGGCCGTAAAACAGGTTTTGCCTCAAGCCCAAATCGATGTTTGGGTTAAATCTCGCGCTGAAGACATTGTTAAAGATAATTCGTATATCAACAAGATTTATGTCTATGATTACATTATAACACGGCGGTGGGAGGATCGATATCCGCTTGATTTAAAGGGGAAGCGGAGATTATTAAAACAATTCAGGAATGAACGATATGATTTAGTTATTGATCTCTCTGGGGTTATTGGTTCCACTTTGTTTGCCTATTTTATGAAACCTAAATACTCTATTGGTTTTAACAAACAGGGATTAGGATTTCTTTTCACAAAAGAGGCTGAAAAAAGCGATAAAGGACATCTTGTTGACCAATATTTATCGGTTTTAGAACGCCTGTTGGATATTCAGTCAACTGATTCGTCCTTAGAATTGAGAATTAATGAAGAAACAGAAGCGTTTGTCGATGAACTTTTTTGTGCCAAAGGAATTGATGAAGAAAGGTTCATTCTTTGCCTGCATACAACCGCAGGTTGGAAAGCAAAAGAATGGGGGGCGGATAAATTTCGAGAGTTGATTCAAAAAATCCAACTTGAATTTCCAGAGTGCCAGATAATAATTGTTGGTGGAGACACTGATATTCAAAAGGTCAATCTGATATGCAATGACTTAGCGCAAAAGCCGATTAGCCTTGTAGGTAAACTTTCGCTTGCTGAAACCTTTGCTGTAATCTCGAAAAGCCATCTATTTATTGGAGGTGATTCGGGTCCTTTGCAGATTGCCGCAGCACTGGGCGTACCTAGTATAGGTCTTTTTGGCCCGACCAATCCTTTATTTTCTGCACCTCGCGGTAAGCAGCATGTTTACATCTACAAGATTCTCGATTGTTCGGCGAAGAAACGGGAACAATATTGTAAACGAAATGCAGGTCTTACCTGCCCAACATGCGATTGTATGAAACTAATTTCCGTCGACGAGGTTTTTCATTATGTAAAGATGGGTGTTGAAAAACATAAATCGAGTGAAATGGAGAAAGCTCATAGAAAACAATACAGAGAAATTCTTTCTCTTTGTTGATGGATGTCAAAGGAACGATATGAATTGATGGCTTTAAACTGACTAGAAGAGAAATACCTGGAGACAAAATTATTTCGACGGCTGTGGGAAAGAACCCGATTGTGATTGTATTACCTATCCCCTGAAAAAAGCAGATGGATTTATTCCGACACTCCAGTGGGAGGGTATTCATGAAGGAATTACGGATATGAAGTATATTTCGACATGCAAATACTATATTGAATCGGGGAAGCAATCTTCCAGATCTGATGTGATTGTTAAAGCAGATAAGTTGCATTGGGAAATTGCACAGCAGATTATCGCTTTGCAACAAAAGTTAGATTGATTCAAAAGAGTGAAAATAAATGATCAAAATTCTGCATGTTATTAATGCCCTTGATCCAGGAGGGGCAGAAACGTTATTGTTGAATTTTGTAAGAAGTCTTAATGATCCGAGTTATCAGAATTTTATCGCTTATATTTATGGAAAGAGTACACTACTGCAGGAAAAACAGTGGAGAGATCAAGTCAAGGTATTTGATTTGACTCGGAACGGCAAATTCGATCCTCGTTCCGTTTACAAGTTACTCAAAATTATCAAAGCAGAAAAAATAGATATCGTCCATACACACTTGCCTCACGCCGGAGTTTTTGGAAGATTAGTAGGAAAGCTGGCAGGTGCTAAAGTAGTGACAACGTATCACTACGGTTATGAATTGAAAAGACGTTTTATTTATACTGTTGAGGACAAATTATTATTTCTGTCAGACTCTATTATTGCAATTTCCTATGCAGTAAAGAATGCCCTGATTGAAAAAGGAATAAGTGCAGAAAAAATTGACGTTATCTATAATGCTGTTGATTTGAAGTACCTTCAATCTTTAGAAAGCCGATCGATAGAGAAGAAGAAAGTCTTGCTTGGAAGTATAGGGCGATTGATCCCACGAAAGCGGTTTGTTACTCTGGTTGAAGCGTTGGAAAATGTTCGTCAAGAAATAGACAATATTCAATTAGAGATCATTGGTGATGGTCCAGAAAGAGAATACTTAGAAAAAACCATTCGAGAACGCAATCTTGAAAAACAAGTGAAATTATGGGGAACCTTATCTAATCGTGAAACGCTCAAACGGCTAAGTCTGTGGGATATATTTGCTTTTACACCTGTTTGGGAAGGATTTGGGATTGTTATCATCGAAGCGATGGCCTATAGCAAACCTGTGGTTGTTACCGATGTTGGCGGTATTACGGAATTGGTCAGAGATGGACAGACAGGTTTTCTAATTCCACCTGACCGGCCTGATCTTCTTGCTGAAAAGATCATCAAGCTATCAACAGATGCCGCATTACGCTCAAAATTAGGAGCTGCAGCCCGCAAGTGTGTGGAAAAAAATTATTCAATGGAAGTTATGGTCAGAAAAGTGGAGCAAATTTATAAAAAATTAGTTCAAGGGAAGAGTGCATGAACTGCATTTCAGGCATAGTCTACTTTGATTCAAATAAAATCTGCGATCAGAAAGTACTAGCACGTATGTCAAAGTGTGCAGAGGGTGAGACATCTGTCTTTGTTCAAGGGAATATAGGATTTTCTCATTCAACTACAAAAGATCATCCTCAAATTTTCTTTAATGAGACAAAAGAAGTTATCGCTATCTGTGATGGCAAACTATATAATATCAAAAAGGTTAAACAGGAATTGCAGAAGCGAGGTCATCAGTTTTTCACGAATGCAAGTGAAGAAATCATCGTTCACTTATACGAAGAATACGGCGAAGAACTACTTCAGAAAATTGAAGGAATATTTGCCTTTACGATATGGGATAGAAGTAGACGGGTTCTTTTACTGGCGCGCGACAAAGTCGGACGCAAAGAAATCGTTTTTTCTCGAACTCAAAGTAGTATCGTTTTTTCAAATCACATTGCCTCACTTTTGGCTTCTGGCGAAGTCAGTCAAGAAATAGACGCAGAGGCCCTGGAACTTTACTTTGATCTTTCATACCTTCCCGCTCCATGGTCTATCTATAAACATATTAAGAAACTTATGCCGGGGCATTACGCCATTTTTAAAGTCACTGGTTCTTCAACAATAGTGGATTATTGGAATCTCTCTGAAAAGTTTACCACCGACTTTTCTTTTACATTTGAAGACGCAAAAGAGAAACTATATATATTGTTAAAAGAGACTGTTCGTAAACAGTCTCAAGCTGAAAAGAGTCCAGGTCTTTTTCTAAGCGGAGGGCTGGATTCGACGATTCTGTTGGCACTAACAAAGGAAATTTATGATGAACCCATAAGAACCTTTTCCATTGGGTATCAAGACAAGACACTTGTTGACGAGACAAGATACGTTCAGATAGCCACTTCAGCATTTCCTACAAACCATTTTCAGTTGACGTTGTCGGCTCAGGATTTAGAAAAGGCGATGCCTGATCTATTAGATCATCTTCAAGAACCTTTCGCTGATATTGCAATGTTTCCTTTGTTCATGTTGGCTAAAGAGGCAAGCGATAGAATTGAAGTTGTGATGACCGGCGACGGGGCAGACGGTCTTTTTGCCGGAGATAATCGTTATCTTGCAGAATATTATAGAAAGTTTTACATCAAAATTCCGGGTGTGATTAGAAATAGACTGATCGAACCTTTCTTTAATTCACTTCCTGTCTCGCGTGAGAATCCCTTCTTAGAGCTCATCCGTAAATTCAGAATTTTTAGTGAGGATTTAGGTAAAGAAGAAGATGTCTTTACCAGACAGTTTTTAAGAACACAGCTCTTGAGTTTGAATTTACAACAAAGATTATTAGGGAATAATGTGTCAAACGAAAAAAGAAAAGCGTTTATTGCAATGAAAAGACTATATGATGAAATCGATACGGAAGATTTCATGCGAAAAATGGCCTATCTAACTGTGAAGTTTATACATCCTTACTTTGAGGGCGTCAAGCTTTCCTTGGGAAGTTCATTAAATGATCTGCACATTCATACCCCTTTTCTTGATCCCAGTATTGTTGAGCTGGCAATTCAACTCCCGGGACACTACAAAATGAGGAAAAGGGAACGGAAGTTCATTCTGAAACAATTATTCAGACGGCAACTTCCTGTAGAGATTTTGAGACGCTCAAAAATGAACTTTATTCCGCCTATTGGACTCTGGTTTAAAAGCCCACTAGAGAAATTATTTTTGGATATTCTTAATTCTAAATGCGATGACGGACTAATCAATAAAGAATTTGTGTATAAAATGTTTCAAGAGCACAAATGTGGAAGAAAGGATTATACTCTCCAGTTGTGGGCGATTTTTGTCTTTCAATGGTGGCTGGTAAAAAACAATATTAAGATTTAGGAAAATATCAAATCCTTTGTATTGAAATTCTTGCAAAATTGAGAATTGACCCTTATGATCTATGTCTAAAATCCGTGTTCTCCACCTTATAACCCGTCTCATCGTCGGTGGTGCTCAGGAAAATACCATGCTCACCGCAAGCTTTTTGGATAAAAGTCGCTACGGAATAGAGGTTTGGTCGGGTCCGCAGACTGGTTCTGAGGGCAGTTTGAAAGAGGAATACGAAAAACGAGGAATAAAACTTGAGTTTATTCCTGAGCTTGTTCGGGAAGTAAATCCTATCAAAGATTCTCTTGCATTGTTCAAGATAATTCATAAATTAAGGAAGCAGCCCTTTGATATTGTTCACACTCACAGTTCAAAAGCAGGTATTTTAGGTCGTTTAGCCGCAAAATTGGCCGGTGTTCCCGTTATTGTTCATACCGTTCACGGCTGGAGTTTTCACGACCGTATGAGTCCCATGGGGAAAAAATTTTATATTACATTGGAAAAATGGATGGAACATTTTACAGACAAACTCATTACGGTATCGGATTTGGATATAAAAAAAGGATTAGAGGCAGGTATCTCCAGGCCCGATAAATACCTGACGATTCATAGCGGAATTGAAATTGAAAGGTATCGTGATATTCAGGTTGATATTCGAAAGAAGCGCCAAGAATTAGGCATAAAAGAAGATGTCATTGTCGTTGGCACCGTTGCACGACTTTCACCGCAGAAGGCACCTCTTGATTTTGCTGAGATGGTAGCCTACGTCCATCGGGATTACCCTGATGTCAAGTTTGTATATGTAGGAGATGGTTCTCTCCGTGAGATTGTTGAAGATCGTATACGAGAACATCGATTGGAAAATGTTATCTCTCTTTTAGGATTGAGGTGCGATGTGCCAGAATTACTTCACTGTATAGATATTTTCGCTCTCTCATCACATTGGGAAGGTTTGCCGCGCGTTTTTCCTCAGGCAATGGCAGCGGGAAAAGCAATTGTTGCCACAAGAGTCGATGGTGCTTCAGAGGCCATTCAAGATGGTGTTAACGGATTTCTTGTAGAAGCCGGAGATGTGGAAGAGTTGTCCCATTATGTGGGTTTGCTGATTGAGGATAAGAATTTGCGCGAGGTGATGGGCAGGAAAGGACTCGATATGGTTGACCCAGTTTTTAGTGCGAGGGATATGGTTGCACGAATATCGAGGGTTTACCAGGAATTGTTAAACAGGTGCTCTTTGAGCTAAACTCAATTTCCAGAACAAAAGGCCTACTACTGGAGGCACTAAAAGATTATATGACATTGCGAGCGCAGCGAACCCTTGAATGGGGATTGAGAGGCCACCAGATTGCTTCGTCGCTACGCTCCTCGCAATGACACTTGAAATAGCAGAGCGTAAACTATAATGTGTCCTAAGTAATAAACCAGTTGATGATGTTATCAGCCAGAAGCACTAACTGCACATAGAAGGCGTTACCGTGGAAGTTAAGGCTGGGAGGTTTGTCCAGGTTAAAACCTATCTTCGATTCCTTAATGTGGCCCTGATTGTAAAAACGCTTGCAGTTTAAGGCGCTGGGAAGAAGGATGCCCCCCCCAAAATCGGTATGGTTTCTCTGGTTGAAATAGGGTCTGATGTTGTAATGGGTCAGATTTTTCCTGATCTTATAGGTATCAATAAGATTCATCCGCCTGAAGAGATCACGTTGAGCGTTAGCTCATCTGTCTATTGTCCCGAGGAGGTTTTTTTAGAAACAGTTTTTTTGCTCTCACTTTTTGGTGATTCTGGGCAAAAGATCTGCTTTAACTTGTATTTAAGGATGGAAAAAGCACCACAAGAATGGATTTAGTGGGAAAGATTCCGGATCTAAGATGAAGATAGTGACTGTGGCGGGAGCAAGGCCAAATTTTATGAAGATAGCCCCCATAATTAAGGAATTTAAGAAGCATAGAGGGTGGGAGAATTTATTGGTGCATACTGGACAACATTATGATGAGGAGATGTGCAAATTTTTTTTCAATGATTTGGGCATTTCCGAGCCAGATGTAAACTTAGGAGTTGGTTCGGGATTACAGGGAGAACAGACCGGGAAGATAATGATAGAGTTCGAGAAAATCCTATTTTCTCATAAGCCTGATTTAGTGACGGTAGTTGGTGATGTTAACTCCACTTTAGCCTGTGCACTGGTTGCCGCTAAATTACATATAAAAGTAGCCCACGTAGAAGCTGGTCTAAGAAGCTTTGATAAGTTGATGCCAGAGGAAGTGAACAGAAAGTTAACGGATCAAATATCAGATTATCTTTTTGCCCCATCTCCAGATGCGGTGGAGAATTTAATTAAAGAGGGAATTCCTGAAAGCAAGATATTCTTAGTGGGAAACATAATGATTGACACTTTAATTAACTTCCTTAAGAAAGCTGAAAAGTCTGATATTCTCAAAAGGTTGCGTTTGTCAAAAGAGAGATATGCTGTTCTGACCCTTCATAGGCCGAGCAATGTAGATAACAGACAATCGCTAACCGAGATATTATCAGCCTTGAATCTAATACGGGAGCGGATAAAGATCGTTTTCCCCATACATCCCAGAATGCAGAAACAGATTAAGGATTTTGGATTAGAGAACTTGATACTTGGGAAGAATAATTTCATCATAACGAACCCTTTGGGATATTTGGAGTTTCTTAAGTTGATCTCTGAAGCGAAGTTTGTATTGACTGACTCAGGTGGCATACAGGAGGAGACAACTGTTTTAGGTATCCCCTGCCTTACCCTCAGGAAGACTACTGAAAGGCCGATCACAGTGAAGATGGGGACGAATATAGTGGTAGGTAGCGGTAAGAAGGATATCGTGGATGCGGCTTTCAATGTATTAGAGGGCAAAGCTAAAAAAGGCCAGGTCCCTGAGTTGTGGGATGGTAAAACAGCGGAGAGGATTGTTGACATTTTGGCAAATTCAGACTAAATTGGCCTTTTAATGGAGGAAACCGTGAACTCTTTAATTACCGGTGGGGCTGGGTTTATTGGTTCGCATTTGGCTGAGGAGCTCCTAAGGCGGGGAGAGGAGGTCTGGGTCATTGACGATCTGTCCACGGGGCGATATGAGAACGTAGCCCACCTGGTGGGAAATCCCAAGTTTCATCTCCAGATCGATACCATCATGGACCAAGAGGTTATGGAAGAACTCATCGATCGCTGCGATTTGGTCTATCACTTGGCTGCGGCCGTGGGGGTGAGGTTGATCGTCGATAAGCCGGTGGAAACCATGGAGACTAATATCTTAGGAACAGAGGTCGTCCTCAAATTGGCCAATCGGAAGAAGAAGAAGGTCATTGTCTCATCGACCTCGGAGATCTATGGCAAAAGTGATAACATCCCTTTCAAGGAGGATGATGATAGAATCCTCGGTTCCACCACTATGCGAAGATGGTGCTATTCATGTTCCAAAGCAATCGATGAGTTCCTTGCTTTGGCTTATCATCAGGAGAAAAAATCTCCTGTCGTTATTGCGAGGATGTTCAACACGGTGGGTCCAAGGCAGACCGGCCAGTATGGGATGGTGGTGCCAAGGTTTGTCCAGAGCGCTCTTTTAGGCCATCCGATCCAGGTCTATGGGGAGGGGGAACAGACTAGATGTTTCACTTATGTTAACGATGTGGTGGAGGCGCTGATCGGTCTGGCTCACTGTCCTCAGGCGGTGGGGGAGATCTTCAACGTGGGGAGTGAGGAGGAAATCTCCATCAACGAGCTGGCCAAGATGGTGAAGAGGCTGACCAAGAGTAAGTCGCCTATTGAGCATCTTCCCTATGAGAAGGCCTATGAAAAGGGGTTCGAGGATATGAGGCGACGGGTCCCAGATCTGACCAAGATAAGAAGCCTGATCGGGTTTCGCCCTAAGGTCAACCTTGAGGAGATGTTACTAAAGATCATCGACTATTTCAAGCGGTGAAAATATCCCGATGAGTTATCTGATTACTTTTCTTATTTCTCTGGTCTTCGTTTTGATGGCT
>Ga0315545_1001183_pt1 | contig 26072 bp, 19 predicted proteins | sample SalMarSW160210MG_FD_203096 | JGI IMG/M metagenome (GOLD analysis project Ga0315545, IMG submission 203096) | Salt marsh sediment microbial communities from the Plum Island Ecosystem LTER, Massachusetts, United States - Salt Marsh Sediment SW1602-10 ...
TATTCTTTTGATTGTTCTTGACATGTATTTCGTCATTTATTATGATATTTGACGATGAATTCGTCAAATAAAAGGACCAGTAAAAATATCCCCTACGTTAAGCGAATTGTGGATCTTCCGGATCTTCTTCAGAAGAAGTCTTATTTTCTTTTCGGACCCCGTCAGACGGGAAAAACCTTCTTGGTCCATCAGACTTTAAAAGAAGCTCGAGTCTATGATCTTCTCGATACTTCCGTTTATCTGGCGCTTAGTCAAAATCCCGGGAGAGTTGCTCAAGAACTCACTCCACAAGATGAAATTGTCGTCATCGACGAGATTCAGCGTCTGCCGATCCTTTTAAACGAGGTACACCGGCTTATCGAGGAAAGAGACATTCGGTTTCTGCTGACTGGATCTAGTGCCCGAAAGCTCCGTCGAGGAGGAGTCAACCTTTTGGGAGGACGAGCACGGACAAGATACCTGCATCCTCTCTCGTATAAGGAATTAGGTGTCCGGTTTGAATTGTCAAAAGCAGCAAATCGAGGATTACTGCCTTCTATCTATTTTTCAGATGATCCTCGGGCAGACCTTCAGGCATATACAGGATTATACCTGCAACAAGAAATAGTTGCTGAAGGTTTGGCCCGCAATATCCCAGCCTTTAGCCGTTTTCTTAGAGTGGCCGCTTTGTGCAATGGAACGATCGTCAACTTTACGAACGTTTCCAATGATGCTCAGGTTGCACGAACTACCGTCTATGAATATTTTGAAATTCTCAGAGACACTTTAGTGCTGTACGAGCTTCCCGCCTGGCGCAAGTCTAAAAAGAGACGGCCAGTTGCTTCCTCCAAGTATTATTTCTTTGATGTGGGTGTTGTTGGGGAACTCCAAGGACGTGAATTCCGGCCAGAAACTCCTGAGTTTGGTGAGGCATTCGAGACCATAATTATGCATGAACTTCTCTGTTATAGGGACTACGTTTCCGGTGAGGCATTAAGCTTCTGGCGGTCAAGTTCTGGTTTCGAGGTCGATTTTATAATCGGAGATCACACTGCTGTAGAAGCAAAGGCTAAAAAAAACCTCTCCAACCAAGATATCAAGTCTCTACTCATTCTGGCTGAGGAGAAAAAGCTGAAGCGTTATCTGTGTGTGAGTCTTGAGCCCAGAATAAGACGAGTGGGTAATGTGGTTATCCTCCCATACAAAGAATTTCTTGAAACTCTTTGGAACGGAGAGTACTTATAATACTAGCCCTTGACTCCTATTTTTTATTGAGTAGATAGGTCTATGAGGGCGCCCTCTGGGTATTATTTCTCTAGGACTTCCTCGGTATTTCTCACAAAAAAGAAGAGAAGCAATGCCTGTTGGTGTATAATTCCCGTATGAATTTTATGCCTTTTGTATTATGATTTTAGATTGATAGATCGAGAGAAGAATGGGATAAAATTTCAGGGAAAATCTAATAATAAGAGGAGGAAGATCTACAATGCTAAAGAACAAAAATATCTTAGGGCTTATCAGTCCGCTGGCTATAGGATTATTGTTAATTGCTTTCTTATGGGCTTGCAAATCAGAGGAGAAGAAGGAAGAGGAAGGCGGGATGTTGATCATCTCAAAGGAGATGCTTACTCCTATCTTTGGCGAGGGAGAAGGTTCAATTTCTGGTCTTATGGATTCTGAACAGAGCAAAGATGAATTGAAGATTTCCTATTATTTTTTCACCGAGAACATGGGCGATTTTGATGATGAAATAGAGGCTGACCTAGCTCCAAAAATCCAGGAACTGTACAGCAAAATCCCTAAAGTAGACAGAGTAGCCTTTACAGTTTATGTTCCAGAAGAGGGCGAACCTCCTTATAAACCGTATGTTTCTTTTGTCACCACACGCGAGTTAGTGGAAAAGACAGATTGGACCAACTTACTAGAGTTGGAGTTCTTTAAAGTCGTTATGAATGTTAAATATTACGATTAAACTATTTCTTAAAGCAAAATAGGATTCCATTTTCTTTTCACCATTAAGGAAAAAATGCAGGTATCCGAATATCTGAAGCGTTTGGATACTTCTTCACGAGGTCTTTCCCAAGAAGTAGCCGGACGTAGACTTTCTCAATACGGTTATAATGAGATTGAAGAAAAAAGAAAAAATCCAATCCTGAAATTTCTTTCCTATTTTTGGGGGCCTATTCCCTGGATGATAGAAATAGCTGTTGTGCTTTCAATCGTCGTTCGGCATTGGGCTGACTTTGGAATTATTCTCGTCCTTTTGCTGGCCAACGCTACGGTCGGCTTCTGGGAAGAACACAAGGCCGACAACACAATCGCTGAACTCAAAACCAAATTAGCGCTAAAAGCGCGAGTCAAACGAGACGGGAAATGGATCACAATCCCTGCTCGTCAACTTGTTCCTGGAGATATCATTCGATTCCTAATAGGTGATATCGTGCCAGCCGATGTTATATTGCTCGAGGGCGATCCCCTGCAAGTGGATCAATCTGCCCTGACGGGTGAATCTCTCCCTGTTACTCGAGAAAAGGGTGAAGAAGTGTACTCAGGTTCAATCATCAAGCTCGGAGAGATCGATGCATTAGTTCACGCCACTGGCAATAAAACTTATATAGGTAAAACAGCACGCCTTGTTGAAGAAGTCAAGAAGATCAGCCATTTTCAGCGCGCCGTGTTGAAAATAGGGGATTATCTCATCGTTGTAGCATTGTTTCTGGTGATTTTAATACTAGCTGTATCTCTTTTCAGAGCTGACAACATGATCACGGTTCTTCAGTTTGTGCTTGTCTTAACCGTTGCTGCTATTCCAGTCGCCATGCCTACGGTTTTATCGGTAACCATGGCGGTGGGTGCGCAACTTCTGGCAAAAGACCAGGCGATTGTCAGCCGGCTGGCAAGCATTGAGGAACTTGCGGGGATAGATGTCCTTTGCTCGGATAAAACAGGAACCTTAACTCAAAACAAACTCAAATTAGGAAATCCATATTCAGTAGAAGGCATCAGTCCAGACCAGGTCATTCTTGATGCTGCTTTAGCTTCAAGAGAGGAAGATCAAGATCCAATCGACCTTGCGATACTGAGTGGAATAAAACACAAAGAATTCTCGTCCTTTGAAATTTTGCACTTCCAGCCATTCGACCCGGTTCAAAAGCGGACCGAGGCACATGTGAGGGATGCTTCTGGTAATGAGTTTAAAGTTACTAAAGGAGCACCTCAGGTCATCATGAATTTAATCGAGGATTCAGACGAAGTTCGACCTGAATTCGAGAAGAAGACAGAAGAGTTTGCAAAACGTGGATTTCGCTCTCTGGGAGTTGCCCGTACGGATAACCAGAATAAATGGCGGGCCAGAGGAGTGATCCCCTTGTATGATCCGCCAAGAGAGGATTCAAAGGAGACGTTAGAGAGCGCTCAAAATATGGGAGTGAATATAAAAATGGTTACGGGAGACCAAGTGGCCATCGCAAAGGAAATCGCCCGGCAACTGGGACTCGGAACTAACATCTTGGACGCCAGTCTTTTTTCAGAAACCAAACACCATGAGGCCGGGCAGCTTGCCGACGCCATTGAACAAGCGGACGGATTTGCCCAGGTCTTTCCTGAACATAAATATCATATTGTGGACGTTCTCCAGGGCAAAGGGCATATTGTAGGTATGACAGGAGATGGAGTCAACGATGCCCCAGCATTAAAAAAGGCTGATGGAGGAATCGCTGTTTCTGGAGCTACTGATGCAGCTCGCAGCGCGGCTGATATCGTCTTGTTGGCACCAGGGATCTCTGTGGTCGCCAAAGCTCTTAAGGAAAGTCGAAAGATTTTCCGGCGTATGACGAATTATGCCATCTACCGAATCGCCGAGACAATACGGGTTCTCCTGTTCATGACTCTTTCCATTCTTGTCTTCAATTTTTATCCGGTAACAGCCGTGATGATTGTCTTGCTGGCTCTGCTGAATGATGGGGCTATATTGTCCATCGCTTATGATCGGGCTCAATATTCTAAACAACCTGAAAAATGGGATATGCATATTGTGTTAGGAATCGCCACTGTTCTGGGAATCCTGGGAGTTTTCGCATCTTTCGGACTGTTCTATCTGGCAAAACAGATTCTTCATTTTAACCAAGAGACCATTCAAACGCTGATGTATTTGAAATTGTCGGTTGCAGGCCACTTAACCATTTTTATCACCAGGAACAAAGGCTCTTTCTGGTCCTTCCGACCGGCTCCAATTCTCTTAGGTGCTGTGCTTGGTACGCAAACCATAGCAACACTAATAGCAATCTTTGGTTTGTTCATGGCTCCTCTCAGTTGGAAATGGGCGTTATTTGTTTGGGGTTATTCACTTGTCTGGTTTTTTATCAATGATCGGATAAAAATTGGGGCCTATCGAATTTTTGATCGGTACAAACCTGTTCTCTTTACCAAATAAAGATAGAAACGATAGCTGCCAAGAAAAGGAGAATAATGAAACAAGAAGAATTGAAAGATTCAACAAAGATTCTCCTTGCAATAGATGGATCAAAAATATCCCAGAATACGACAAGTGCAGCTATCCAAATTGCCAAGATGCTCAGCCTTGAAGTCTTTGGCTTGTATGTGATCGATGAGGAATTGATCATGAATGATTATGCGGATTATGATAAAGAGTTAGGGATAGATGAGCCTTCATTGATACGTTCGGATCGAGCCGCTTTATTTAAAAAACGGGGTCATGAAGCCCTCCGGCGGATGAAGTCCAAGTGTCAGGCGTCCGGCGTTCCTGCGACAACCGAAATCGGATTAGGGGGAGTGGGGGAAATGATTTTGGACCAGGCTCAAGAGGCATCTTTTTTGGCCATTGGTCGGAGAGGCAATGGGCATCCTGATAACTCTGACTACCTGGGCAGAAATTTTCGTCATATTGCCCACCGGATAAAACTTCCTCTGCTGGTGGGCGGGAACAGCATGAAGCATCTTAAAAAACTCTTATTGGCTTACAATGGAGGAGAGCGAGCCAAGAAAGCTTTGGCCTGGACTAAACAGCTTCAAAATCACGGGTTTTTTAAAATGCTCGTGCTGGTTGTCCAGGAAGATGATGACCCGTCAACTAAAATCTGGAGAGAAGAAATTGATTCTGAATTCTCCCAGAGCAGAATGAGAGATTTTCGAGTGGTTACTCAACGCGGAAATCCTGCAGACGAGATTGTTAAAACGGCGATGAAAAGCGAGTCAGACCTTATTATCATGGGAGGATATCGCCATAAGTCCCTTTTGGAATGGTTGGAGGGAAGTACTTTAGATTCTGTACTACGAAAGATCCCTTTGCCTGTTCTAGTTGCCTGAGACCAATTTGATTATATTATTTTTATTTTCTTAAAGCTGAGCGAATGACTCTTCCAGTGATGCTTTCATAAATTTTCTCGATCAAGAAAGCAGCTCCAACCATCGTCATAAGTATCCAGAGTTCTTTTGGAGACTCCGTTGTTCTCTGCCAGATTAATGCACTCAAAGCGATAATACAGATAATTACCCCAAGAAAAGCTAAGAATTTATGACTTTTTGTTTCTTTATGCAGTCGAAAATTGGCAGCATTTACGACAGCAAAGATAAGCAAAAAACCTGCACTTCCCATCACAGAAATACTGGAAAGGTCAAAGAGATTCGCGACAATGAGAGTGATTCCTGAGGTTATGAGAAGTCCTTCTATGGGCCGATTCCAGATCTTTTTTTCCAATATATCTGGCAGCTCTCCATCTTTAGCGATGATGTAGCTGATGCGAGATGGACAGCCAGGCCCAACACAGCAAAAATCCCACCACCAACCATTCCATCTATTCCTATGGAAACAACCGACCAATATCCAATGGATCCGTTTTTTTGGGCGTTATTCATTGAAGGCATATGAATAAAGTTACGCTACTAACGGTTGATATAGCCGATTATTATGATAATTATGAAAATAATCAGGAGGATCAAAAAGGAAGTGCTTATCAGGATTTCAAGAGCCTCTTCTTTTTTTCGAGTTTCTCTTTTATCGATATCCTCGGGAGTAGCATGTAAGGCTGAAACGGTTTCCATAATGAGAGCAAGCATCAAAGCCACTATAAAAAATGACACCCAGTAAATTCCCAAAAATGCAGGACCCACTGGAGTTATCCAAACTCCTCCTGCCCAAGATGCAAAAAGTATAATCAGAAAAATTGTTATGATTCTTTTCCATGATCTGTGTTTTTGTCCGGAAGCCACCAAGACTATTGTGAAAAATAAGGCAATAACAAAAGCAATTAAAAAATCTCCAAGAATCATGTCAGCCTCCTTCGTACATATGTATATGTTCAGTCAAATGGTTTGGAAATGAGGAGAATATTTTTCCATTTAAGAGAGATTGATATTTTATCATATTTTGAAACCTTTATTACCACTTATATACATGATTCTGGCTGCTCATGCCCTCGGGCTCAAAGATCTCCTTGATGCGCTTGATTTTCCGGATCTTGAGGAAAGGAGAAGGAAAAAAGGATGCTTTTGAAGTTGTTTTTTTCAGTTCTTAAGAATAAAATAATAAATTAAAAAAGAGGAAAGAGGGAGGGCGGCTGATTCCATGGCAAAGCCAAGAAAAAGAACAAGTATTCCCCTTAGGCTTCTAATCATAGGGGATTCTGAGAAGGATGCCCGTCTTCTCCTTAAAGAGCTGCGCAAGGGCGGCTATAATCCGGTTTTTAAGCGTGTGAAGGCAGCTCAGACGTTAAAATCAGCTCTCAGCAAGGAAGCATGGGATGTTGTCGTCGCGGATTACAGTTTACGACGATTCAGCGGCCTGGAGGCATTGAGGCTCATCAAAAAAAATGATTATGACCTGCCTGTCATCATCATTTCAAACAAAGGTAGTGAAAAAGCCGCGGTAGAATGTATAAAAGCAGGCGCTCATGATTATATAAGAAGAAATAGGCTTTTTATGCTTGTGAACATAATCAAGCACGCCATGAGAGAAGTAGATCTCTCTCGACTGGAAAAGAAAGCGGAGATGGAGCTAGAAGAAAGCCGCGAACTGCTGGAAAACATCTTCTCGAATATCCATTTTTTAGTCGCCTACATGGACACTGACTTTAACTTTATCAGGGTCAATCATGCTTATGCCAAGCATGGCAGACATGACCCCGATTTTTTCATCGGCAAGAATCATTTCGATCTTTACCCTAATGAGGAGAATGAAAAGATTTTCCGCAAAGTTGTTGAAACGGGTGAACCCTATACAACTTTTGAAAGGCCTTTCGAATATCCGGATCAGCCTGAACGTGGTGTGACTTATTGGGATTGGACTCTTCAGCCTCTTAAAGATGAGAGAGGCAAGGTTGATAGCTTGATATTAAGTCTGGTTGACGTCACATCCCGCAAGACAGCTGAAATGGAGCGCATCCGGCTGGCCGCAGCCCTTGAAAATGCGAGTGAAGGAGTCATGATAACAGATAAGCAAGCCATTATAAAATATGCAAATCCAGCTTTTCTCCGTACCTGTGGTTATACAAAGGAAGAACTTGTGGGAAAGAGTGCCTATCTCTTAATGGGCGACAAACATGATGAAGAATTTTACAAGCCGATAAGAGATGTCATCAGGAGAGGAGAGGTTTGGAGGGGAAAGATCACAAGAAAAAAGAAGGATAGTACTCTCTACGATGTGGAGATGACCCTCTCTCCGATACCGGACAGCAAGGGAATTGTCACTCATTATGTGATCATCGAGCGCGACATTACCGATGAAATCAGACTCCAACAGCACCTTCGTCAGACACAGAAAATGGAGGCTCTTGGGACCCTGGCTGGGGGAATTGCCCATGATTTCAACAATATCCTTATGCCGGTCATCATTAACACAGAGCTGGCCCTCTGGGAAATCCCAGAAAACAGCCCGGTCCAAAGCTATTTGAAGCTTGCTCTTGAAGTTGCTGATCGAGGCAAAGACTTAGTGAAACAGATCATTTCTTTCAGCCGACCCAGCAAGCAAAAGAGAAGACCTATAAAAATCGCTCCTGCCATCAAAGAATCCCTTGATTTCCTCAAGGCAACTCTCCCTTCGAGTATCAAAATTTGCCCGGACATCCGAGCCGAAGAAAGTATAGTGTTGGCTGACCCGGTCCAGATTGAGCAGGTCTTGATAAATCTTTGCAACAATGCGGCTTATGCGATGAAAGAAAAGGGCGGTATGTTGAAAGTAAGTCTGGATGAGGTCGATATGGATTCCAAAACATTGGCCAGATACCCTGGACTGAACAGTGGGGCATGTCTTCAACTTACGGTGAGCGATTCAGGCTGCGGAATTCCACAAGATATTATCGAACATATTTTCAATCCATTTTTTACGACTAAGAATCCAGGCGAGGGGACAGGGCTGGGACTTGCCATCGTCCATGGAATCGTAGAAAGCCATGGGGGGGCCATTTCTTTAAGAAGCGAGGTGGGAAAAGGAACAACTTTTAATGTTTTCCTTCCCCGAATCGAGGGAGAAATCAGAGAGAAAGAAGATTTATCTTGGCAGATACCTAAAGGAGAAGAGCGCATTCTGTTAGTCGAGGACGAAGAATCTGTACTTCTCAGCTTACAAAATGTGTTGAAGTATCTCGGATACAGGATCACCGCTGTCAAGGACAGCCGGGAGGCTTTAAGAATTTTTTATGATAAGCCAGATTCATTCGACCTTGTCCTAACAGACCAGACCATGCCTGACATGCTGGGTTCGGATCTAGCAAAAGAAGTGATTAGCATCAGACCCGATATGCCGGTGATCCTGTGTACCGGGTTCAGTAATGAGATCAGCAGGGATGAGGCCATAAAAATAGGGATTCGCGATTATGTGGTCAAGCCAATAAACACAAGAAAAATCGCCCAGCTCATACGTCGCATCTTTGATGGAAAAGATTGAATGAATAAATCTTACAAGGAAGAGCAATGGCAAACGTCTTGATCATCGATGACGATAAATTGGTTTGCGATTCGATTTCGAATGTCGTCACGAGTTTGGGACACAGTACCAGCCATGCTTTCAATCTCCAAGACGGTCTAACAAAGGCCCGGTCAGGAGCTTTTGATGTCGTTTTTCTCGATGTTCGCATGCCTGACGGTTCTGGTTTAGACATCTTGCTGGATATTCAAAAGACGGCCTCCTCACCTGAAGTCATCATCATCACGGGATTTGGTGATCCTGATGGGGCCGAGCTTGCTATTAAAAACGGGGCCTGGGACTATATAGAGAAGCCCCTTTCAGTCCGACAGATGAGACTCCCTTTTACCCGAGCTCTCCAGTACCGGGAGGAGAAGAAGAAGTTTAAGGCATCGGTGGCCTTGAAGCGAGAACGCATCATCGGAAAGAGCCCTCAAATCATCGCCTGCCTTGACATCCTGGCCCAGGCCGCAAACAGCGAGGCCAATGTCCTTCTCACGGGCGAGACCGGAACAGGAAAAGAGCTTTTTGCCTGGACTATCCACAACAACAGCTCGCGCGCCAACAGAAACTTTGTCGTTGTTGATTGCGCTGCCCTTCCCGAGACACTCATCGAAAGTGTTCTTTTCGGACACATAAAAGGGGCCTTCACTGGAGCGGACAGAAGCAAGGACGGATTGATCAAACAGGCTGATAAAGGAACCCTTTTTCTCGACGAGGTGGGAGAGCTTCCCGTCTCTATCCAGAAATCTTTCCTCAGGGTTCTTCAGGAGAGGCGGTTCCGGCCTGTTGGCGGAAATCAGGAGCTGAGCAGTAATTTCAGGCTTATCACGGCTACTAACCGTAATTTAGACAGCATGGTGAAACAAGGGAAGTTCCGAGAGGACCTTCTCTTCCGGCTAAGAACTCTTGTCATCAACCTGCCTCCCCTGAGAGAGATCCGTGAAGATATAAAGGAGTTGGTGTTGTACTACATGAATATGCTTTGCGTGAAGTACGGCAAGAATATAAAAGGATTCTCGCCAGAGTTCTGGGATGTTCTCATCCAGTATGACTGGCCCGGGAATGTGAGAGAATTAACCCAGGCCTTAGAAAGGGCGGTCATCGCTGCCCAAGACGAACCCACTCTCTTCCCAAAACATCTCCCTAATTACATTCGCATCAAGGTGGTTCGGGAATCATTGAATCAGAAAATGGCGGTAAAAGGCAGGTTGATCAAAAACTCAGATCCTTTAAAAACACTTCCCCAGATCCAGGATATCCGTGAAACCGCTATCTCTGAAGCAGAAAAAAAATATTTAGTCGACCTGATATCCATTACTGGAAAAGACATCAAAGAGGCCTGCGAAATCTCCGGTCTTTCCAGATCCCGTTTATATACACTTTTGAAAAAATATAACATCCTGTCAGCTCACTGATACCTCTTCTCATTTCTTTGCCCGGAATGAACTCCATCAAGACCGGAAAAATCCTGTTTAACGAAACTCGTCCTGTGCGGTAGAACTTTTTTCCAGGCTTTGATTCTCAATCAACAAATTTTTTCTGGTTTTCCTCCTGAAATCATTGATTTTTGGGATTTGGTCAATTTGGCATGATTCTTGTTATTCAACACCATGAATAGAAAAAATGGACTCCGAACGAAATCTTCAAGAGAGTCATCAAACGAGTATACTTTTTTATTCTTCGATGCTAAACAGAGAAGGAAAGATCATCCAGGATTTAATCGAAAAACTCCTGCCTGCAGGTCAAGTGGCGATTTGCCGGACTCTGGTTGACCTGTCTCACAGACTTCAAAAGCTGCAAAAAAATCAACCCATACTAGTCATCCTGATCTCCACAAAAGACGAACTTATCGACATTCTTTCTTTTCGAGACCTTCTGTTCGGTTTCCGTCTCATCCTCATCCTTCCTGACGCCGCAGAGGAAACCGTTGCCCTGGGTCATCGCCTGCGCCCCAATTTTTTAACTTATCTTGACAGCAATGCTAAAGAGATTGAGGCTGTGCTGGAGAAAATACTTAAGAGCAAATAAGACATCCTGGTTGACAAGAGAGAATAAGACCTTTTTATCAACAACAGAGAGGTAAAAATGTTTGTCAGCGATTTTCAGCACAAAGCTTGGGAAGAAGATAGCCTTCATACAGTCTATAGCCAGAAATCTTTGATAGAAACGAATGTGATTGCCATGGTCCTTGCCGGCGGAAGAGGGAGGAGGCTTTATCCGTTGACTGAACACCGTGCCAAACCCGCAGTTCCTTTCGGGGGAAACTACAGGCTTATCGATTTTGTGCTGAGCAACATGGTCAATTCTCACATCAAGGAGATCTATATCCTTACCCAATATAAATCCAATTCACTGCTAAACCACCTTCAGCAAGGTTGGGCAATTACTCACCCCATGAACGGCTACCTGCTGATGCCTGTTCCTCCCCAGATGCAGGGAAGAGAGACTTGGTACCTGGGCACAGCGGATGCTGCTTTCCAGAATATGGGTCTGATCACCAAAAAAAAGCCCGACCTGGTCCTTGTGTTCGGTTCGGATCATATCTATTCCATGGATATCCGGCGCATGATCCAGTACCATCTGGACAAGAAAGCAGATGTAACAGTGGCGACAATTCCCAGGCCGGTTTCAGAATGCAGCCAATTCGGAACGGCCAGTGTAAATCAAGATTGGAGGATCACACGTTTTGAGGAAAAAACCAGTCATCCCACGCCGATCCCTGAGGAGCCTGATCAGGCACTGGTTTCCATGGGCAATTATGTTTTTGACAGCCGAGTTCTGGTTGAAGAGCTGAACGATGATTCTGCGGACAGGGCGAGCACTCATGATTTCGGCAATGATATCCTTCCAAAAATATGCAGGACAAGACGTGTGTACGCCTTTGATTTCCGTAGGAATGTGATTCCTGGAGCGGAAAATCCCTGTGATTACTGGCGCGATGTGGGGACTATCGAGAGCTATTATCGAGCCAACATGGAGATGAATAATCCCTTTTCTCATTTGAACCTATACAATTCCCTCTGGCCTGTCCGTTCGGTTAAGCACCATGTTATGCCCGCAAAAATAATAAAGGACCTCTCCGGAAGGCTGGGCCGTGTGGAGAATTCCATACTGGGAGGTTCAGTTGTTGTTTCAGGAGGCCATGTCAGAAATTCAGTGATAGGCCATAACGTCTATATTGGAAGCGGTGCCGAGGTGAGAGATTCAGTAATTCTTGGTAATGTGATCATAAAAGAACAGGTACGGGTTCACAGGGCCATCATAGACCACGGGAACATCGTACAGGAAGGAGAGAGAATCGGATACGACAGGAAACAGGATTCATCCCGTTACTATATGGATAAATCCGGTATTACTGTTCTTCCTCATCGGCAAGAAAGCTTCTTTTTCGGAAAATTGGGGAAAGAGCGAAGAAAATTCGAAATATCATACATGGAAGAAAGCAATGTTAGGGAAACACATCACACTTTTTAAGATATTCGGGCTTGAAGCCCGGACTGACCTCCATTGAGTTAAATGAAAGGGGCTTCTATCCATGAAGAGCCCCGGGGTAAGTTGAGTCGGTTCATGAATAACCTAGGTTGGTAAACAGTCCTGTTTCGAAGGATTTTGTCCAAATTCGCAGGACATTTTATGGAAGCTTTCCATCCTAACCAGCTGTAAAAAGGGCAATTCTCCGAGAGGAAAACAGAAAAACATTTTTAAACCAATTTGGCATGTTTCTTGCCAAACATTCAATTGAGCATCTCACACAATTTTTTGGAGAAAAGAGAAAACATTTGAATAAAGAAAATGGGAAAATTCAAAATGTTTTCAAATTTTAAAAGGAGGTGTTGACATGGTCAACGCAAGAAAAAAGCTAGTTTTTTGGACAGTCGTTCTTGCTTTTGTTTTCACTGGGATCTATGTGCTTGCGTCAAGTCGGAATTCCACTTCCAAATTTCTGATCCAGGAAAAATCGAAAACATCTATCGAGTCTGCAGCTGACCTGCAGGTCCATGAATTGATGCAACAGATCAGCGGCGCATTCGAGACCGCCTCTGCCCGGGTTAGTTCATCGGTTGTCCCCATCTTTGCTAAACAGGTTGTTCAAGTTCAAAGTCCATTTGGCATGCCTGATGACCCGTTTAAGGATTTCTTTGGAGAGGATTTCTTTAAACGATTTTTTGGCACACCCCAGGAGCAGGAAGAGAGGCGTACCGTTCGGAGCTTGGGTTCAGGTGTGATCGTAACAAAGGACGGCTATATCTTAACCAATAACCATGTGGTTGATAAAGCGCAAAAATTGTCTGTGGTTATCGGTGACAAAAAAACCTACCAGGCAAAGGTAGTCGGGACAGATCCTCCAACCGATGTGGCAGTGATAAAAATCGATGCACATAACTTGCCTGTTGCCTCTCTTGGGGATTCTGACAGGCTCAAAGTCGGCCAGTGGGTCATCGCGGTCGGCAATCCTTTCCAATTGATGCATACAGTCACCGCCGGAATCATTAGTGCAAAGGGAAGATCCTCTGTTGGCCTGGCGGACTATGAGGATTTCATCCAGACAGATGCCTCAATCAATCCCGGAAACAGCGGAGGTGCGCTGGCTGACCTGGAAGGTCGCGTCATAGGAGTCAACACGGCGATCACCAGCCCTTCGGGCGGAAACATTGGCATCGGATTTGCGATCCCGATTAACATGGCCAAGCAGGTGATGAATGATCTCATTTCAAAAGGCAAAGTCGTCAGAGGATACGTGGGCCTGCTCCTGCAGGATATCGACGAAAATCTTGCCAAGGCTTTAGGCCTTAAAGGAACTGAAGGGGCGCTTGTTGCTGATGTCGTTCAGGATGGGCCTGCCGACCATGCAGGGATTAAGCGTGGAGATGTCATTACTGCCGTTGATGGCAAGAAAATCGAGAACGGTACAGAGCTGAAGAATATGGTGGCCATGGCAGGTCCAAAGAAGCAGGTTGAGTTCGATCTTCTCCGGAACGGCCATGAGCTGAAAGTGCGTGTAACATTAGCAGAGAGACCGAAAGATCTAAAAGGTGGACAGGAGCAGCAGGAGCCACAACCAGAAGAGCTGTCCAGCCGGAAACTCGGTCTCAGCATCCAAACGCTCACACCGGATATTGCTCAGCAGCTTGGATACCAGGATGATCATGGAGTCGTTGTGGCTGATGTCCAGCCCGGGAGTCCGGCCGATGATGCGGGCTTGCAGAGGGGTGACTTGATAAAAGAGGTCAACCGGAAAGAGGTCCGCTCCACCCGGGATTTTGAGAGGGAAGTAAAGAGCCTCAAAAGCGGTGATGTTGTCGCCATGCTCGTGAGGCAAGGTCCGGACACCTTCTTCAGCGCTATTAAAATCCAGTAGAGCTATTTGGCCCGAGCCGTTGATCAAAAAAACAGAATAATATATCATCTAGGATAGATCAATTCGCTGTTTGTCCTTCTTGGGCGGCAGCAAAATAACTGTGAGAAAAAAGAGGAATGACAACAAACTTTCATTGAAGGATCTGTTATGAACAAACCGATTTGGGTAGAGAGACGGTCTATGTTTCAAAAGAATTGATTTTTGTACCATGGAACAAAAGGTCTTTCGCAACATACCAGAACAGCTGATCGGACTCCCCGGCCTGGCCAGCAATCTCTGGTGGAGCTGGCATCCGGCCGCAAGAATGCTCTTCAAAATGCTGGAACGCCAGGCTTGGAAAGAGAGCAGTCACAACTCGGTCAAGATGCTCCAGGAGCTGCCTCGGGAATTTTTTGAGTCTGCAGCACGAGATCCCGAATATATGCGCCACTATGATCTGGTGCTGGCTCAGTTCAAGAAAGATATGGATCCCAAGGGTGGCTGGTCTTTAGAGAACGATGTTGATCCTAAACACTATCCTATCGCTTACTTTTCTGCAGAATATGGATTGCATCATTCATTACCCTTTTATGCCGGTGGGCTGGGGTTTTTGGCAGGTGATTATCTGAAAGAATGCAGCGACTCCAGAGTGCCAGTCGTGGCCGTGGGGTTTATGTATCCCGATGGCTATCTCCGACAGCAAATCCGCGAAGATGGCTGGCAGGACAGCATAGATGAAGCCTTAGACCGGGATGCCACTTCTATTTCCAGGGTTCTCGATGAGAGTGGAGAACAGATCGTGGTTGAGGTCCCCCTTATCAAGCCCCCTATTTTTGTCGCTGTTTGGAAAACAGAAGTCGGCCTGGCGCCTCTATTCCTCATGGACACGGATATCGCAAACAATGATCCTTGGAACCGAAAAATAGCGCAACACCTCTATGTTGGAGATGTCGAACAGAGGTTGCGCCAGGAAATCGTCTTGGGTATCGGAGGTTCTCAAGTACTCAATCGCCTCGGCATCAAACATTCTATTCTCCATCTCAATGAGGGACATGCGGCTTTTGCCCTATTAGAAAGAATACGGGAACGCGTACAGGGGGGGTTGAAGTATGAGGAAGCTGTGCAACAAGTTCGTAACACATCCGTTTTTACAACCCACACTCCTGTCCCTGCGGGACATGACGTGTTTTCTTTCGGACTGGTAGAAAAATACTTCCGCTCTTACTGGCCGGCTTTGGGGCTGAACCGGGAAAACTTTCTCCAATTAGGAGTCAATCCCAAAGAGCCGTATGCAGGATTCAACATGACGGCCTTCGCCCTCAGGATGTCTGGATACTGTAATGCAGTCAGCCAAAGACATGGTGAAGTCGCCCGCAAGATGTGGCAGCCGCTCTGGCCTGACCTGCCGGAGGAGAAAATCCCCATCGATCATGTGACCAACGGCGTGCATGTCCCCACCTGGATCGAGCCAAAAATACAACAGCTTTTTAACAAATATCTGGGTCCTGATTGGATGACAGATAACGATAATCCTGCCCTGTGGGAACTGATCGATGATATTCCCGATGAGGAGTTATGGACGACCCATTACTGGCTAAAAAACAAATTGATCAATGCCATCCGGGAACAATCTCGAAAGCGCTGGGCAAGGAATCAAGACAGTCCTTCTCATGCACTCACAGGAGGTGTTTTTCTAGATCCATCCGCTTTAACCATCGGTTTTGCCAGGCGTTTCGCAACCTATAAAAGAGCAGATCTTGTCCTCTTCAATTTGGAGAGGTTGAAAAAGATACTGAATGATCATTGGCACCCCGTACAGCTCATATTTGCAGGTAAAGCTCACCCGGCTGATGATCCAGGAAAGAGAATTCTTCAAAAAGTCTTTAACGCGGCTCGCAATCCAGAACTGGGAGGGCGGATAGCTTTTATCGAAGATTATGGAGAACAATTTGCTCAATACCTGGTCCATGGAGTGGATGTCTGGCTCAACAATCCTTTGCCTCCATTGGAGGCCTGCGGTACCAGCGGGATGAAAGCTGCGTTGAACGGTGTGCCTCACCTGAGCATCAGGGATGGCTGGTGGATAGAGGGGTTTAACGGAAAAAACGGCTGGGCCTTTGGCGGAGAAGAGGTGACCGGAAACAGAGACCAGTCAGATGCTGAGGCCATCTATCAGATTCTGGAGAGAGAGCTCATTCCTCTTTATTATAAGGTTGCAGACGATGGCATACCGCATGAGTGGGTGAAGGTCATGAAGGAATCCATGAAGAGCAACGGCCCCAAGTTTTCCGCCCGCCGGATGATTAAAGAATATATCCAGAAATTTTATTCCAATGCTTTAAAGCACATATAGGCAGGAAGAAAGATGAGTGGCATTTTCAAGGCTTACGATATTCGAGGCTCTTATCCCGATGAACTGGACGAAAGCGAAGCCAGAAAAATCGGGAGCTGTTTCGTCGTCTTGCTCAAAGCACGGAGAATTGTGATCGGGCGCGATATGCGGCTTTCCTCCCCGTCTCTGGCTAAAGCATTCATAGAGGGAGCCGACTCAACCGGGGCACAGGTTATAGATGTGGGGATGACTACAGCCCCTCTGCTCTATGATGCCATTATCGAGGGCAAGTTTGACGGTGGAGTCATGGTGACGGCGTCTCATCTGACGGCTGAAATGAATGGCTTCAAGTTATGTCGCGAAAAGGCGATCCCGTTGAGCGGTGACCAAGGACTTCCTGCCTTGGAGCGTATGGTCAGGGAAAATCCGTCTGTCAACAGGCCCCCTTTATCCGGGGCTTCTTACCAGGAACTCAATTTTCTGGATGAATATATCCATAAACTCACCAATTTTGTCCATAATCCTGTCCCCTTGAGAATTGTGGCCGATGCTGGAAATGGCATGGCCGGCCCGGAAGTGCTTCTCCTGTTCAAGAAATTTCCGATGTGGACATTGATTCCCATGTACATGGAACCTGACGGAAGCTTTCCTCATCATGTGGCTAATCCTCTCCTTCCATCCACCACCAGGGATTTGCAGGCTAGAGTGGTGAAGGAAAAAGCGGACCTGGGTGTTGCCTTTGATGGCGATGCGGATAGATGCGGTTTTATCGACGAGAAAGGGGAGAGAATTTCCGAAGATCTTGTTACAGCGCTCATTTCCGAATTTTATCTCGATAAAAAACCGGGAGCAACCATCCTCTACGATTTGCGTTCCAGCCGGACTGTTCCCGAAACGATTCTCGGTCTGGGAGGAAAGGCCCTCAGAAGTCGAGTCGGACATGCCTTTATTAAGGCCAAGATGAGAGAGGAAAATGCCCTGTTTGCCGGTGAGCTTTCCGGGCATTATTACTTCAGGGATACGGGATTTACCGACAATGCTCTTATGGCGATGATTCAAATGCTCAATTTTTTGTCTTTTAAAAAGACGCCTCTCTCCAATTTAATTCTTCCCCTCAAGAAATATTCCTCCACCGGAGAGATCAATATACGGGTAGGAAACAGAGAAAGAATTTTTGCTGCACTTGAAGCCCAGTATAAGGATACGGGCATGGATCACCTGGACGGCTTGACTGTGGAATACGAGTCCTGGTGGTTCAACCTGAGGCCCTCCAACACAGAACCCGTCATCAGATTGAATTTAGAAGCCAATGACTCAGCCACTCTGGAGGAAAAAAGAGAAGAAGTCCTCAAGCTGATTAAAGACTCGGATCCATCCATGAAGATTGATTCGTAGCCGAATATGGCGGGTCTCCGGTGGTTCTGGAAGAGAAGTGAAGCGATGGAGAAACAATTCTTTCGGATACTGACTATCAACAGCGGCTCTTCCAGTCTTAAGTTTGCCCTGTATCATATGGGGCAATCTGAGGCCCTGGTGTTTACAGGGAGCCTGGAGAGAATTGGACTGAGAACAGGGCTTTTTCATGTCACGGACGCCAAGATGGAGACCTTGATTGAAGAATATCTCGACTTTCCTGATCATGACGCGGCCTTGAAAAGGCTTTTTGAATGGCTGAAACTCCATTCCCCTGATCAGGAGTTGGACGCAGTAGGTCACCGGATTGTCCATGGAGGAATCCGGTACAGCCAGCCACATCTGATCACTACGGAATTGGTCGCAGCACTCAAGGAACTTGTTCCGCTTGCTCCTGAACATCTTCCCCATGAACTCAGAGCCATCAAAGCAATCCACAGAATCTATCCGGATTTGATCCAGGTGGCCTGTTTTGATACAGCTTTTCACCAGCCTATGCCCCAACTCGCCAAGGTGTATGCTCTACCCAGATATTTGTGGCACCAAGGAGTCATACGATACGGCTTTCACGGCTTGTCCTACGAATACATCCTGCAAGAGCTGACCAAAGAGACGGGCATGGAGGCAGCAAACAAAAGGTTGATCATAGCTCATCTGGGCAATGGGGCGAGCATGGCCGCTGTTCATTACGGAAAAAGCGTTGATACAACAATGGGATTTACACCTGCTGGCGGCCTGGTGATGAGCACACGTTCAGGCGACCTAGATCCAGGGATTATTCTTTATCTTCTTGAAGAAAAAGGTGTTGACCCTGTTACAATGAATGCTCTGATAAACCATCAGAGTGGTTTGTTGGGAGTATCAGGTGTCAGTTCAAGCATGAGAGAGCTGCTGGATAAAGAGGCAGAAAACCTCCATGTGGCCGAGGCTGTCGATCTCTTTTGTTATCAGGCAAAAAAATACTTTGGGTCTCTTGTGGCGGTATTAGGGGGATTGGATACGCTTATATTTACCGGCGGCATCGGGGAAAATGCGCCCTCCATTCGTTGGCGTATCTGTAAAGATCTTGAATTCTTGGGCATCCATCTCAATTCCAGCCGCAATGACTCCAATGTTCCTGTCATATCCCAAGACAACAGCCTGATCACCGTGCGAGTGATGAAGACCAATGAAGAATTGATGATTACAAGACATACATTCAATCTGCTACAAAGGAAGCGGAGAGATCCAAGGCAAAGTTTAGAAAAAAGGAGAATAAAATGACTCAGATACCACAACGCCGGTTAGCTCAACTTCAATCCTATTGGAGTGCTGCCAATTATTTAGGTGCAGCACAACTCTACCTGAAAGAAAATCCCTTGTTGAAGGAGCCGCTGAAGCCTGATCACATCAAGCCTCGTCTCCTGGGACACTGGGGGACTCAGCCAGGGCTTAACCTTATTTATACCCACTTGAACCGCTTGGTACAAGATACGGAAGCCTCTGTGCTGCTCGTCGTCGGTCCCGGTCATGGCGCGCCGGCTATCCTCGCCAACCTGTATCTGGAGGGCACGCTTTATGAATATTATCCTGAGTTTAGCTTCAGTCTGTCAGGATTAAGGCATCTTTTTCGCAGCTTTTGCTGGCCCCGAGGCAATCCCAGCCACCTGTTTCCCGGAACGCCAGGGATGATCCACGAGGGAGGCGAATTGGGCTACTGTTTAGCACACGCCTTTGGAGCGGTACTCGATAATCCTGATCAAATAGCTGTCTGTATCGTGGGTGACGGAGAGGCTGAAACAGGCCCCTTGGCGACATCGTGGCATTCTAACAAATACGTCAATCCCGCAACCTGCGGTGCGGTGCTGCCCATCCTTCACCTTAATGGATACAAGCTCTCCGGCCCAACCCTCTTAGGCCGCATGACAGAAGAGGAACTGGAGAACCTGTTTACTGGCTACGGCTACCAAGTACGCACTGTGAAAGGGGATAATCCTGAATTGGTGCATGTAGCCATGTGGAAGGCAGTGGACTGGGCTTATTCTCAAATCCGCTCCATTCAAGAACTTGCGCGAAGCGAGGAACCTTCTGTACGACCGGCCTGGCCGATGATCATCCTGCGGACTCCGAAAGGCTGGACAGGCCCTAAAGAACTGGATGGAATCCCCATAGAGGGCACTTTTCATTCTCACCAGGTTCCGATCATGGACCCGGCTACAAATCCTGAACACCTCAAGGCCTTGGAACAGTGGCTAAGCAGCTACCACCCTGAGAAACTGTTCGACGCCAGCGGACTGCCTATCCCCGAAGTCACAGCCATCTGTCCCAACGGAGATCTGCGGATCGGGATGAATCCTCACGCCAACGGAGGGCAGCTCTTGGCCTCTTTAAAACTACCAGAATATACAGACTATGCCGTGGCCGTGCCGACACCGGGTGAAGTGAAGGCTGAAGGAACAAGGGAACTCGGTAAATACGTGCGGGATATTTTTCTCGCTAATGAAGAGACGCGGAACTTCCGTTTCTTCTGTCCGGATGAGACCACCTCCAACCGCATGGAACATGTTTTTGAGGCCACAGAACGGGCTTTTATGTGGCCTCTGGTTAAAACTGACGAGTTCCTTTCTAAAGGTGGACGGGTCATGGAAATCCTCAGTGAACACACCTGCCAGGGATGGCTGGAGGGTTATTTACTCACCGGCCGACACGGCTTGTTTGCCTGCTACGAGGCGTTTATTCCTATTGTTGATTCGATGCTGAACCAGTATGCCAAGTGGTTGAAGGTTTCACGGGAGGTGCCCTGGCGAAAACCACTGGCCTCGCTCAACTACCTCCTCACCTCCCACGTCTGGAGGCAGGATCACAATGGCTACACTCATCAAGTCCCGAGCTTCATCAATAATGTGGTAAACAAGAAGAGTTCTGTGGCCCGCATCTACCTTCCGCCCGACGCAAACTGCCTGCTTTCGGTTGCGAATCATTGTCTGAAGAGCCTGAATTACGTGAACCTGATCGTAGCCTCCAAACAAATGATTCCTCAATGGCTGGATATGAACGCCGCTGGCAAACATTGCTCCCAAGGCGCCTCTGTGTGGGAATGGGCCAGCAATGATGAAGGGAATCCAGACATCGTTCTGGCTGCTGCTGGCGACGTCCCCACTGAAGAAGTGCTGGCCGCAGCATGGCTTTTGCGCCGCGAGATTCCCCAACTCCGGGTTAGAGTCGTGAACGTGGTCGATCTTTTCACCCTTATTTCGCATGATGATCATCCTCACGGTCTGGACAAAACAGCGTTTACTGATCTTTTTACGGATAACCAACCCGTCATATTTGCCTTCCACGGCTACCCGAGAGTCATACATGAGTTAGTCCACCACCGGCCCAGCCCCGGCCGTTTTCACGTCCATGGCTATATCGAGGAAGGACGAACGACGACACCATTTGACATGCTCGTGCTCAACAGGATGAGCCGCTATCATCTGGCCATAGCCGCTTTGCAGCGTGCGACACGCCTAGGTGTCCGGGTCGGCGGCATTATTGATCTTTTCGAGGAGCGCCTTGCCGCGCATCGCTCCTACATCCAGGACCACGGTGCGGACTTACCAGAGATTCTCAATTGGCGCTGGGAAGTTTAACACCAGTATATCGACCAGTCCTGTCTCATAGAACTTTGTCCTGTTTCATCGGATGAAATCAGGGTTCTTTGAGCCAAGAATACCATCCAGCCAGTTTCAATTCCCGAGAAAAACAGAATCTTTTAGGCCCCTTATTTTTTGGCATGTTTTTTGCTTGATATGTGATGACAACACTATTTGGAGAAAGAACAAAATCAGGAAATTAGCATGAAAGAATCAAAAATTTTTCTATTTATTATCGCATTCATTTTGGTGGTTTCCTCACTCAATGCCCAATACTTTGGACGCAACAAGGTTCAGTATGAAACTTTCGACTTCAAGGTTATGCACACGGAACATTTCACCATCTATTTTTATCCTCAAGAGGAAGAGGCTGCCATGATAGCTGCTCGAATGGCCGAGCGATGGTATAGCCGGTATTCCAGGCTACTCAATCATGCTCTTCGAGGATCGCAACCCATCATCCTCTACTCAAGCGCGACACATTTCCAGCAGACCACAGCGGTGCCGGGTTTCCTTGGCGAAGGGACAGGGGGTGTGACCCTCTCCACTCATCGCCAGATCGTCCTTCCACTTGGCGCATCACTGGCAGAAACTGACCATGTCATAGGACATGAGCTGGTTCACGCCTTTCAATTCGACATAACCGGACAGGACCATCCCACCGAAATCATCGGCTCCCCTTCCGCTCTGAACCTGCCCCTTTGGTTCATGGAAGGCATGGCCGAATACCTCTCTCTGGGTCCTGTTGACCCGAATACAGCGATGTGGATGCACGATGCGCTGTACAGAAAGGACTTGCCCGCAATTAAAAAACTTGAAAATTCCAAGTACTTTCCCTACCGGTATGGCCAGGCCCTCTGGGCGTACATCGTCGGGAAGGAGGGCGACGCCCAAGTAGGAAAAATACTTAACGGCGTCGGCAAGAGGGGCGACGTTACAGAGTGAACTCATCGCTCTCCTCGAGAATCCATTGTTTGGACTCCAAACAGAGAAGAGTTACAAGTTCACCGATTACCGCGCCAAATTAAGGCTGGATTACGTCAGCCCGCCTCAGTTGGGCATCGGTGTGGATCAGTTTGGCACTTATGTGGGGGGAGGAGTCGGGCTGGTCTGGAGCGACCTGCTCGGCTACTATGATCTCACAACAGCCGTTCAAACCAGCAGCAGGCTGAAGGATACAGCAGCAATGGTGAGCTTTCTCAATGATAAACATCGCTTGAACTGGGGACTGATTGCTGAGCGCATCCCTTACATCATAGGAGGCTTTGCCACTGGCTACGGAACCGTTTCAGGGGAACCGGCGGAAATCGACCAGGAATATATCTTCGCAGAATATGATTACCAGCTGGGTGGAATCGTCGCTTATCCTTTTAATACGTTTAGGCGTTTCGAAATTTCCGCTGGCTATCAATACAGCGATTTCAGCTCGGATATTCGGACGAGGTCCTACTCCCTCTTTGATGGCACTCTGATTGATGATTCAACTCAACACCTTCCCGCGCCGGATAGTCTTCATTTTGCCTACATCAGTCCGGCATTTGTCTATGACAGTTCCTTTTTCGGGGCCACCAGCCCCCTCCTTGGGCAGAGCTACCGCCTTCAGGTTTCCCCTCAGATAGGAAACATCTCTTTTTACACAGTTCTTGCGGATTATCGCCGTTATTTTATGCCCGTCCAGCCATTTACCCTTGCCTTCCGCATCCTTCATTACGGCCGCTACGGAAAGAATGCTGAAGACCAGCGCTTGTATCCTCTTTTTATCGGATACGACACGCTCGTACGCGGCTACAACACGAGTTCCTTCAGCGCCCAGGAAGTCTCTTCCGACAACGGCGATCTCTTCAACAGGCTGTTGGGAAGCAAGGTAATCGTGGCCAACGCCGAGCTTCGTTTCCCCCTGTTCAAGGTGCTTGGAGTGGGCCGCGGTTTCTACGGGATTTTGCCGATCGAATTTCTCTCATTTTTTGACGCCGGGCTTGCCTGGTCGAGCGAGGATAAGGCCTGGTTCCTGAAAGGAGGACAACGCAAGCCCGTTTATAGTACGGGCATTGGTCTGCGTATGAACCTATTTGGCTATGTCATCGCCGGTGTCGATTTTGTCCATCCTTTTAACCGTCCGTACAAGAAGGGATGGTATTTTGAATTTTCCTTCCAGCCCGGCTTTTGAGAATTCTTATCAGGAAAAAATGGAGGAGCGGCCATGCAAGAGCGACCCTCTGTGCAATACATACCCGTTCCTTATAAAAAATATGAAAGCAAATGAGGCAGAATATTCAGGCCTGTTCGAGGAATAAAACATTGCATCGACAACGACTAAATGCAGAGCCCGTGATTTTCCACGTATCCCAACCACCTAACAGCTCAATTTCCATATTTATTTGAATTATAGGGAATCGCTGTTTTATTCATGTGACGATTCCGCCTCCATTCCCTGTCCTTTGAACCTGATGACATAACGAGATGAATGTATCATACCCGAAACCATTGTGTTTTTGGAGAAGAGAAAAAAAGTATGGTTCAGGATCAAGAACTTCTTGAAGGATCATGCATAAAGATGGAAAAATTAAGACAGAACCTGTCACTCTTTGATGCCATCAATATTGCCTTGGGATCAATCATCGGAGCAGGCATCTTTGTTATCATCGGAGCCGCTGCCGCCCTCGCCGGCCCGGCAATTTTTATCTCTGTGATTATTGCTGGAATAATATCTGGCTTAACCGGTCTCTCCACCGCAGAGCTAAGCCGAAGATACCCAAGAAGTGGTGGCGCTTATACTTTTGCTAAGGAAGCCCTGTCTGATTTTGTAGGTTTCGTTGTTGGCTGGGTGTGGCTTTTTTCCAACATAGTCACAGGGGCCACTGTTGCCGTAGGTTTTGGCTATTATCTTGCTTTTTTTATTCCTTCGATTTCGACGAAAATCGGCGCTGCCGTTGTCATTTTCGTGGCAACGTTCATTCATCTACTCGGCACAAAGGAGTCCAGTTGGCTGAATAATGTGTTGGTCATGCTTAAAATACTCGTGCTGCTGTTTATTATAGGAAGTGCGGTATTCTTCTTTAAAAAACCAAACTTTATCCCGCTGATGCCTTTTGGCGTCAAGGGCGTATTGGCAGGCGCCGCGACGATTTTCTTTGCCTACGCCGGCTTTGCCAGGGTTGCCATAATCGCGGATGAGATCAAAAATCCCTCGCAGAATGTACCTCGTGCGACTCTTGCTTCCATATTTATTTCTACGCTCATCTATGTTTTCGTAGCCATAGCCGCAGTGGGTATAGCTGGTTATAAAGTGCTTGCCAAATCCGGATCTCCTCTTGCTGATGCCATAAAAGTGGAAAGCCTAAGTTATGGGTCTAGTCTTGTTGGCGCTGGGGCGCTCATAGCTACCAGCACGGTGATACTCGCCTCAATCCTCGGTGTTTCCAGACTGGCACATACCATGTCGGCCGATGGAGAACTTCCTGCTTTTCTAGAAAAGGTGAGTCAAAAAAATTCAGTACCCAAGAATGCTATTCTTCTCAGTGGCCTCATCATGCTGCTTCTGGCTCTCTTTGCTGATCTACCGCATATCGCCTACATCAGCAGTTTCTCGCTTCTTCTATATTATTCAGCCGTTAATTTAAGCGCGTTGAAGTTATTCAGCGGATACATAAGATTCGTGACCCTCCTGGGCTTCCTATTCTGTATGGTTCTGATGTTTACCCTTCCTCATTTATCATGGTTTGTCGGCTTTTCTGTTGTTGTAACTGGCGCACTATTTCATAGATTTTATGTGAGAAAGGCTCGGAAGTCAGGATAAGAATATTTTATCTCAGAGAGGTATTTTCGGTTAGCAGCTCTTCATGTGGTTTCCGATTTCCCTGCTCATAATAGTCTGAATAAATCAAGGGAACATGCTGACAATAGTTACTCAAGCAAGCAAATAGCTTAAAGTAATCCACCTGTTCGGGAAACGGGCCCTGCATTTTAAAATCTATGATTTGGACACAAGGGGGATTTTCTTCTATAATGAGAAACAAGAAAGAGGACTTATATTCTATGAACCTGAGTGTCTTCCTGATCATCTTCGCTACTGCACTCCTTATCCTCTTCATCCTCCTCCTCTGGACATTGAAAAGCACCACCTCCAAAATCGATGAAGTCAAGCGCTCACAAGTAGAAAATCCGGCCCTCTCCCTCATGCAGCAGCAAATCGGCCAGCTCACCCAGAGCCTCAACCAGAACCTTCAGAACATGAGCAGCCAATTTCAGAAGACAACCGGAGACATGGGTACCACACTCGGCGATGTCAAGAAAGACCTGGGTAAAATGGAGGAGGTCACCCGCGAGGTGCTGGAAAAAGCGAAAGACATCGCAGGCCTTGAAAATCTGCTGCGAGCCCCTAAATTCCGGGGCGGATTCGGAGAGCTTTTTCTGGGAGATTTGCTGGGAGAATTCTTCCCTCCCGCTCACTACTCCCTCCAACATAGATTTAAA
>Ga0315545_1001190_pt1 | contig 26006 bp, 31 predicted proteins | sample SalMarSW160210MG_FD_203096 | JGI IMG/M metagenome (GOLD analysis project Ga0315545, IMG submission 203096) | Salt marsh sediment microbial communities from the Plum Island Ecosystem LTER, Massachusetts, United States - Salt Marsh Sediment SW1602-10 ...
GTTTACTGCATAGTGGGGGACGGCGAGCTTGCTGAGGGACAGATATGGGAGGCCTCAATGACAGCAGCTTTTTACAAGCTGGATAACCTTGTGGCCATTCTGGATAAAAATGGTGTCCAGGCAACCGGTCCTATCGCTGAGCGTTATGATACCAATCCACACGCTGAGAAATGGAAGGCGTTTGGCTGGCATGTCTCAGAAATCGACGGACACAACATCAGCCAGATAGCGGATGCGTTGGATGAAGCTGATAAAGTTAAAGGAGCACCGGTGATGATTGTCGCTAATACGGTTAAGGGTAAGGGAGTGCCTTTCGCTGAAGGTAAGGCAGATTTCCACCATGGAATAATGACAGAGCAGCAGTATGAAACAGCACGCCAGCTATTTGAGGACTGAGGATAAGTTTTAATGAATATGCAGAATTGCAGAAAGGTATATGGCGAGACACTTGTAGAACTGGGCAGAGAAAACAAGCGAATCGTGGTATTGGATGCCGACCTGAGCAAATCTACTATGACCCGTCTTTTCGAGCAACAGTTTCCTGAGCGTTACTTTGAGATGGGTATCGGAGAGCAGAATATGGTCTCTACCGCGGTCGGTTTGGCGCTCTGCGATAAGATTGCATTTGTAAATTCTTTCGCCGTTTTCGCTGCTGGTCGGCCTTATGACCAAATTCGCGTCAGTGTTTGTATCGGCAAGGTAAACGTTAAAATTATAGGTTCGAGTTGCGGGATTTCGGACTTCGGTGACGGCGCAACTCATCAGGGCATCGAGGATATTGCTATTATGCGGGCGATACCAAATATGACTATTCTGTGTCCTGTTGATGGCATAGAAACAAGAAAAATGGTTAAAGCGGCTGTCGAGTACGAAGGCCCTGTATATATTCGCATCCCTCGTAATGAAGTGCCGGATGTCACCGGAGAAAATCAGGAATTTAAAATCGGTGAGCCGTCTGTGATACGAAAAGGGACGGATGTTACAGTCTTTGCCCACGGCTATATGGTTTATAAGGCACTCAAAGCCGCTGAGACCGTAGAAAATCAGGGAATATCGGTGCGGCTTGTAAATGTCAGCACTTTGAAACCGATTGACGAGGAGGCTATTAAAGAATTAGCAAGTGATGTAAAGGGAACTGTAACGGTCGAGGAGCATACGATAATTGGCGGACTTGCCAGTGCTGTTGCTTTTATACTGAGAGGCCAAGCCATACCAATAGAGGCCGTCGCCATACAGGATTGCTTTGGGCAGTCAGCGCTGAGCTATGAAGAACTGCTGGATCGTTATGGCCTTACCGACACCGCGATTGTCAAAGCGGTAAAAAAGGTTTTAGGGTAGCCGGATGGATACAATCAAAAAAACAATGAAGGCCGTAGTCAAATATGATAATGTGGCCAATGCAACAGAACTGCGAGAAGTACCAGTTCCAGAAATCGGCCCGAATGATGCTTTGGTAGAAGTGGCATACGTTGGCATTTGCGGCACCGACCCGCACATGCACAGAAACACAGTACTCTTCGATTTTAACTGTCCTTTTATTTTAGGACACGAATTCGCGGGCACGATCGTTAAAGCCGGCAAGCAAATAAGTAAGTTCAAAGTTGCAGATCGCGTTACCTCTGAAACCCATGCAGACTACTGCGGTCATTGCAGCCTCTGCTGCACTAATAATTATCACCTCTGCAGGGAACGAAAAGGATTCGGTTTTCATCTTGATGGAGCATTTACCAAATATGTAAAGGTTCCAGGTAGAATTCTGCACAGAGTCCCGGACAACGTTTCGCTAAAGGCGGCATCATTAACCGAGCCATTATGTGTAGCCTATAAGTCAGTTGTATGTAACAGCACCGTAAACCCTGGCGATACGGTAGTTGTGATCGGACCGGGGCCGATTGGTTTATTGTGTATGAAGATGGCACAATTCTCAGGAGCAAGCCAAATCATCGCCATCGGCACAGAAGGTGACGACGATCGGCTGGAATTAGCAAAGCACTTCGGTGCTACAATCACCATTAACAGCAGCAAACAAAACGCTCTACCAAAAATCATGTCTTTAGGCGATGGCTACGGTGCAGATTTAATCGTAGATACAGCCGGTTCCGCCGAAACTTTGAAATTATCAATGGACGCCATAAGACCAAATGGCCAGATCACCAAGATTGGCTGGGGACCGAAACCGGTAAACCTAAGCTTAGATCCGCTGATAGCCAAATCTGTCACTTTAAAGGGACATTTCAGCCATACCTGGGACGTCTGGGAAAAATGTCTTACAATGATGAGCAAAGGCCAAATCGACCTGGAGCGTTTGATCACACACGAGCTTCCTATCGATCGGTGGCAAGAGGCTTTTGAACTGGTAGAAAATAAGAAAGCGATCAAGGTGGTTTTGATCCCGATTGACTAAAGTTTTATTATGAATTTTATGGGATAAAAACGATGAAAAAAATAGGATTTATTGGATTAGGAATCATGGGTAAGCCCATGGCAATTAATCTGATTAAAGCTGGCTATAGTCTGACAGTTTATGATATCAGGCCCGAGCCGGTAAAAGAGGTCGTAGCAGCCGGCGTTAAAGAAGGAAAGTCCAGTAAAGATGTCGCTTCACAAAGTGAAGTTGTAATAACAATGCTGCCTAATTCACCCGATGTAAAAAAGGCTGTGCTTGGAGAAAACGGAGTTTTAGAGGGCGCAAGGGCTGGCATGATTTTGATTGATATGAGTTCAATTGCTCCAATGGTCTCTAAAGAAGTCGCCGCTGAAGCCCGCAAGATTGGCGTTGAAATGCTCGATGCACCCGTTAGTGGTGGTGAGCCGAAGGCCAAAGATGGGACACTTTCAATTATGGTTGGAGGTAAAAAAGAGGTCTTCAAGCAGGTCGAAGAAATCTTGAAGGTTATGGGTGCATCTGCTGTTCTGGTCGGCGATATCGGCAGCGGCAACATAACTAAACTTGCAAATCAGATTATCGTAGCATTAAATATCGCTGCAATGTCTGAGGCAATGGTTCTGGCAACAAAGGCAGGTGTGGACCCGGAACAAGTTTACCAGGCCATCCGTGGCGGACTGGCTGGCAGCACTGTCCTCAATGCCAAAGTGCCTTTGGTCTTAGACGGCAATTTTAAGCCCGGCTTTAGAATCGAGCTACATATCAAGGATTTGGCAAATGCCCTGGATACCGCCCATGAGATTGGTGTACCTGTGCCTTTAGCCAGCGGTGTAATGGAGATTATGCAGGCACTTAAGGTTGATGGAAAGGCAGGAAATGACCACGGCGGTATTATCCAGTTCTACGAGAAGTTAGCTAAAGTGGAGGTTAGGCACCCGAAAAAATGAAAGTACCATTGCAGCTATATAGCCTTTAGTAAAAGGATTCTGTTGTGTTCCTGATTTTACTTCTGCTCGTCAGCGTGCTTTTCATTGTCATCTCGACAAGCAAATTCCACTTTCACCCTTTTCTGGCCCTATTATTTGCCGCTATCGGGTTTGGCTTGTGCTCTCGGATGCCGCTTGGCGAAATTGTTAAATCGATCAATGACGGATTCGGCGGAACTATCGGCAGCATTGGAATCGTAATCATCGCAGGCGTCATCATCGGAACATTTCTTGAGCATTCAGGCGGAGCCTTTGCAATAGCCGAAAGAATCCTGAAGATTATCGGTGAAAAGCATGTCCCCCTGGCAATGTCTATTATCGGTTACTTTGTTTCCGTACCGGTTTTTGCAGATTCAGGCTTTGTTATCCTTACGCCATTGAATAGAGCACTTTCTAAAAGAGCAAAAATTTCCTTAGTAGGACCGGCAATAGCTTTGGCTGTCGGCCTTACTTCTACACATTGCCTCGTGCCGCCGACACCGGGACCAATCGCGGCTGCTGGTATACTCGATGCCGACCTTGGGCTAGTTATTTTTCTGGGCCTAATTGTCAGCGCGTTTGCTCTTGTGGCCGGTTGGCTTTTCGCTACAAAATTCGCCTCGAAAATTTATATAGACCCCAATCCTGAGCTTTCGCAAGCAGATGTAGAGGCCAGATTAAAAGAAGCTCCGTCTGCATTTAAGGCATTTACTCCGATTGTAGTACCAATTTTCCTGATTGTGATTAAATCTGTTTCTGATTTTCCAACGTACCCACTTGGGCAGGGCAATTTGAAAAGTATCGTAGGCTTTATAGGAGAGCCGGTCATCGCATTACTTATCGGGGTCCTTCTGGCCTTTCGGCTTCCGAAGAAACTTGATATGCAAATGTTATCTACCACCGGCTGGGTCGGCCAGGCCTTGTTAAATGCGGCTCTGATAATCATGATTACCGGAGCTGGCGGAGCCTTTGGAATGATTCTGCGGAATTCACCGATTGCCGATGTGATTGGCGATTCTCTGTCACGAGCTAACTTAGGCATTTGGCTGCCGTTTATTATCGCTGCGGCTATAAAAAGTGCCCAGGGGTCGTCGACAGTTGCGCTGATTACGACTGCATCCTTAATGGCGCCGTTAATGTCATCTTTAGGGTTTGAGGCCGGGATTGCCAGAGCACTGGTTGTGTTATCTGTAGGTGCTGGTTCAATGGTTGTCTCTCACGCAAATGACAGCTTTTTTTGGGTCGTTACTCAAATGACCGGAATGGATGTCAAAACCGGTTATAAAGTCCATACTCTAGCTACTCTGATTATAGGTGTTACCTCGGTTGTAATCATTTGGGTCATAAGTTTGATTACCTTGTAATGTACTGAGGAATTGTTGATACCATTCTTAAAAACTAATGGCGCTTTACGAAGATGGTCGTTAACTGTCATGGTAACTTTTTGGAACCTATTGATTGATAAGTAGCTTATACAAATTGGAATTAATTCTTGCGCCCTGTCTTTCCCGCGAAAGCGGGAATCCATAGGTTTATATGCACTGGATACCTATTTTCGCGGGCATGACACAATGATAGGTAGTCTGTCAAAAAGCGCAATTATTTAATTGGATTGGTATTATTCGCAGTATATGCCGCAGCTCTACGTTGAGCGCAAAAATTTATTATGATTACTCAAACTGACCTATTTACTAACATTATTATTGATAAGTCTTTTATACGCCTCAGGCGTATTAATTTGCAAAGACATATATCGCCTTGTCATTCTGAGCCCTTCGCTCCGCTCAATGGTAAACTCCACGAAGTTAAGCGAAGAATCTGGCCAGAGAAAATATGGTTTTTCTTTTGCTAAAGCCGGATGCTTCGCCTTTCGGCTCAGCATGACAATAAAAACGGTCAGTTTGAGATGATTAATATAAGTGGTTGACTAAAGTTGCACCCGTAAAGAACCGTACCTTACATCCCTCTCGGCAGCCAACCAGTCCCAACGCAATCGCCAGGCGCGTCTTGCCGGTGCCGGGTGAGCCTACAAGACAGTAGTTTTCTTTCTTATCAATCCACTCGCTTCGTGACGGTTCCAGAATCTTCTGTTTGGGAAGCTCCGGCGTTACACTAAAGTCATAGCTTTAAAAGTCTTTATGGGCCAGGAACGCCGCTGGCGTCATATAATCCAATCCACTATGCGGATGGTTATGATTATATTCCAATAACCAATCCTTCACAAGAACCTTCGCTTCCTTTAAGTAACGGAATGGTTAAAATTACGTAAGAAATAAGAATGAACTTCCGGTATGTTTGCAGACAAAAATACAATTTCCGTACGCTATAGAAGCTTCAGAGATCCTACGAGATATGAATTATTCCAAACAGCAGATGCTACAAAATCAGGATTTCTTCTAATCCCCTGCTTGATGTTACGCCATCTCCTCTACATCCAGTTGTGAACTTTTGCATCCCGAAGTACTTCGGGATTGGGATTACTGCCTGTAACCATGGGGTATTGGGGGCGGTGAATTGTGGCTTTGTTTAGGCTTTGCGACGCGAGCGGATATGAAAAACAATGACGCAATACTCATATTTTGACAGGTAAAGGCCGATATAAGCCAGACAGCTTATAGAAAAGCCGAGTAGCTTCTTAACTCATCTCCCTTATCAACGAAAAAGACTCAAAAATCATATAACGTATCGTTTTGAAAGTGAGATGGCTAATAGAGCCGTTTTAAATTACTGTACACCAACTCTGGTTGAATAAACGAAGGAGAAAGAATTCTGCTCTTGTTTGGTTGTCCAAGGGCAAGCCCAGGGGCATAGAGGTGCGTCGAGGTCATATTGCTTTCTGGGAAGAATAAGAGCGTTTATAAGTATAGAGATTTGGGGGAGATGTGCAGGAACTTGAAAGGATTTGCCAATAATGGAGCACGAGAAAGGCTCAAAAAGTGAAGATTTATAGAACATCGGCCGATATATTTGATTAAAGTGGCCAACAAAAGTGGGGGTTGGTCACCTTGTTGTACAGAACCAAGAAGGCTGTAACTCAAAGTACGAGCAGACCAAGCAATGACCGCCCTAAAATTTTATAAGCTGACTCTCGGTATCCTGCTTTGTATCGCAGTGATGCTCAAACTCTTTTTTAAAGAACTCAAACTGACCGATTTACTAACATTATTATTGATAAGTCTTTTATTTGCAAAGACATCTATCGCCTTGTCATTCTGAGCCCTTCGCTCCGCTCAAGGGTAAACTCCACGAAGTGAAGCGAAGAATCTGGCCAGAGGAAATATGGTTTTTCTTTTGCTAAAGCCGGATGCTTCGCCTTCTCGCCTTTGCGTAGCCGCTTCGGCGGAGCGAGGTCGGCTCAGCATGACAATAAAAACGGTCAGTTTGAGTAAAGAAAATGAGTTGAATTTGAATTATTAGAGCTTTCATTCGAATGATATCAACCAAAGAGACTAAACGCTCAAGTAGAAAAGTGGGAATCGATATATTAGGTGGTGTTTCCTGGGGGACACACTTTTGCCTGTTTTACAAAACCATAGAAGATTTGTTCGATATTCTGGTACCCTACATCAAGGCAGGATTGGAAAGTAATGAGTTCTGCATGTGGGTAACTTCAGAGCCTTTAAACAAGGAAAAAGTCAAGGACGCACTTAGAGAAACAATACCTGATTTTGACCGATACGCTCAAGCAGGTCAGGTAGAAATAATCTCATATGACCAATGGTATCTCAAAGACGGTGTTTTCAATTTGCAAAGAGTTATTGACGCATGGGTTGGTAAAATCGACCAGGCAATTACCGCTGGTTTTGACGGTATAAGAGTAACAGGTAACGCCGGCTGGCTTGAAGCAAAAGATTGGAAACGTTTTGCTGACTATGAAAGGCAGGTAGATAGTGCCATTCATGAACATCAAATGCTGGCAATTTGTTCCTACCCCTTAAATAAATGCGGTGCATCTGAAATTATAGATGTGATTAGCACTCATGGATCGGCTCTCATTAGACGTGAGGGTAAGTGGGAGCTAATTGAAAGCAGCGAACGAAAAAAGGCTGAGAAGGCACTACAAGCAAGTGAAAATAAGTATAAAACGCTTCTTGAGAATCTTCCTCAAAAGATATTTCTTAAGGATACCAACTCGGTCTATGTATCATGCAATGAAAATTATGCCAGGGATCTAAAAATTAAGGCTGAGGAGATTGTTGGCAAAACTGATTACAATTTCTTCCCCAAAGAACTGGCTGAAAAATATGGAACCGATGATAAAAGGATCATGGATTCGGGCCAAACAGAAGAGATAAATGAAAAATACATCCAGCTAGGAAAGGAAATATTTGTCCATACGGTCAAAACTCCTGTAAGGGACGAGAGAGGCAGTATAGCGGGAATATTAGGTATCTTCTGGGATGTCACAGCACAAAGGCAGGCTCAGAAGAAGCTGTTAGATTATCAAAAACAGCTTCGGGACCTTACATCAGAGATGTCGTTGACTGAAGAGCGTGAACGCCGACGATTAGCCGTTGAACTGCATGATCAGATCACACAGCAATTGATTCTGTTCAAAATTGATTTAGGGTCATTGGTACAGAAAGAATTACCATCGGAGCTTGCCAAACCACTGGATGAAATTTATAGGCGTCTTGATGGAATAATTCAGGATACCCGAAGCCTAACATTTGATTTAAGCTCGCCTACTCTATACGAATTGGGGCTTGAAGCTGCAATAAGAGAGTGGCTTCACGAGGAAGTTCAGCAAAAACATGGGATCTATACCGAATTTGCGGATGTCGAGCAGCCAAAGCCTTTGGATGATGATGTTCGTGCCCTGTTATACAGAGCAGTGCGAGAGCTGCTAGTCAACGTGGTCAAGCATGCACAGGCCCAAAAAGTTAAGGTTTCGATTGGCAGAGATAACAGTAATGTACGAATTGAAGTCGTAGATGATGGGATCGGCTTCGTACCATTCCCACAGTTGAATAAAATGGTAGGTTTCGGGCTTTTCAGTATTCGTGAGAGGTTGAATTATCTTGGCGGTAGTATTGAGATAAAGTCAAGCCCTGATCAAGGAACAAATGTTACATTAATAGCACCAATAAAGCGCGGAAAAATTAAAAACAATGAAGTTCAAAAAGGGTTACAATGAAAATAAGGATTTTAATAGCGGATAATCATGGAATTCTACGACAGGGCATTGCATCTTTGATTGAAAAACAAAGTGATATGGAGGTGGTTGGTGAAGCTAATAATGGATTGCATGCCGTGGAATTGGCCCGCCAGCTTCAGCCTGATTTGGTTCTTATGGATGTAAGTATGCCGGTACTAAACGGTATAGAAGCCACACGCCAAATTAAGACAGAACTGCTGGAGACCAAGGTCTTAGCTTTATCAGTGCATGCCAAAAGAGAGTTTGTGCTGGATATGGTAAGAGCAGGCGTTTCTGGTTATATGGTCAAAGAATGCGTACTTGATGATTTGATCCGGGCTATAAAGGTCGTTATGGATAATCAGTCGTATCTGAGTCCACAGATTGCAAGTATCGTTCTGGATGGCATTACAAAAGATGGTTTTTTCGATACAGCGATTAGGTTTGGAGAAACCTTGACTTCGAGAGAAAAACAGATCCTCCAACTTTTGACCGAGGGCTATTCAGCGAAACAGATCGCTTCGCAGCTTGGCCTGAGTGTTAAGACCATTGAAGCAAATCGCAGACAGATTATGGAAAAAACCGATGTTAATAACCTTGCGGATTTGACCAAGTACGCAATCCGTCAAGGCTTAACAACTGTCTGATAGAGAAAAACCTCGACTTTCTGGCAAGGCAATTATTCATACCGCTATATCCAAAGGATTGTCGATTTAGCCGTTGGCTATTACTCCCCTCTTTTGGCGTTATTTATGTTTACCGTTGTGATTTTGGTGCGAAAAGCAACTATCAGTATTAAAAAAGCCAGATTCTTTCACTAACCAAACCCGATATTTTAAAGAGACGACTTTTGACTGTTTCAACTTCGCGATCCATTTTTCACTACTCGTGCTTTCCTTAGCTTCGCCTATCTTTAGGTTAGTCTGAAAGCAAGAAAAAAACTTCTTAATGCTGCCCGAAAATTATGCCGAAGTAGCAAGCATATTCACATTGAAAAAGTTTGAGAAAAAGGACCTTGCGGGTGTAGTTTTTTAGTAAGCGATGGCCTTGTTTTTCTGGGCTGAGCGAAATTGGAAAAGGATTTTAACTGGGGGGCACAAAATGGGGGCGGCAAAAGGAACTGCTGGAAAACACATCACTATTAACAAAATAGTCAGAACCTTCCCAGACCCTCGTATTAGAATCAGCGTTGTCAATGCAATTGAGTTAAGTTCGAACGCACGTATGTAGCGTGCGTTTTTAATTTCTATTTTTTATTGTTTCCCCTGAGGGGAAAGAAAGGAGTACTAAAATGGCAGTCGAAAAAACAATTGGTTCCAGCAGTCTTGTCGAAGTTGTTGACCGGATTCTGGACAAAGGTATTGTTGTTGATGCCTGGGTGAGGCTTTCTTTGGTAGGTATTGAACTGCTTGCCATCGAAGCCAGAGTCGTTGCTGCCTCAGTCGAGACCTATCTGAAGTATGCCGAGGCCATTGGCTTGACCGCCACGGCTGCATAAGGATAGGCAACAAAGGGGGGTTCTTGCCAAGCCATCCTTATGCACCACGATGGGGGGAGCAGAAAGCATGACTCGCCAAGAAAAACCTCTTCTAATTGACAAGGGGAATGAAAATATGTCTTTAGCCGCTGAAAAAGAAACCGTTCTTGATAGTATCATATCTTCATACGAAGCCAGAATACGGAGTATAGAGGCATTTTTCGATACAACCGGGCATATCTTCCAGGATTTTCAGGACTCTCTTCTTAATACAAGAGCTGAGCGGGAAAAAATTAACAGCCAGCTTAAAGAAAGCCTTGCCAAAAATGGTTCTCTGCGGAAGAAGGATTTCGACCGGATGATGAGCATTATCTCAACGCACCTGGACCAAAGTGAACTGGAAGTAAGGCAATTATCACAAAAATACCTTAACGAGCAAACAAAGTTAGTGCAGCAATTACGGCAAGGCTTAAGAAATTTCAAAGATGCTCTTACCGAAGGCCAAGCAGAAAAGATCAAGGAGCTACAAACACTAATAAAAGAAATTCTATCTAAGCAGGATGAAAGTAGAAATGAGGTTACCTCAAAGCTCAAAGAATTTCAACAAGGCCAGCAGCAAACGTCAAAAATGCTCAGAGACCTTTTAGCCAAAGGAGAGAAACTAAGAATAAGGGATTTTAAGGCAATGCTTGCGGAGTTCGAGAAGCAGCGAGAGCAACGTATAGCGTGTCAGGAAAGGAGACGTAAGGAAGTTAGAGCTATGGTTGGTAAATTCAAGGCCAAACGCATGCAGGCAGAGCAAGCGCGTCTTGCCGAGTTGCGGAAGGCCTAAAATGTAAATAACTCATTAATTATGAGAGGTATCATAAATAACATTATAAATTTTTATCAGATACAGGCAGAAGCCTTGAATGTTTTAGTAATTAATACCCAGAAGGCTTTGGAGCAATCGGATAGAGAAAGAAAAGCTAATGAGCAGGCACAGAGAGTGGAGAACTTTGTAAGGAATCTAATCATGGATTTAAACAGTATGTTTATGAAGTTTTACTTTTTCAAGGATCGCAAAAATAAGCGGTATGAGCCGATGACTGATAGGCAGGCTAATGTTATTGCCGAGTTTGCAATTTTCGCTAAGACTTTAACCAAGCGTGTACGCCCATTGCTTAATAGGTTTCAGCAAGACAGGAACTTCGAAGAAAAAATCGATAAGGAAATAAAAGAGCTTGAAACCAGTGTGAGACGAAAACTAAGGAAATTTGACAAAGCTTTAGATGAAACCAAGGCTGCTTTGCCCACTCGTCTGATCCAATTTGCCCGAAATATCACCGGCGGTTTTGGCAACCTTTTCCAAGCCCGCAGTTTTGTTGCGGTGGCAAATAAAAGAAAGTCGGACAAAATCTCGAAAAAGCCGGCCCAAAATCAAGATATTGAAGAAAGTTTCTCAGCACAGAGACCAAATACCAATGACGACAGATTGGAAAATCTATTTAACAGCCTGAACATAAAATCAGTGACGCATTTAAAAGCGTAAAAGAATGCAAGAAGCAAATACCCAATATGTTTTAGAGCGGCTAAATAAGGACCTTCACCGTTTTATCGATACTATCGGTGATATCCCTTATATTGCTTTGCCCTCGGAGAAGCCGGAGATTATCTGTTTTTCCGGAAAAATCAAGGAACTGACCGGCTATGACGTTAATGAAATCCTCGCTGATAGACAATATTGGGAAAATTTGATCCACCCCTGTGATCGCGATCAGGTTTTTGAGGCCTTTGGCAGATGTAGGAACGAAGGCATGCCCTTCAACATAGAGTACAGAATTGTTCACAGGGATGGTTCATTGCGGTATGTTAGCGATAAAGGGGAACCTGTTTTTAATGACAAGGGTGAGATAACACAGATCGAGGGTTTAATTACCCCTATTGGAGAAAGCAAGGGGCTTGAGAACACGCCTTCATTGGAAATTAGGGAATTGTCAAATTCAAACAATTTAAACTCAATTCATTTACAAAAAGTTTAGAACTTCTGAAAGGAGATTCAAGATGGTAATAGCGATAGCTGAAGACATGAAAAAGCTGACGGAGAACATCATTATTTCCAATGATGTCCGGCTAAAGGCGGTGGGTGGCTTAGTGGCAGATACACATGAGACCCTAAACCGGTTTTCTATGGATAGAAAGAAAATGGCTGCACAACAGTCCAGGGATTTGGCCAATTTTATGAATGGACTCTCAAAGAATGTGCAAGGTATGTTGAAAAGTGCCCGGAACATGGTGCAGCAGTTCCATAAAGACAACATGCAGATGAGTAGTGAACAGGCAAAGAATCTGGCAGATTTTGTCAACGGTCTTGTCAGCAACGTCGGCTCAATGCTTGACAGTTTCGAGAAAGACCACAAACACATGTCAAAGGAGATGAAAGCCAAGCTCACCAGAGAAATAAAGGACATCCAGACAGAGGTTAAAAGAATCCTCAGTGATGCTGACAATCTCATCGGCGAATTTGGTGCCGGCATGGCCCAGGCCAAGAAAGCCTGGAAGAACTTGTCCGCTGCTCTGGCCAGAGCAAGAAAAGCCGGTTTTATGATGCCAGAGATTGATGCCGGAGAAAAGGTAAGGACGGTTAAGCAGGCAATACGTAAACCTAAGGCCCAGGGCAAGAAGAAAACCGCTACAAAGAGTAAAAGCAGAAGGCCAAAAGCCAAGGTCGGTGTTTAAAAACCTCGAAAAGCTTATCTGAAGCTAAACAGTCGTTGGCCGTAAAGGATAGCTAGATGTGAATACGATTCAAGGATGGGATAGTTTATGAGCTGGATAACATGTGCTTTTTGTAAAGGGACAGGTAAAGACCCTTTTAATTTATTGAGTGAGCTTGCCATCTGTCAGGTTTGTGGTGGTACGGGTAAAGTTCATATAGAGGATCCTATAGTCAAGTGTGCATTCTGCAAAGGCACAGGTGTTCACCCTCATACCCGAATAAGCTGCTCTGCATGCGAAGGCAAAGGCAGTGTTACGCATAACAAGGGTGGCGACGAGCGGTGTCCTGTCTGTGACGGCAAAGGCCATAAAGGGAGCGAAAACCTTCCCTGCAGTAACTGTAGCGGCAAAGGTTTTGTCAGGAAAGTAGCAGTTAAGAAAAATCTTTGCAAGGAGGTCTGTCAAAATGATTGATGAGATGACGACAGTATTAGAGCCGAGTGCTCTGCCGGACTTTGTGGAAACAAGTTACGTAAAAGACCTGACTGACAGGGCTCTTTGTTACATTGGAGCAGGCTTTCCAGTTCACCTGAGAGGTCCTTCCGGTACCGGCAAGACGACATTAGCTATGCATCTGGCAAGCAGGCTCAAAAGGCCGGTAGTAATGATTCATGGAGACGAGGAGTTCACTACTTCCGACCTTGTAGGTGGTGAGCATGGTTACAGAGTCAGGAAGGTGGTGGATCGCTTTATTTCGAGAGTTTTAAAGACTGAAGAGGATATGGTCAAACGCTGGGTAGATAATCGACTGACCGTAGCCTGTAAATACGGATTTACGCTCGTGTACGATGAGTTTACACGTTCCCGGCCTGAGGCAAATAATATCCTGCTGTCTATCTTGCAGGAAAAAATGATGGATCTGCCAGCCGCAAGGGAGGGAGAGGAACCTTATTTAAAAGTTCATCCGGACTTTACAGCAATCTTTACATCAAATCCTGAAGAATACGCCGGGGTACACAGGAGCCAGGACGCTTTGCGGGACAGGATGATAACTATGGATCTGGATTATTTCGACTACGAAACCGAGGTGGCAGTCACGCAGGCCAAGTCCAAACTGTCCAGACCTAATGTTAAAATGATAGTTAATATTGTCAGGGGCCTGAGGGAGTCGGGCAAATGCGAATTTGCCCCCACTGTTCGAGGCTGCATTATGATTGCAAAGACTCTGAAGTTCCAGAAGTTAACACCTGCCAAAGCAAAAAAGGTGTTTATGCAGATGTGTCAGGATATTCTGGCATCGGAAACGAGCAGAGTCGGCTCAAAGACAAATCAGGACAGGGTCAAACAAATAGTAAGAGAGCTTGTAGTAAAAGAGCTTGGTATAGACGAAAAAGTTAATCCTGTTGATAAGACCTGTGAAGATGATTTTACCGTAGCCGATAGCCAAAGCATAATTGAGCAGGAAAATAAACAGAAGGAAAAAAGTCTGATTGAAATATAGAACGGAGGCACATTAAATGAAAACGGTACAACAATTACCAAACCTAAGCGATATAAAAAGCGTGCGTTCCATCCCGAAGTACTTCGGGATTCCCAAAATCAAAAGGCCGGCCCATCTGGATTTATACGTGCTCGGGATGGAAAAGAGCAGATTAGAAAAAGAGCTTGTTGTCCTGAACAAAAGAAGAAACACGGTTATGCGAAACCTGGCCGATGTCAGTGCACAAGTCGAGAAATTACGAAAACAAACGTACGAGCAGCAAAGAAACAAAAATCATGAAGGCTCCCCGCAGAAGCCGTTAAAAACGCTGACCGTAAACTATTGAATAACAACAAGCATCCGACCAATAGTGCGTGATTTTATCAATAATTAAAAGCTATTAAAGGAATAAAAAATGGCCAAGGATAAAAGTAAAAAAGATGAAGGACTGAATATTGATTTTGGCATAGGGAGTCTTGGGGGTCTGTTTAAGGGAATCGAAAATCTCGTTGACCTGGCGGCTAAGTTGAAGGAAGCCGGCGGAGAAATCAACAAAGAAGGCGAGATTGACCTGAGCAACCTTAAAGAAGGGATGAAGGGCGTGTTTGGAGTTTCTGTGAGAACAGCCGTTGGAGGCAAGCCTGTGGTTGAATCTTTTGGAAATGTCAAAAAAAGTCCCACCGGACCCACAGTAGAAGAAGAAAGGGAGCCTTTGACCGATGTTTTTGATGAGGACGAAGAGGTTCGAATCTATGCCGAAATGCCGGGTATTAACGAAGCTGATATAAAGTTAGATTTGAAAGAAGATATTCTTGATATCTCAGCTCAGACCGGAGATAGAAAATACCATAAGGAGGTTTTACTTCCGACAAAGGTGCAGGCAGATACACTCGTTTCCTCTTACAACAACGGCATTTTAGAGATCAAGGTGAAAAAGTGAATGGGATTAAAAGGATTAAAAGAAACTTCGCTGAAGTTAATTCTGTTCGGCGGCAAAGGCGGAGTAGGAAAGACAACCTGTGCATCTGCTACCGCTCTTTATTTGGCGAGAGATTTTAAGACACTGATTCTTTCAACAGACCCTGCTCATTCGCTTGCTGACAGTCTGGGACAGAAACTTGATGGCGAGCCTAAAGAAATAAAGGGAATTAAAAATTTAAGTGCCCTTGAAGTAAACGTAGAAAACGCTCTTTCTAAATTTAAAACAGAACACGCCGATGAGATAAAGAAGATCGTGGAAACCGGCACTAACCTGGATGCAGAGGATATTGATTCAGCCTTTGCCCTGCCTATCCCGGGAATGGATGAAGTAATGGGTTTTAAGACTATGATTAACCTGATAGATGAGGCAAAGTTCGATAAATACATCGTTGATACCGCACCTACCGGCCATGCATTAAGACTCTTGAGTTCACCGAAGCTGCTGGATGACTGGGTTAAGGTGATGGCAAAGATGAGATGGAAGTACAGGTATATGGTTGAGAGATTTGCCGGCAAGTATGAACCGGATAAAGGCGATGATTTTCTTTTATCTATGAAGAAAACCGTAAAAAGAATAGAGGATTTGCTTCGTGATCAAAACCGATGTGAGTTCATAGCAGTTGCTATTCCGGAGGATATGGCAGTTTTAGAGACTGCCAGGCTGATAAGTAATTTGGGTAAATTTGGAATCAAGGTCAGACAAATGGTGATAAACAACGTTATTCAGTCAAACGGTTGTGAGTTTTGCAGGGAGAAAAGAAAACAACAGGACAGATACATAAGCAAGATAAGAGGAAATTTTAACGGCTTAACAACAATTGTTTCCTCGTGCCCTCAAGAAGTTAAGGGGCTAAAGGCTTTGGCGGATTTTAAGATGCAATTATTCAATTAGAAACAAAAGAAAGGCAGGCGGCATGAAGCAGTTTAAAGTAAAGGAGGCATTAGCTAAAGATGTAGGAAGGGCCATCGCTCGTATCGACCCGGAAGACATGAAGGCTTTGGGCCTGCAGGTTGGTCAGGTAATCGAAATAGAAGGTAAAAGAAAAACCGCTGCTAAGGTGATGCCCTGTTATGCTGAGGATAGGGGCAAAAAGATTATTCAGATAGACGGCATTACAAGAGAGAATGCCAAAGTCGGCCTTGATGAAAAGGCAGCAATTGAAAAAGTTGAAAGCAAATCCGCCAGGAAAATCACTCTTGCCCCCTTGACGAATAGAGGAGTTCTCCAAAAGGACAAAGATGCTAAATATATCGGCTCTCTCATAGAAGGTCTGCCTTTAACCAGCGGCGATAAAGTTCGGGCCAGATTATTCGGCACCAAGACCTGTGATTTTTTAGTGGAAGATACGATACCCGATGGGCTGGTTCTGGTCAGCTCTGCAACCCTGATAAGGGTAAAGTCAAAGGAAGGTAAAGTCGAGAAAGCCAAGATATCCTATGAAGATATAGGCGGACTCAGTACACAGGTCCAGCGAATAAGAGAGATGATTGAGCTGCCCCTGAAGTACCCCGAGGTCTTCGACAGACTTGGTATTGAGGCACCTAAAGGGGTCTTTATATATGGCCCGCCGGGAACGGGTAAAACATTAACCGCCCGGGCTGTGGCTAATGAGACCGACGCATATTTTGTCAGTATAAGCGGCCCGGAGGTTATAGGCAAATTTTACGGCGAGTCGGAAGCCCGGCTTCGAAGTGTTTTCGAAGATGCTCAGAAACATGCCCCTGCCATAATCTTTATTGACGAGATAGATGCAATAGCTCCAAAACGGGAAGACATGGGCGGTGAAAAGCAGGTTGAAAGACGTGTCGTAGCTCAGCTTCTTGCCCTTTTGGATGGCTTGGAATCCAGAGGTCACATTATAGTAATCGGCGCAACGAATATACCTAATACCATAGACCCTGCTTTGAGAAGGCCGGGACGGTTCGATAGGGAGATATCTATCCCCATACCCGACAAAAACGGCAGACTGGAAATCTTAGAAATCCACACAAGGGGAATGCCATTAGCCAAAGGTGTCAGCTTGGAAAAATTAGCTGAAATCACTCATGGATTTGTAGGTGCGGATTTGGAAGCGCTGGCAAGGGAAGCAGCTATGTCAGCCCTTCGGAAGATTTTGCCAAAGATTGATTTTGAGCTATCAGACATACCTTACGAAACACTGCTCAAATTAGAGATAGCAATGGACAATTTTCTCGAAGCCATGAAGGAAATTGAGCCGTCTGCAATAAGGGAAGTGTTTATTGAGGTACCGGATGTAAAATGGACTGACGTAGGCGGTCTTGAAAATATCAAGCAGGAGCTCAAAGAAGCCATAGAATGGCCGCTCAAATATCCCGATGTCTTCAAAAAAGCCGGCACTAACCCACCTAAAGGAATTTTACTTTATGGCAAACCTGGAACAGGCAAGACCCTTTTAGCCAAGGCCGTGGCCAATGAAAGCGGAGTCAATTTCATATCCATCAAAGGGCCGCAACTTATCAGCCGATATGTGGGTGAATCGGAACGTGGGGTAAGGGAGACATTCAGGAAGGCAAAACACGCAGCTCCTACGATACTTTTCCTTGATGAGATAGACAGCTTAGTGCCCAAAAGAGGCTCCAGCTCTACAGATGCCCATGTAACCGAAAGGGTAATAAGTCAATTCTTAACTGAAATGGATGGCATTGAGGAGCTTAAGGGCGTTGTTGTTTTAGCTGCAACCAACAGACTCGATTTGGTTGATCCTGCGATACTTCGAAGCGGCAGATTTGACCTGTTATTCGAGCTGCCTGTACCTGATGAGAAAACCAGAGAGGAGATTTTCAAAATACATACTAAAAATAAGCCTCTCAATGGAACTGTCGAGTTGAAGAGGTTAGCTAAAGAAATCGAAGGCAGAACCGGCTCAGACATTGAGTTTGTCTGCCGAAAGGCCTCGATGTTTGCAGTACGAGAATATATCGAGCGTAACTCAGTGAAGGAAAAAATAAGTGCTGGTGAGGGACTGAGGGTTTCAAAACAGCATTTTGACGAAGCTATTAAAATGCTGAAAGAGCAAACCGGCAACTGCGAAAAAGGCGGCTCAAATTGAGTGCATGGACTAATAACAGCCCCGAAGTACTTCGGGGAAAGAAAGGGTTTGTCATGAGCAATATGGGCAAATATATTTACGGCGTCATAAACTCTGGCAGCAAAGAATTTTTTGATCTGGGAATCCCGAAGTACTTCGGGACTGAATCTGCCGACAGCAGCGAAATATCCAACCGGGCATATACCATTTCCTTCCAGGATATCGCGGCAATAGTAAAAGATTCAGAAATCGTTGATTACAGCCATATGCCCAAAGGCATCTTGGCAAGACTGCTTGTCAGCCATCAGCAGTTGATCGAAAAGGTAATGACCGAACATAATATTATTCCCTTGAGGTTGGGGACTTTTGCCGCTAGCGACGAAGAAGTAAGCCGGATTTTGTCCAAGGGATACAGAACTATCAAAGACATTTTCGAACAGACGAAGAACAGCATAGAGATTGATGTAGTGGCGACATTAAATGATCTTAAATCTTTCCTGCAGGAAGTTTCCGGGGAGGAAGAAATAAAGCAGCTTAAGCAGTCGTTGTTAAACAAAGAAGGCGGTGTTACTGTAGATGATCAGATGAAAGTGGGTGTCCTGGTCAAAAAACATTTAGATAAGAAAAAAGAGGTACTTGCTGGCAGGATACAAAATGCCTTGGGTAAAATAGCACAAAATTATAAGGCTCATGACCTTATGGATGACACAATGGCGTTAAACTCTGCATTTCTTATAGATAAGAGCAGGCAGGAGGAATTTGAGCAGCAGGTAGAGCAGGTCAACGAAGAATTTGAAGATAAACTGAATTTCAGGTGCGTAGGTCCGCTTCCGCCATACAGTTTTTACACTCTCGAAGTTAAAAAGCCGCGGTTTGACGAGGTAAACTGGGCAAAGGAAAAATTAGGGCTTAAAGACGACTTTATAACTGCTGTCGAAATCAAAAAAGCCCACCGCAGAACAGCTCTCCTCTGTCACCCCGATAAAAACCTGGATACACCCGATATTGAGCAGAAATTTGATGAGATGACCAGGGCCTACAAGATACTGCTCGATTACTACCGGGCATCCAACCAGGATGAGAACGATCAAGGCTGCTACCTCAACGAGGAAGCTTTTGAAAAGAACGCTGTGCTGGTTACGACTATGGGATGATATGGAAAAAGAAGGAAAATATATTTACTGCATTATTGAGACCAGGCAGGAGCGGAATTTCGGTCCTATTGGCATCGGCGAAATGGGTAACGAAGTTATGACTATCGGCTACGATGACCTGAGTATGGTAGTGAGTAACTTCCCCTTAACTAAAATTACTGCTAATAAGGAAAACATGTTGACTCACCAGAAGGTAACCGAAAAAGTGATGGCCGAATTTGACAGTGTGCTTCCAGTTCGATTCGGCACAGTTGCCTCCAGTGCCGAAGAGGTAAGAAACCTGCTGGACAGAAGGTACAGAGAATTCAAGACAGCTTTGAGAGATATGGATCACAAAATAGAATTAGGTGTCAAGGGTATATGGAAAGATATGGATGTTATTTTCAATGAAATTGTGGAGCAAAATAAGGCAATAAAGAATTTAAAAGAGGCCCTGGCAGAAAAGAACAGTAACGATATACAGGCCAAAACGGGTCTGGGGCGGATGGTAAAGAGTGCTTTGGATGAAAAGAAAGAAAAACAAGCCGAGGAAATTTTAGCAAGACTTATAAGAACATCTAACGAACACAAGCTCAATGACACGATAGGAGATGAGATGTTTATGAATGCTGCATTTCTGGTAGACAAAGGAAGAGAAAAAGAATTTGACAATATCGTTGAAGACCTGGGTGGTGAGTATAAAGACAGAATAAAGTTTATGTATGCGGGACCTTTGCCGGTATTTAATTTTGTCAATATTGTCATTTATCCGGAAGAATGGGAAAGATAAGAATGGATGCAGCCACAAAAGAAGGCAAATACATATATTGTGTTATAGACTCGGACAAGCAGCAGTCCTTTGGTCCGCTGGGAATCGGCGGTCGGGGCAACGAGCTGCACACAGTTTGTTGCGGTGACATTTCAGCAGTAGTCAGCAATGCCCCAATTAAAAAGTACAGGGTCTCAAGGGAAAATTCTCTTACCCACCAGAAGGCCATTGAAGAAGCAATGGCTGGGTATGCAACCCTGCCGGTAAGATTTGCCACGGTTGCTGAGGATGAGGATAAGGTCAAGAGAATCCTCGAAAAAGAGCATGACAGATTCAAAAACCTGTTAGATAGCATTAAGGACAAAACTGAGCTCGGTCTTAAAGCAATGTTTAAGGAAGATGTTATCTACAAGAACATCCTGGAAAAATATGAGGATATAAGACGGCTTAAAGAGAAAGTTGTCCCGAAGTACTTCGGGGCTCCTGAGAAATCCCATTATCAGCGGATGGAAATAGGAAAAATGGTGGAGGAGGCCTTGCAGAGGGAAAAGCAGATTGTCAGAGACGATATTATAAGTACCCTCTCGCCCTTAGCAGTTGAATTTAAGACCAACGATACTTACGGGGAGCTGATGATTATTAATGCAGCCTTCTTTGTGGAAAAAACAAAGGAAGCTGATTTTGACCAGCAAGTTCAACTATTAGATGAAAAATACTGCCAAAAGGTAACATTCAAGTATGTAGGGCCGCTGCCGCCGTTTAACTTTGTAAATATCAGCATTAATACCGAGGATTACTGAAAATGTTTTTACTCGACAGCATACTGCTTGCACCATTGAAGGGTGTGATATGGATGGGCCAGAAACTAAGCGATATGGCCCAAGAGGAGCTGACCGACAAAGGACGTATAAAGGAAGAGCTTATGCGATTGCAGTTGCAGTTTGAGTTAGACGAGATAAGCGAAGACGAATATAACAAAAAAGAAATCGAACTTTTGAACAGGCTGGATGCTATTACAAATACAGAAGAAAAGGAGATATAGAAGATGACCAATATAGAAGAAGCCAAAGGCACAGTTATTGAGTTCTTACAAAGAGCTCTTGGTGTAAAGGATGTAAAGGTTATCGGCGCAACAAAGGTTGACAACCAGTGGCATATAGAAGCAGAGGTATATGAGGAGAATTCCTTTTTAAAATCCCTTGGACTTCCTACAAAGGTGCAGGATAGAAACATCTATGAAGTCAGGCTAAACGATAATCTAGAAGTTGAATCTTACGAACGTCAAGGTCACACGATAGCAACCAGTTGATTTATCAAGGGTTAAATTGATGGCAGAAAACGGACAGCTTGTCTACCTGTATTGTATTGCAGACAGCGAACCGAAAATAGAGCAAATAGAAGATGCAGATAATAACCTCTACTCTATTTGCCATAACTGCCTGTATGCGGTAGTTGGCAAGGTTGACCAGCGGGAATTCGGTGAGGAAGGCCTGAAAAGGAATATGGCTGATATGGAGTGGATTAAGGCAAAGGTGAGTGTGCACGAAAGAATTATAGAGCAGGTTATGGCTGATACTGATGTGATTCCCTTTAAATTCGGAACGCTCTTTAGCACAGATGCCAGTTTAAAAGCAATGCTCGAACAATATGGTCAGGAGTTTAAGGCAATTTTGGGAAAATTAGCATTCAAGCAGGAATGGGGTTTTAAGATTTATTACAGCCCGGAAAAACTAAAAGCCAATCTCAGTAACGGCGACTTTGAAATTCTGAAAATCGAGGACGAAATCAAATCAGCTTCGGCGGGCAAGAGCTATTTTCTTAAGAAGAAAAAGGATGAACTTATAGGAAAAACACTGAACGAAAAAATCAACGAATGCGGCCAGGAAAGTTTTGAGCTGTTAAAAGAGTTGAGCTTCGAGGCCCGTATAAACAGACTTTTGCCCAGAGAAGTAACCGAAAGGGATGATGAGATGGTCCTGAACTCAGTCTTTCTGGTTGACAGGGATGAAGTAGGAGATTTCCGAAATATGGTTGATACACTTAAAATGCATTACGAAGGTAAGGGATTTTATATTGATTGTACCGGTCCATGGCCGCCATATAACTTCTGTGGGCTTTCAAGCGGGAAAGGATAAAATGAATGCTGTCGTCGTAAAGTCGAAAGAAGTAACCCTTTTAGAGATTTTGGATAGAGTCCTTGATAAGGGTGTAGTCATATCAGGCGATATGGTTATCTCAGTTGCTGATGTTGACCTGATATATTTAGGATTGAAGGTTTTGCTCAGCTCAGTTGAGACTATCGAAAAGTTAAAAGGCTCGCCATTTACCAGCCCTATGTAGGAGGCAAGATATAAATGAAATTATATTTATACGGCATAATAGATTCCAGCAACCAGACAGAGGAGTCAATTTACGGATTGGAAGGCTCTGGCGTCTACAACATCCCATATTGTGATATAGGGGCAGTTGTAAGTGAGATTAGCCAGCCGATTCAAGAGGTAACTGCAGGTAGTGTTTTAGAACATGAGACTGTCGTAGAAAAGCTTATGGCTAATTTTACAGTTTTGCCCGTTAGATTTCAGACTATTATTGACGGCAGAGATAACCTGCTTTCGATAATGCAGAGCTACTATCGGGATTTTAAAGATAATCTTGAAAGAGTCAGCAATAAATTTGAGTTTGGCATTAAGGTCATTTGGTCCGCTGACAAGATGAAAGAAAATATCATCAAGGCTCTCAACAAAGAGCAGCAAAAGAAGCTGGAGCCAGCCAGCTCATCAGGTAAGAAGTTTATGAAAGAGAAATTTGAAAAATACAAGATAGACAAAGAGTTTGAGGCAAAGGCAGATAAACTCATTAAGGTTATGGACATATTTTTCAGCAAGTTCGCTGCTGAAAAGAAACTAACGAAACTTAAGACCGAGAATCTACTTTTAGATGCGGTCTATTTGGTCGAAAAACCCCAGGAAAGCAATTTCAGGGAGGTTTTTGAGCACATAAAAAGTGCACGATCTGATTTCAAATATCTGTTTAGCGGTCCCTGGCCTGCTTATAACTTTGTGGTTCTGTCGAAAAAATCGAGTCTGCTGAGAGAACCCGAACAAACTAACCTTTTTGACAAGGTAACACAGTCTCAAACGTTGGTAGGAGTTGATATAATATGATAACAAGTGGAATAGTTGAAACTGATACAGCCGAAGAATTCATTGAAGAAATAGAAAAATCTAAGGATGCCCTTCCCGAAAAGATCGATGCCAATCCTAAAACAGTTGAAAAGGGACTGGCCAAGCTGGTATTGACCCTTATAGAACTGATAAGAAAACTGCTGGAAAAACAGGCCATGAGAAGAGTAGAAGCAGGCTCCCTTTCTGACGAGCAGATAGAAAATGTGGGCGAAACACTGATGAAATTGGAAAATAAAATGGAAGAACTGAAAGGAATATTCGGGCTTGAAGATGAAGAACTGAATCTGAATCTTGGGCCTTTAGGAGATTTGATGTAATGCCAGCAAAAGTCAAAACCAAAAAGAAAGCAAAGCCAAAGGTTTCTTCGTCCCATCTGTGGTATGAGTTAGTAGATGATTCGGTTAAAAAAAGATTGTAGATGCCGCGGATATCGAAGAAAAAACCGCATGGTCATGGGGCGTTATAGAAGAGTGCGAGATTTTAGAATCCTCAAAGGCAGCAAAAAAGCATGTTGATAAGTGTCAAATTTGTAACTCAAACTAACCTATTTACTAACATTATTATTGATAAGTCTTTTATTTGCAAAGACATATATTGCCTTGTCATTCTGAGCCCTTCGCTCCGCTCAAGGGTAAACTCCACGAAGTGAAGCGAAGAATCTGGCCAGAGAAAATATGTTTTTCTTTTGCTAAAGCCGGATGCTTCGCCTTTCGGCTCAGCATGACAATAAAAACGGTCAGTTTGAGTTTGTAAAAACTTTTTAAACTCCAGAACGTTATTGGCAAAATTGGTAATTCAGGGAGGTAGAATCCAAGGATGAAAAAAGATCCCAAAATAAACTGTCCAATGTTTCAAAAACTGGAGCCGGTAATTGAGGACATTACTGCTAAAATAAACAGTGCCAAAGAGGTATTGGAAAAAGCCGAATTGGCCGAAGAGCTTCAGCAGCAAGTAAATGTCCTTCTCTCCTGTCCTGATTACAATGACAAAAGCAAAGATTGCAGCAATTGCCGCTTCATTGCAAATGTGCGTAGAAAGACGGCAGATTTAATTATAAAGGCCAAAAAATTAGCATGACTATAAAGGGATAGGCTAATGACTGAGCAAAAAATGATGCACCCAACCGATGCAACCAGCCTTGCAGATATCCTGGAAAGGGTATTGGACAAAGGTATTGTTATTGCCGGAGATATCAGAATTCAACTTGCAGATATTGAGCTTCTCAATATCAAGATAAGGCTCCTGGTTGCCTCTGTGGATAAGGCATTGGAGATGGGCATAAATTGGTGGCAGCAGGACTCATATCTTTCGACAAACGCAAAGAAAGCAGACATCGAACAGGAAAATAAAGAGCTTAAAAGAAAGTTGGAACGCAACGAAGAGCTTAAAAAAAGATTAGAACGTATCGAGGCAACCGCATAAGGCGAATCCTATGAGAACATTGATTTATGTCCCAGTGATACATTCCAGTGCTGATCTTGGCTCTATTGCAAAAGAGGTAACAAAAAGAGGTATTGCTGATTTAGGACAAGAGCTTTGGGAAAAACACAGAAGAACGGTCGAAGGTTTTTGGAATGCTATATCAGACTACTTTGATTCCATAGATGTAGAAGGAGTGAAAATATATCAGGATGGTATGGTCGCTGATGGCAAAGTAGGTCAGAAAATAGCCGATGATACGGCGAAAGCTGGCAGTAAAAACTACGAACTAATCTTAAGACTCCTTCAAAGAGGAGCTGTTCTAATGAAGACAGAGGATTTTAAGCTGGTGAAAAGAGAATACGACAAGCTACGCGCTATAACAGAGGCTAAATCGATTACACGTAAAATCCTGGCATTTATAAAATATAAGCTGGCAAAAACAATACTTCTGAATCGAAGGGACACTTTTATCGCCGAGAGGATAGATCAAACCCTTAAGACTGATGAGAAGGCAATCTTGTTCATCGGCGCTTTTCATGATATAAAAAAAAGACTTCCTAAAAGTATTCAAATTAAAGAACTAAAAGATGCTGCTAAAGTTAAGAAATACCAAAAATTGCTTCCGTTCTATAATACGAATAGAACGAAATTCGATGAATTAGGCAAATACCTTATGGCGGAAGTGGCCTAAAAAATGTCGGTAGAATCAATTTCCCCATATGTGGTAAATGTAGAATATTTTTAGGCCAAAAACGGTGTCTCTAATTTGTCTCCCGATGTAAGAGTTTTGCATTAAGAGGATCCAAATTAACCTCCGATTCTTGACGAAAAATACATATTTGCAAAAATTTTTTAGCAAAAATAGGATTATATATCCGATGCCACAAAACCATAAGAGTCGGTATTAATATAGGTTGCGAAAAATCGTAGCAATTGATTAAAAACCAGCTTATAAACAAACTGCAAAACTGGCTGAGAAAACTTGCGCCGATTTGCCTTTAAAGTAGCTCTTCGGCTCAAATGATATATATTACTCAAACTTAGGGATTTTTTGAGAAATATCCTTTGGGGGATGATTCACTCAAGAAGCACTCCTTGTGTATGACGATATAAGGGGAAGTTTGAACTCACATAAACCCTTATTACACAAGGAGGTGCATTATGTTGAAACGTAAAGCTCTAATGGAGTCAATATCGTCAAACCTGCACAGCTATCTCAAAAAAATAGGCAACAATTTGTCAGTGCCGGACAAAAAGTTCCTGCGAGACAGCCTCATAGGACTGATTCGGTGTGGTAAACCTATCGTTTGTCAAATGGCACGGC
>Ga0315545_1001192_pt1 | contig 26005 bp, 24 predicted proteins | sample SalMarSW160210MG_FD_203096 | JGI IMG/M metagenome (GOLD analysis project Ga0315545, IMG submission 203096) | Salt marsh sediment microbial communities from the Plum Island Ecosystem LTER, Massachusetts, United States - Salt Marsh Sediment SW1602-10 ...
TTCTCAAGTCCTCCGAGTCTATTTTGATATCCCCCGTCTCTTCAGCTTCAGGTAGGACTTCCACCAGGGCAAAAGATGTGTGGCGGGCATGGTCGGCATCAAAGGGGGAAAGCCGCACCAACCTGTGTACCCCGTGCTCACCTTTGAGATAGCCATAAACATAATCTCCCTTAATTTCCACGATAGCGCTTTTGACACCAGCCTCTTCTCCAGCGGAGACATCTAAGACTTCAGCCTCATAATCGTGCCGCTCCGCCCACCTCAAGTACATCCTGAGCAACATATTTGCCCAATCCTGAGACTCCGTGCCACCAGCACCAGCATGAAGGGTGACCATGGCATTTCGACTATCGTAATCGCCAGTAAAAAGTTGTCGGCTCTCCAACCGTTCAAACCGAGAGTTCAGCTTTTTTAGCTCCCGCTGTATTTCTTCCTTAAGAGAGTAATCTTCCTCTTCGATAGCCAGAACAATCATTTCCCGAAGATCGGCAGCTTTCTTTTCCAACTCACGCCAATCATTGACCAGATTCTTTTTTCTACCGAGCTTCCGCATTATAGCTTGAGCTTTAGCCGGGTCACTCCAAAAATCAGGCTGGGCTGACTCTGCCTCTATCCTGGCAATTTCCTTTTCCTTGCCAGGGATGTCAAAGATGCACCATTATGTCTGAGATTCGGCGAAGCAAGGCTTCTAGATTTTCCTTCTCTTCTTGCATCTGAAATACTCCCTAATCGAATAACTTCCCTTGGCAGCTTGGTTCAGATGTCAACATTCCTCCAGCAGCAAGGTGAGCCAGGCGGGTAGGTTCAGGAAGTCTATAACCACGGCAGCACTTTATCACCCATTGTAAAGCCGATGCCAGGTCAATTTTATGGCCCACGGAAACATATATCGGCTTCACTCTGGATTTAGTCCTCAACGCCGCTCCAATAAGCTCACCATTATCAAGCAAGTCAGCATGAGAGCCAGCCTCTTCTCCCAGGGGCTGATGATGCCCACAAAGAATAGATTTTGCACAGCCTATAGTAGGCAAATCGAGAAAAAGTCCCACATGTGAGGCAAGCCCAAGCCTCCTGGGATGGGCAATCCCTTGACCATCAATCAGAATAATATCGGGAATATTACATAGTTTTTCACAAGCAGCCAGGATTAAGGGACTTTCTCGAAAAGACAACAAGCCAGGAATATAGGGAAGTGTAATCTTACCTTCAGCCACCTTTACCTCGACTATGCTCAACTCAGGATAACGGAGAACTACCACTGCTCCAGTTGCTACACCGCGCGCATCAGGAGCAGATATGTCAATACCTGCAACAAAGCGTGGGTCGATAACTTCGCTCTCGGTTACCACCCTTTTCGCCAGGCTCAATTGTATTTCCCTTGCCTGGGCAACGCTCACCTCCCACCCATGTAATGCCTGCACTCTCATATCTTGAATTATAAAGCATTCCACTCCAATAACAAACTCTGAAGTTGCTGATGTGTAAGAAGCGTGGATTTTTATCAAAAGTACCAATTTGCCAAAAATGAACCCCCTTGTTATAATCACGGACGCAATCAATCATCAGGTGCTGAAATGATTATCCGCCCGATTACAGAAACACCTATTTGCAAATGTTGACTTGTAGTAGCCCAGAGAATTATCAAGAAGACGTGTTATGGCCAAAGAAATCACTCATAATGTAGAAGCCCTCGAGGTCGAAGCCGAAAAGATACTCGAAGAGGCAAGGACCCGAGCCAATCAAATCCTCCTCGAAGCCAGGGAAGAGGCTAAGAAAATGCTTTCATCTCCATTGCCACTCGATGCCGTAAAAACTGAATGCGACAAGATTGTGAGTAAGGCCAGAACAGAGGCCGATGAAAAAATCAAAGACTCTGAGAAGAAAGCTGCTGAAATCGGTCCCATTGCCGATAAGAAAGTGAAGGAAATCACAGAGCTCCTGGTGAACACGGTCAGGGGGAAAAGCTGACATGCCGGCCGTAATTGTCAATACGCCTGATCCCATGGTTATGGTCAGGGTAATGACTCCCAAAGACTACTCGACTGAAACCCTCAAAACTTTGCATAGAGCTGGTGTGCTTCATGTCGAGGAAAGCGAAGAGTTAAAGCCCATAGACAAAGAAGCCATCGAAGCTGAACGAAGAAAAGTCGGTGAATTGTTAACCAGCATTAACGATGTATTGGCCTATGTTCCAAAGGGAGAGCGAGTGCTGCTCGGTGAGGATGTGGAGGTCATTTATAACAGGCCGTTTGACGAAGTTGACAGAGAAGTAAGGTTGCTATGCACCAAGCTCATCAACATGCATCAAAGAGCAATCAAACTTGATGAAGAGATTAAGGAGTTAACAGAATTAGGTAAATATCTTTGTTCTCTGGCACAGCAGCCTGATGTAAAGTTACGAGATTTAAACTTTTCTGGAAGTTATCTCTTTTCCCGTGTCCTTGTGTTTCCAAACGAGTTATTTGAAACTTCATATTCCAAACTTCAAGATTACATACTTGAGGGTCTGACAGGTACAGTAGAAAACGAGACTGTTTTTTATGTCATTGCCAAATCTGAAAATCGGGAAACCATAGAGCATGCAGTCGAGGATGGTGGAGGCAAGATTATACCGATACCAAGTAAAGATTTAACAGTAAGAGAATTTCTTGAAGCAGCCGACGGTAATATTCACAGCCTTGAAGAGGAACTGGCCAAGCTTCGTACCGATATTGAAAGTAAAACCAGGGAGAATTTAGAAAAGCTCGTCCTTTTCAGGGAGGCATTATCATCCGAAACAGAAAGGTTAGCAGTCTTGGCTAAAGCCAGTGAGGCAAAATACGTCAGACTAGTCGAGGGATGGGTTCCAGAAATTAATGTCGAAACTGCAATTTCCGAACTCAGGGAGAACATAGGTTATGTGTTCATTGATACAAGAAAGCCGGAGCAGGTAGAGGAGCCACCGACAAAGATGAGGAATGCGACCGCGCTCAGGCCGTTCGAAGTCATTGTGAACTTGTTCGGTACCCCGAAGTACAAGGAATGGGACCCCACTCCGGTAATAGCATACTCCTTCGCCTTATTCTTCGGCATTATGATGGGAGACGTAGTGTATGCCGCCCTCCTCATGCTGTTTGCTCGCTTCGGCCTGCGACTTCTCACAGATAACCCCCAGTCCGAAGGCTTCAAGCTATTCCAGAGGATAATTTATATAAGCGGCGGCGTTGGTCTAGTCATTGGTCTGCTTACGGGAAACTATCTGGGCAATTTCTACGAGTTCTTTGGAAAAGAAACCCTAACACTTGTCACACTAGTCAAGTTTTGGCTTTCAAGCCCCGTGCACTTCATAGGACTCGCTTTGATAATAGGTCTGGTCCATGTGAACATCGCTCATGTGCTCGCACTTATTAGAGGAAGAAGGGATGGGCAGAAAGCGATAGTGCCCAACAAAGTCGGGCTATTTCTACTTGAGATCGGCGCCATACCCTGGATTATGCATCATATACTGGGCATGAATCTTCCCTTGCTGACTGAGCAAATTTATCCCATCCTGTTATATGTTGCAATTCTGGGCGTAGTATTGATCGTCGCCTCCTCCATTATGGAGAAGGGTGCTTTCCTGGGCAGTATCTTCTGGCTATTTGATATCACTGGCATACTGGGCGACGTTATGTCATATGCCAGGCTGGCAGGTGTGGGGCTGGCTACCTATTATCTGGCATACTGCTTCAACCTGATAGCAGATTTATTGTACCACATGATGCCGGTCGGGGCAGTCCAAGCTATCGTCGGCAGCTTGATATTCATACTCGTTTTGCTCGCTGGACACGTACTCAACTTGGCTCTCAGCGGCATAACATGTTTCGTACACTCCCTCAGGCTGTGTTTCGTGGAGTTCTTGTTCAAGTTTTTTGAAGGAGGTGGCCGGGCATACAGCCCATTTCGGTTGAGGGCACAACCTGTATCCATCAAAGTGTGAACGTAGTAAACAAGATTTAATTAAGGAGGTGTAAGATGTTAATTAGCGCCGAAGCCCTGGCAGTCGTCGGAGGTGCCATAGCATTAGCCGGCGGCCTGGCAGGGTCCTCAATAGGCATCGGTATCGCCGGCTCGGCCGGGGCAGCCACGCTGTCCGAGGAACCAGGGCAACTCAGGAATGTCATCCTTCTGGCGTCGCTGCCGATGACCCAGACCTTTTATGGCCTCATAACACTGATACTTGTTCTGACGACGGTACTCCCTAAACTTGGTGCCATGACAGATGGTGGCGGCATGGGTCTCGCGGTATTGGGCATCGGCATCATAACTGGCGCTGCTGAAGCATTCTCGGGAGCTTACCAGGGCTCTGTGTGTGCTTCGGGTATCTCGCTTTTGCCCAAGACAAAGGGGCGGATATTGACCAACGCCATGATGCTAGCCGTGTTTGTCGAGCTAATAGGCGTGTTCGGACTGGTATTCGCCATAATGTCCTTCGCCTTGTTAAAACTTTTTTAAAGGCATCAAAAATGGAAAAAATAAGTGAAGCCGTTGTCGGCAAAGTGAAGCTGGACGCTCAGAAAATAATAAAAGAAGCTGAGGAGAAAGCGCAAGAGGAGATAGAGAAGGCCAAAAGACAGAGGGACGCGAGGTTCGAGGAAGAGAGAGGCCAAATGCTGGGAGAGGCAGAGGAGGAGGCTGCGAGGATTCTGGCTCAGGCCTCTATTAAAGCGCGACAGCAGATATCGAGTGCGAAAGCTGACGCAATCGCCAAGATAATTGACGGGGTGCGAAAGGAATTGTCCCAAATCCAAAGCGATGAAAGCCATTTTCTAAACTTGACCAGGGAAGCTATGGAGGGACTCGGCGCAGACAAAGCCAGAATTTACGTTTCTTCGAAAGATGTAAGTAATGTAAAAAACTTGCTCAAAGCGGATAAGAAATTATCCGACAAGATAGTGGAGGTCAGGGAATTTAACTGCCTGGGAGGAGTCATAGCCGAGGATCTTGAAGGAAAGCTCAGGATAGATAATACTTACGAAACCAGACTCGAGATGCTGCTGCCAAAGTTGCTACCCAAGATAAACAAGGAACTCTTCGAAGCTCCCTAAAGGAATGCAGTGCTTGGTCCAAAATACGCATTTATATCTGCTTGCCTCAAAGGAGAGGAGCCCAAAACTGTCACCTCCGAACATATAGATAAAATGATGACAGCACCCAACCTCCAGGATGCGCTGGCAACCATCAGGGAGACTGATGTAGGGAGCTACCTGGAGGAATTGCCTGTTAAGACTTTTGATGATCTGGATGAACTCTTGTGGAGTTATCTGGCGCAGCGCATCCGATATATAGAATCATTTAAATTCCTACCCAAAGAGATACCAAAGATATCTAGGGCATACGTGGTGAAGTATGATATCTCCAATATTAAAGCTGCTTTACAGGGCATCTCGGGTGGTAAAAAATCCAGTATGATACCAGTTGGGATTATCCATAATAATACATTGCTGGAGGAACTTTTTAACGCTGAGAATGTAGATGATATTATACAAATACTAATCCAGTGCAAATTGGCAGACTATGTACCTGCCCTGGAACAATACAAAACAGACAAAAGTGCAAAGTCGAAGCTCCTTGTTGAGGCTAACTTGGACAGTGAGTATTATAAAAGCATATTAAATATGGCGAGAAGAATAAAAGATGGCTCTTTCCTTACCCAAGCCTTCGGCTTGGTGATAGACCTGACAAATCTGCAAATTGCTTTGAGAGCCATAATTAAAGGCATAGGACCCGACGCTTCTGAATTTGTCATTGCCGGCGGTTATAGGATTACAGATAAAGCCATCAAAGAATTACTATCCCTTAAAATGACCGACATACCTGCCAGGCTGGAGGATACTCAATATCAGGATATAGCAACTGAAGTATCCACTCATTATGATAAAACCAAAAGTATCACGGCTGTAGATGAAATTATCGATAAGCATAAGTTCCGAATGCTCAAGGAAATGTTGTCACCTCGAGTATTATCTCCACTGGTGGTAGCCTGGTATTTAATCCTCAAAGAAGTTGAAATACGCAACCTGCGACTAGTTCTAAAAACAATATTTGATGGTGTCTCCGTTCAGGAAATAAAGGATTATTTGGTATTTTGACATGACGTCTATCAAGCAACTGGATATAGCTGTTATAGGAGACGAAGAACTGGTCAATGCACTGAGATTGGCCGGTACCAGTAAGCATTACATAATAAAGGGTGATAATGTCCCTGAAAATGTGAAGAATGCTCTAGTCGATTTACTAGCCGATCCTGATGTTGGTATTGTAGTGATGCTGGAAGACTATACTCAATATGTTGAAGATCTGCTGAACCAAGTTAGAAAAGGTAGAGGAATAACCCCTGTAGTTGTCGAAATTCCGTCGAAGTTCGGCACGAAGTACCCGAATATTACAGAATATTACAGGGCGCTTATTAGAGAATCTATCGGGTTTGAAGTAGAAATTTGAGATTATGGCAAGAGTAGGAGGGTAAAAACATGGGTAAAATATGGAGAGTTTCAGGTCCTTTAGTTATCGCCGATGATATGAAAGGTTCCCAGGTATATGAGGTTGTCGAGATAGGTGAAGAAGGACTTGTCGGGGAGATAGTAGGCTTAGAAGGTGAAAGGGCAATAATTCAAGCACATGAGGATACTTTGGGGTTGAAAGTTGGCGAGGTGGTGAGAGGAATGGAAAGAGTGTTGAGTGCAGAGCTGGGCCCTGGACTAGTAGGCTCCATTTATGATGGCCTACAAAAATCTTTGCTCACCCTTGGTGAGAATATCGGTCCGTTTATAAAACGAGGTGCCAAAGCCTCAGCTCTTCCCCGTGATAAAAAATGGCAGTTCACACCTAAAGTCAAGGCCGGGGACGCTGTCGACCAAGGGGACATAATAGGCGTAGTGCCCGAGACTGATCTAATAGAACACAGGATAATGGTACCGGTGGGTATCAAAGGCAAGGTAAAAGAGATACGCCAGGGCGACTACACTGTCGAAGAGCCTGTAGCCTGGATAGAGCATAACGGTGAAGTCAAGGAACTCACCCTGATGCAAGAGTGGCCAGTAAGAAAACCCAGACCCTATAAGCAAAGGTTCGATCCTTCTGGCTTGCTCACTACTGGCATGCGAATTTTGGATTATATGTTCCCCTTAGCCCTAGGTGGCAAAGCTTCTATACCGGGGGGCTTTGGCACTGGAAAAACTGTTGCCCTGCAACAGTTAGCCAGATGGGCTCAAACACATCTAAACATCTATGTTGGTTGCGGTGAAAGGGGCAATGAGATGGCTGATGTGCTCACCAGCTTTAGAGAACTCAAGGACCCTAACACAGGAAGATTGCTACAAGAGAAAGAGATCTTTATAGCTAATACCTCTAACATGCCTGTTGTGGCCAGGGAAGCAAGTATTTTCGTGGGTATTACTATGGCTGAGTACTTCAGGGACATGGGTTACGATATTCTGCTTGTTGCTGATTCGACTTCAAGATGGGCTGAAGCCATGAGGGAGATGAGTGGAAGACTTGAGGAGATGCCAGGGGAGGAAGGCTTCCCTTCGTACATGGGCTCCCGGCTTTCCTCTTTTTATGAAAGGGCGGGAATGATTGAATGCTTTGGCAAGCCTCAAAGAAAGGGGTCAGTAACAGTAGCCGGTGCTGTAAGTCCCCCGGGAGCTGACTTCAGCGAACCAGTAACCCAGAACACGCTTAGAATAATAGATGCTTTATATGCGTTGGACGTTTCGCTGGCAAACAAGAGACATTTCCCTGCCATAAGCTGGCTTACTAGTTATAGTCTTTATGCAGACGCAGTCAAAGACTGGTGGAATGAGCACGATCCGGGATGGGAGGATACCAGGGCCAGTGCCTTGAAAGTATTACAGCAGGAAGCTGAGCTGGAGGAAATCGTAAGACTTGTAGGTCCCGAAGCTTTGCCCGAAGGAGATAAATTACTGCTTCTTACTGCCAGAATGATACGCGAGGACTTTCTTCAGCAAAGCGCCTACAATGAGGTCGATACCTACTGTACACCAGCCAAAGCCGGCCTCATGCTTAAAACTATAATGAAGTTTTATGAACTAGCTCAGGAGATGTTGAATTCCGGGGCAGGTATTGAGAGCATCCGCTCATCGCCAATCGTATACAGAATATCCAGAATGAAGGACATACCCAACGACGTGTTTGAACAGAAAGTCAAGGAATTGTGGTCAGAGATGGACCAAAGCTTAGTAGCTGGCAAGCGCGTTGCCTGAGAAAAGGAGGGCGTTCATGAATTTACCGTCGCTTTACGCTAAAGAAGGAAGAGCTATTAGCAAGGCTAAAGGGTCTTTGCTCGTATCTGAAAGTATACCTGGTATCAAATTTAATGAGATGGTTGACGTTCGACTTAGTAATGGTGAGGTGAAAAGTGGTCAAGCAATAGATATCAGTGAGAAAGCAGCTATAATCGAGGTATTTGGTGGCGTCAGCGAAGTGGACCTCATCGGGAGCACTATAAGGTGTAAAGGCGAAACCTTAAAGTTACCGGTATCTATTGATATTTTAGGGAGAATATTCAACGGTATGGGAGAACCAATAGACGGAGGCCCACAAGTAATCCCTGAAGATTACCTGGATATCAACGGTGAGCCCGTAAACCCAGCACTCCGCCAGCCTCCAGCAGAGTTTATTGAAACGGGAATTTCGGCGATAGACGGTTTAAATGCATTAGTTAGAGGACAGAAATTGCCCATATTCAGCGGCTCAGGACTACCTCATAACCGAATTGTAGCTCAAATAATCAGGCAAGCAGCCGTAAAGGGCACGGAGGAAAGATTCGCTTTAGTATTTTCTGCTATTGGCATCAGTTACGATGATGCCTCCTTTTTTATGAGGAATCTCGAGAGGACAGGTGCACTGGAGAGAACCGTAGCCTTCATCAATACTGCGTCAGACCCCGTTATCGAGCGAATATCAACACCAAGGCTAGCTTTAACCGCAGCCGAATATCTGGCATGGGAACAGAATATGCATGTGCTAGTCATACTTACCGACATGACCAACTATTGCGAAGCTCTCCGGGAACTCTCTTCTATGCGTGAAGAGATTCCGTCAAGAAGAGGATATCCCGGGTATATGTACACCGACCTTGCCACGATGTATGAGAGAGCGGGCAGGATTTCTGGTAAAGAAGGCTCGGTAACCATAATGCCCATTTTGACCATGCCTGACGACGATATAACACATCCTATACCAGACCTTACAGGGTATATAACTGAGGGGCAGATTGTTCTTTCCCGGAATCTAGAAAGAAAGGGAATATATCCGCCAATAGATGTATTCTTGTCCCTATCCCGAATGATGAAAGAGGGGATCGGGCCGGGTAAGACCAGGGAGGACCATAACAACGTCTTTATGCAATCCTATTCTGCATATGCTGAAGGAGTTTATCTCAGGGAGATATCCACTATTATAGGTGCTGAGGCACTGGGTGAAAGGGATAAAATATATTTAACCAATGCGGATGAGTTCGAGAGAAAATTCATATCTCAAGGCGAGGAAGAGAAAAGAACAATAGAAAACACTCTGGATATAGCTTGGGAGCTATTTTCGGCATTGCCCGAAGAAGATCTGAAACTAATTAAAGAGGAATTTATTAAAAAGTACCTGCCCAAGCATCAGAAGTAGAAGCAAGTACAGGGGAAATGCCACAATTAATTAGAGTTAGACCCACAAAAATTGAGCTGGTAAAACTGAAGCGCAGGCTTTCCTTGGCCCAAAGAGTACAAAAGATAGTAAAGGACAGGCTCTCTATACTAACTATGGAATTCTTGCATACAGCGAGGGATACAGCAGAAGCTAAAAGAAAACTACTTGACGAATTCTCTAAACTTTACAGGGCACTATCAATTGCCGCTGGGTATCATGGGTACATAGCACTGGAAAAGGAACTAATAACCACTGAGTCTGACCTAAAAATCACGGCTGGCTCAAGGAATATTGCAGGCGTGCGTATTCCGTCTTTTGAGCTCATGGACAATGCAAAGCCAATGACGGAGTATAATCTGGTTGATACTTCATCCTGGGTGGATAATGCAGCCCAGCTATCTGAAGAATCTCTTAGAGCTATTGTAGAATTAGCTGAGCTTCAGAGGAATTTTGAATTACTGGCAATGGAAATAAACAGGACAAAAAGGATAACCAATGCACTAGAATATATAGTAATTCCGGGACTACAAGCGACGATAAATTACTTGAATATGAAATTTGAGGAAAGAGATAGGGAGGAGAAAGCACGGCTGAAACGTGTGAAAGTCTTGGTTGCCCAAGGATAAATAAATGCCTAATTCATTACAGGACAAAGCAAATCAATCTCCCTACAAAAAGATGCTTCAGAATTGCTTGAGAGGCGAACTCAGGATAGTGAATTCTGGATTGCCACAGAGCCAGAAACGGCTATCCAGTCTCTTAGAGGAGAAATATCCTCACGTAGTATGTAACGATGGAAGCACTCATTTCTTTAAAAGAAATGAACTTGAGTACCTGGCAAGCATGCTTGATACTGATGAGCAAAAAGCACTGCCGCTGCCCATGCTTATAGAGCTAGGAGCAAATCAAGCTGAAGCTGCCGTGATATGTGAAGGTCAACTAGAGGCAAAAATCATATCCAAAGCGCTTGATATGCCGGTCACATGTGAGAAAAGAAGGATTAGGATATATAGACCACAATTAGCTTTGCTACGCAGGAAGTTCAAAACAACAACCGTATATGTATTCTCTCCCAAAATCGTGACCTAAACTGCCCAACCACTATATAATTTTCTTATTTCTGTGCCGCCAGATTATCAAAATATGCCCTCTAAGCCAGAAGCTATTGACAAACATTGGCACTTAAGAGATAATCACCTTATTAAATGGTTAAAATCAGATTACGCCGCATGGGGAGGAGAAATAAACCATTTTATCGAGTGGTAGTAGCCGATAGTCGCTCTCCCCGTGATGGTAAATTCATCGATATTATCGGCCATTACAATCCTTTGACCGACCCCGCAACTATTAGCATCGATGGAGAAAAAGCTTTAAAGTGGCTTAGATATGGAGCTCAGCCTACAGATACGGTGCGTAGCTTGCTCGGTAAACTAGGCATCATGGATAAAGTTAAGCCGACCTCAGGCCAAAACTAACTGTTAAGGAGGCGAAATGAAAGACCTGCTCGAATACATTATTAAAGCCATTGTGGCAGAACCTGACGCAGTAAAGATCACCGAGGAAAATAGTGATGAAGGCTTACTATTTAAATTAGAGGTTGCTCCCGACGACAAGGGAAGGGTTATCGGCAGGCAAGGTCGCGTAGCCCAAGCACTACGAACGCTACTTCGAGTAAAAGCAGCTAAAGAGGATACCCGAGTCAGACTGGAAATATTGTAATTAGGATTGATAACAGCCAATTCCCCGGGGTCGTTAATTCCAAATTATGTGCACGCCATTGGTCACATTTTTCGGGTAGGCTGGTGGTAATTCCTCGTGAAAGGGATTTTTAATCCCAGAGGGCAGTTTTTGCCTTCATCAAACGTAATTTTATAAGTCACAACAGGGCTTTGACGCCATTTTCCTGGCTCCTGCCCATGGTGGTAGAACCTCTTTCCTTTTACATTTTTGCTCCCGGGTTCATACCACAACAGACCTTTGACAAATTTTCCCACACAATCTAAAATAAGGCGCAAACTCGAGCGATATTGTCATAATATTTTCAAACTTAAAGGAGGTATACATGGACCTTGCGCTTACAGATGAACAAAAAGCTCGCAAACAAGAGTTCTATGACGTATGTAAAGAACTCGAAAAGAAGAAGCCACCAAGCTTTCTGGGAGCTGAGACCGTCTTTGAACTAGACGATTGTTGGGAGTACCACCTGCATTGTGCTAAAGAATTCGCCAAAAGGGGATGGCTTGCCCTGGGCTGGCCGCCGGAATATGATGGCAAAGGAGACATGATGGACCGTGTCCTTTTTGCCGAAGCCAGAGGATACTACGACACCCCTGGCGTAGACATTTTCGGGGTGCAAATGCTTGCCCCGACACTGCTGCAGGCCGCCAGTGAAGAAATAAAGAGAGAGTTCCTGCCACCTATTGCCCGGGGAGAGGTTATGTGGTGTGAGCTATGGAGCGAGCCCAATGCCGGCTCAGACCTAGCTGCTCTGAGCACAACAGCAATAAAAAAGGGCGACGAGTACATTATAAATGGTCAAAAAACCTGGAACACAGCGGCTCACAAAGCTGACTGGGGCTTTGGTGTATTCAAGACAGACCCGGAGGCTCGAAAACATCACAACATGACCTTCATTCTACTCGATATGAAGACGCCGGGGATCACGATAAGGCCAATTCCCTACCTGGATGGCCATGCTCCTTATTGCGAGGTCTATTTTGACGACGTTCACGTGCCAGCCAAAAATATTGTCGGCCAGGAACACGAAGGCTGGGCTGTTGTAAACCTTCTGGCTGGTTTCGAGAGATCTGGTATAGACATAATCATGAGCTATATTCGTGCGCTAGAAGAACTGGTGAAATTCTGCAATGAAACCAAACGGCATGGGCAGCCACTGGCCAAGGACCCGCTTATCCGTAACCGGCTGGCTGAGCTTGCCTGCGAATTAGAGGCAGCCCGCGCCCTGGCATACCGTGTCGCCGATTTACAAAACAGAAACGAAATGTCCCTGATGGATGCCGCAGCGGGTAAAATATTCTTCAGCGAACTGGGCGAGCGTTTGGCTTTTGTGGCTACGGACATTTTAGGTCCCTATGGCCAAGTCAAGACTTCCCGATGGGCTCCTTTAGATGGGCTATGGGAGAAGCTGTTCCACGACCACTTCGTAACCACCGTATCCATGGGAACAAATGAGATTCAAAGGAATATCATTGCCTGGTACGGCCTCGGCTTACCCAGGATAAGATAAACCAAACTTCGATAAGGAGGAATCATGGACCTTAGATTTACTGAAACACAAGAAATATTGAAGAAAATGGCACGGGATTTTCTTACTACAGAATGTCCCAAGACTCTGGTAAGGAAACTCGAACAAAGCGAGGAAGGGTACTCTCCCGAGGTCTGGAAGAAGATGGCTGAGCTGGGTTGGATGGGCCTCATCATACCTGAAGAATACGGCGGTATGGGTTATACCTTCCAGGACCTTGTTGTTCTCCTTGAGGAGATAGGCAGAAATATTCTTCCTGGACCATTAATAGCCACCATAACTAGCACTTTCTCCATACTCGAGGCGGGAACTGAAGAGCAAAAGAAGGAATTGCTTCCCAAGATAGCCCAAGGTGAACTAATTCTTACCACGGCTCTCCTCGAAGGCGACGGCGTCTTCGATGCTTCTGGAATCGCCGTTAAGGCAACACCAAAAGGAGACGACTTCGTAATAAACGGTACAAAGCTCTTCGTGGAAATGGCCCATGTTGCCAACCACATCATCTGCGTCACAAGGACAAAGGATGGCACCACGTCCGAGAAAGGAACCACCCTTTTTATTGTCGACTCCAAAACTCCGGGGATAAGCTGTGAGGTGATGCCTACCACTGCCGCAGATAAGCTATGCGAAGTGCGTTTTAAGGACGTCAGTGTGCCCAAGAAAAATATACTTGGTAAGATAGATGAAGGATGGCCCATTGTGGAAATGATGTTGCGTAAAGGTGCCATCGCAAAGTGTGCCGAATCCCTAGGTGCCATAGAGACTTGCGTAGAAATGACCGTGGCTTATTCCAAAGAAAGGGTTCAATATGACAGGCCTATAGGCGCTTTCCAAGCCGTTCAACACAAGATAGCTGACATGTGGACAGCGATGGAGACCAGCCGTTATCTGATTTATGAGGCAGCCTGGATGGAGTCGGAGGGACTTCCCTGCGCCAAAGAAGCCTCTATGGCAAAGGCATATGTCAACGAGGTCTACATGGATACTGCCAAGTGGGCAGTGAGACTACACGGGGCAATCGCTACCAGTGCTGACCACGACATACCCTTTTACTACCGTAGAAGCAAGGCCGCAGATACTGCTTTTGGCGGCACTGACTTCCATAGGGAGATAGTAGCCCAGAAAATGGGACTGGCCTGAAGTCCCATCCTACAAAAGTAGCTTACTAGCCCCCATCTGTGGGGGGCGGAGTTTTTGCTAGTCTACGTTTGATATTGTCTGGCGACTCAGGAAATTTGAGGTTCGGATACTCTATCTGGCAAGGCTGGCGATTGGTGGCGTTGGCAGAGTCTACGAGTTGCGATATTGAGTATTGTACCTGTACAAGTTGGATAGCGCCTTAATTGCAGCGCCAAGCGCGGGATATACAGGGAATTGCTCGCTTTCAAAAGCCTTCTTAGCCAGCAAGTGATACCTTCTATCCTCTTCATCTTCCGAATAGGCATCAAGTGAAACGCAAATCATTACGGTCTTGCCCATTTCATCTCGGGCATATCTACACCCTTGAACCATAAGCTCAACAAGTTCCTTCAGGAAGTTTTCAAATTCTTCTCCCAACACGTGCCGCAGGTAACGCACTTCGTCAAAATGCAACACTATTGAATTAATATTCTTATCGTGAGATAAGGTTTTAATAGCATCTGCAAGTGTCCCTGTTGTTCCAGGCGTGCTATAAAATATTGGCCAAGCGTCCAGGGGATTATTTATGCTTGTTCCTGCTAGCGGAACCATTTCGCGCAACTCAGCTATTGTTTCCTTCGTAAATTGAGGGACTTCCAGTCCTGCTTTTATGCACAAGTCAGTTTCAAGCACGCTAAAACCACCGGAGTTGGTAATAATGGCGGTACCTTTCCCTGAAGGGAGTGGCACACAGGACAATGCCAAGGTGGTGTCGAGCAGCTCGTCGAAGTCCTCCACCTGGATTACCCCAGCCTGTCTGAAAAGTGAATTCCAGATTTCTGGCGAACCAGCTAATGAGCCTGTGTGAGAAGATGCTGCCCGGCGGCCGTGCTCGGTTACTCCGCCTTTGAGTGCCAGTACCGGCTTTAGTTTTGCAGCCTCGGTTATCGCTGCTTTGAGACGCTTACCGTTTTTTGTCCCCTCCATATACAAAGCTATAACCTCGGTTTCAGAATCATGCGCCAGGTATTCCAAGAAGTCAGGACAGTCAAGGTCTATGGCATTCCCGTAGCTGACAACTTTACTGAACTTTACATTCCTTAGCTCCCCGATGGACAAAAATTGCTCGGCGAAGGTACCACTTTGTGAAATCACCCCAACCGGGCCTTCCTCGGTTAAGACCCCTGGAACAAAAGCTAAGCCAGACTTAGGGCAACATATTCCCATGCAGTTAGGACCAATTAAGCTAACTTTACCTCTGGCTATCTTCTGCACCTCATCCTCTAAAACTTTCCTTTCTTCTACTCCAGTTTCACTGAAACCAGCTGTAAAGACATGGACCGCCTTTACGCCTTTTTCTATACATTCGACCAATACTCTCGGGACGAGTAATGCCGGCACTGCTATGACAACATAGTCAACCCCCCCTTCTATATCTAAGATGCTGGCGTAGCATCTTTTACCGTGGAGTTCCTTATACTTAGGATTAACCAAGAACAGACTGTCTCTGAGTTTTGTGCCCATTAAAGCTTGTGAGAAACCATCGCTGTCGGAAGCTCCTATTACAGCTACCGTTCTCGGGTTGAAAATATACTCGAGTTTTCCTGGTTTCTCAGCTTTCAATACAAGCCCCTTAATTACGATGTGAATTGAGAAATTTCTAGACCGGGTTCCGATTAAGTTGTAGCAAAAGCATTATGCAATTATTTGGTTTTTCCCAAATCTAGATAATTTACCATATCTCTATCAGCCTATCAAATTAGCCTATCGAATACACTTTTTGGAAAAGCTGCCGAGTAGCTCACATATTAGAAACCTCCAAGCTCAAAGCAACATTTACAACCCATAAACTCTTTGCTATACTTCGGCGGAGGTAGCCATGCCTCTTCACGCACATAACATCAAGTAGCATGGCAATCTCAAGAAGGTTGATATTAAGAGTTGTCAGTCGCAGGTTATTACAGCCATGCAACCTCTTTACCGTGAACTTGTCTCACCACCCACCTGGGCTAACGAAGTATTACTGAATAAAGAGCATGAAGGATAAGCATCAGCATAACCTGGACTTCCTCTTCCACCCTAATTCGATCGCCCTTGTCGGCATCACAACTGCCACGACTTGGCACTGGACGCTCACCTTCCTGGAAGGCCTTATCGAAATTGGATTCGACCGCCCCCTCTATCTCGTTAATCCCAAGGGAGGGGAGATCAAAGGTCACAAGATTTATACCAGCCTCAAAGATGTCCCTGGCAATATCGACTACGTAATCGGCCTGGTTAATGCCCAAATTGCTCCCAGGCTTGTGGAAGAATGTGCCGAAAAAGGGGTACGGGCAATTCACTTCTGTACAGCGGGCTTTAGTGAGACCGGCGAGGAAAAGAGAATAAAGCTGGAATCTGAACTGGTGGAAGTCGCCCGCAGGAAGGGAATCAGGATTATCGGCCCTAACTGTATGGGCATCTACTGCCCCAAATCACGGCTATCCTACAGTCCGGCTTTTCCCGAAGAAAGCGGCCCGGTAGGAGTCATTAGTCAAAGTGGTGGCAATTCCATCTATCTGGTCAGGCAAGCAGCATTGCGAGGCGTTCGCTTCAGCAAGGTCATAAGCTACGGAAACGCATGTGACATCAATGAAAACGATTTGCTCGAATATCTTGCTAATGATACAGATACCAAAATAATAGCCCTTTACATCGAGGGAATTAAGGACGGGAAACGATTCCGCAGGGCTCTGCAGAAGGCAACAAAGGAAAAGACAGTGATATTGCTCAAGGGTGGAACTACCGAGGGAGGCGCTCGAGCAGTCGCCGGTCATACTGCGTCACTCGCTGGAAGCCGGGCCACTTGGGATGCCCTCTGCAAGCAGCTGGGAATCATTAGTGTCAGCAGCATCGAAGAAATGATCGATGTATTGGTCACACTTCTCTTCTTGCCGCTCCCCAGAGGCAGAAATGCATTGTTATTCGGTGCAGGAGGGGGAGCCAGCGTCCTAATCGCCGATGAGTTTGAAAGCAAAGGGCTAAGAGTCCCTCCAATCCCCCCCGAGATCGTTGGCCAAATACGAGAGTTTACTCCCATCGCAGGCAATATCCTGCGAAATCCCGTGGATTATTCGCAGGCCATGATGAACACTGAGGGCGTAATCAAAACCTTCGGTATATTATCAGGGTGGGAAGGAATTGATTTCCTGGTTATGTTTATCAGGACAGGTCAATTCACAACGTCTCGGATTTCAGAAACCCAGCTAAAAACTTTGTTAATGAGCAAGTTTCCCATGAAACAGGGGCTTTTCCCCAAGCCAGTGGCCATGGTGATTGAACCCAGCATTATGCCCGAAGAGGCTGAGGCCATTCTGGCTGCTATTCGTAGTGCTATTTCGTCCGGGTTGCCTGTGTACTACTCTTTTGCTACTGCTGCCAACGCCATCAATTTAGTATTAAACCACACCGAGAAGCAGTCCAAAAAGTCTTAAGCGAAGACTCGGGTAGAGATGCTCTTGACTACAGTTGCCGGGCTGGCGAGAGTATAATACCAACAGGAAAAGTGGCAGCAATAGAGAGAAACCTTATTATACTTGCCAAAATCCAAACGCCTCACAATAAAGGTTTCGAACTTTAAGTTAGATATCCGGATCTGTTTAAGATTTATTATTTAGAGCCTGGGACTTAAGGTGAGTACATCTCGGAATTATCAAACACAAGGCATCATCTTAAAACAAACTAAGCTGGGCGAATCCGACAAGATTGTCACTATTTATACCCCGGAATTTGGCAAGTTAAGGGCAGTAGCTAAGGGAGCTTGTCGCCCCAAGAGCAAATTGGGTGGCAATGTAGAACCATTGACACATAGCTTGATGTTGCTAGCTAAAGGGCGTAATCTTGATATTATTACCCAAAGCCAAACAATAAATGGTTTCCTAGCTTTAAAAAGTGATTTATGGCGCATGGCTTGTGGCCTTTACATCTTAGAGCTCATTGATTCATTTACTGTTGAGGGCGGTGAGAATCGCCCTTTGTTTGATTTACTGCTTGATATCTTAAAGCAGTTGAGCGAGCCGGACAGCAACGAGGCTGTATTGCGTTATTTTGAGCTACATCTTCTTCACTACCTTGGCTACCGTCCCCAGCTGCACAGGTGTGTTAGCTGTGATTCGCCCCTCAAGCCAGTAGTTAATTTCTTCAGTCCTAGCAAGGGTGGGCTCTTATGTCCTCATTGTAACTACGAGGAGAATCACCGTTACGAGCAAATTAAAGCAACTTCATTAAAACCCTCCCTTGCCCTTTCGGTGGGAGCTTTGAAGGTTCTTCGCTTATGGCAAAGCTGTGATTATGCCACTGCTAGGCGTGTCAGAATAAAAGCGGAATTGTCCTCGGAGTTAGAGCAGGTATTGCACGAGTATATAAGATATATTTTGCAGCGGGAGCTTAAATCACTGACCTGGCTAAAAGAGTTAAAAAGAGGAATTGCCACTGTGTAAACTCAGCACTTGACAAGCATGTTGGGGGGGAGTAAAATCGCTGGATGCTTAACAGCAGTGGGATAGTGAAGTAATATGAATGGAGAGTGTCTGGTATTCTAAATCAAACTTCAAGTTTATTTAACCCCATCCACAACTCCCCCTTTCAGCAGTAGTTTGTTGATTCATTGGAAGTATGGCAAAGTTAACTAAGTATTAAAGAGAAATAATGTATATCGTAATAGCAGGCTTAAGCGATATAGGGAAGAATTTGGCGGAACTCCTTGTTAAAGAAGGGAATGAAGTACTGGTTATAGAGCGGGATTCTGCGAAATGCGCTGAAATAGCAGAGGGTTCTGACATAATGGTGATCACAGGAGATGCTGGCCAGAAGTCTACCCTCGAAGAGGCGCGAGTCAGAAATGCCCATGCCTTTGTCGCTGCAGCTGGCGATGACTCGGAAAATTTAATGCTTTGCATGGTAGCCAAGGAAATTGGGACAAAAACGGTAATTTCTCTCGTAGACGATTCAGAGCATACAGAAACCTTCAGACAAGCTGGGATTAATTTGCAAGTTAACCCAGACATAGTCGCAGCCAAGCACATCTATCGCATGATTTCACACCCTTATGTAAAGGACTCCCTCTCTCTCGAAGGCGCAGATATCTTCGAAATAGAGATTGAGGAGGGTATGAAATGTGTCGGGCAATGGGTTTCTAAACTAGCAACCCCAAATGGGGTAAGGGTCCTCGTGGTGCAAAGAGGAGGGAAATATCTGCTTGCGGACAGTGAGATAAAGCCTAAAGATTGGCTGACTCTCATCGTGACCAGGGAATCTGCCAAAAAGGGGACCGAATTCATGAATAGATGGTTCGCCAAAGGGTAAGATTAACCCTACACATCATTGGCTCGTTTCTAAAATACTTCGCCTTAGCCTATATCGTTCCTCTGGTAATCGCTCTTTACTATGGCGAGGATTGGCGGATTTTCTTATATTCGCTATTAGCCACTTTAGCTATCGGACTGCTTCTCGAATTTGGTTTTAGGACCACCAAGGAAATAGAGCGTGGCGATGGTTTTACCATAGTGGCTTTCACCTGGCTTCTCATCCCCCTCCTCGGCACACTTCCTTACGTATTTCTGGGGTTGGGTTTTCTCGATGCCTTTTTCGAGACCATGTCAGGCTTCACTACCACCGGGGCTACCATACTCAATGTGGTAGAGGATTTACCCAAGAGCGCTCTCTTATGGCGTAGCCTTACTCAATGGTTGGGTGGGATGGGAGTGGTTCTTATCTTTATTTCTATCTTGCCCAGACTGGGGGTAGGAGGCTCTCAGCTCTTTGACCGGGAGTTTCCCGGACCATTACCCGAAAGGCTGCGTCCCAGATTCAGAACTACAGCAAGGCTTCTCTGGACAATTTACGTGGGTTTGACTGTCGCTCAGATAGCGCTCCTTCATTTTCTGGCCAGGCTGGAGCTCTTTGATTCGATTTGCATCTCCTTCGCAACTATACCTACTGGCGGATTTACCCCCACCACGGCAAGTATTGGGGCCTACGGTAATCCCCTGGCAGAATACATAATCATGGCCTTTATGTTCTTGGCAGGCATGAGCTTCATACTGCACTACCAGTTTTTGCGGGGAAACTGGAAAGCAATTAAAGGAGAGGAATTCAGACTTTACTTGATTATTCTGGCTGTCGCTACCTCTCTATTAATACTTGCGCAAGGCTTGAACTCATATAGGGAAGGAATGTTTCAAGCAATCTCAATCATGACTACCACGGGCTTCGTTACCGCTGATTTCGGCTCCTGGCAATCTGGCGCCAGAATAGTGCTTCTGGCCTTGATGTTCATCGGAGCCTGTGGCGGCTCTACTGGAGGAGGCATAAAAGTAGTGCGGGTTTTAACCCTGATAAAACATACGAGGGTAATGATGAGGAAGGCCATTTCCCCGAAAGCTGTGATTCCAGTGAAACTTAACCAAAAACCCCTGCAGGAGGGAATAATCCGGGATATAATCTCTTTCCTATTTCTCTATATTCTTGTTGCTATTACAGCTTCACTAGTACTTTGTTTCCTGGGGCTTAATCTAGAGACATCAATTTCAGCAGTAGCTGCTACCTTAGGGAATGTGGGGCCTGGTTTAGGTGGAGTGGGTCCCGGTTTCAATTATGCCGGGCTTCCTGGCGCAGCCAAGTTCATTTTGATTATCTGCATGTGGCTGGGGCGGTTAGAATTGTTTACAGTTATTATGATATTTTCTCCTCGCTTCTGGAAAGGCTAATCAAGCCACAGTAGAAGTTCAAAGGAGGTTTAGGCTATACTTTGCAATAGATTTATGGTCAAGGTTGCTTTCCAAGGAGAAAGAGGTGCTTTCAGCGAAGACGCTGCGGCAAAGCTTTTTGGCAAGAATATTGATTTTTTACCGTGTATCCGGCTGAAAGAGGTTTTTGAACTTGTGTCGCAGGATAAGGTTGAGTTTGGGGTAGTCCCCGTGGAGAACTCTCAAGCCGGCAGTATCAACGAGACCTACGATTTGTTATTGGCGTATCCTCTTAACATATTCGCGGAAGTTATTCTCAAAGTAAGTCATTGCTTGATGGCTTTGCCGGGGGAAAAATTGACTGATATAACAACGATTTACTCCCATCCCCAAGCCTTGGCTCAATGTGCGGAATTTTTAAGCAAACTGAATGTCGAAATTATGTCTATCTATGATACCGCGGGCAGTGCCAAAATGATAAAAGAGAAAAAATTAAAGAACTGTGCTGCTATAGCTAGCAAGAGAGCTGCCGATATTTATGGGCTGGAGATTCTGGCACCGGAAATTGAGACGAATGTCAACAACTACACTAAATTCGTGGCTATCTCAAAGCAGAAAGCTAAACCTGCGCAGAGAAATAAGACATCTCTCGTTTTCGCCACTAAACATGAGCCTGGAGCTCTATACAGAAGCTTAGGTATCTTCGCCACCAGGAATATAAATTTAACAAAACTGGAGTCGAGACCAAGCCGAGCTAAGCCCTGGGAATATGTTTTTTATGCTGATTTCGAAGGTCACTTAGATGGCAAAGTTTACCAGGAAGCTATAAGAGAGTTACAGGGAGAGGCTGCATTCGTCAAGATACTTGATTCCTATCCTCAAGCTACCTGAAGCTAAGCTGTCAATAACCCCGCTTCTTAAATCCTGCTCAGATTCCGGAGACTTCCTTCCAGTTTTTACTCTGGGAAAGGGCTAGGCTGCTCTTTTAACCATGAAGAGTAGCGGAATTGAGATTAGCTCCATGACCACGGCAAACAGGATTAGATAGTTGATAGAAATCTCATAGAGTAGCCCCATGAGGGCACCACCCAGAAGCCAGCCGGCTCCGTACATCGTATAGAAGACTCCATAGGCAAATCCCCGTCGCTCTATAGGTGTTAAATCAGCGATGGCAGCGCGCATAATCGTTTCCTGAATTCCCATGACCATACCCCATAATGCCATGCCAATTAGCACCAGATTGTAGCTGTGGGAAAAGGCCAGGAAGGGAATAGGCAAGGTTAACAAAGGGACTGCCAATAGCGATATAAGCCCAATTCTATCGTATGTTCTGCCTATGAGAAGAGCTGCCAGGGCATCCACGCCCATAGCCATGGCGTAAATTATGGGAATTTGAGCATCCGTGACGATACCTTGGACATGGAGATGGTCGGAAATTAACTGGAAATTGGCAAATCCGGCCACGGAAAGCAGAGTAAATGCAGTATATAGCCAGAAAACCCTGGGGAGTTTAGTCTGGATGTATTGCCTGTTTACTTCTTTTGGAGTTTCAAGTTTCTGTGGTGCAGGAAACTTTTTCCTGGCCAGAGCCAGAACACTCAGGGTTAGCAAAGCAGGTATCCATAGGACGGTAAAGCCCTCGTGATAGCTACCATGGAAAAGCAAAACAAGGGAAAAGATGATAGGACCGATGATGGCGCCAATCTGGTCCAACGCCTCGTGAACAGCAAACCCCCAGCCTCTCCCCACCTTTTTTGTGGCATAAGAAAGCATGGTATCCCTTGCCGGATTTCTTATTGCCTTCCCCATTCGTTCCAAAATGATAAGCACGGCAGCAAGTTGCCAATAGCCAGCGAATGCCAGCAAGGGAATGGAAAGGAGCAGTCCATAGCCAATAAAGGTCAAAAACCAATATGCCTTAGTGCGATCGGCAAGATAGCCAGAGGCCAGGCGCAGAGCATAGCCCGCGAATTCGCCAATGCCCGCTACCAAACCGACAGTACTAAAACTCGCCCCCAATGTAGCTAGGTAAGGCCCGGTAACGCTCCTAGCCCCTTCGTAGGTTACGTCCCCAAACAGGCTGACAATCCCCAGGAGAATAATAAAATACACGACAAATCCCTTTGTATTTTTGAATTACTGTTTGCGCAGCCATCTTGCTTTCCAAAATAAATTTGGCAGGCTGGCAATTAGTCTATAACTTCGCTCTTAGCTTTCGGTATGTGTCACCCAAGGCTTCCGATATGACTTTGGTATCAGACAACACCGGCATGAAGTTAGAGTCACCTTGCCACCTGGGGACTAAGTGAGTGTGGAGGTGCTCCGCTATCCCAGCTCCAGCAACTTTGCCCAAATTTAAGCCGATATTGAAGCCCATTGGCTCCATTACCTCTTTTAGAAGTTCTAAGCCTTTCTTGATAACATCGAAATGTTCCTTTGCTTCTGCATCCCTTAAATCCTGTAAATTTGCTATATGCCGATAGGGAGCGACCATTAAATGCCCGGGATTATAGGGGAAGGCGTTCAGGATTATAAAATTGTGCTGACCACGATAAAGGATAAAATTTGCCTCATCGTTATTTTCCTGGGGTTTCTGGCATAAGATACAGCCGCTTTCCGGGGTTCTTTGTATATATTCTATTCGCCATGGTGCCCAAAGATATTCCATTAAACCTATATAGTATGCTGATTCTGGGTTAAGTGCAATAGGATTCTCGGTTTTGAGATGAAAAATTCTGGACATGGCAAAACGAGTTGACTATGGGATTTAGCTAAGATTAAAATACTTCAGGGTTAATATGCTTGAAGTCCTGACTCAAAAGCTGACCGCTGTATTTGATAAGCTTGGCAAGAAAGGCAAGCTTAGTGAAGGGGACATCGACGATGCTTTACGCCAGGTACGGTTGGCGCTTCTGGAAGCAGATGTAAATTTTAAGGTGGTCAAGGAATTCCTGTCCAGGGTGCGAGAGCGTGCTCTTGGCTCTGAAGTATTGCGCAGCCTGACACCAGCCCAGCAGATTATTAAAATTGTTAATGAAGAATTAATTGCTATCTTAGGTGGAGAGCCTGGCCGTCTAGCTCCGGTTACTGACTCACCTGCGGTTGTTTTGCTTGTAGGATTGCAGGGCTCAGGTAAGACCACTACCGCGGTTAAGCTAGCTGTTCAGTTCAAACATCTAGGGCAGCATCCTTTATTAGTAGCTGCTGATACTCGCCGACCTGCTGCTATTGAACAACTCAAATTGCTGGGTGAGCAACATGATATCCCTGTATATAGTGAGGATGCTAGGGTAGCATCAACAACAATTTGCCAGCATGCTCTAAAGCAAGCTCAGGAAAAGGGAGCGACCTGGGTTATAGTAGATACTCAGGGGCGCCTGCATATTGACGAAGCCATGATGAAGGAATTGGTTGATATCAAATCCCGGGTACAGCCTTCAGAGGTATTGCTCACGGTAGATGCTATGATTGGGCAGGATGCCGTGAGGGTAGCCCAAGAATTCCACGGCCGAATCGGTCTCACTGGACTCATCCTGACGAAGATGGACGGAGATGCCCGGGGTGGAGCTGCTCTTTCTATTAGATTTGTTACCGGAGTGCCTATAAAATACCTGGGCACAGGTGAGAAGATGGATGCCTTGGAGATATTTTATCCCGACCGTTTAGCGTCTCGTATTTTGGGTATGGGAGATATGCTCACCTTCATCGAGCGAGCTGAGACGACCTTTGACCAGCAACAGGCCAAGAATTTGGAAAGAAAAATGCGCACTGGGGATTTTAACCTTGAGGACCTCCTCAGTCAAATGCATCAAATTCACAGGATGGGTTCTTTAGGACGACTGGTGGAAATGATACCGGGGTTCTCTAAATTCGCTCCTTATTTGCCAGATGGCGAGGGTGAGAAACGATTAAAGAAGATAGAGGCTATCATCCTGTCTATGACTTGCGAGGAAAGGCATAATCCAGCCATTGTTGATGGCAGACGGCGAAGCCGTATTGCTCGAGGAAGCGGCACCACATCCAAAGATGTCAACCAACTTCTTAATCAATTTCGTGAGATACAAAAGTTGACCAAATCACTAACACGGGGTAAGTTACCTAAAAAGATGGGTACTATGTTTGACATTCCCTTAAGGTGAAATCAGTCTAGATAGCCTTTGAGCTTTCGACTGCGGATGGGATGACGTAACTTGCGTAGAGCCTTGCCTTCGATCTGTCGTATTCTTTCCCGAGTTACATTGAATTCTTTACCCACCTCTTCCAGAGTTCGGGCATGTCCGTCTTTAAGGCCAAATCTAAGCTGCAGAACCTTTTTTTCGCGCTCGGTAAGTTCACCAAGCACTTTATCTATTTGTTCTTTGAGCAGCTGCTGTGAAGTGGCTTCAGTTGGCGCTAAACTGGCATGATCTTCAACAAGGTCGCCTAACCGACTATCTTCATCCTCACCGATAGGCATATCCAGCGATATTGGCTCACGAAAAAACAAGGCCATGACCTCCTCCACTCTTTCTGACGACATATTTAGGCGGCTGCCAATCTCTTCGTAACTTGGTTCGCGGCCAAGTTCTTGAACTAACTGACGCATTGTGCGTAATAGCTTGTTAATTGTTTCTACCATGTGCACCGGAATGCGAATGGCACGGGATTGGTCAGCTATAGACCTGGTGATGCCTTGCCTGATCCACCAGGTAGCATAGGTGCTGAACTTGTAGCCTTTTCTATACTGAAACTTGTCCACAGCTCGGATAAGGCCAATATTTCCCTCCTGGATAAGTTCAAGGAGAGGCATGCCATGCCCGATATATTTCTTGGCTATGCTCACCACCAAGCGTAGGTTTGCTTCAGTGAGGTGCCTTTCTGCTGCTTTTGCTTCGGTCTGTACCTGTTCAAAGTAAGCTCTGAACTCACTTCCATGAGCATTGATTTGGGATAGGAAAATATCATCAGTCAGGAGAGACTTTAGTTTTTGCCACGAAGTTTTATCTCTAGCCAGGAGCTCTAGCAACTGTGGGGGCAGAAGTTGACTGTTTATGGACAGATTTACTATGGCTTCTTCGGCCGCAGTAGTTGCTTTGTCTATCCCTTTAGCGGTTGCCGCTATTAACGATGAGTCTATAACATCGTCGATGGCGGAGCGAAATTTAGGATTCCTGATCGTCTCTACCACATTGCTGGAGGGATCAATGACTACATATTCTTCGACAATCTGAACAAGCTG